>MDTB01221644.1_pt1 | contig 166726 bp, 159 predicted proteins | sample 811161 | NCBI WGS metagenome assembly MDTB01 (sample SAMN05326650, study PRJNA326480) | marine metagenome | isolation source: seawater | place: Mediterranean Sea | collected 2009 | reverse complement strand
GATGCGCAGCCACCTATGAAACGTTCGAAGAGCTCTTCCCATCTGCATGTGATTTTACGAACACATTTTTTCTAGGGATTGCGGACGAAAATGGAGTCGTTGAATCTGACCTCTTTCCACCTACTCCTACAGTGCCTTCCGGAACGTGTCTTCTAGTAGGAACAGACCCTGATGGAAATATCGATACCGATGATGGGGTAGGAACGCTCGTCTGTACCCGATAGGTGATTCAACAGAATTGCCTCTAGGCTTACGGGGTGGCTGAAACAGTAGACGCTGAACATTCCAAATTTCAACTGCTTGACTGGGGGCTTCTTCTTGGTGCAGCAGGGATTTGGGGAGCATCATTTTTCTTCATTGATATAGGTTTGGAAGCATTCGAACCAGGCCTTGTAACCTTTTTTCGTATAACGTTCGGGTGTATCGTCCTTTGGCTAATCCCGACTAAAAGCACCCATATTGCTCCTGAGGATAGGAAAAAGGTTCTGCTTCTCGGTGTCACATGGATTGCGTTTCCACTTACCATGTTCCCGATCGCGCAACAATGGATCAATTCATCCCTCACAGGCATGCTTAACAGTGCGATGCCTGTCTTCACGGTTCTGATCGGCTTAGCAGTGTTCAAAATCCCCACTGCATCTATTCAACTCATAGGGGTTATCACAGGACTCGGTGGCCTATTCCTTATAGGGTTACCAGAGGTAACGACTGATGGTACGAATGCGTTGGGTGTCCTTCTCGTTATACTCGCAGTGCTCTCCTACAGTGTCGCAGTGCACATCGCCGGACCCCTCCAACGAGAATACGGAGCAATTCCAGTTGTCCGAAACGCGCTTCTCGTCGCTGTGGTTCTCTCAACTCCTTACGGAGTAGTAGGAATAACAGATAGTGGATTCGCGTGGGGGCCAATGATTGCCTGCATCGCACTCGGAGCTGGAGGTACAGGAATAGCTTTCGCACTTGCCGCTGAACTCAATGGTCGTGTCGGAGCGGTAAGGACATCAATTGTCACGTACCTGATCCCAATCGTCGCAGTATTCCTCGGAGTAGTTTTTCGCGATGACACAATCACACTCTGGGCTATTCTTGGAACAATCGTGGTTCTATTAGGTGCGTTCTTAACAACGCTTATGGAGAGCTCTTCGTAAGAACGACAGAGCGAAACGCATTCATCCGCTCATCACTGATTCCCAGCCCTGTTCGGCGCATCTCATCCCATGAACCAAATAACTCATTGACAGCATCAAAAGTTGATTGCAACATGTCAGAATGCGTCAGCATGAGTATACGAAGCGCGTCCAAGGCTTCACCATCAACTTCGTCCAGCGCAATTCCTTGCTCGTGAGACATGCGTTTCGCCCACACTTTCAAGCGTTCCTCAGTTCGTTTTCCTATTAACTCGTTGGTCAAAAGATAATCAGCGAAAACAGTTTCATCGTCAACACCTAGAAATTTCAAGATAGCCGCAGCCACAAAACCAGTGCGATCCTTACCCGCTGTGCAATGAAACAATATAGGGTGATTATCTGCATCAAATATTTTGTCAAAAACGGGGATATACCGATGCAGGTTTTCAGTGACGACCTCACGGTAATATCGTGTGGCGTCCGCGAGTATCAGTGTTTCAGCATTTGGTTCATGTGCCTTCGCTGCAGCTTCAGCAAAGGCGTTATCCGGGTCCGACACAGAGATGTGCACGTTCTGTTCAGTTCCAAACGACGGCGTTGGGCGCTCAGCAACCTCGTCATCACGCCGCAAATCGATAACCAGTTGAAGTTTCAGACTTTGATATGTTTCTTCTTCGTCGGGAGTCAGTTCGCTCATATGGCCACAACGAAAAATGCATCCATATTTAACGAATAATCCATCTTGGGTTTGGTACCCTCCTAACTCACGGAGGTTACTTGAGGGAACGTGAACTCGACTATCTTCCATTTGATCTTCCTATCGGGGGATGACGGAATGGTATCAATCTTTAAATGAGTTCACGTCCCCCTCGACTAGTTCTTCTCCGTTGGGTCAGGGGGGCAGACCCAACGGAGCGACCATTAGCTAATGTTGATTTCTTTTCTTTTCCTGCTCTCAGGAATGATCTTGTCCATAGAAACTCGAAGTAAACCGTCCTTGAGTTCAGCTCCTCGGATTTCTACATCATCAGAAATCGAAAATGACTTCTTAAAATACCGTTTGGAGATACCGCGATGAATGATCTCCTCATCATTAGTCTCCGACTGGCCTTCACGGTTACTCTCCACCGTGAGAACACCGTTTTCAACGGTAACTGAAATATCTTTCTTAGAGAAACCAGCTACAGCAAGCTCAATAACGTATGAATGCTGATCGGTTTTCACAATGTCATACGGTGGGTAATTCGTATGCATGGTTGGTAAATCGTTGAACATGGATTCAAAATGGTCAAAAACCGAATCAAACCCCACGCTCACCGGTCGCAGTTTATTAAAAAGTGACAATGTGGATGTAGTCATAACTCAACCTCCTAGTCAAGCAAAGTCAGGGGAACCCCAAAGGCATTCCCAAATCGTTTCAGAAACGCCGTCTCTTCCGGACAGAGAAGCAGCGTTCCTGATGCATTTTGTTTTACATATATGTCAACCACAAAAGCACCATATTTATTCCCAATTCGGATCCAAATAGAAAAATTTATTGAACAAGGTGAAAGGTATTTGTCGTACCTGTTTGGTGACGTCTACATGCTCAGAATATGCTGTACCAATACCTAAAGGGGATAAACATGACGACTGACGTAGAGAAAGAAACATTTCTAGCTCAGTTACGCTCACAACTAGGTAATACAGGGAACACGATCGTGGCTCGCGACCCAGTCAACCAATCAACAATCAGGAACTGGTGTGACGCCATTTCAGAGTCAAACCCACACTACCTTGACCCTCAAACAGCGGCGGAAGGGCCACACGGCCACATTGTCGCTCCTCCAGCAATGCTTCAAGTATGGTCAATGCCGGGACTCATCATGGGGCAACAACCCCAGCGGTCAAATGACCCCAGCTCAGCAACGTATGCAATGTTGGATGACGCAGGCTTCGTTAGCGTTGTCGCCACAAACGTGGAATACGTGTTCCACAGGTACCTCAAACTGGGGGATGTCATCAGCGGTCGAACAAAACTCGTTGATGTCTCAGAAGAAAAAGCGACCGGACTCGGCATAGGTCACTTTGTAACCACAGAAACCGAATACGTCGATGAAAACGATGAACCCGTTGGGTCAATGTTCTTCAGAATACTCAAATTCCGTCCAGGCACCGGACGGGTAAGCAAAAAATCTGACCCAAAAGCAGAAGCACTCGAAGCAGCAGGGCTAAACCCCGACGATTACCTATCGACGCCAGAGCGACCCACCCGTCCGAGGCCACAATGGAATCAGGATCAAGAATGGTTTTGGGAAGGACTTAAAAACCACGAACTACGAATCCAACGATTCACCGATGATGGAACGCTAATGTTCCCACCCGCTAACGCCAACCCAAACACACACAGCATGGATTACGACTGGATTGTTTCAACCGGAAGAGGGACTCTCTACAGTCACACCGTTGTTCACTACCCGCAGGTTCCATCATTTGACTACCCCCTTATCGTTGGACTGGTCGAGTTAGACGAAGGAGTTCGGATCATAACCAACATCGTGAATGTGAAACCAGAGCAAATAGAGATAGGAATGCCTGTTGAAGTGTGCTTCCCCGATACAAATTCAGACGAAGACATCGTTCTCCATCAATTCCAACCTGCGCAACCATCGCGAACAGAGGACCTAGGGAAACGCAGCGAAATGTCTGAAGGCGACGAACTGCCCCTCTGCCCAGTTCCGCTGACACCCAGACTGATCATTTCAACCGCGTTAGCGACACGAGACTTCCAAGACGTACACCATGACCGTGATGCTGCACACCAAAAAGGGTCAAAAGACATTTTCATGAATATTCTCAGCACTGCAGGAATCACCGCACGATGGTTAGGGGACTGGGCTGGGAATAATGTCATTTTTGAAGACCTGAAAATACAGTTAGGGGCACCAAACTACCCCTATGACACCATGACAATGTCAGGGAACGTTCAAACGCTCAACGAGGACGGATCAATTACTGTGAGTTTCAACGGGGATAACAAGTTAGGGTCTCACGTCAAAGGAACCGCAACACTCCGATTTACTGACTAAGAGAGAGGGGCTTCCGTTGGCAGTGGACGAAAAAAAAATCAGTAACATCCTCGCTGAACTATCGCTCACCGATAAGGCGAATATCGTCACCGGTCATGGTATGTGGACCACAAGAATAATCGGCGAAGCAGGAATCCCAGCACTCACAGTAACCGATGGACCCAACGGTGCCCGAGGAGCCGGTCTGATGGGAACCGGAACACCAACCGCGTGCATTCCAGCAGGTTCCGTCCTCGGATCAACCTGGAACCCAGACCTCATGCAAGAACTAGGCGTTCTCTTGGCTGAAGAAAGCATCGCCAAAGGCGCCCACGTGCTTCTTGCCCCAACCATCAACCTTCACCGCAACCCATTAGGCGGACGCAATTTTGAATGTTATTCCGAAGACCCATATCTTACCGGAACCCTCGCAGCAGCCTACATTAATGGAGTCCAATCACAGCATGTAGCTGTTACAGCGAAACATTTCGTCGCTAATGATTCAGAGTTCGAACGCAATTCAATCGATAGCCAAGTCGATGAACGAACATTACGTGAGGTGTATTTGTTGCCATTCGAACATGCAGTAAAAGACGGTAACGCATGGGGAATAATGAGTTCCTACAACCGCGTCAATGGAATATTCGCATCAGAACATGAATGGCTTTTAAAGACGGTACTAAGAGAGCAATGGGGATTTGATGGTTTCGTTGTCTCCGACTGGTTCGCAGCCCGTTCAACCGGCCCATCAATTAAAGCAGGCCTAAGCCTTGAAATGCCCGGTAAAGGCCAGTGGTACGGGCCGGAACGCATTATTGAAGCAATAGAAAATGATGAATGCACCGAATCAGAGCTAGATGAAATCGTGAAAGACATGCTGCGACTCATGCAACGCACCAACGCATTCAATGGAGTCGGCGGAGGAGAAGAAAAACAAATCGACAGCCCAGAGCACCGAAACCTAATCCGTCACGCCGCAATTGAAGGAACGGTCCTCATCAAAAACGATGGTGTGCTGCCTCTCAACCCAGACACCCTTGAAACGCTGGCCCTTATTGGGCCAAATGCCAGGTCAGCGAAAATCATGGGTGGAGGATCCGCCGGTGTAAGACCATACAGAAATGTAAGCCCTCTCAGCGCTCTAACAGATCGAACAAATCTGGAGATTACCTATGCGCAGGGTTGCGATATTGACCGCACCACGCCCCCTATCGAAACCCCACTCTTGTCCAGTTCTATTGAAGTCGATTTCTTCAACAGTCACAGTACCGGTGGAGATATCGCAGCCCACAAAACCTATTCCCGAGCCGATTTTAAATTCTTTGGATCGCCCACACAAGGAGTCGACCCTCACACCTATTCATTCTCAGGAAAAGCCACGATCACACCCGAAGTCACGGGAAAGCATGAACTCCGCCTGGTGCAAAGCGGGAAAACAAGAATACGAATCAATAATGAGATCATCATTGATGCAACAGAGGGAGATTTCGGCAAAGGCGATGATTTCTTTGGAATGGGATCTGCTGAAATCACAGCCGAGATTCACCTTGAAGCAGGCAGCGAGATACCTATCGAAATTGAATTCTCAAGTGAAGGCGCCATACTTATGCTCGGCTGCAGAATAGGGCTCAAACCAATCATGGAAAGAGACCTACTCCAAGAAGCTGAAGATTTAGCAGCTAAATCGGATGCTGCAGTCGTGATCGTCGGAACAAATGATGACTGGGAAACAGAAGGCCGAGACCGAGACTCGTTTTTCCTCCCCGGTGATCAAGTAGAACTCATTGAGCGAGTCAGCGCCGCTAATTCAAAAACCATTGTCGTCGTGAACACAGGCGGGCCACACGATATGACATGGATTGATACTCCGAATGCTGTACTCAATATTGGATTTGCAGGCCAAGAACTCGGAGAAGCACTTGTAGACATCCTACTCGGAGAAAAGGACCCATCAGGTCGCATGCCAACGACAGTCCCTGCACGATACGAGCACAGCCCTGCCTACCTCAACTATCCAGGAGAGAACAGTGTCGTGCGATATGGAGAGGGACTCTACATAGGTTATCGGTGGTTCACTGCGCGCCATCTTGAACCAGCAGTACCTTTTGGACACGGCCTATCGTACGCATCATTTGAGTGGGGAACACCCAATGCAAATGGGTCTCAGTCAACTGATCTATCATCAGGCATCGTTGTTGAAGTGGATGTAACTAATACCAGTGAAAGATCAGGCACTGAAGTCGTTCAACTCTACATTTCACCTCCCAAATCAACTCTGCATCGACCACCCATCGAACTCAAAGGCTACGCGAAACTAGCCCTTGAACCCGGCGAGACGAAAACAGCGAGCATCACGCTGAATTTCAGATCATTTGCGTACTTTGATCCGGGCGATCAGTTCTACAATACGCTTGACGCAAATTCACCAGTACCCAGAGAGACAGGGTCCCGAAGAACAGAGCCCGGATGGTATGTCGAGCCAGGAGTTTATGATCTCATAGTTGCTAGATCAGCAACCAATCATCACGCAGTTGTCGAATGGGAACTCACCGGAGAAGAAAACTATCAACACCCGTAACGGCGTTGCTCTACATTCCCCACGAGCCATCATCACGAACCTTCCATGAACCTGCAGCGACAGTACCCCCATCAACAGGAATAGAAGAACCCGTTACAAAACTCGCCATGTCCGAAGCTAGAAAGCAGATAACGGCAGCGCATTCCTCAGCAGTTCCTTTGCGACCAAGCGGGGTCGGCTGCAAGCCATCAATCAATGCGCCGGAATCTTCAGCTAATCCTGCATCACCGGGAGTTGGAATCATGTCAGGAGCAACGCAATTAACGCGTATACCCCTTGAACCCAACTCAACTGCTAACGATTGAGTAAATTGCTGAACAGCGGCTTTCATCGCAGCGTACACAGCGAAACCGGGAGCGGAATGATAGGCCTCAACGGATGTGACGTTCACAATCGATGCACCATCGTTAAGTATTGGGAGAGATGCACGGACACAGTTGGTTACCGAACCAAAGTTCTCGCGAATCAAAACAGATTCACCCTTCTCTGACACCTGATCAAATGGAGCCCAAAACCCTCCGCCAGCATTATTTACCAGCACATCCACCGAGCCTAAAGCTTCGCTAACAGCTGCGAAAAAAGCAGTCACCGTCTTACCATCTCGAACATCAATAACCTCGCTGTATGTGTCTGTGCCTTTGGATTGAAGTTCGTTCACTGTTTCATCAAGTTCATCCTTTAAAAGGTCGCAAACAGCTACGGTTGCGCCTAGGTCAGCAAACGCCAACGCAGTTGCTTTCCCTATCCCTCTGGCAGCGCCTGTCACCACCGCAACCCTTCCGGTGAGTAATAAATTGCTAGTATCCATGATGTCTTCGTATCACAAAGAAGACGGAACGTCATAAAAGAGATAAGTTATTACGCATGGAAGCAACAATCACTGACCTCATTAACGCATCCGCCTATGGACAAAACGGAGTTCCGCACGACCTGTGGACACACCTTCGGAAAGAGTCACCTGTCCACTGGTATGCACAACGGGGCCACACTCCATTCTGGGCTATCACAAAACATGAAGACATCATGGAAGTGTCAAGCCAGCCCGATATCTTCTCCAGCGAGGCAGGCGGAATCATCGTTCTCAATGAAGCGCAAATACAGTCATTCCTAGAAGGAGGCTCAGGAAGCCCGCTGGCACAAATGAAAACTATAATCACTATGGACCCACCTGAGCATCGCGATTACCGAAAAGTCGCAAGCGGATATTTCACACCAAGAGGTGTCACAAATCTTGATGAGATAGTGAAAAGCAGTGCAGCAGCGATCTTTGACGATCTTCCAACTGAAGGAGAAGCCGACTTCATTGAAGCTATCGCCCAAAAACATCCACTTCGCGTACTGGCAACCATATTAGGGATTGATAAGGAACAAGAAGAACGCCTCCTGGTCATAACTCAGGAACTATTCGGTAGCGAAGACCCCGACATGCGCCGAGGAGGAGAAGATAGAGAAGCTGCTCGTAAAGAACTTGGCATGGAGTTCTACATGCTCTTTGATGAAATCATTAAAGATAGGCGTTCCTGCCCAAGAGATGACCTTGCGACCATGCTTGCGAATGCCGAGCTATCCGACGGATGCCCCTTAGGGCAATTAGAAACTCTAGGCTACTACCTCATTGTTTTTACTGCAGGACATGACACCACACGAAACGCCCTTTCAGGAGCAATATCGGCATTTCTTGACCATCCCGATGAGTTTGAACGATTACGGGAGGATCCTAGCCTTTCCAAAGCGGCTGTTGATGAAATCGTTCGCTGGACAACACCAGTGAATTACATGAAACGACAAGCCGTTCAAGATTATGAACTTCGTGGACAGAAAATAAAAGCTGGAGAAGAACTCGCATTATTCTACTGTTCAGCCAATAGAGATGAGGATGTGTTCGATGACCCCTTCACATTCGATATCACTCGAAGTCCAAACAGGCACCTTGGGTTTGGCTGGGCCGAGCACTATTGCCTCGGAGCCCATCTTGCCAAAGCAAGCATGAAAGCATTGACTGAAGAAATGGTTCGCCGTATCGACTGGATGGAACCGAATGGTGAACGAACCTTTATTTCTTCGAATTTCGTTGTTGGCCTCAAAACACTTCCCGTGAAGTACAAACTCAAGGACGGATGACTCCATGGCTGAAACAAGCAAATGGAGAGAAAAAATTACTAACCTAAAGAAGCGAAAATCAGATGCACAAAAGATGGGTGGGGCTGAAAAGGTAGCCAAGCACCATGCCAAAGGTAAAAGAGATGCCCGTCAACGCATCCAAACATTGCTTGATGGAGGAGCATTCACTGAAGTCGGACAATTAGCTGGACATGAAGTCGATGCATTTGTTTCAGGAATCGGGATACTCAACGGACACCCTGTTGCAATAGGATGTGAAGATTTCACTGTGAAGGGAGGGTCTATAGGTAGAGCAGAATCAGCAAAACGTTACCGGATAGCTGAGTTAGCATTACAAGAACGTATTCCCCTGGTCATGCTTCTAGAAGGTGCCGGACATAGACCGCCGCTTCCGGATGACCCTCCTGCATTTAGAACACCAGGGGACCTTCAAGCACAAGCAGACGCATCAGGGCGAATACCTCTCGCTACTGCAGTTCTTGGACCATCGGCAGGGCACGGAGCGTTAAGTGCACCGCTCGCAGACTTCACCGTGATGACAAAACAAGCGTCAATCTTTACAGCAGGTCCGCCGCTCGTCAAAGCATCCTTAGGGGAAGATATAACAAAAGAAGAACTCGGAGGGCCAGATGTTGCCTTACAAAGTGGTGTTATCCATAACCTAGCTGACGACGATGAAGATGCTTTGCGACAAATACGAACATGGCTTACCTACTTACCGTCTTCTGCATGGCAAAACCCAGCACGACTTGCTGATGCCGAACAGCAAAGAACTGTTGACGAGCTCCTCGATATCATTCCTGAAAACCCGCGACAAGCATATGATATGCAAGACGTGATTAAAGCAGTTACCGATGCAAATAGCGTATTCACTATTCAGCCAATGTTTGGGCAATCTCTTATAACGTGCCTTGCCCGATTAGGTGGAAGACCAGTTGCGATTGTAGCTAATCAGCCTCAGTACATAGCTGGGTCAATCACTGTTGAAGCCGCAGACAAGGCCACACAATTCATTCAAGTCGCTGACTCTTTTCACCTTCCACTGATTTTCTTGACTGATAACCCGGGCGTACTGGCAGGGTCATCTTCTGAGAAAGCTGGAATACTCCGACATGCAGGGAGAATGTTCCTCGCTCAGCACCATGCCACTGTCCCGAAAATACAACTGACTGTTCGAAAAGCATACGGTTTTGGAAGCACAGCCATGGGTATGAACCCATTTAGCGGACAGACTCTAAACCTTGCTTTCCCAGGAGTGAGTTTTGGTGCCATGCCAGCTAGAGGAGCTGATGAAGCAACAGGAGCTGATCAGCAAACACGAGAGGCATTACGAGAAGCCGAACTCAGTTCCGGGTACCGATCAGCGTCAGCCCTAAGCATCGATGACATTATTGACCCATCCCAAACACGAAACATGCTCCTGCAAGGCTTAGAGATAGCATCAAGCAGAATCAGTGGTGCCGTGAATCCTAAACAACGAATCGTGAACCTTTAAACCAATCTATGAGGAAAAGCTAAAGTTCTGTTAGGTGTCTCTGTTCAAGAACATCAGCCCAATGGGATCGTCCGGTGCTACGAAGCCTCTTAATATATTCAGGTAGATGTCCTCGTGTATGAAACGGCCCACCCTCTTCAAGAACGATTTTCATAGGGTCAACTGAGCTGTAGCCTCTTTCGAGCTGCGACGCAGTCCAATCTGCCAGCACCGATCTTCCATGATCAACTAGTTCGTTGCTCGAGGAGAAAAGATCATCTTGTTCATGAGGGTCGCTTGCGATGTCAAACAGCATTTCTTCATTCCAATGCCCATGAAAACCGTCATGCCACGTACGCATGTATAGATAGTCTTCCCAGCGAACCGATCGCTGGCATGACCATGCGCCTTGAGATAGAACAAGAAATTCACGCCCGCTTTCACTTCCCTGACGGAGGTTCTGGGCAAGTGATTCTCCATCCCAATGGCTGGGGATCCGCAAACCAGCAAGATCAACAACTGTCGCTGCGATGTCAAGGTGATACTGAAGGCCGTCAAAAACTCGTGCTTCTAGTCCAGGCCATTTGAGAATTGAGGGGATATGGCATGTCACTTCGTCGGCTGCCTGATGATCGGCATACACACCAAGTTCACCGAAAGCTTCTCCATGGTCTGAACTAATCAAGACAGCAGTGTCTTCCAGCACTCCTAAATCGGCAAGTTTGTTTAGTAACATGCCAACAGCATCATCTGCGTAACGAACACCCACGTCATACCCATCAAAGATCTGTTTCACATCATCCATCGAAGACGCATTCCATGGTTGCCGAGGAGGCGGATCACCCCATTCATCTGGCCGGAATCCCCAAGGTTCCTGAGCTGAATGCGGACCGGACAGGCCCCAATTCTTGATACGAACGTCTTCCGTATGCCATGCAGGTACAGGATCGCTCTCAAATGGGTTTCCGTAATCTTCAGGTGTTCGATATGGGGTATGAGGATCCCATAGGTGGACATGTAAAAACCAGTCATCAGCTTTACCTCGTCTATCTAGCCAATCTAAAGCACCGGGAATGACCTCATCTGCTCGTTCCCCTCCAAATCCTCGCATCAAATTCATAGATTCCATGAAGCCACTATTCCACCACGACGCACCATGTCGGAACGGAAATGATGATATTGATGCTGTATGCCACCCAGCGAGATAGAAAACAGAAGCCCATGAGCGCATGTTGAATCTTCCGAAGAATCCGCGCTCTTTACCCTCAGGTTGAAGGTCAGCTGCCCTTCCGCCATGATTCACAACGCCATTTCGGATACCAAACATTCCAGTAATCAATGCAGTTCTACTCGGTAGGCAGGGAACATCTGATGCATAGACGTTCTTGAAGTGAATTCCTTCACCAGCCAGCTTGTCGATGTTCGGGGATGTATTCCTGTGGTATCCACTACACCCGAGATGATCAGATCGAAGCGTATCAATATCGATATAAATTATTCGCACGACTCTATTTGTAGCCGCATAATGGTCGGTCGTAAATGTCAGCTATGTGCTAAACAAGGAATCGTGTAACTTATAGATAAATACGAATCCATAATGCCCATCGAAATTAGGCTGGAATGACCAAAGAACCTTATCTCTCATTACAACTCCGAACTTTTTCATCTGAGCAACCCGAATCATGGCAACCAGTAATAGATTTAGCAATCGCGGCCGATCGCGCCGGGGTGGGGAAAGTAGTTGTTTCTGATCACGTCGCTTTTGGTACCTCTATGGAAGCCTACGGGGACCCGAGTGTCGGAGGGGTCTCTGGAGGCAAACAACCCACAGGGCCTAATGGGCACTGGCTTGAACCACTGACATTCCTTTCGGTGGTAGCAGGAGCTACCCAAAACGTGCGACTTGGAACGAATATTCTCCTTGCCGCACTTCGGCGACCTGCAGTTCTTGCGAAAACTTTGGCAACTCTAGATGTACTTTCCGACGGACGGGTAGACCTCGGAGTGGGCGTAGGGTGGCAACGGGAGGAGTACGAAGCATGCGGATTAGATTTCACGAAAAGAGGTCGACTACTTGATCACACACTAGAAGTATGCCGAACGCTTTGGACCCAGTCCACCGCTCAATACAGCGCTGATGAATTAGAATTCTCTGAAATCCACGCAATGCCAAAACCGCTCCAAGCAGGGGGAGTGCCTATCTGGGTCAGTGGAACAGTTAATAAGTTCTCAATGAAACGCTTGGCGACTTTCGGGTCCGGTTGGGTTCCTTGGGGTCCGGACGCAAATGACATTAAATCCGGAATTCAATCAATGCGAAAGGCAGTTTCCAGTCATGGTAGGGATCCCGATGATATAAAAGTCATCGGAACGTTGCCAATCATTCGTAATGAAGCCCAAATTGATCTAGAGGAGACAATGGCTAGTGTTCCAGAGTACGTTGAGGCAGGAGTTACTGACTTCCGAGCCTACCTTCCGGTTCCTGAAGGCATTGGACCCGCAACTGAGTACCTCACCAAGGTAGTGCAGAAATTCAATGACCAAGTTTAGAGTAAGAGACGTTCTCTAATCAATTAAATCTCTGGCCTCTTTGATGAAATCTAAATGCTCTTGAAGTCCATTTAAACCGCAATTCATTGTCACAATTGAAGCGTGGGTTCCACCCGAATCTCGCCATTTCTTAACAGTTTCTGCAGCGTCTTGAGGCGTTCGGTCGCGTAAAGCTATTATTTCATGACCAAAGTCTTCTTCGCTTCGACCAAATTCACGCAAGTGATGTTCAGTGCGGTTCTTGCCCTCTAGGCAACGCTCATGATCACCGGCATAAATAAAACCATCTCCTAATTCTCCAGCACGCTTAAACGCTACTTCTGAGAAACCTCCAAGCCAGATAGGAATTTGCCGATTAGGTCGGATATTGATGTTACCCCGATCGATACGGTCGTATTCGCCTTCAAAACTAAAAAGATCTTCTGACCAAAATTGTCTTAAAAGCTTAATCTGTTCGCTTAAGCGGGGCCCACGTTCAGAGAATTCCTGACCAAGAGCGTCATACTCAACATAATTCCATCCAGTACCAACTCCGAGGCGTAAGCGTTCACCCGAAAGGAGGTCAACATCTGTTGTTTGCTTTGCTACTAACGCAGTTTGTCTTTGCGGCAAGATTATTACCCCGGTAACCAGTTCAATTTTCTCTGTGATCCCTGCAAGGTAACTAAACATTGTGAAAGGGCAATGAAAGGGGTCTTCATTAGTATAAGGGCCCCATAGTTCCGGCTCCCTATCAGCATGGGTAGCCCCAACCACGTGGTCGTAGGCCAAAAGATGATCAAATCCCAGATCCTCAGTTGCCAAACCGATTTCTTTCACCGCTAGAGGGTCACCTTCTAATTCGGTTTGGGGGTACACAACGCCTAGTTTCATTAGTTCTCCTTTGTTGAGTAATTAGTTTTCACTATTTTTGTGCCGTAATCCATTCCAAATCTGTTTTTGTACTACCAGTTGACACAATTTGATTAATGGCATACATTAATACGTAAGAGTAAGTTACGGAGGAATAATGGAATTCGGAATTTTCAGCAACGGATACATACCAGGCCCAGCCGCTCACGATACTGAATCTGAGCACACCGAGCTCATGAGAGAATCGGAATACGCAGTTATTGCCGACAGAAATAACTGGAAATACATGTGGTACGGCGAGCATCACGGCCTTGTCGAATACAGTCATATGTCCGCACCCGCTCCACTCATGGGATGGGTCGCAGCACAAACAGAACGTATTCATATTGGTTCCGCCATCACCAGCCTCCCAGTTACCAAAGAACACCCCGTTCGTATTGCGGAACGAGCAGCAATGTTAGATCACGTAACAAACAACAGGTTTGAGTTTGGTACAGGACGAGGTGCAGGAAGTCACGAACTAATGACATTTAGTGGAACTCAACCATCCCAAACAAAAGCAATGTGGGATGAAGTCATCCGCGAAATCCCAAGAATGTGGGAACAAAAAGACTACTCATTTGAAGGTAACGGATGGTCAGTCCCTGGGCCACATAACATCCTTCCCAAACCCTACGGGAAAGGACACCCACCTATCTGGGTAGCATGCGGAAATCCTGAAACATTCGCAAAAGCTGGATCTTTAGGAATAGGTGCAATCGCCTTCAACTTTGAACCGATCCATAACTTAAAAGGCAGACTCGAAGCCTACAAAGAAGCAGCAGAGTCGCCCACTGAAATCATAGGACAGTTCCAAAACAACAATGTCATGATGACAAACGGAGTCATCTGCCTTGAAGACAGAGAACGCGCTCGTGAAATCGCAAAAGCTCAAGGACGAGGATACCTCGTCACGATGGTTAATCTCTACCATGACACCATGCCAAAATCCCCAGATGGGATCACATGGCCTCATGCACCAGCAAGCACACTCATTGAATGGACAGACGAAATGCTCGATCAGATCATTGAAGCTGGATACATGCTTTGCGGAAACCCAGAAGAAGTCAGCGAGCAACTTGAGGCATACCAAAGCGTGGGATGCGATCAGGTAGTTTTCGGACTCCCTATCGAAGGTATGCAACATGAAGAAATCAAAGAAATGCTTGAAATCTTCGGTGACCAAGTGATCCCCGAGTTTGATAAAGACCCGGTTCACTCAACAACGAAAATGAGAGAAACAGCGCAGCCTAAATTCCCAGCATTTAATAACGAGTTACCTGCCGAGGTCAACGAAGTTACTGTTATCCCTGACTCAGCAATCCTCCCACTCAGCGCATAACAAAATCGAATGCCCCGCAACAGCTCAGATACAAAAGCGCGGTTACTTGATCACGCTGAAAAGATGTTCGCTGAAGACGGGATCTTCGCTGTAACGAATAGGCAGATCACTGAAGCAGCAGGGCAGAAGAATGAGTCAGCTCTGAATTATCACTTCGGGACACGAAACGAATTGATCAGCACATTGTTGACCCGCCGGGGTAAAGACCTAGATAATATCCGCGCCGAATTGCTGGCCCACCTTGGCGATAACCCGATAACCCGTGAACTCGTCCAATTGCTCGTTGAAGTTTACGCCAGTTGCCTCCACACAAAGAGCGGATGCGATTATTTACGGATCGTAGACCAATTACGAGGATGGATGACTGACTGGGAGTTCATCTCTTCACTTGAAGATGACAACGTTAACGAGCACCTCAAACACATTTTGGGTCTCTTACAAAAAGAGACTGACAGCCAACGCGTACTAGGAATGATCATGCTCATGACTGCGATGACAGCAAGCCGAGCACAACTCGTTTCCGACGGACGCCATCTTCCGAACTCTCACGAGGAATATGTAGGGACGCTTACTGACATGCTGACCGGAGTCCTACTAGGACCATCTGCATAATGACGGACTACCCTCTAATAAAGGGGGAATATGAAACTCGCACTTGGACTAGAGGTCTATAACAAAGCAACATTGAACCTACCAATGGATGCAATAGGAACCGCCGAAAGTTGCGGATACCACTCGCTGTGGACAGCTGAAGCATACGGATCTGATGCGCTCTCAACCCTTGCATATCTCGCAGCAAAAACCACAACGATAAAACTAGGAACAGCAGTCGTTCAAGTCGCTGCCAGAACACCAGCATCAACAGCAATGGCTGCGATGACAATCGATGCACTTGCTGGTGGGGACAGAACGATTATCGGTTTAGGGGTTTCTGGTCCTCAAATCGTTGAAGGGTGGTATGGACAACCTTGGGGAAGCCCACATCACTGGCTACGAGATTATGTAGCAATCATGAGAAAAATCTTTGCTCGAGAAGAACCCGTTTCTCACATCGGAAAACAACTCAACCTTCCATACACCGGGGATGGTTCAATACACGAGGGGAAGGCTCTTAAGTCAATCCTTCACCCTGTCGGTAATATAGAAATTTGGGTCGCTTCGGGAGCCCCGCTAAATACCGCATTAGCTGCAGAAGTCGCTGATGGATGGCTTCCCATGGGCTACGGAATCGATGGATGGAAGATGCATGGAACAAATCTAGAAAACGGTTTTGATAAACGAAAGGACTCTGCTGTACCGAGAGAGGACTTCCAGCTGTTCACCAATCTTAGTGTTGAAATAACAGAAGATATTCAAGCAGCCATAGATCGCCGAAAACCTTTAACCGCCATGTATGTCGGTGGAATGGGAAGTGAGCAGAATAATTACCATCGTGACTCAATGGCTAGACGCGGGTTTCCAGAAGCAGCACAAAAAATACAGGATTGCTGGTTAAGTGGAGATAAAGACGCAGCAATGAATGCAGTCCCTGACGAATACATAGACCAGAGTGGCCTCATCGGCCCCGTTGAAAGAATACGCGAACGCTTCACATCACTCGTTCCAGCGGGGGCTACTGGCCTCATTCTACGAACAACCAATACATCAACGATTGAGTTAATGGCAGAAATAACCGAATCCGAATATGGTCTTGGATAACGAGTACCATCCGTAAAAATATTACATACACCAAAGTCGAATAGGAGCTAAGAATGCCGGAGGCAATAAACGGGTCAACAACAATTCATTACGATACGAAGGGTTCGAGTGAAGATCCGGCGATTCTTCTGATTATGGGCTTCACCGAGCCGATGACGTCATTTAGAGACGGCTTCTGTCAGTTGCTTGCCAAAGCTGGGAACTATGTAATTAGATTTGATAATCGTGATGTAGGACTGACCTCAAAAACACAAACTGACCCTCCCGATCTTCAAGCAATAATCACAGCGGTTATGACAGGCCAGCCCCCGCCACAAATTCCCTACTCTCTTAAAGACATGGCAGGAGACGCTTTCGCTGTCCTTGATGCCGTGGGTGTATCCTCAGCGCACGTTGTAGGGGTTTCCATGGGTGGTTACATTGCCCAAACCATGGCTATCACAAACCCTGAACGAGTGTCATCAATGACCTCTATCATGTCCACAACTGGAGCTCCCGGATTAGGAATAGCGACACCTGAAGTCGGAGCTAATTTGAAATCTCCCATAGGTATAGAAACAAAAGAAGATGCTGTGGAATGCTCATTACATAATTATCGCCTCTTCGCTGGTCCGCTGTTTGACGAAGAAGCCCACAAAAATCTCGCCGAAGCAAATTTTGAACGTAACTGGAATCCATTAGTTACAGTGTTCCAATTAGCAGCCATGATTACAGGACCTGACCGGACACATGATCTTGAATCAATAGAGATCCCAACTTTAGTTATTCATGGTGCGAAAGATACCCTCGTTCAGGTAGATGGTGGTAAAGCCACCGCCGCTGCTATAAAAGATTCTCGAATAGTTATATTTGATGAAATGGGACACGAGATGCCAGAAATACTATGGTGTGACATCACGACAGAAATTCTTAATCATGTACAGACGTCCGAAGGCACTTGAGGGAAGGAAAAGATGGCAGAACAACCAGACAGTTACGAGGATCTCACCCTGTGTGGACTTGACGACGATAATGAGGCAGAACTCCTCCAAATACAGCGTGAATGCACTTTTATGTGGACAAACAAAAAAGGTGAAGCCTTTGGGGTAATTATGTCTTTCCTCCCAAAAGATGGGAAATTATGGCTGACATGTGCCGAGCGAAGAGCTCGAGTACCTGCCCTCCGCCGCTTCCCGCGAGCCTCAGTTTGTGTAAATAGCACAGGAACTGTCCTTGGCACAGGGAAAACTGTCACCTACAAAGGCGAATGCGTCATACACACTGGAAGAGACGTGAAAGATTGGTTTTACCCTGAATTTTCTCGCCACCTACGCCCTGAACCCAAAGCAGCGCAAGTCTTTCAGGACTTTCTCGACTCTCCTGAAAGAGTTGTCATAGAATTTACACCTGACTACAAATTATCCTTCGATAGTTCAATTATGTGGGCTCGCTCACCAGAAGCAGCGAGTAACAAAGAGGATCAAGAAACCAATCAGAAATCTGATTAGAACCCTCGCCAATTTGGTTCACGTCGCTCCCTGAAACTATTGACGCCTTCCTGAGCGTCCAAGGTTCCATTATTGAGTTCGACAGCCCAACTCTCCTCTTCAGTAATCGTGCGTCGGTCAACATCTAGAGATCTATTTACCAACCATTTCGTAAACATGTGTGCTTTTGTAGGGCCTGTAGCTAAACGCACTGCCCATTCCATCGCAGTAGGAATAAGATCCTCGCCAGGTACGACCTTATTACATAAGCCAAGTTCAGAGGCATGTTCGGAGCTAATATCATCAGCGAAGAACATCAGCTCCTTCGTTTTCATAGGACCAATTAGCCTAGGAAGGATCCATGTTCCCATAGCATCAGGCACCAGTCCCCTACGCGCAAAAACTTCAATAAATTTCGCATGATCGGCCATAAGCACCAAATCACACATCAATGCAAGATGCGCTCCCATCCCAGCCGCTGTCCCATTGACAGCAGCAATCACAGGTAATTCACAATCAAGAATTGATGACATAAGAGGATGCTGCCCGCGAAGCATCATTCGTCTCGGTTCACCAACTGCTAATGCTGGTGCATCATCAGGTCGCGCAGCGTACTCGCGGCCGACGGAAATATCAGCACCGGGACAGAAAAGCTTTTGCCCAGTCGCCGTTAAAACCACTGCTCGCGCATCAAACTGACCGTTTAATGACTCAAATAACCCTGTCATTCTGTCACGCATCCCAGGCGACATTGCGTTCCCCTTATCGGGATTGTTGATTGTTATCCATGCGACTTGATCAATGATCTCAAACTGGACTTTGTCTGTAAGCTCTTCCTCATAAGACATAGCTTTAATCTACCCGAAATGGTTTAATCTAGACAATGACGCTTAAGAAAGAAGTTTCTGCTCCAATAACCAACCAGAAACTTCTCAAAACCACTTAAGGCCATTAAGGGCTAAAGGAATGTCCTGCAAGCAGAATCACTAGCAAACGAGCTCGTTCACCTAATTCCTCAAGAAGTCTGTAGACGTTTTCTGAACAGCTATCGCATCTTCCACAGGCTCACCCACTAAAACCCTAGATTCACCTGTACTTCACCACCACTCAACAGCATCTCTGCTGATAGCTAACCCAGAAAAAAGCTGGTCTTCCACTCTGAATGTTTCTAATAGAGCAATATCAAAGTACGATCCTTATGTGTTCAAAGCAGTAATTTTTGATGTTGCAGGAGTGCTCACAGAAGGGATAGGAGCAATCCTCCTTGAGGCAGCTGCTGAAATTGAGGGAGATTTGGATCAACTAGCTGAAGCCCTCATACCCGTTTTTATGGGAGAGGGAGACTCTGACGTTGCTGGCCACAGATTGGAACGTGGCGAAATAACCCTGGACTTCTTTCTCTCATCTCTAGGAGAGGTAGAGAGGGAAGCTTGGACGATTCTTCACCCTAGCTCTGAGAAGTTTTTTGGAGATAACCTCCAACCAAAACCCGAAATGCATGACTTTGTCGCGAAAATAAAGCAAGCAGGCTTTAAGACAGGACTAATCTCAAACAACGTCAAAGAATGGCAACCTGCTTGGGATAAAGTAATCCCTGAGCGAGAGCTTTTCGATGTCACAATTTTCTCATCTGAGGTTGGATGCAGAAAACCTAGCCCGGAGATCTTCAACATCGCGCTCCGTGAGTTGGATATCACTCCTCAGGAAGCCATTTTTTTAGATGATTTTCCAGCCATGGCGCAAGGTGCTCGAGAAATAGGCATTCATGCGATTGATGTTCATGACCATAGCCTTGCCATAGAAGAGACCCGTACCCTGTTACAAATGTAAATATCAACTTTTCCAGTTGCTGAAATTCTCGTATCGTTTGACAAAGCGAGGTAGCCATGACTGAACGATATTACGTAACCGACTCTGACCTATCAGAGCAATACACTCTCTACACCCGAGCAAACGTAGGGGAAGTATTTCCCGACCCCGTGACACCATTAACCAGCAGCACAGGACTTTACCAAGCTGAACTTGGCTGGAGAGATGCTTGGGAACGAATGGGCGCTTTTACACATGACGAATTCCCACAAGACAGATTTGCGCAACTAGGAGTCGTTGGCGGTTATTGCTACCTCAACGCCTCACTAATACGCTTATTTGGTGTTCGCGCACCAGGTCTTTCATGGGAAGATATGGATGAACAGTTCTTTGGTGCCATGCCTGGCGTGCCTCCTTACCATCCACAAGATGGAGATGAGGATCTTGAGAAAACAGAAAAAATCGGCGCAACCTTTCAATGGGCTTTAGGACATTCAAGTTTGGAAGATCTGGAAGAACTTACGGAAAGCAGGAAATCTACCAAAGAACTTAGACATTCCCGGCCTGACTTCGCGAAGTACACAAATGAAGAATTATTTGAACAATTTCGAAACCTGCTCAAACAACATCGTAAATACTTCAGTCAACATATTTTCACTACCTATATGGCGACAGTCCCCGTGGGAATTATTTCAGGCGTTGCAAATGCGGTAGGTCGCCCCGACCTTATACTTCCTATCATCGCTGGCTTTGGCGAGGTTGATTCAGCTGAACCTTCTCATGCAATGTGGGAGATGGGGCGACTCGTACGCAACAACGAAAATTTACGCACAGAATTTGACGCTGGCGTTACTGGCTTATTTGAGAGGCTGTCACAAATAGATTCACCCGAGGCGAATAAGTTCTTGGAAGCGTTTGATCACTTTGTTTATGAGTACGGGTCACGAGGACCCAACGAATGGGAAACGCGATCACCGTCATGGGAAACAAAACCTGAATTAGCTCTCAATGCTATTGACAGAATGCGGCTAGCTGAAGATGAACTCGCTCCAAAAACTCAGAACGCTGAACGATCATCTCAACGTGAACAAGCCGCTAAAGAACTTCTTTCCATGGTTGAAACTGATCCGCAAGTGCATGGGGAACTTTCCGTTGGTATCGCGTCCTCAGCTGCATGGTTACCGGCGCGAGAACGAACAAAAACTAACAACATCCGACTAATCCACGAAATGCGAATGACCATGCGAGCTATAGGAGAGCGTATGGTTCAAACAGGTGACTTTGACGAGGTAGAAGATTTTGGTTTCCTAACTGATGATGAATATGAAAGCCTTTTCCAAGAAACAGGGTCAATGTTGGATGTCATTCGGTCAAGACGAGAGGAATATTACAAACTACTTGAACGAGAAGCGCAATTCTTATTTGATGGTCAAGCCGACCATCCCGATACGTGGCGAAGACGCGATTCGGTTTCAGAAGACGTGCTTTCGGAGGGTCAAACGCTTCAAGGATTGCCAGGTTGCTCAGGGTCAGCTGAAGGAACTGCTCGAGTTATTCTCGATAGTAACGATCCGACGTCGCTTCAGCCAGGCGATATTCTCGTAGCACCTTTGACCGATCCGTCCTGGACTCCCTTATTCGTGCCGGCAGCAGCTGTAGTTGTTGACGTGGGAGCTCCGCTCTCTCACGCAATAATCGTGAGTAGAGAATTAGGAATCCCATGTGTCGTTTCAGCTACTGATGCGACACGCAGAATTCCAGATGGTTCTCGAATAAAAGTTGATGGCGATACTGGAGTAATAACTATTCTGGAAACGTGAGCTATCTCGGTATCTCACTCCAAGGAACATCTTTGTCTACACGAACATCTCCGGGGAGTCCAAGTACCCTTTCGCCGAGTATGTTTCTCATAATCTCACTTGTCCCACCCTCGATTGTGTTGGCTCTTGACCGCAAGAACTGGCCGCTGATGGATCCTGAATTGTGAGCTTCTTCACTTCGGATCATTGGGTAGCCGTTGGCGTGTAACATCCCTTCAGCCCCCTCTAGTTCCATACAAAGCTCAAAGATCTTTTGGTTAAGTTCTGCGCTAAAGAGTTTTCCAATTGAGCCACCCGGACCGGCATCACCACTCTTAGCAAGAACTTTAGCCCTCTGATTCGTTAACCGGAGAATCTCTGCTTTCCCCCAAAGATCAGCTACACGGTCACGAAGTATTCTTCTTTCAATATCGTTAAGATCGTCTTTTTTTGTGTTCCACAGATTCATGAGACTACGGATTGGGCCTCCGCCTTTGCCACCACTTCCACCCCCTAAAGCAACTCTTTCATTCATAAGGGTAGTAATCGCTACTCGCCATCCGTCACCTTGGTCCCCAAGCCGCTGATCATCAGGAACACGGACATCAGTCAAGAACACCTCATTGAACTCTGCCTCTCCGGTTATTTGATACAGAGGTCGAACTTCGACACCTGGGGCATGCATGTCAAGGATGAAATATGACAAACCTTTATGTTTTGGAGCATCTGGATTCGTTCTTGTTAGAAGCATTCCGAAATTTGAGTGATGGGCGAGCGTGGTCCAAACTTTTTGACCGTTGATTATCCACTCATCTCCATCACGAATTGCTTTACTGGGAATCCCAGCCACGTCCGAGCCGTGTGTTGGCTCTGAAAAGAGTTGACACCAGATGTCCTCTCCTGTGAAAATCTTCTTCAGGTGCTTTTGGTGCATTTCCTCTGTTCCATGGTTCAGAACCACAGGTGCACCCATGCCAATTCCGATCGGGTTGACTAGAAGGTCATGATATGGAACCTTGGCTTCGCGCAGTACTTCATCAACGATTGATTGCTTTCCTCTGCTTAGCCCAAGTCCTCCCTTTCCTTCGGGGAAGTGAACAAAGGCTAATCCAGCATCGAACTGAGCACCACGAAAAGTAAATTGGTCTGCTGAATGCGGGTCGACCTCCTCAATTAATGCTTCTGTTCGTTCTTGAAGTTCCTGATCGCTTATTGACACAATTATCTCCGATCTTCGTCTGTGGCTCGCATTTGGCGAATACGCCTAATCATCATTAGCATGTCTATAAATACAGTATGGCTGTGAAATGCCATACCACGCCAAATGGTGTGTCAACTTTCATAGCAAGGAAACCTATATGCGAGAAGTAGTAATCGTCGAAGCTGTCAGAACCCCTCTAGGTAAACGTAACGGTGGACTATCCGCCATGCACTCTATTGATTTGCTTGGTTCGGTCCAGTCAGAATTGTTCAATAGGAGCGGTGTGGATCCTGCAGAAGTAGGGCAAGTTGTTGGAGGGTGCGTCGGCCAAGTCGGTATGCAAACTATGAACGTGACGCGTAATGCATGGCTTACCTCGGGCTTGCCACTTGAAGTCGCTGCAACAACAGTTGATGCACAATGCGGTTCATCGCAACAAGCAACAAATCTTGCATATGCTCTCGTAGCAGGAGGGGTAGTGGATGCAGCCGTTGGTTGCGGAGTTGAATTAATGAGTGGCGTACCCATGGGTGCAACTGTTCCCAGAGGAGACGCTGAGGTTGGCAAGCCTGTTAATAGGGGGTACTGGGAAAAGTATGAACTTACGTCACAGTTTGATGGCGCTGAGCGTATTGCTAAGCAATGGGGAATTAGCAGAGAAGAATTAGATGCGTTCGGGAAGCTATCGCAAGACAGAGCAATTCAGGCTTGGGAAGAAGACCGATTCGGTTCCCAAATTCTCCCAATTGAGGCTCCTGACATCGGCGAAGATGGGCAACCGTCAGAATCCACTCACACAATCTCACGAGACGAAGGGTTAAGAGAGACAAGTCTTGAGGCTTTAGCTGGATTGCGTACAAACATGCCAGATGGAGTGCACACTGCAGGAACCTCTTCTCAGATATCTGATGGCGCCGGTGCAGTTCTTCTTATGACACGCGAGAAGGCAGATGAATTGGGAGTTAAGCCTATGGCTACGATCATCGACTCTTGTCTTGTTGGTTCTGACCCTGTTCTCATGCTTACAGGTCCGATATATGCAACGCAAAAGCTGCTCGCGGATAACGGTTTACAGATGAGTGATATAGACGTTGTAGAAATTAATGAGGCGTTCGCTTCAGTGGTTCTTGCATGGGAGAAAGAACTTAATCCCGATATGGAAACAGTAAACCCGAATGGTGGCGCAATTGCTATCGGACATCCATTAGGAGGAACTGGCGCAATACTTCTAACGAAGGCAGTCCACGAGCTTCACCGAGCTGACAAAGAGCATGCAATCGTAACCATGTGTTGCGGTGGTGGACTGGGGACTGGGACCTTAATTAAGCGCCTATAAGAATAATGTCAGATACCCCCCCAGAACTAATTGCTCCTCCATGGTCTCGAGTTGAGTGGAGCATTATGCTTACAGCTCGTGAGATCAGACGATCTTTTGATGAAGTTTTTAGTGATTTTGACTTAAACCTATCAGGGGCTGCATTGATTGCATTAATAGTTGAGCATGGCCCTCTATCACAGTCTAAATTGGGGGTGTCATTAGGTATGGGACGTGCATCCGCAGGGGCACTCGTAGATGATTTACAGAAGAGAGAACTAGTGCAACGCGACGAAGACCCAGCGGATAAACGGGTTTGGCTTGTTTCCCTTACAAAGAAAGGCGAATCCCTAGCTACTCAATTGGAGGAAAGACATTCAGAGGTAAGAGAACACTTTCCTAATGTCGTCGGCAAAGAACAGCGATCTCAACTCGCAGATGTTCTATATCGGGTCAGAGATAACCTTAGAGAAGAACGACTAAAACATTCAAAGCAATAAAAGGAGAATAACAAATGGATTTAAAAGGAGCATCGGCGGTCATCACCGGAGGAGCCTCTGGTATAGGTGAAGCAAGCGCAAGGAACCTAGCTAGCCTTGGTGCGTTATGCGTCATTGTTGACTTGCAAGACGAGAAAGGGCAAGAAGTTGCGAGCGAGTTAGGAGGCTTGTACGTAAAAGCTGATGTGGCTGACGAGGAGCAAGTCCAAGCCGCAATGAATGCGGCCATGGAAATGGGTCCGTTGCGAGCACTAGTCAATGGGGCTGGAATCGGAAGTGCCTCTCGAACAGTTGATCGGAATGGGGATCCGATGCCATTGGCACAATTTGAATTTGTAATCCGCGTTAACCTGATTGGGACCTTTAACTGCATTCGGCTCGGGGCAGCATCAATGGCAAAAACTGACCCAATTGATGGTGACGGTCAGCGAGGAGCAATAGTTAATATGGCATCTGTCGCAGCATTTGACGGTCAGACAGGGCAAAATGCTTACTCTGCGTCTAAAGGTGGCGTTGTTGGTATGACGCTTCCGATTGCAAGAGATCTCGTGCCCCTCGGAATCAGAATCAACACAATAGCTCCCGGTTTAATAGACACGCCTATCTATGGTGAAGGTGAAGCTTCTGACCAATTCAAGGCACACCTTGGACAGAGCGTTTTGTTTCCGAAAAGACTCGGATACGCAAGCGAACTTGCGTCAATGGTTACCGAGTGTATAACCAATGATTATATGAATGGTGAGACAATCAGGGTAGACGGCGGTGTTCGTCTTCCACCTAAATGAGGAGAAACAATGAGTGAAAATACCGCAGTGCTAACTGAAACTCGAGGAAGAATTCTCCTAATAACGCTTAATCGCCCAGAAGCCATGAATGCTATAAACACAGATTTGGCCCAAGGTTTACTAGATGCAGTAGAGGAACTTGACTCAAATGACGGACTCACCGCAGGTGTGTTAACAGGAAACGGTCGGGGATTCTGCTCGGGGATGGATCTAAAAGCATTCGCTGCAGGCGGACCCCCTAAGGGCTTTGATCAATTTCTTGAAACCGGTTCAAAGAAACCGTTGATTGCCGCGATTGAAGGGTTTGCTTTAGCAGGTGGTCTTGAAGTCGCTTTGACCTGTGACCTTCTCGTCGCCGCAAAAGATGCGAAAATTGGTATTCGGGAAGTCAAGGTAGGTTTATTTGCCGCTGGAGGTGCGCTTCTCCGACTACCGCGACGACTGCCATACTCCGTTGCCATGGAAATGGCATTGACCGGACAACCGATAACTGCAGATGAAGCAAAAAGTTATGGATTAGTGTCCAGAGTTACTGAAAACGGAGGAACCATCGATGCTGCTTTGGAATTAGCTGAACTAATAGCGGAGAATGCCCCTCTTGCCGTAGCGGCCTCTAAAGCGTTAATTCAAGCTCAGCAAGGTATCACTGAAGAAGAATTCTGGGAGCTACAAAAACCTCACATGAAAAAAGTTTTCACATCAAATGATGCCATGGAAGGTCCAGCTTCTTTCGCTGAAAAGCGTTCACCTAACTGGTCAGGAACATAGAAAAGAGTAGCCACTAAAAAGAGGAGAAGATATGAAACTAGCGATGTTGCTTCCATATTCAAATAGGTTTTCAGAAGCGGTTGACCGTGTTGTACAACTCGAAAAAGCTGGACTGGACTTAATTTATGTTCCTGAGGCATATGCCGCAGATGCTGTATCAGCAATGGGTTACCTTGCTGCGAAAACTGAAACAGTGCAGATAGGGTCAGGAATCCTACCAATATATAGTCGCACCCCAACTCTGTTGGCAATGACTGCTGTAGGAATGGACGAAATTTCAAATGGCCGTTTTGTCCTGGGACTTGGAGCCTCAGGCCCTCAGGTTATAGAAGGATTCCACGGGATTCCGTACAAAGCCCCGCTGGGACATACTCGAGAAGCTATAGAAATATGCAGAAAAGTGTGGGCTCGTGAAGAAAAGCTAACCTATGAAGGAAAACACTATACGCTTCCACTTCCTGAAGATCAGGGAACAGGGCTTGGCAAGCCATTAAAGATCATTACGCACCCATTGCGCCCAAACATACCAATACACATAGCTTCCCTAGGGCCTAAAAATGTTGCACTTACTGCTGAATTAGCCGAAGGGTGGCTTCCCACACTTTTTATGCCCGAGAAGGCAGATCTTGCTTTCGGCGATGCGTTAAAAGTTGGCCTTGAAAAAAGGAGCCATGATTTGCCGCCACTAGATGTTGTCGCCGGTGGGATGGTAGCGATCGGAGATGATGTCAAACAATACCTTGACTTCGGAAGACCTAACACGGCTTTATACGTTGGAGGTATGGGAGCTCGAGGAAAAAACTTTTACAATTCTCTCGTGCAACGCTATGGCTTTGAGCGCGAAGCTCTTGAAATACAAGACCTGTATTTGTCTGGGAAGAAAAAAGAAGCAGAGGCTGCTGTTCCTCAGGAACTCCTTGAAGGAATGAACCTGGTTGGCCCAGAGGGCTATATCAAAGAGAAGGTAGCCCAATTTGCTGAAGCAGGGGTTACCTATCTCAATATTGGCCCAATAGGCTCACCCGATGAGCAGATGAGAATTGTTGAGAAATTAAAGGAAATCGTTTCCTAAACGGTATTTTAGCTAACTATGTGATCTGCTTTATTGCATCAATACACGCACCGAAAGCATCGTCATGCTTTTCGTTAGTTGGTGGGCGCAACGTAATACCGTCAACAAAGCCACCAAAACGCTTAAGGACCTCTTCGGCTAATTTCTCGTATGTTGAATTAAGAACGACTTGGTTAAATAACGTATCGGGTATTTCTTGATGACTGTCCAAAGTATCATTTTGTGAAATTCTATCTCGGAGCTTCTTACCCAGATCAGCGAAACCAAGTGACTCAAGGGTGGGAGCGTAAGCTGGAGTGGAATACAAGAAAGCAAGAAGCCGCTTCTTTTCCTCAACAAGGTTCTTTCGTTCTTCAGGGTCGTCAGTTATTACCGTTAAAGGGGCTGCAACTACTGGTATGGATTTGCTGACCCCGTCAGAGACGGACGATTTTATAACTGGAATGACATTTGTTTTAAGATGCAAGTGATGAGAATTGGTCGGATGCGTAATTAAGCCATCGCACAAACCGGCGGCAAGAGATGTCATACGAGGCCCCACCGCTCCCAACCATATTTCTGGGACACGAACATTACCGATACTCTCAGGAAGGAACTCATCCTGCAGGAGTGAGAGATTATAAAAGTCATCCTGGTAAGGCACGCACTTCCGCTGAATAAAAGACTCAAAACACGACCTTACTGCAAGAACGTAGCTTCTCATTCTGCTCACAGGTCTAGAAAATGGCATTCCATACCTCTCTTCAATATTTTTACGAATCTGCGTCCCTAAACCTAAATCAAAACGCCCGTGCGACAAATGGGCAAGGTCCCAAGCGGATAAGGCAGAAACGACAGGACTTCTAACAAAAGCCAAAGCGACACCTGTTCGAACATGCAGCGTTGTTGTCGCAGACAACGCAAGAGAGGATACTACAAAAGGGTCATGGACCATTTCCGGTATATGCAAAGTATCAAACCCCATAGATTCAACACGCCGCGCATATTCTGCTATGTCGTGTAGCTTCATACGAGGGTTAATCCCAGCGACAATTTCCACGTATCCTCCTTTACTTCCATTAACGATAGAAGAATTTCTACTAAGTTACTTTTCCGATGAGTTTCAAGTAACGTCACAACATGGTCTCCGTACTTGAATTTCAGCAAAACGCCAGAAAATGGTTGGAAAACAATCTCAATGTGGCACCTCCGAACTACGGGGCTATCTTGCCACCAACTCTAGAAAGAGAAGGTGTTGACTGGCAGAAGAGATTATTTGATGAAGGTTGGGCAGGCATCCACTGGCCAGAACAGTATGGAGGCTTGGGGCTCTCCCCTGAACACCAATCAATCTGGCTTGAGGAGTGCGCAAGAGCAGACGTGCCTCCTTATGTAAATATGGTCGGGTGTGTCCTTGCAGGCCAAGGGGTCCAAATATTTGGAACCGATCAACAAAAGGAAACTCATCTCAATTCAATAATTGATGCTACACAGCTATGGTGTCAGCTATTTTCTGAGCCTGAATCAGGGTCGGACCTAGGGTCACTTCGCACAACTGCTGAACCTGATGGTGATGGTTGGGTAGTTAATGGGCAAAAGGTTTGGTGTAGCGGAGGCCGTTATAGCGATTGGGGAATACTCATGGCCAGAACGGACTCAAACCTCCCTAAACATCGAGGAATCAGTTTCTTTCTCATCAATATGCATAGTGAAGGTATAGAGACACGACCGTTACGCCAAATGACAGGTGAAGCTGAGTTCGATGAAGTATTTTTTACAGACGTAATGATGCCTCAATCAGCGCTTTTAGGACCGTTTAATGGTGGTTGGCATGTTGGTATGGATATCCTCACCAAAGAGCGAGGCTCGATAGGTGCAGGAGCTATAACTATGCAACGACGGTTAGATACTCTCATATCCCTTGCCGAAGGAGAATTGACCCATGACAAACGCCAGCAATTAATACATCTACTTACACAGGGGAAAACCTACCATTATCTTTCGCAAAGACAGGGGTCGGCAGCGTCAGTAGCGTCATCGTTGAATAAATTGGGAATTACAGAATTAATGTTCGATATTGCAAATTTACGAGCAGACATCGCTGGCATTGAAGCTTTATTATCAGATTCAGAGTCCGATAGCCTTCTCTCAGCACCTGGAGCTCGCATCGCTGGGGGAACTTCACAAATACAAAAGAATATTATTGGTGAACGTATTCTCGGACTTCCTAAAGAACCTAACCCGTAAGTGCGTTTTGTTAACTGCTGCAACTAAGCATTGAACAACCTGGACGGTCCTTGGCCCAATCCGGCCGCTTCATGGCCCATTTATTAAATTGCGGTTGTTCATCATAGGGATTTTTGAGCATGGTCTGAAGATCCTGAAGGACACTGAGATCCCCTTGTTCCGCCGAATCAATTGCCATTTGAGCCATATAATTTCTAAGAACGTATTTGGGATTTACTTGGTTCATTTGTTCTTGTCTCTGTTTATCCGGCGAGCCCTCTGCACTGAGCACATCAACGTAATCTCTTATCCACGTATTTAGCGCTTGCCAATGTTCCTCAGTTTTAGTAAGTGGTTGATAATACGACTCTTTCAGATCAGAGGAAGCCTCATCGACACTGAAATCAGGTCCAGTTTCGATAGATGACAGAGAGCGAAAGAAAATTGTCATGTCTATGTCTCCGCTCTCAAGTATCGAATACAAGTCAGAGATTAGTTTCTGAGATTTGTTCGACCTGTGTTCAGTGAGTCCTATTTTAGAAGCAGTCATTCCAGCCCAAATGTCTGTGAAGGTATCTTCGTATTCATCCAAAGCTTCTTGCAGGGGTTCAACGGCCCCTACTGCGGGATAGATTGAGTTAGCTAATTGAGCTAGATTCCAATGTCCCACAGCTGGTTGGTTGCGGAATCGATATCTTCGCTGTGTTCGGTCTGTAGTATTGGGAGTCCAGTCGGGGTCAAAATCGTCTATCCACCCATATGGTCCGTAATCTATGGTCAGCCCGAGAATGGACATATTATCAGTGTTCATAACGCCATGAACGAAGCCGACACGTTGCCAATGAGCCATTAGAAGAGCAGTTGACGAAACAACCTGCCGAAAAAAGTTGACGTAGCCGTCAGGAGAGGGGTCATTTATTTCAGGGAAGTGGTGTCTCAGCGTGAAATTGAGCAAATTTATTAGACCATCGTGGTCTCCTCGAGAAGAAAAAATCTCAAAGTTTCCAAATCGAATAAAAGATTCAGCAACTCGGCATACAACAGCGCCAATTTCCTCAGCTATGTTTCCGTCGTAAAACATATCCCGAACGACGTTGTCACCGGTGCTGCAAAGACTAAGAGCACGCGTGGTAGGGACATTGAGGTGATACATTGCTTCGCTGCACAAGAATTCTCTGATAGATGACCTGAGCACAGCTCTCCCATCTCCACTTCGAGAATATGGTGTAGGTCCTGCACCTTTGAGCTGCAACATATATCTTTTGGAATCTATTCCGCGAACCTCTCCTAAATTAATGGCTCGCCCGTCACCAAGTTGGCCGGCCCAGTTCCCAAACTGGTGACCGCCGTAGCACATTGCATGAGGGTCCATTCCTTTCGTTGTCGCATTTCCAGAAAAGACCTGGGTGAAATCATTAGACTTTGCTGCTTTGCTACTTATTCCGATCAGCGAGCAAACATCTTCCGTTACAGCAAGCGTTTTGGGCTTAGCTGTAGCGGTCGGAAGAACTCTTGAGAAACACGCTCCATGTACTTGCCTCCGAGAATTAGACACATCCTCGTCAGCGCTTAACTCGGAACTGAAATAGTTCTCAAATGTCAGTCCTTCCAACGTGATTTGTTGCACTTCTGATTCCACTTCTTCCATCGATAATTTCCTATTTCCTGCTCCTACGATAGTTCGCAAAAAGCTTTGTCACCATCTACGATCAATCTGTGTGGAAACAGGAAGATGTAGATCCATTTAAAGATGAACCCCAACCAGAGGTCGCAGCTATACGTAACGGCGAAGATTTAGATTGGGAAACCGTAGAGTCATTCATTCGGCAATCACTGCCTAACGAAATTGATACCAGCGGCGAATTTCAAGTTCGCCAATTCCCTCATGGTGCAGCAAACCTCACGTACTTAGTGTCATTCGGAAAAACCGAACTCGTTTTAAGACGCCCACCTTTTGGAAATCTGGCTCCTGGAGCTCATGATATGGCGAGAGAATTTAAGGTACTTTCAGAACTTTGGAAAATCTTTCCGAAAGCACCACGTGCATACATATTCTCTGATGATATTGAGGTAGCTGGTGCCGAAATGTTTGTTATGGAAAGACGTGAAGGAGAAGTAATACGCGGAGTCGTTCCTCCATCAATGAGACATCATGAAAAGCTAGGTCACAGAATTGGCCATGCGCTTGCTTCAGCAATCGCCGAATTCCATTCACTCAATCCAGCAGATATCAATCTGGAATCTTTGGGAAGGCCAGAAGGCTTTGTATTGCGGCAAGTTGAGGGGTGGAAAAAACGGTGGGATTTAGTAGCCGATGAACGATATGACAATGAGATGAGCGATTTATACGATGCCTTATTATCTGATATGCCAGACCCGCAGCGAGTGGCTTTTGTTCATAATGATCTGAAACTTGATAATTGTATGTTCAAGTCAGATAACCCAGATGAAGTACATGCCATTTTTGACTGGGATATGACAACGTTGGGCGACCCTCTTATCGACCTCGGTACATTATTAAATTATTGGCCTGACCCTCAAGACGAACCTGATGTTATTAGGGGCGGTCATGCAGGTCTTAACCAGATGGGCCTCCCTAGCAGGTCTGAGATGACTGATTACTATGCCCAGAATTCACCATTAGATCTTTCAAACATACATTGGTATGAGGCTTTCGCTCAATGGAAGACCGCAACGGTTCTTCAACAACTGCACTTCAGGTGGAAGGTGGGGGATAGCACTGACGAGAGGATGGCAATGATAGCTGATGGGCTTCCTCGCTTCATTACGAAGGCCCAAAGCCTGCTGAAGAGTTGAAACTTATTCAGATGCGTCGTAGCTATAAAGCTCTCTCAGTTCCCGCTTGAGAATCTTTCCACTAGCATTTCTAGGGATAACGTCAATGAACTCCACTGCTTTAACAGTTTTAAAGGGAGCCAATTTTCCTTCACAGTGGTTGATAACATCCTCTTCTGAGAGCGAATCGTCAGATCGGACGATCACGGCAAGAGGGGATTCACCCCACTTTTGGGATGGTATACCTATTACTCCAGCATCGTTGATCAGTTCATGTGATAATAACACGTTCTCAATTTCTGCTGGATAAACATTTTCTCCACCAGAGATCAACATATCTTTCACTCGGTCAACGATAGTAACGAAGCCATCCTCATCCATTGTTGCCACGTCACCTGTCTTAAGCCACCCATCAACTAGGCTCTCCTTATTCGCTTCGGGCCTATTCCAATACCCAACCATAATGTGGGGACCTTTGACTTCAACTTCACCGGCTTCTCCAGGACTGCACTCATTCCCATCACTATCAACAACGCGAACCTCGGTAAATGTAAATGCTTTGCCGGTTGATCCAGCACGGGTAACCGCATCCTCTGAGGAAATAATGCAAGCAGGTCCGCATGTTTCAGTTAAACCATAAACTTGATGAATTTCTATTCCCATATTTGTGTACGTTTCAATTAGGGAAACCGGAACTGGAGCAGCGCCACTAATCACATTACGAAGTGTTGAATGGTCATGATTCTCAGCATCGTAGGTTAGCAACATGAACTGCAACATAACAGGAACCATTAACGTCGTATTGATTTTCTCGTCACGAATCAAGTCCCAAGATGCTGCAGGGTCAAAAGCCTTCATAAGCGTTATAGAACCTCCAACAAAGACTGATGTGATAACAGGTGTAAGTGCCCCAACGTGGAAAAGAGGCAAAGCATTCAAGAATCTATCAAAATGCTGCATATCAGCTGTAGTCGCATTCGTTATATTCGCCCACAAAACAGTTTCATGGCTGTGCATTACGCCCTTAGGTAAACCAGTTGTCCCTGACGTATACATAATGAAAACAAGATCATCATCACCGCCAGACACCTCTGGTTCCATGGTGTCTGAGGATGACATCCAGTCACTGTAATCAATGGCACCTTCAACCGTTTCGCCATCAACCTGTATCCAAGTCGAAATATTGGTCTTGTCGCCCCTATTTCGTAGCTCGGTAGCAACCTCGGAAAACTCTTCGCTGAAAAGTAGAACAGAAACTCCAGCATCGTGGAGAATAAACTCCAGTTCATCTGCGACCAGCCGCCAATTTAGGGGAACATTTACCCCACCAATTTTTGCAACTGCGAAAAAGGATTCAATAAACTCTTTTCCATTCATAAGGAGAAGCCCGACTCGGTCTCCATGGCTAACACCTGAACCTATAAGAGAGTGAGCTACTTGATTCGATCTATCATTAAGTTCTCTATACGTGAGACGAGTATTGGTAGCAGGTTCATATATAGCCTCCAAGCCACTATCGCGTCGTGCTCTGTTCGTGAGAAAATCTCCTATATTCTGTGGCATGTCAACCCCCTTCAGATAATTCATCTTACCGGTATGAAAGCAATCTGAAAATTCTTCCCTGCACTGAATGGACAAAATCATTAAAGTAAACGGTAAAGTTCTTTCATGCTGAGATCACTGAAGGGTATCGTTCGGTTTAAACGATTTGAAAAAAATCCTGCTCAACGACGTCTAAATAAAGCAGCAAATATTGAGGACCTGCGACGCGTATCGAAGCGGCGGCTACCAGCCGGAGTATTTGACTATATAGACGGAGCAGCAGAAGATGAACGCACATTACGCAACAACGTGTCATCCTTCTCCAACTATGAGTTCAAACCTAGAGTTTTGCGCGATGTCTCAAATATTGACCTTTCAGCAAATATTCTTGGGGTCCAAACCCCATTCCCTTTAATTTGTTCACCTACAGGCTTCACACGTATCGCCCATCACGACGGAGAGCTCGCTGTTAGTAGATCTGCCGCAAGGTCAGGGATACCATTTGCATTATCCACAATGGCTACGAGGTCAATTGAAGAAATACAAACGACAACGCAGCCAGTCAATTCAGCGCACAGTCTTTCTCCAAGAAACTGGTTCCAAGTGTATGTTTGGAAAGACAGGGGGGTGTTAAGAGACCTATTAGATAGAGCGAAAGAGGCAAACTTCGAAGCTATTGTTATTACTGTCGATACGGCAGTCCTTGGCCGAAGAGAACGCGATGTAAGACGAGGTTTTACACTCCCTCCGCAGCTCGGAATCGGTACTGTCCTAGATGGCATCAGGAATCCAAGTTGGACATGGGACTTTATTACAAATGAACCTATCCGTTTCGCTAACGTCGTAGGGAAATCAGCAGACGATGGAAGTTCTGCTATTTCGTTAGCTGACCACGTAAATGCACAGTTCAGTCAGTCTCTTTCCTGGAATGACATTGAATGGTTTAGAACACAATGGGATAAGAAAATTATTATCAAAGGTATACAAACCGTTGAGGATGCCAAATTATCCGTTAAGCACTCTGTTGACGCAATCGCATTATCTAACCATGGGGGTAGGCAACTAGATGATGCCCCAGCCCCAATCAATCTAGTAGGAGCTGTAACTGATATCATGGGCGATGAACTTGAAGTGTATTGCGATGGCGGCATAAGAAGGGGAAGTGATATCATCAAAGCAATCGCGTTAGGAGCTGATGCTTGTATGATCGGGCGGCCGTTTCTCTACGGTCTTGGAGCAGCGGGTGAAATAGGTGTTGATTGGGTTCTAAATTTCTTTAAAGAGGGTATGCAACAGACCATGGCACTCCTCGGAGCTAAAAACCTATCTGAACTTAATTTAGACCTAATAGAGCGTAAGCGTTAAGACACTTTGAGGACCTCTCAGTCTTCGAAATTATAGGCATCTGCCCTGCCTGAGAGTTTCAGAATCAAAGCTGCGACCAAAAAACTCAGTCCCATCACCAGCACAACTGATTGAGGGCCAAACCTATCTGCAAGAGGCCCTTGGATAATAGAGCCTAATGGCGCTCCGATTGTGAAAACCATCAAGTACATTGCCATGACTCTTCCACGAACAGGTTCGGGTACTCGAAGTTGTAAGGTTGTATTCGTTGTCGTAGCCATAACCAAATGAGCGCACCCGACGATAAAAATACCCGCAACCCCTGCCCAATAAAACGAAGTTGAAGCGAGAAGTATTTCACCACACCCGTATCCGAACAAGGAACCCACAAGTAGATGAGAGCGCCTTATTCGCGAACCAAAAGCTGCCAACCAAGGTGCTATAAAGACTGCTCCAATTCCATACATGGACATCAAAAGACCAAAACGAAATTCGTCTGCCTCAAAAACATTCTCAATAAAGAGAATAAGATGAACTTGAACCAGAGGACCTCCTAATACTGCCACAAAAGTGGCAGCCAGATAACCAGTCATAATCGTTGGTTGAGTCTTCGCATAAGCCCAACCTTTAGCAAACTGACTTAGTTGAGAATCTTTGCGGTCCGCAAGAGGACTCGGAGGCGTTTGAGGCAGCGTAAGCAACGTACAAAAAACGACTATGAACGAAAGGCCATTACCAAGGAAAGCCCAAGCAGGTCCAAGAAGCGCAAGCACAACTCCACCGATACTAGGTCCGATAGCCCGTGCAGCGTTAAATTGTGTCGAGTTCAAGGTAATTGCATTCATTAGATAGTCACGCGGTACCAGGTCAGCAACATAAGCTTGCCAAGCTGGCAATGCGTAACCATTTCCAATGCCATATATAACGTTTACCCCAACATAGATTAGGGGTTCGCGGACACCTGACCACCATAAAATTGCATTTGATAAAGCAATCGTGGCCAAAATAATTTCACAAACTAACAGAATCTTTCGTCTTGATAGCCGGTCTGCCATTGGGCCTGCAAATGGACCAACCACAGCCATGGGAATCATCAAAGCGAATACTGAAGCTCCAACCCAGGCCCCAGATGATGTCATTTCGTACATAATGAAAGGTGATGCTATTCCTTGAAGCCACCCACCACTGTTGGAAGCTAAACCCGCGAACCAGAACCTCCGAAAATTTTGTATTCGCAGAGCAGAAATAGCGTCAGATAGTCTTGGACGGGACAAATTCTGGGATAACTCGCTCATACGTTACGATTCATATTTTCTCTCAAGACTGACCATTGTAGGCGTCTCGGAGTTTGCTTTTTTGAACTTTTCCCATGGAATTGCGTGGTAGCTCATCAATGAGCACATATCTTCTGGGACGTTTAAAATTAGCAACTTTATCTTTAATGTAGTCTCGCACTTCACTTTCATTGAAACTCCCGTTGGGGGCAATTACTGCCACAACTGCTTCCCCTAAGTCTCCATCCGAAATGCCAATTACAGCTGACTCACGTATGCAATCAACATCATCAAGGTGGCGTTCAATCTCCCTTGGATAAATATTCTCTCCTCCACTAATGATTAAATCTGTGCTCCTGCCTTTAAGACGTAATCTTCCATCATTATCTATCACACCGATATCGCCTGTTACCAAGAAACCATCATCGCTGAAAGCTTGACTAGTTTCGTTTTCTTTCCTCCAATATCCGCTGAACACGTGGTCCCCAGAAACTTCAACAACCCCGATTTCACCAGATTTACATGTCTGCATCCCGTCACGTACACGCATATCAACTCCTGGCAGAGCAAAACCTACTGAACCTGGGATACGATCACCCGTTAATGGATTTGACGTTATAATCCCTGCTTCTGTCATCCCATAGCGTTCAAGAATTCTGTGCCCTGTCCGCTCGATAAACAAACTGTGGGTTTGCTCAGTCATAGGAGCAGACCCAGAAGTGAATAATCGCATCCCTTTACAAATATCTTGAGTGAAGTCAGCGGCCGAAAGAAGACGAATGTAATAAGTTGGGACTCCCATGAAAACAGTTGAGGAGCGAAGACTTTTGATCACTTCTGAGACAGAAAAACTTTCCAGAAAAATCACTTTCGCAGCGCTCAGCATTGCACAATGCATAGCGACGAATAAACCATGAACATGAAACATGGGAAGCGCATGAAGCAACACATCAGATTGTTCAAAGCCCCAGGTCCTATTCAATGCCAACCCATTCGTGATTAATGCACGATGGCTGATCATAACCCCTTTGGGCAGGCCAGTTGTTCCACTTGTATAGAGAATAACTGCAGTATCGCTGCTACCAGATAATGAAATATCTTCTAGAGGAGGTAAATCATTGACAAGCAATGAGAGGCTTCCAGAAGGGCCAATGGTTTCAGAACGAATGTGATCACCAGCTACCTCATCAGAGTCTAAAACAACCATTGCCGGCTCCGAATCGGTAATGAGGTAACTTAATTCATCTTTAGTACATAATGGATTGACCGGAATAAATACAGCACCGCGTTGAAGGCAAGACATATACAAAGCTAGAGAATCAATAGATTTAATTGTTTTAGATAGAACCCGGTCACCTTTTCCAATTCCTTGACTCTTCAAAGCATGTGCATATTTGGCAGTCAGTTCATAGAACTTTCCGTACGTCATCGAAATACCGGTAGGAGATAATAGAAAGTTATTATCTTCAAAGCCTGATGCGGCCTCTCTCAGAGTAGAAAAGAGGTTCTCAGGCATCTACATGTCTTTCAGGAATGCGATTGGGAAGTGAACCTCTCGCTATTGCTGTCATGGCTATCAGGATAAGTGCCCCTCCAACCAGAACTTCAACGTCTAGATCCTCGTTGAAGAAGATAGCACCTCCAATAACCCCGAAGAGAGGAAGGAAGTAACCGATTACGGAAACCTGACCGGTAGTACCGATTTCATTTGCCTTAAGTATTGATAAGAATGATAAATATGTGATCACGCCAAATACGAGAAGCATAGGCATATGCCACGAAGCTAACCCACCATCTGGTTTCGTGTCTAAACTAAATCCGTACGTTACGATCAAAGCTGTTGTGCCCGCTGCAAGAAGATTAGGTGCAAGCAACGCCATTGGCTTATGACGTAATGTTAAGTAGCGTGTCAGCACCCCAGCACTACCTGCAATAGCTGACCCAGTGAGAACAAGCATGATATCCCATATGCTCCCACCATCATCTATCGACCCTAATGCAAGAACGCTGACACCCCCGTACGCCGTTATAAGTCCAAGGGCTTTAAGTAAATTGAATCGTTCATCGGCAAAAACGAAATGAGCAACTATCGCTGTGAATATAGGCCCCAATGAAATGAGCAATGTATTGATTCCAGCGGGAAGGCGGTCAAATCCAATATTAAAAACTAGTGATGGACCTAACGAAGCGAAAAACCCTAAAAGAACTCCCGACGGCACAGCTGACCACCGCAACTGCTTCGTAACTATTCCATGAGCTAGTGCAAGGATTCCCCCGAAAAGGAAGGGAACCCATGTAACTGTGAAAGCGTCAATACCATCATTTGTGAATTTTTTAACTAAAAGCCCTCCAGCTCCGAAGGAAACTCCAGTAAAAGCAACAAAACCCCAAATACTCTTCTGGAACCTGTTTGAGGTCTTTAGCCACATCATTGAATTGAACTCTACACCTTCGAGAAATATTTCAATTCCATGGTTAAACCCAACCTAGCGTATTAACTATTCAGGTTGGATGTGATACAAATGAATAGGAGCGTGTAATGACAGACATTCCGATTTCTTTATCCGGAGTCACTGCTGAGTGGCTGCAACAGCAATTCCATAATGCAGGACATGAAGATTCAGAAATAATTTCACTTGACCATTCCCCTATGGAAGGTTTTACCGGAGCGATGGGTGAGGTGGGAATCTTCACAATTGAATGGAAAACAGGAGCAGATTCGGATCTCCCTAATTCATTTGTTGCGAAATGCCCTCTAGATGATGATATTGCCCGCCTTTATAACGACGTGATGCAATACTATGTCCGCGAGTCAGGCTTCTACGCTGATCTGGTACATCAAATTGATATGCGCATCCCCGAATGCTGGATTAATAGATTTGATCATGAAACAGGACGCGCATTCCTGCTACTTGAATACCTTGGCCATGCAGAGAAGGGCGACATTTTGAAAGGTTGTGAAGTGTCCGTAATGGAAAAACTTGTAACTGATCTTGCCACAATGCATGGAAAGTTCTGGATGGATGAGAAATTGCGTGAGATTCCATGGTTAATTGATTGGACAGCAGAGAGTTTGAAACTTGGTATAGACATAACGAGACATTCATGGAAAACATTAGCTTCCCAAGAACCAGATCGTTACCCTTCAGACCTCTTTAATGTTCTGGAATCCACATGGGTTTTTAATACCATTGAATGGTTGGGTCATTATTCAAAGCGTGAATGGACGCTTACACACATGGATTATGAACTAGATAATGTCTTAATTGATGATGAAGGACCAATTGTCATTGACTGGCAGAGCCCAATGATTTCACACCCCGGAGTTGATCTAGCATGGCTACTTGCAGCTTCTCATACTGAACAAACACTGTCGGTCGAAGATAACCTTTTAAAGCTCTACCGTGACACTCTCGCAAGTAGCGGGGGGCCAAGTTGGTCTGCCGATGAACTAGAGGAAGCGCTGGCTTGGGGAATCTTATATCCAGTATCCTGCCAAGCCGTTCCCTATTTACAGGATGTCTCTGCCTATGGTGACGGAGCGGGAAGGATGCACCAACGATTTGAGAAATTCTTGCAAGGATCAATTGATGCTGCCGTTAGATGGAATCTCACTGACCACTTACAACCGCTAATCTAAGAAAGACACAGCATGGATCTTATTATTGTTCGTCACGCACGCCCTCAACGTATTGAGAACAATGATACTGGTAGCCCAGCAGATCCTTCGTTATCTGAACTCGGAGTAAAACAAGCCGAAGCAGTCGCCAATTTTCTCAGAGAAGAAAAGGTAGACAGAATTGTGTCAAGTTCTATGAAACGAGCAGTTGAAACAGCTCAACCCTTATCATCCATGGTTAACAAAACAATTTCTCAGCGAGATGACTTGCGCGAATCCGATCACAATAGTTCAAGCTATATCCCTGTCGAAGAAATGACATACGACTCCGCCCCCGTTCAAGCTTATATGAACGACCCTCAGGCAGTATTTGAAGGAGATTATGATGCATTTCGCAACCGTGTAGTGGGAGCTTTTAATGATCTCATTGTCACGCATAAAGGAGAAACTGTCGTTGTCTTTTGCCATGGCATGGTTACATCTGTTTATCTTCAAACTTTATGGGAACTAGAGAATCCCTTTATGATCCAGCCCGACTATACAGGAATCACTAGGGTGCAAGCATCAAGTAGTGGCTTTAGGACAGTCCGTAGTATCAACGAGACTGGTCATGTTCGAGATTTGATAGAACGACCGAAATTCGGAAAAAAGAATTAGTTTAGGTCAAGAGCAGCGTAGTCAACCCCTGTGAGTTCAATGCTTTGTTCCCATAAAGCTCGACCATCATGAACATCGTAAGCGGCTTTCTTCGCCTTCACTTTTACCGCCGGTCCTCGGATCTCAAAGCGGTGATTCGGACCGTAGTAATCGTTTCCTTTAGCGCTTGGATCAGTTGCGGCCCGCAACGTTGGAATCGCCCCATCAGCAGAAGTCTGACAAATAAATGGTCCTATTTTTCCCCAGATATTTTCAACGTAACGGTGAAGAGTTAACTCAGGTTGGAATTTAACAATATTTGACTCAGCCATACCGGGATGAGCAGCAACTGATAAGACATCTGAACGAGAAGCGCGCTTTAGTCGTCTATCAAGCTCAGCGGTAAAAACAAGATTGGCAAGTTTGCTTTGAGCGTATGCACGCATTTTTCCGTATTTGCGAACAGATTGAAGGTCATAGAAGTTCAGCACTCCTTGTCGATGCGCATTGCTAGCAACGTTGACAATTCTGCTACCGTTGTTCTCTAATAGCGTTTCAATAAGTTCACCAGTTAACGCAAAGTGCCCGAGATGATTTGTTCCGAATTGCAATTCAAAACCGTCAACTGTTGTAGTTCTCGGAATTCCCATTACCCCAGCATTATTGATAAGTACATCAAGAATTCTTCCCGTGCCCTTGAACCAACTTGCGAATTCCTTGATTGAAGAAAGATCCGCTAAATCAAGATGAGCTACTTCTACTTCACATCCTGGATGAGAGGAAGTGAGCTCATCCATAGCTTCGGCACCCTTTATGGAGTTGCGTACAGCAAGAATCACTGAGGCTCCTCGTATGGCAAGGTAACGGGCTGTTTCAAGGCCAATTCCGGAGTTGCTTCCAGTGATGATGACAGTTTTTCCTGTTTGATCAGGAACGTCTTGGAAAGTCCATCCAGATTTTGATGCCATGTGAATACGCTACTTGAAGAATCAAAATTTCAATAATCTAAGCTAGAGTCCTAATTTTTAAGGTTGGGTTTAATGAATATTCCTTCAGCCTCTGCGCACAAGCGATCACCAGCTTTTAGTTCTCCTATAATGATGGCTTTCCGATCTTTGATTTCCTTTACCTGAGCGGTTGCTGTCAACTCAATATCCAAAGGGGTTGGTGAAATATAGCGAATAGTTAACGTACCTGTGTAACCTCCATGTCCGTTCATAACACAGGTGACTCCGAGAAGTTCATCCATGAGTGCAGCGACATAACCACCATGAACTCCTTCAGGGGGTCCGCAATATTGCGAGTCGAAATTTCCAGTGGCATGCATAATACCATCCTCCATACTGAACCTAAACGGTGGAGCTATGGGATTGTAGGGACCTATGATGGGGCTGTATGGGAAAAAATCTTCAGGTTCTAAACCGCTAAGGTCGTAGTCTTTGCCAGTGTCAGGTCGAAAGAAATGCTCTTGCGGCCGAAGACCGGCTTGCATTCTCTCGCCTTCAACTTGGTAAGGAGATAATTCTTTTCGAATCAACCTGATCTTGTCAATCAAGTCATCCAGAGGTTCTCCATCATTGATACGTTGGTCAAAATCGGCAGTTCTAACTTCAGATAATAAGGTCCTCAATTCTGAAACCAGCTCTGTTTGGCTATCAGTGTTGTTATTCTCCTCAGATTGACTTTTCATAGCTGCATCCGTCCGAATAGGGCAAAGTGGTCGCTGACATGAAAGGCTTTCTCATTTCTGATGACCTTACCTTCAAGGACCTGAAGATCACTAATCCTAATATCAGGGTGAGTTATACACCGAGTAAATGAAGCCTTAAACGATGGGCTATCCTCATGGAATTGATTTCTGTAACTATCCCATGTCGGTTTAGGTAATTCGGGAACGTGTAAACCTGAATTTTGAAACTGAGAAATTTCTGCTTTCCTCGTATTCGTATCTCCAATGATCGCAATGTTTTCGGTGGGAGAAGACTCTATTACAGAAGCAATCTGAGACACTCGTAGAGAGTTATTTGCCTTACCTGGGGCTAAATGAACGTTTGCAACAGTCAGACCGATATCTTCAAAGGTCACCAATAGAGCAAATCCCTCCAATGTCTGGTGGCTTACCGATGATTCTGCGTGTTGGTGAGAGATCAAGAAAGCTATGTGGCCGCTATGGCTTTGAGGGTTTGAGCGAACCATGCTGTGCGTTTCTATATACGGAACCAGACCTGGAAGTTCTTGAAAAAGAACAATATCGGGAGCCAATTCGACGATTTGTTCTCGGATTATTTCTTCAGTATCACATAACTCCCAGTGCTGAGGTGCCTGTGACGGTCGAGCAAGCATTGCAAGGTTCCATGAAAGGAAGGAAATACAATTATCCATGGAGGGAAAATGAGGACTTAGATTTCCATGAACCACGAATACCAGTCGTGGTAATGCTGGATTCTCGCTTCATCGTCGTTGAGAACCTGTTTGGAGAACCCTCGAGAGCGCATCCCGTTCTGAACATCGCGAATCAAATGAACGTCCTGATCGACGGTTATATCCATCGTTTTTCTTCCAGCTATAACGTCTTCCTGATCGAATTCATCATGTTCTGGTCTTTGATCGGGGATCGGTTTTGGTTTAGGCATGTGTTGCATGTCTCCAGAAATCTCTGCATCAGGAGACGGTGGCATTACGAATGTAAATTTATCCCAATAGCACTTACTAGGGTCTGTGCGATGCGGGCGAGATCGCATGATCAAGGCCGTATCTGGTTGAAGCGTGATCATGGTGTTAGGGAAAATATTATGCTGGACAATATCACTTAGTTGGTCGTCTGTTAGTTGGTCATAGTTGTATCCAAGTAATGGACCCACATCACGTCTTGCCTTTTGGACCGCTTCTCGTATATCTAGAATTCGTCCCTCAAATTCTTCGGGATCCAATCCCATCGTAGCCAACTGTTTCTCCATCAATTTAGTTGGCTGATCAGGAACAGGCAGGCGAGTGTTGACTGTAAAACCTTCAATATAAACAGTTGTATGACCATTTTCCCAGAGAGCTATTTCGCCTCGCGGGCAGTCAAAAATAAGTGCGTGTTGAGGGTGGATATGCTCAACGTGATATAGCTCTCCGAAATTATCAAATACTGCTTTCCAATTGCATTCCAAACTCACTGTCTGATCTTGCACCAAAACCATGTCTTCGAGTCTGTACGGTTCTATTTGCTCCTTAATAGGGCCAATAAAGTCTGCAAAACTTGGGGCATTATCATCCATACAAACCCACACAGTTCCAGCCCAGACCTCAGAACGGACCGGAACAAGCGATTGCTCATCACAGTCTATGCCATTGCTAAATAAGTCAATATCTGGGACAACCGATAGCTTTCCATCTCTGTCATAGGTCCACCCGTGGTAAGGGCAAACAAAGTTCTTGATCCAGCCACGGTCATTAACCATTATCCTTGCCCCACGATGTTGGCACGTGTTGTAGTGCGCAACTATCTCGCCATCATCAGTGTGCGATACAAGAATTGATTCAGGGCCAATATTAAGAACGAAGTATTCGCCCGGTTCAGACACATCAATAGTTAGCCCAGCGAAAATCCAGCTTCCAGGCCAGACTTTTTCCCACTCACGCTGCATAAGTTCTGTAGACAAATAACGATCAGGAGTGATGTCGCTCCTACCTGAAGGAGCGCCATTTTCTGCGCCCTCAACTCTATTAGGTGTTCTTTCTGGGACTCTGTGTGTCGTATCAGTCATAGCTTTCTCCACTTTCAATAATACATCTACCAGCCGTGAAAGGGAAATATCAGATTTGACACGGGTTTGGGGCTTTATCCGATACTGTCCCTGTATGGAATCAAAAAGAATCTTGGACGGAATTCGTGTAGTTGACATGACCCAATATTTAGCAGGCCCTACCGTTACCCGAATGATGGCGGAGATGGGAGCTGACATCATCAAGATCGAACAAGCGCCAGCAGGTGACCCTTCGCGCAACTATGCGATCATTAATGAAAAGGGGCGAAGTGGCTATTTCGTTCAGCAAAATCGGGGAAAGAAAAGTTTATGTATCAACTTTGATGACCCTCAAGGTAAAGACATTCTCCTGAAATTAATCGGCGAAGCTGACGTGTTCGTAGAAAATTACGGTCCAGGTGTTCTTGAAAGAAGACAATTGCATTGGCAGGCTTTAAAGGAAACTAACCCTCGTCTCATCATGGCTTCAATCTCTGGGTTTGGAAAAGAAAGCTCAATGAGCGACAGACCGGCGTTTGATATGATCGCTCAAGCATTTAGCGGAACTATGTACATGACGGGAGACCCCGAAGGACCTCCAATGCCTGTCGGCCAATCAATTGCGGATGTGATGACAGGTGTTCACGCAGTAGCCGCTATAGGTTACGCTCTCTTTCACCGGGAAAGGACTGGATCAGGTCAATTTTTGGATATAGCCATGGTGGATTCCTTATTTCACTCTCAGGAACTAGCGGTACAAGGACCGTCTTTAACTGGTATGAAATGGAAGCCTAAAAGATCAGGCCATCTATCACGAATTAATAGCCCACTCGGAGCTTTTAAAGGACCACAAGAGTGGATAGTTATTCAATGTATGGAAGCCCAATGGCCTCGTTTCGTTGAAGCAATCGGCCAGCCTGAACTTTTACACGATGAACGCTTTGCTGATCTCAAGGGAAGAATGAAAAATCGGGATGCTCTAAACGACATCATCCAAAAATGGATGCAAAGCTTTGAACATGACCAAGAGATCCTTGACATTCTCACCGAAGCTAGAGTGCCTTCTGGCCCTGTTCTTGCACCTTACGATGCCATAGGGCACCCATATTTTGAATCAAGAGGAGCAGTGCAACAAATACATGACCCTCTCTTAGGGGATTTGCACATACCAGGCGACCCATTACGATTTTCAGACTTTCCTGACCCATTAGATTTAACAGCGCCTACCCTCGGTCAACATAATCTGACTATTCTCCAATCACTTGGATTATCGGAGGAAGAGATAAACCAATTGGTCAATGATGAAGTAATCATCAAAGGGGACACGTGACGAGACAACCACTAGATCTTGACGAAGCTGCAGAACTAGATGAAATCGATCCGTTGACAAAACTCAGAGATGAGTTTGAAATACCGAAAAGATCCGATGGGTCGGATCAGTCATATTTTGCTGGCAATTCATTAGGTTTACTCCCAAAAAGAACTCGGCTGGCTATTCAAGAAGCTGTTGACCAATGGGGTTCAAAAGGCGTTACCGGTCATTTCGACGGTGAAGAAGCCTGGTACCAACTAGATGAAAGCATTGCAGATCTCCAAAAGGCAATTGTAGGATGCCACACTTCAGAGACAGGGATAATGGGATCATTAACGACTAACCTTCACATGCTGATGGCTTCCTTCTACCGGCCCGAAGGAAAGAAGCGAAAAATACTCATCGAGCCCCATGCATTCCCATCCGACAGATATGCAGTAGCCGCACAAGTGGAGTGGCACGGCGGTGACCCTCGTGATGACGTTATCACTATCAAAGCAGAGAACCCAGATTCCATTACCCCAGAGGATCTTGATCGCACGCTTCAAGATCACGGAAATACAATTTGCCTTGCGTTACTGGGTGGAGTCAACTACTACACTGGCCAGTTTCTCGATATAGCCACATTTGCTCCACTTCTGAAAGCCAAGGAGATAACAATCGGACTTGACTTAGCCCATGCGGTAGGAAATGTGCCCCTAGAACTCCATGAATGGGGAGTAGATTTTGCGTCATGGTGTACTTACAAATACTTAAATGCAGGCCCAGGCAGCATTGCCGGATACTTCGTGCACCAACAGCATCACGAAAACCAGGATTTAATTCGACTAGCTGGATGGTGGGGGAATGACCCTTCAACCCGATTCGATATGCACGGGCAATCAGATTTCATCCCACGCCCATCAGCAGATAGTTGGAAAACGTCTTGCCCTTCACTGCTCGCCATGGTTCCGCTCAAAGCATCGCTCGACATGTTTGCAGAATATGGAATGGATAGACTACGCGAGCGCTCGATCAGGTTGACAAACTACTTTGAAAAAGGCATCAACGCCATAACAAATATTTCATCAATTACGCCAAAGGAACATGAAAGAAGAGGGTGCCAAATCTCAGTAAGAGTTTCTGGAAGCGCCTCAACGCTGGAACAAAAGCTAGTCAACCAAGGCATCGTCCCTGATGCAAGAGACCCAGATATTCTTCGTTTCGCACCGGTTCCCATGTATTCCACATTTTCTGATATCGCAATAGGAATAGATGGGCTGAGTCAACTCATCCAAAATTAGAGAACCTTGAACCCCCAAAAACTGAAATAGTTTGATAACTTCAATGATCATGACTACACCAAACATTCTTCTCATCGTTTCAGACCAAGAGCGCCAGCGAGACTGGTTACCAGCCGGATTAGATTTACCAGCTCGACAACGCCTTTTAGATGAAGGTTTAGAGTTCACAAATTACTACACGCACACTTCTCCCTGTAGTCCATCGCGAGCAACTCTATTTACCGGACAATATATGTTGCAACATGGAGTTCTTGAGAACTCAACAGGACCCGAAAATACAAATTTGCCGACCTCAACTGCAACGCTAGGGCATATGCTCCGTAACACCGGCTACAAAACTGGGTACAAAGGCAAATGGCACCTTCAGAACCAGCGATATCCCGAAATGGAAAAATACGGATTCGGAGACTGGGAAGGAAACGATTCAGCATGGTGGGGTCTACCGGGGACTGGAACTGAATTTGATGAACCCATAACGGATCAGACAATAACGTGGTTAAAAGAAAACGCAACATCTGATAAGCCGTGGTTTCTGACCACCGCTTTCGTAAATCCCCACGACATCATGTGGTTTCCATGCGACCAACCATGGTGGCAAATTAACAATGAAGCCGAAACCGACAATGTCCGTCAAAGACTAAAAAATAGAGACTGGGGAAGAAAAGAAAATTTTCCTCCCTTTATGTACGAGTTAGATGAGTGGTTCACAGAGTTACCCGCCAATTTCCACGACGACCTGCACACGAAACCAGATGTTCACAGGCGGTGGATGCATGCCATGCTGAAATGGGGTGCCCCCGGAACTATGAACCGCGAAGATGAACATTTATGGCTTCGCTATCTTGACTATTATGTGAAACTTCACGAACTCAACGACGCTCAAATGATGCGCATATTTAAAACCCTTGACGAGCTAAATGTTTGGGATGACACAATTATTATTTTCACTTCAGACCATGGTGATCAAGTAGGTTCTCATGGGCTTAGGTCAAAGGGGCCGTGGAACTATCAAGAGACGATGAAAATCCCCTTGTACATGAAAATACCTGGCAAAACCCAAGCAGGAACAAAGACGCATGCTCTAGCAAGCCACGTTGATCTAGCAAAAACTATTGCAGAATTCGGGGGAGTAACAACAAGTGATTACCCAGGTTTAGTTGGCGAAAGTCTTTCACCAATTTTCACTGATCTAGATACCAAAATAAGAGACTATGTTCTATTCTCACAGCAATGGCCTTGGTACAAAGGAGTAGAGCACACGAGATACGCTAGCGCCGGTATCTTTGACGGACGACATAAATACTGCAGGTACTATGGCGTCGGAGGGGGGGCTGACGCAGCCGGGGTCCCGCTGTCAGGGACCATTCAATTTGACGTCGATAGCCCATTCGAAGACCATGACCATGAATGGTACGACCTGCAGGAAGACCCACATGAACTTGTAAATCTGGCTATGGACCGATCCAAGCGAAATGAACTACGATCACGGTTCAATGAGTTACGTGCAATCGAGGACGTGGAGTACGCCCCAATCCCTTCGTAACGTAAAAGACTTATTAAATTGGCAATCTATTCATTTATGTTGCGACACGAGAGAATTTTTGGCAAACTAGGCAAGTTGGACAACCTGTCTAACGCCTTTAAATAATTATTAAGAGGGGAAATTATATGCGAAATAGACGTCTATTTAGACTTCTAGCCATATTGTTTGCTTTCACACTTGTCGCCGCAGCTTGTGGCGATGACGATGATAGCTCTTCAAGTAGTGAATCTTCATCTGCTAGCTCAGCGAGCAGCACTGATTCTTCTACTGAAGGTTTGAACATTGGTACGTTGCTACCTGAGACCGGGCCACTGGCATTCTTGTCAGCCCCAATGCTCGAAGGTGTCAACATGGCTATTAGAGATATTAATGCCGCTGGTGGTGTCAACGGTGCAGATGTTACCTTGAGTCCTGGTGACTCTGGAACTGATGCAGAGATTGCCAATGCCACGGTTGACCGGTTGATTACCGAAAATGTAGATGCCATTATTGGCGCTGCGTCTTCTGGTACTACTGGTTCAGTGATTGAAAAGATCACAAAAACTAATGGTATTACACAGTGTTCACCATCTAACACAGCCGCTGGTCTCGGAGTTTCTAGTGACAGTGACAACGGAAACTATTTCCGTACTGCACCGTCTGATGACCTTCAGGCTCCGTTGTTAGCTAACGTCGTACTGGGTGATGGTTTTACAAATGTGGCTGTCGTAAGCCGCGCCGATGATTACGGTGTGGGCTTTAATGCTGAACTCGAACCTGCGATTGAAGCCGGTGGTGGAACAGTAGTTTACAGCACGCCGTACGCACCAGAAGCTACAAGCTTCGATGATGTCGTACAAGACGTGGTAGCTTCAGGTCCTGATGCTGTCGTACTGGTTGCTTTCGAAGAAGGTTTCCAAATTATCCAAGCCATGATTGAACAGGGCGCAGGCCCAGATGCCATCCAGATTTACATCACGGATGGTATGGCAACAGGTGAACTAGGGGCGGTAATCGATCCGGAAAACCCAGGTATTGCTGAAGGTATGAAGGGAACTGCACCAGCTGCTGCTCCTGAGAGTGGTGCTGCGTTCTTCCCAGCCGCCTTTGAAGAATACGCACCTGGTGTACCTTCGATCTACTCATCTCAGTCATATGACTGTGCGATCCTAATCGCTCTAGCTGCTGAAGCAGCTGGGTCTAACGACTCAGCCGATATCTCAGCTGCGATGGTTGATGTCAGCCGTGACGGTGAGAAGTGTTCAACATTTGCCGATTGTAAAGATCTACTTGCAGGTGGAACCAACATTGACTACGACGGTGCTTCAGGCTCCATCGATTTCCTTGATGCGGGTGAACCAGGTGCAGGTATCTATGATATTTATGACTTCGACGAAAATGGTGTACAACGAGTTCTTGAACAGCAAACGTTCACAGCCGGATCAGCTCCAACAGAGGCAGCTGCTCCAGCAGAACCGGATTATACACTTCCTGAAATGACAACAATGAGCACCACTTGTGCTCCTTCAATTTCTGCGCTACCTCAATGGATAGCGATAGAAGAAGGACTATACGAAGCTCTGAACCTCGAACTTGAATGTGTTCAGATCGGCAGTGGACCAGAAACAGCAGCTGCTCTCGCTTCAGGCGAAGCAGATATCGCTGCGAACATTTACAACAACGTCTTCCCATTGCTTAACAATGGGCTTGAAGTTGTCGTATTCATGGAAACACTGCTCTATAACCTCTTCGATGTCATTGTTGATGCAGACTATGCTGCAGCAAACGGCATAACTGAGGGTATGGATTGGCAAGAAGCCATGGAAGCACTTGACTGCACCAACGTTGGTGTTGTAGCTCGAAATGCTGCAGCTGAGGATCTCGCAAGGATCCTAATTCAGGCCGCAGGACTAGATGAGAGCTGCTTCACATACGTAGCAGTTGGTCTACAGCCAATACCAGGACTACAAGCTAATGAAACAGATTGGACCGTAACATTCGATCCATTCCAAGTTGTTGCTGTGGAAACTGGTTTAGGTCTTAACCCATTCTCAGTCCAACGAGGCGAAGGTCCTCCAGGACTTGATTGGCCAGGCCTAGTCTACATGACTGGTAAAAACACATTTGATAATAAGCAAGCTGAACTCTGTGCTTATAAAGCAGGAACTATAGCAGCCACAAATTGGCTAGCTGACCCTGCAAATGCAGAGCGAGCCGGAGAAATTGCAGCTACACGTTTAGCTGAAGCTCTCCACCCGCAAATACCAGCGCTTATTGCTAAATATTCAAGCGGATTCAGCCTTACAGGCGACATCCAATTTGGCCAGATTGAAACGATCAGCCAAATTTCTGTTGACGTCGGCAAGACCGATCGACTGTTTACCGCTGAAGAGGTAGCACAGGACCTTAGCTGCTAAAAGCAGTTGGGTCTTAGAGATACCACTCGGGGCCGGTGCTTAGGTACCGGCCCCGAAAAACCTTTTATAAGATATCAAATATAGGAATCAAGATTATGACTAATGCTGTAGATATAGAAAACGTTTCACTAGTCTTCGGCGGTGAGGGCAACAATCCGGTCCTGGCTGTAGATACCATCAACATTGCCATCCCCAAAGGCCAATTCGTAGCCATCGTTGGTCCTAGTGGCTGCGGGAAAACAACAGTGCTTAACATGTTGTCAGGTTTGATTCCTCCGACAGCTGGATCAGTTAAACGAAATGGTAAAGAAGTCGACGGACCAAGTCGAGATGTCGGCTATATGTTGGCACGTTCTGCACTCAGCCCATGGAGAACAGCTATACGCAATATAGAAATGGGATTACAAATCCACGGGGTTGACAAAGCGACAAGACGAGCACGCGCCCTTGAGCTGATTTCTTTGTTGCACCTTGATGGGTTTGAGAATTCCTACCCATCTCAACTATCACAAGGAATGCGACAACGAGTAGCAATTGCACGAACATTGGCCATTGAACCAGACTTATGGTTAATGGATGAACCATTTGGGGCACTAGATGCTCAAACTCGTATAAAAGTTCAAGGCGAATTCATAAACCTCTGGGAAAGTTCTGGAGAAAGTTCAGTGATCTTCGTAACCCACGACCTAGAAGAGGCGGTATTGTTGGCCGATCGAGTCATTGTAATGACTGCCAGGCCGGGGCGAATCAAAAGCGATACGTTAATTGATTTACCAAGACCAAGAGTAATAGACGAACTCCGATTTGATGATAAGTTCAAAGAAGCGGAACATAGGATATGGAAGGAACTTCGCGATGAAATCATCTGACGCAGATTTATCCGAACCAAGTAAGAACGAAACAGATATTTCGCAAGAAAGAACTGCCGAGGAAGATCGTTTTGATATGTCGTTAGTTCTGGAAGTACCCAGATGGAAGCGAGTTCTTAAAGCCATTGACCTACCGGTGCAATTTGTTCGGATAGGTCTTCTAGCCCTAATTATCTGGGCATGGGAATCTCGCACCATCTTCAAAGGATGGAGCCCGTTTTCCTGGCTCGGCTGGGACTATGCATTGTTTCCTGAAATTATCCCCCTATTCCAAGGGGTACCCAGCGAAGCAGGGGAATTCTTATTGGACATATGGGATGATTCACTTTTTTGGTCTGATTTCTGGGTAACCCTTCAAGAAGCCCTTCTCGGATTTCTCATTGGATCCAGCTTAGGTTTCACTGTAGGACTTCTACTTGGAAGTTTTAGAAAGGCAGCAAAAGTACTTTCTCCTTTTCTAATATTCACTAATGCTGTTCCAAAAATTGCACTCGCCCCTATTCTTATCCTCTGGTACGGGGTTGACATAGCTTCAAAAGTTGCATTAGCAACGATAATTGTCTTCTTCATTGTCCAAATACCTGTGCAAGCTGCTGTAAGTGGTGTCGATCCGGATCTTGATGTTGTCGCAACATCTATGGGAGCTACGCAGTCTCAAAAATTCAGATTTGTTGTAATCCCTGGTATTCTTGGCCCCCTATTTGGAGCTCTACGACTCTCTGCTATCTACTCGATACTCGCGGTTGTCCTTGGAGAGTTCATTGTATCTAAACGAGGGTTAGGCCAGCGTCTGCTTTCCGAGACGAATAACTTTGGTATGAGCAACGCAATAGCATTAATCACTATCCTTGCAGGCCTCGCTCTACTCTTTAATGCAATCATCGGCATGATGGAGCGAAGGTTCTTGAGATGGCAAGATACAGAAGCACGAGGAAAAGTTGTTTCTCTCTGATTCTAAACTCTCAACCAAAGCACGATATTAAATGGGAAAACGTGGGCGGCCTGCAGGAGTAGATAGCTCCGTGACCCGCAAACGCATTCTTGATGCTGCAAGAAGCGTCTTCTCTGCGAAAGGCTATGATGGCGCCTCAATCTTAAAGATAGCAGAAACAGCTGATCTCGTTCCCAGTGCCATTTATCATCACTTTGCGAATAAAGAAACCCTTTATATGGCAGTGTTTGAAGATACCGCAGACGCGATTTGGGGGAGTGTCTCTTCAGCAACCGAAGAGAAAACGTTAGTTGAAGCTTTTAGCCACCTTATAGAGTCAAGCCGCAAGATAGCTGACGACTTTCCCGGACATTCCGCATTTCTCGGGGCTATGCCACATGAAGCCCGATTTCATCCAGATTATGAAAAGCTGATGAGTCGCAGGGCTGAATTCCAAGATAAAACATTTCAATCATTAGCTTCACTTGGGAAAAAAACCGGTGAATTCCCTGAACTTTCCGAGTCCGAATTGAAAGAAGTTATCCGGTGTCTTGTCATGGGGTGGTTCTTTGAACGACATTTCCGACATGCTGAAATACCTGGAAGCGGAGAAAGCATCGCAAAATTCATCAGAGTCATTACTTAGCCACACTGCGTCCATTGATTCTCTGAGAGTTGAATCGCCAATCGAACTTTGAATGAGTCGGTCATGTCTAATTCGTATCTGACATCCTATTTGCTGCCGTTCAGCAAGGGCATTTAATAATTTTAAATCTGACCGTAATCCTTCAGTACCTGAATCGACCGTGTCCCCATTGCGATTCCAAGCTCACGAACACGTGGGATCGCAGGATCATTAATTAGAGGAATTGAACACGCAATAGCGAAACTATAAAGAAGCGAGGACTCATAAACTTCCTTCAAATTTTCAAAACTGATTTTAAGTCCAGATCTTTCCAACTCTTCAGCATAAAATTTTAGGAGGTCTTTTTCCAAGCATTTCCGATTTTCAATAGTTAGGGATTGAATAAGGAAATAGGTAAAGTCAAACACGGGTGGTGCAATGCAAGAGCCTTGCCAGTCAATGAGTGCAACAGATTCACCATTCGGGGAAAATAGCAGGTTATCTGCTCTTAAGTCACTATGGATAAATGTAGAAGGAAATTGTGCAGTACGGCACAACATCTCATCTACTTGAGCAGCCAGATCTTCCCCTGTCTTATCTATCGATGAGAGTGAAATTTCCCCATCAAGTAATTTGGCCAAATGCTCCCAGCCGTTTCGTGTAATAGCGGTTAAGTTGGTACGTCTCCGCTCGTCATCCAATCGCGGCAGCCAACTAAGTGTCTCCAACTTAGGGTCATTCCACCAAAACGCATGCAATTTTGCCATTTCAGCAATCACAAGCCGGGCTTGCTTCTCCGATAAACCGGCTATCTGATCTACTGAAGTATCTGCAACAATCATTTCCTGTAGCAAAACAAATTCTGCCGTTTCTTCGTTATACCATGATCCTATAAATTGAGGAACGCTAACAGGTGCGGATGATAACAATTCACTGTAACTTCGAAGTTCACGTTCATGGGTATGTCCACGCTTGGCAATAGCTAAAGTTTCTTCACGAAGAGCTGCGAATTTTGCAACAAGAATCAAAGGCTTCCTAGATTCATCACGAAAGGAAATCTTTAGTTTAAAAATTTCCCCCAGCATTCCGCGGTCTTCCCCGATACGTTCTGCTTTAAACTCAGAGACTTCTTCGCCAACTGCATCACTAAGAAAAGATTCACTCAGTTCACTAATTGAGACTGGAAAAGGCGGGGGATTAATCACGCGTTAGCCTGAAGAGAAACAAACTCCTCAGTTTCAGCTTCACGCAGACGCTCATACCATTCTCGAATTTCTGCTCGTCGATTTCGATCCATAGCGAGATTAACTAGCTCATAAGGGTCCTCATGAAGGTCATAGAATTCATGCTCTTGATCATCGAAATGTGCATCCTCAGTAAAGATTTTTGGCCCTTCAATAGGAGTACCTCGAGTAGTACTTGAACCGCCAACACCGTAATACCGACAGTATTTATAACGGCCATCAAAAATCCCTCTACTTGCATACCTCGTATTTAGAAGGCCGTCATACCATGCCCAGTCTTGGGCGAATAAAACATGGTCTCTCCCCGCAAGCGATGGTTTCTGCCAAATTGGCATCATAGACCTTCCAGGTAAATTAGCTTCATCAGTATTAATCCCTCCAAGCTCACATATAGTGGCTGCGAGATCGACAGGGCTCATCATCGCATCAGTTACGGAACCAGGAGAAGTAATACCTGGCGCAACTACATACAATGGTATTTTCATAGTTTCCTCATAATTCCATGGGCCTTTTGAACGAAGGCCGTGAGAACCGCACTGGTCACCGTGGTCAGCCGTGAAGATAACAACAGTATTCTCCCACGCTCCGGTTTGATCCAAGGAATCTAGTATTAGCGACAAGCTTTGGTCACTCATCTGATGAAGCTTTAGATAATAATCAAGAAGCCGTAGCCACTTTTGCCTATCATTCGGATCTAGATAACCATTAGATCTAGACATTTCATGCATGAAACGTCTATGTACGTCAGGCTTAGTATGGAGATCATCATTGAAATTCTCTGGAAGTTCCGTCATCCACTCTTCATATGGGAGATTGAAAGCAGGAAGAGGGTCCTCTCGCCCCCAGTCATAGGTTCTGTAGCGATCCCGCAGAGCATTCACTTTGTCTTGGTTAAGTTCTTGGTACCATGGCTGATCCATAGGAAACCACATAATGTCATGTGGATTGACTAGCCCCACTGACAAAAACCATGGGTTTGATTCGTTCTTTCGATCCTGTATCCACTGGGCAGCAGAGCGAGCGATTGGTTCATCATATTCAACGCCGCTTCCTGCTTGGCCCCAAAAGGCTTTATCATTTCCTTCCCAGTCACTAAACCCATATGCGTCCATATCGGGAAAGGCAACCGGAGCAAGATGCCATTTGCCCTTGTAGCCCGTGTAATACCCTTTTGAACGGAAAAGCTTTCCTAGCGTTTGAGCGTCGATAGATAACTCCCCATTTGCCGGCATGATGCAGTTCTCCAAAACTCCATGAACCGGAAGATATTGGCCAGTAAACAAAGTTCCACGGCTTGGCGAACAAGGGGACGTATGCGTGTAGTAGTTTGTAAATTCCAAACCTTGGTCCATCAGACGTTGTCTGGCAGGAAGCGAAAAACCTTCTGGTATCCAGTCCCTTTGACGCTCTTGGTCTGCAACGATAAGAAGAATATTTGGTGCGGTCATTTAATAAAAGTAGCACGGAGAGAAGTCATATATGTAATCCCTTGATCTCATAGAATATGTTTTAGTAAGCCACTACATTGTGCGTGCGATCTGACGAAAAGAAATGTACGGTCTAAAATTTAACAACTGGACAATCCAAAAGGAGCAGCAGAATGTTTGTCCCATTAACCATCAAAGATCATATAGATCGAGCTCGGCTTGTCTACGGAACTCGTATCGGAATCATTGATGAACCGAATCAACCTGCGCCTCCTCTTCCAGAACTCACTTATGGAGAGTTTGCCAGTCGAGCAAAGGCAATGGCCAAGGGATTTGAACAAATGGGTGTTCCTATAGGTGGTCGCGTTGCGCTTGTGTCGCAAAACGCTTCAAGAATGCTTACGTTTCTATTTGGGACAGCCGCTTGGGGAAGAGTCGGTGTGCCAATTAATTTTCGCCTAAATATCGAAGAGATACAATATATTATTGACCACTCAGGTGCGGAAGTCTTACTCGTTGATCCGGAGCTTTCCGACACCTTAAAAGATATATCTGTAAAGAAGTTTATTGTTTTAGGTGCTGACACAGATAGCGAAATCTTTGTAGCCGGAGAACCGGAAGAATGGGAGGGGGATGAAAACGCCACTGCAACAATCAACTACACCAGTGGCACAACCGCTAGGCCTAAAGGTGTCGAGATGACTCATCGAATGCTTTGGACAAATGCTGCAATCTTTGGGTGGCAGGCAGGTGTAAACGATCGTGACGTCTATTTGCATACATTACCAATGTTCCATTGCAATGGTTGGGGCATGCCATTTTCGCTAACAGCCATGGGAGTACCCCAAGTTGTTTTGCGCAAAGTTGATGGTGAGGAAATCCTCAAAAGAGTTGCAGACCACGGCGTAACATTAATGTGCGGAGCTCCTGCTGTTGTCGCTGCGATACTTGATGCTGCAGAAACGTGGAAGGGAGAAATCCCTGGGGCTGGTAAAACACGAATTGTTGTCGCTGGAGCCCCTCCACCAACCTCAATCATTGAGCAGGTAGAAACAGTATTGAGTTGGGAATTCATTCAGATCTATGGCTTGACCGAGACAGCTCCACTTTTAACGATGTCGCGTGGAAGATCAGAATGGGATGAACTATCACCAGGTGAAAGGGCAAAGCTGTTAGGTCGTGCTGGGACCCCAGCGCTTGGCGTTTCGCTTAAAATTACAGAAGATGGGGAGATCTGTGCACGATCAAACCATGTTCTTAAAGGATATTGGAATCAACCAGAGGCTACGCATGAAGCTATACAAGATGGATGGTTCCGCACTGGAGATGGTGGCTACCTTGATGACAATAACTACGTTACGATCGCTGATCGAAAAAAAGATGTCATTATTTCCGGTGGTGAAAATGTTTCATCAATAGAAGTAGAAGACGTTCTCTTTTCTCATGAACAAGTTATTGAGGTCGCTGTTATCGGTGTACCAGATGAGAAATGGGGAGAGACAGTGAAAGCTTTAGTTGTCACTGAAGGAAGTATTTCAGAACAGGAACTTATAGAATTCTGCCGGTCAAAGTTGGCTCATTATAAATGCCCTACCACTATTGAATTTCGTGATGAGCTAGCTAGAACAGCTACAGGAAAGCTGCAGAAATATAAACTACGTGCTCCTTATTGGGAAGGTCATGAAAAGCAAGTCAATTAATTTAGGAGAAAATATGGATGGAGACGCCTACAAAGTAATAAAAGAATTCTGGCGCAATCAAGATTCAGGTGATTACACAACAACTGAACATCTTTTTGCAGAAGACGCTCTCTTTGTTGACCCGATTTACGGAACTTTTCAAGGGAGAGAAGAAATCGGAGCGTTTCTTCTTAAAATGAACCGTGCCGTAACCGCAATCAACGGGGTTTTCCGTGCAGATAAAATATCAGGTAATGAAACAACCGCTTGGGCGCAATGGTCATTCACGTCAGACCACGGTTACCGAGAGGGTGTGGGAGTCTATGAAGTAGCCAACGGTCAGATCACCTATTATAGAGACTATATGAATGAATCTACTGAAGGCTAGGCTCCTCAATCCAAGAGAATTTCCTCACCAATCATAGGTCCGGGCTTCAACGTAAAGAACAAACCAAGTACGATCGCAAAGACAGCACCAAAGCAAAGCACAGCTGACAAGGAAGTAGCATCAACTAGAGGTCCAGCAATCAAATTTCCGAACGGAACTGTCCCTCCAAATGATAAGACCCAAATTGCAGCTACTCTTCCACGAATATTTTCATCTACATGTTCCTGCCAATACGTGCTGAGAGTTGTGGGGAGAATTAAATAGAATAAGCCAACAAGAAAGATGGCGACATATCCGACACTGATTGAGCGAAGGAAAACAAGCCACGCAAGAGTCACTCCAAAACCAATTAAAGATAACCTGATTAAGAGACTCCGCCGAGTTTGAAGAAGAACAGTCCCAACAAGCGCAGCCCCAAATAGTGCCCCAAAGCCAAACATGGCATAAAACCAGCCATATTGCGTGCCCTTCGCATCTATATTCAAGTTCACTTCAGCTATTGCAGGTAATTGCCCTATAAATGGCAAGCAGAAGAAAGAAAAGAGGCACATAAGAGTTAATGGTCTCCCTACTTGAGGTGCTCTAAAAGCAATCCGAAAACCGCCAAGCATGCGATCCCCCAAGTTTCGGGGTTCTGCAGAAGCTGGCGGAATAGTTGTGAGAATGATTGCAACCAACACAAAGAGATACGTTACAGCGTTAAAGCTAAAGACTTCCGCAAAACCAAACCTGCTAGTTAACCATCCTCCCAGTGCTGGTCCTATGACACGTGCTCCGTTCATTGACATTGAGTTCAGGGCCACAGCTGCTTGCAAGTTATTTCTTCCAGCTAATTCAGGAATTACAGATGTGAACGTGGGAGCATAAATTCCTTGTCCCAATCCGATAATGAAGACAATCACTAATAAAGTTGTTTGACCGATCTCTCCGTCGGCGACGTTTATAGCTAAAACTACAGTCCAAATAAGTTGCCAAATCTGTGTCAAAAAAAGAATTCTACGCCTATTGCCAGTATCGGCGAGTGAACCTCCAAGCAGGCTCAGCAAAGCGAGAGGTCCGAGGTTCGCAAAGATAATTGCTCCAAGATACCCGCTCGAACCACTTATTTCCCAGGCCAAGACCCCTAATGCGGCAGCCTGCATCCAACGTCCAATACCTGAGAGAAAAGACCCGATGTAGAGTCTCCTAAACGATGGGATTGCAAGGGCATCTCTCGTAGTACCTCTTTGAGGGGGTTCGGGCATAGACCTCTACAGTAGGTGAAATAAGGATCAAACTTTGAGAAGCTATGAAATTACTCACCGTGCCTCAAGAATTAGAAAATTGTGTACCCGCCGTCAACGCATACTTGCTGTCCGGTGTGAAAAGTTTGTGAAGGGTCAGCTAGAAATGCTCCCACTTGCCTGAATTCCTTTGGGTCGGCCCAGCGTCGCGCTGGAGTTCTCTTCGTGGTAACTTCACGAAAGTGGTCGTTTCCGAAAGCAGGGCTAGCTAGTTCTGTAACTGTCCAACCTGGTAATAAGCAATTAACCCGGATTTGGAATCGGGCCAAGCTTACTGCGAGGGCGCGAACGAGGCCGGTCACAGCAGTTTTAGCAGTTCCGTATGCTTCATTACCGGCAGCGCCATGAATAGCAGATGTCGATGAAACTGCAACAAGACTACCACCAGACCCTTGAGATATAAGTTGTCTAGAAGCTTCTCTGAGACATAGGAATACGCCATCGAGATTAACCGCCATGACTTTACGCCATTCCTCCAAGGAAGTATCAACAAATGGTGTTCCTGTTCCACCGCGCCCAGCGTTGGCGAATAAACCATCCACTCTCCCAAAGTCTTTGACTGTTGACGCAAGAGTTCTTATGACGTCCTCCTCATTGCTGACATCACAGATGTAGGACTTTGCTTCTCCCCCTATTTCTTGAAGAGTCCTAACTGCATCGGTATTCTTTTCCTCATTTCGGGCCCAAATCGCAACTGCTCCACCCGCCTCGGCAATGCCTTCAGCTAAACCCAGCCCGATGCCGCCGTTACCTCCAGTAATGACAAAAACTTTCTCTGACAAGTCAGGCATTTTTTTCTGCTTCACGAAATTCTTCTAATAACTCAGCCAGTAATGTAACCTGATCCAAATCATCCTCATCTAATACTTGAAAATACATTCGAGTTGCACCAACCCGTTGGAAAGATCTTATGCGGTCACGGGCCTCAGCTAGGGTTCCAGCGACACCATTCTCTCGCAACTCAGGAAGTTCGCGCCCTATCCGCTGTGACCGTTTTACTAATTCATCCTCGGTTTTGCCAATACACAGGACCTGAGCAGAAGAAAAGATCATGCTTTCAGGGTCACGGTCTAAAGCCTCACAAGCATGTCTGACCCTAACTGCCTGTGACTCAAAATCAGTTACTGAACTAAATGGCAAGTTGAACTCCTTAGCGAATCGTGCTGCTAAATTCGGAGTTCGTTTCGGTCCGCCTCCGCCAACGATTATCGGGATACCTGATTTTTGAGTGGCTTTTGGCAGTGGAGGACAATCCTTTAGTGTTACTGTTTTACCCTCATAGTCAAAAGTAGAGTTAGAGGGGGTAGTCCTAAATAATTCCAGTATTGATAGTTGGTCTTCCATTTTGTCAAAACGCTCTTTCAAGGGCGGGAAATCAATACCCAGTGCTTCATGTTCTCGGTCAAACCATCCGGCTCCAACGCCAAGTTCAAGTCTGCCTGAGCTCATTTGATCCACCTCGGCAGCGATTACTGAAAGTCGGCCAGGTTGCCTGAACGTTGAAGAGCAAACAAGGGTCCCTATGCGAAGTTTTTCGGTATCACGAGCAATTCCTGCCAACGTTGTCATAGCATCTGTAGGTCCCTTTCGTGGGTTATTTTCGCCCATCACGTGATAGTGGTCGCTAACAAAGAACCCATCAAACCCTAAAGTTTCAGCATGTATAGCGAGTGTAGATAGTCTCTGGTATCCAGCTCCCTGCTGAGGCTCAGTAAATATGCGAAATTCCATTTTTCTATCTCAAACTAACTATTTGGATGAAGTGCATGGTGTAAGGCGTCGTTTTCAGCTTTCGCCCATTCAATTGAAATCGGTGAATGAGCCACTAAACCCACACTTCCATGGAATGCCCCAGCGTATACTCGTAAATCAGTTCGGACCCCTGCTTGCATTAATCGCTGAGCGAAGTCAATGCATTCGTCAACAAAATTATCTAAAGCGCCCACAGAGATCATTGCGGGAGGAAGATTTGATAGTTCTGTTTCGAGGCTAGGAGATGCATACGTAGGAACATCTGTAAGACCTCCTAAATAGGCCTCCCATGAAATCAAATTGGCCTTCCTGTTCCATATCCTGAAATCATCCATGACGCCATAGCTACTGGGATTTGTGTTTCTATGGTCAAGCATCGGATAGGTGAGCAGTTGAAATACGATTTCTGGACCAGATTCATCTCTGGCTCTTAAGCATGTTGACGCAGCAAGCCCAGCACCAGCGGATGCTCCGCCAATAGCAATCCTTGATGGAGATATCCCTAGCTCAGAAGAATTATTCGCAAACCAAAGCAAAGCAGCATAACAATCGTCAGGAGCGCATGGATAGGGATTCTCCGGTGCTAGACGATAATCAACAGAGGCAACTAGACATGAATGGTCGAGCGCTCTTTGAGCGTTGGTTAGGTCTTCCATATTGGGAGACCCGATAGTTACGCCTCCTGGATGCATCCAAAGCAGGCCAGGGGAATCTTTTGCAAGTTCAATAGGTTTATACAATCTGATTCTTACGTCAGGATCATTATTCAAGCCAGAAATATAAATATCCTCAACCGATACTTCTTCTGGAAAGTCCACCGGTTGACCTTCAATCATAGCTCTAAGCGCTGGGATGTCATCCAAGGAAAGAAGATCGTTTGGTAACATGGCTAAAATCTCTCTATGAGTAGAGTCAGTCTCAGCTTCTAAATCAATCTTGCGTCCAGTCATAATTCCCCCCTTTCTTGAATAATAGGCATCAAGTAAGGTTACGTCTAACAGGGGAAGGGAAGTTGTAGCGATTATGTTAAGAAGCGGAAACGGACGTCTGTTTAATTGCTAAGAAGTTGTTTTCCTTTTGCTCGCGCCTCGGGCATTATTGAGTCATTTCCCTTTCGCCAGAGAACAGTTAATGTAACGCCGGTCAATTTCCAACCACTGGGTGATTCATCATCACGGACTAGTTTGTCGTCGTAGTACCCTCCGATGGTGAACCACGAGTCTTCTTTAGCGGGTTCGAAAACATGGTGAGCTTGCATATACATTCTGCATGAAGCAAAGTCTCCATCTAAGGTCACTATCGGGTTCGTCATAGAATGTTGTGTTGCAGCAAGCCCGATGAACAGAGGCTTTACGCGATTTACCCATTGATCACCTGTTAGAAAATCGGGTTCTGGAACAGATGATCCTTCATATGAAGAAAAGTCAATCTCAACTTGATCGGCAAAGATTGAACGGTACAAATCGAAATCTTTGGTATCAATTCCCGTCGCATATAGGTAAATAGTTTCGGCAACCATCATTTTGTCATCTGTAGCCATTGATTTTCTCCCTGCGCGATAAATCATTCTTGGTGACGAATACCACTGCAATCGTTCTCGAAATTTCATAATAAAGTTTCTCTAAACTCTGATGGGGAACGCTTAGCTCTGGAGTTCCTGATGATTAATGTCATGGTTTTTCTCCAAATTCTGGTTTTTCGGTCCTCGTGCGTTTAAGTTCCCAAAATCCTGGCGTCGTGGTGAGACGCACAACACTATCCCATAATTCAAGACTTTGTCTCTTGTCTGGAACACGAGTTATCACAGGTCCGAATATCCCAAAGGGTTCGCCTTTCTCATCTTCAAAACCAATGATCGGCGTTCCGATATCATCTCCTGCTAAGGAGATCCCTTTATCCATTCGCGATCGAATTTCCTCATCAAATTCAGGGTTCTCAAAAGCAACATGATGATCAGCGCTCACATTGATTGATTTGAGAACATCAGATAATTCAAAATTCATAAAATCCCTATCGTGATGGATTCTTCGACCTAATTCCCAATAATATCTCTGAACAGCCGCATCGCCCTCGTTAGCTCGAATCGATTCCATTACACGCAAGAGATTATGAGATCTTTCGTACCATGGATACCTAGGATTATCTTCAGATGGTTCATTTTTGAAATACAGACTGATGGGCTGCCACGTTATCTCTAGCTCGCGCTGAGTTTGTACTCCATCAACGACCCAACGAGCCGTTACCCAACACCAAGGTCATATAGGGTCAACCCAGAAATCTATGCGCAAAGTGTCGCTCCTAAGGTCTCACAAGGACTTTTGTATGCTCTGTCATACCCGACGAAAGCTCAGTGAATATTTCTGAAATGTCCGGCAAATCGACAGTCCCAGAGTGAAGAACATCTAAATCTATTCTTCCATCAGCCACGTACCCCATTGTCATTTCAAATTCCTCATGGGTGTAACCAAGAGCTGCAGTCACCTGAATTTCTTTCGTTAACCATTGACGAGGACTTATAGGAGCATCACCCATAGCCAGGCCAATAATCGCAGTTCTTCCCCCACGTCGAGCTAAATCAACCGCTGACTGAATAGTTGCAGGAATCCCAGCACATTCGTACACGATGTCAGCTCCTAACCCACTTGTTAGGTCGGAAATAAAAGCATTAGCCTCTGATGGGTCAATAGCATGGTGAGCTCCAAGAGCCAAGGAAAGTTTCCGACGAGCGACATTGGGTTCAACTACAATTATCGTTCCGGCCCCAGCAACACGAACCCACTGTAATGTGCTTAAACCTATCGGCCCAGCACCTTGTATAACAGCAACTTCTCCAAGTATGGGGGGGTTTGCTCTTACAGCATGAAAGCAGATAGCTGCAGGTTCTATTTGAGCGGCTTGTTCATCGCTTAGTTCAGCATTGGCTTTGACTGCTCTACCATGATGAACAGCCAATTTCTTAGCAAACCCACCATGAGGAGTAGCGAAAGGGCCTCTGCCAACCGTGGCCATTAGAACTGTTTGGCACTTTTCCATCTGCCCGGAGTGGCATGCCGGGCAGTTACCACATGATGGCGGAACAGCGATTACGACTCTATCTCCTTCTGATAATCGCTTTACGGAAGTGCCAGCCTTCGATATGAAACCAGTCCATTCATGGCCGCATGTAGACGGCCATGCAGGTCCGTCACTTTGAAAGGAGTGAATGTCAGTTCCACAAATGCCACAATAAGTTATGTCAATAACGATCTGTTCAGGTTCGGGGCTAGGCTCATCAAAATCTACGAACTCTATTAATTCTTTTCCTGTGATTAGTGCTGCCTGCATTAAGTCAAACTATACCTAGATTTCGCAGACGTCATGTTTCAAAGGGGTTTCTATTACGGGCTTAGAATGAAATGTTCACCAAGATGCGATGTTTGATTAGCGGAGCGAATCGACCGGGCACCATTCCTTGAAGCTTGAACGTGGGTGACGCTTGCGTAATCAATCCGGATCCCGTACTTATCGTCATAGCCAAGCATTCTTTGAAGGAAACACATAGTAACCATCGCATGGCAGAAAACAACAACCGTTTTTCCTGCGTTATCTGAGATGATCTTTTCAAAGGCAACGTGGACGCGGTCTGCAAATGCATCAATGTCGACATCTCCGTGCATGCTATCGGGGTCATCGATAATTGATTGCCATTCCTCTCCTCCAGAATTTTTGAGTTCTTCCATCGGCACGTACGTGTCACTATCCCGATCAATTTCGGCTAAGTCGGCAATGATTTGAGCATCAAGACTTAACCGCTTAAGAAGAGGAGCCGCAGTTTGTCGTGCTCTCAATAAAGGCGAGGATACGACTAAGTCAATCTCCAGATCTTGCAAAAAATCTGCGACGGCTTCCGCCTGTTTCAAACCAACAGGAGCTAACTCTGGATCAGCTATCCCGTCAGCTCCCTCTATTCTGACAGGTCTTCCATGACGAACGATAATTAATTCCACATAGAGAGCTTAGAGACGGCAGGGGAGAAGACCACCTTTAACAGAGGAATTACCAAAGTTGAGATGGATGATCCTTCCCTCTCCAGCTAATCTACTCAGGTGGAAACATTACCTGTTCTTAGCCTTGAACATAGAAAAGCGCTGGTAGTGGGCGGTGCTGGAGGGGGTATCGGCTCTGCCATTACCCATTCTCTGGCACAAGCCGGATGCGAAGTTTCAGTCATTACAAATGATCCTAATCATGCTGCCATTGTTGAGTCTGAGGCTGCAGATCAAGGATACAGAGTTCGTAGTCATGTATCAGACGTCACTGATCTCGATGATTTCGCAGGGACGATAGATGAGATCATTGATGATAATGCCACTATCCATCATCTCGTAAACGTAGTCGGAGGAGCTGAAGTAAGTGACTGGAGTCGCGCAAAAGATTATGACCTCAAGATGTTTGATAGGATTTTGACTCGTAACTTACGGTATGCCCTTATCAGTTGCCAGAGAGTAGCTTCGTCACTTATTTCTCAATCTAGTTTGGGCTCAATGGTAAATATTTCATCGATAGCGACAAGAGCGGTTCCCCTTCTCACAGGCTATGGAGCTGCTAAAGCAGGTCTTGAGGCCATGTCTCGAACCATGGCTGCTGAGTGGGGGCAGTATGGGATCCGAGTCAATTCTGTCGCTCCCGGAACCGTGAAAACGCCTCGCGCTGGTCAGGATGATTTAAACGATGCAGCAACTAAAATTCCATTGAAGCGGAGAGCAGAACCAAATGATATCGCGGACGCTACGTTGTTTCTATTGTCGGATAAAGCAGGCTACATAACAGGACAAACCTTGACCGTCGATGGTGGAGCCTCCTTAGGTTCAGCAGGTGACAGCCTTCCAGAATTTGTTACCAACCCGAAAATCCGTGAGCAGTTCAGCTAATCGCTAATAAGTTCAACAACATCACCTGTATGGATTATGCCAGGCTTAGTCGGGTTCATACTTATTCCAGCTTCACGATCATGATGTTCGCTTAGATAACGAAGAGTTGATCTAGACGCAGGGAATTCATCAATTTGACGTGTGATAACAATACATCGATCAGTTTTTTTCTGAACATGGATTTCGCATGTGCCAATCCTGAGATTTTTACCCACCCAATTATTTTCTTCAAAAGGTTCCATCGTCGAAACTAGAAGATTAGGGCGGAACCGTCGCACGTCCCCTGATCCAGCCCCCACTCTTTTTTCAAGTAACTCTAGTGTTGCGCTACCCATTAAATTCAGACTGGAACTGGAGTCAAAGAACCATCCTGGTGAGGTTGAGAATTCAAATATGTCAGGATTACTTAGGGTCTCTTCAGTTCCATCATCCCATTCAATCTCAATGTTTTTCGTTTCACCTGAACTAGGTTTCAGAAGCGTGACTGACCTATTGAGCCACTCAGATAGTGTTTTATGAATTCCCTCTTCCTCACTACTATGTTCATTTCTGTCAACTGTGATTACGCAATGGTCGCCGATAATTCTTGCGTGGCCTTCAAGCATTTTTGGAACGCGTTTTGCTGAAAGGAGGTGACCGGTCTCGTTATCAATGATGCCCCATCCGCGATCGCCAGGAATAGCATCACTAATTTCAGTCGCTGTAAGGCATTCGCCTTGCAGCGACTTAACAGGGTACCGCCATATTTGTTCTACTGGCATCTTTACCAGGGGTGATCAGTCCCGTCCCAACGAATGAAACGGCCAGAGTCTTCAATAGTTAAACCAAGTAGCGAATCAACGATGGCATTGGCTGCTTCAGGTACTTCCAATTCGGCTGCTTCGGTACCCATATCGGTTTTTACCCAACCTGGGTGTAACGCTACAAACGAAATATTTTTATTTGTTGACGCAGACATGACTGTAATCATATTGAGGGCAGCTTTTGAAACGTTATAGGCAACATCAAATGCCATCATTGCACCAATAACCATTGACCCTAATTGTGATGACGTGTTTAGTACAACTGGATTCTCTCCAGCCTCAAGGAGTTCGACAAGTCCTCGCGTCACCATCATCGGTCCCAAAGCATTTATTTCTGTTTCAGCAAGCACTATTTGCGGATCTATCTGCCAAGGATTGCATTGTCTCCTATCGGCACCGAGATCATTGCTGGTTATGCCAGCGTTATTGACGAGGATGTCAAGAGAGTCGGTAATCGTCGATAGTTCCTTGCTGAAGCTATTAATAGAGTCCTGGTCGCTGATATCCAGTTTGAGAACGCCAGCGGGCTCAGCGGCGTGAAGATCGCTAGCGCCATCTGGATTTCGCACAGCGCCAAAGACAGTATGACCTTTACTAATCAGAATCCTAGCCATTTCAAGACCGATACCTCTACTGGCTCCTGTAATTACTATTTTCTTATTGTCCATGCTCAACCGTACCCCATATTCCAATCTGTAAATAATTAACACTTAAACGTTTTGGGTCTGCTCCTCATCGCGCCTCGGGTAATAAAGATAGGTAATTAACGACCCTAAGAGGTATGCACCTGCTCCTAAAATCCATACCCATATATAAACGTCTTTAAACTCTGCGCCTAATCGGTTGCCTACAATTGAGGCCGTTAACACAGCTCCGAGTGCAGAACCTAACCGTCGAGCTGTATAAGAAGCGGAGCTTGCGCTCGCTAATAGGCCGTCTTCAATATCTAAAAGAGTTGCGATTGTTGTGTTATTCCCTATGGCCATGGCTCCTAAGCCAGAAATAAGGAGTCCTAGAGCAAACAAAATATATCCAGATTCCATAAGGAAGAAACCTATAACAAGAAAGGAAATGCCGCTCCAAATTCCACCGAATATGACCATAGGCCTAGGGCCTTGTCTATCAACTATCTTTCCAGCAATTGCAGCAGTCATTAGCGGGATAACATTCAATGGAATCAGTGCGAAACCTATTTTGAGTGGTGACCAACTCCACACTTCGCGCATATAGAGGGGGAGCCCAAAATAAATTGAGAAGAAACCCACTTGGCATAGCGCTGATCCCGTCGCTCCGACAGTAAATGAACGTTGTGCAAAAATTGCCGGAGGAAATAGGGGGTATTTCTGTTTGCTATTCCGTTTCACCAAAAGAGGTATCGCGATAATGGAGATACATAGGCAAAAAATTGTTACAGGTGATTTGAATCCCCATTCCTGCCCTTGAACTAGAAATAGTGTCAGGCCGCCTACAGCCAATATCGCAATGATTGCAGAAACCCAATCAATTGGGAGTTGGCTGCTTCCTTCTTGTTCATCAGACAGCACGATCAAGCCAGCAATAAGTATAAGGAGAGCGAAGCCACCAGTAAGCATGAAAATAGCTTGCCAGTTGAAAAGCTCAATCATTGCAGCAGCAACCGGACTTCCACATAAGCCAGTGAGAGCACCAATCGTTCCCCATACTCCCAAGGCGTATGCTCTTCGGCTTGGAGGAAACTCTTTAAGGCTCATTGCAAGCCCGCTGGGTGAAAGCATTGCGATCGCTACACCCTGAAGTGAGCGACAAAGAATCAAAACCCAAATGATGGGAGTACTCCCGGCCACTATTCCTGCCGCCCCGTAAAGCAGAAGACCGGAGAGGAATACTTTCCTACGGCCAAATCTATCTGCTGCTCGACCGGCAACGAGTAATGACGAAACCATAAAGATAAATAGTGCAGTTACTACCCATGAGAGGGTTGTCCTTGATGCCGAATCACTGAACTGTTCTTCGATGAAGGGAAATCCTACAAACATCGCTGAACTATCCATCAATAATAAGAACATGGAAGCTGAGCACACAAAGAGAATCAACCATGCCCGCGCTGGAATGACCTCTAATGGCTCCTTGGTATCATCATTTGATTTTCCGAGGATTTTCACTCCTCGGGTAAAGGATAATGCAGTCCCGGAATCCCTGCCTCTAGAGCTTGGTACCAGTCTGGTCGTGGTTGAATAGGCTCATATGGACTCGGGACCATAGGAGTGTCGGTATTCCATTCAAAATGTATTGGCGGTATCTGAAATGTTCCGTTACTTGCATTTGTTCCACCATCTACTAAGAGATCAACTGCCGTGATATAACTCGCAAGATCTGATGCCAGGAACATTACAGCATTGGTAACTTCCTCGGCTTCTCCTACTCTACGCATGGGGGTTCTGCTAGCGATGTATTTATCTATTCCCATAGCTTCTAGTGGGACACGAGTCATTTCAGTTACGATAAAGCCGGGGGACACTGAATTAACGCGAACGCCTCTGTCAGCCCACTCGGTTCCCAACTGATACGTCATATTTATTAATCCACCTTTCGCAGCGGTATAACCAATGACATTCAATTCGTTTGCACCAGAACCCATAATTGAGGCGATATTTACTATTGACCCTGAACCATTCTCGAGCATATTCCTTCCACATTCACGTGCATAATAAAATGCTCCCACGAGATCAACAGAGATAATTCCGTTAAAGGCATCACTTGGGAACTGTTCAGCCGAAATCCCTCGAGGGTCATGAATCCCAGCGTTATTGATGAGTACGTCAATTTTTCCGTGGTCTGAGATTCCTTTCGCAACGACTTGCTTTACGTCATCTTCGATGGAGACGTCACCAGTTACTACTGTGACCTTGATTCCTTTTTCCCTGCACGTTGCGCCAACGCCTTCAAGTAGGTCCTCAGACCTTGCCGTGAGAATTAAGTCCGCTCCTGCATCTGCGAATGCGTATGCAAACTGTTCACCTAGTCCGTAACTAGCACCTGTGATTAAGACCGATTTTCCTTTGAAATCAAACATTTTCCCTCCTCTTTGCTTTAACGAATATAGCCTTAGAACTCACTTTCACGTAAATCAACCTCTCCCAACGAGATCTAGTTGGCCTAAAATTTCTTGTTCAATAGCGATACGATCAACGAGTACTTCTCTTAAAGTGTCAATTTGTTCTGAGTCGCCCTCTTTAAATGCTTGATCAATAGCGTCTCCGAGTGCTCCAGATGCCTCTGAATAAGCAGCAGCGATATCTGTAAGCAGATAGCTACTGAATTCAGTGTTGTCCCTACCGATAGCAGCATTGATTTTTTTGATCTCCTTGATCATCCAATTGATTTCAGACCCAGTTCGTCTGCTCAACCTTCTAAGGAGTTGGTCAATCTGTCCAAGAAGAACTTTTGCAGGTTCATCAGTAACCGATGGAAGAACGACAGAGTTCAAATCATCAGCGATCGCGAGCAAAATCTTATCTGTGGTTGGTTGAGTTAACATTAATTCACCTCTCCGTCTAAAGCAGCCTCTAGAGCATCCGTGGCGGCCATCCAAGCGGCTTGGCCGAAAAGTAAGTTATCTAAATTGAAAGCAATATTTGTTGATGCAGTTTCCCCTTTAGCCATTGCGGAGCCAACATTTGCGATTTGGCTGACTACGCCAATGACTCCAAGGACAAGAAAGTAAGTCATTACAAGAGGGTTTACCTGTTCTTCAGAGAAGCCAGTTATCTCTCTGTAGCGGTTGAGAAAGGCTTCAGGTTCTTCATCAATAAGGTCTGGTGGTGCCGCTTGAGCATAGGCTTTGAAATACCCTAGATCTTCCCGTGGATCCCCAACAGTGGCTAATTCGAAGTCAATAACGACTAGGTTACCCTTTTCATCAACCATCATATTTGCCGTTGAAAAGTCGTGATGCACCAGTGAAACTGGGACTGGTGGCGGGCGATTCTTATCAAGCCAAGCTGCAACATATCGAAAAATTGGTAAATGTTCAGCGTGGCTCGAAGCTGTTTGCTTCCATAGTTGAATCTGATCAGTTAGAGGGTCACCAGATACAGGTCTCGCAAGCGAACTGGGTAACTGCTCAACGGGAATTGTGTGCATGGCTCCGGCCAGCTCAGCCAATTTCGTTGGTAGATCAGATATCCCATTCTCTTCAATCCATGGCAAAGTAGACTCAGCTTCGGTGAATTCAATAATCAAAGCCGGAGTCCCAGTATGGACGCCGTCTGCGTCGAGAAAACGCGCTGCTGGTGTGTTTAAATAAGGGGAAACAGACTGAATCACTGAAAACTCTTGTGTTCTATCGGTTTCAATTATGGCTTGCCCTTCAGGAGGGTCTCCTCGGAGTACAAATACCCCCTCCTCAGCAATGCCATCATAAGTAAACGATGCCTCAAAACGTGCCATCAGTCTCGAGTACCCTCCAGTCATAGGAGCGTATTCTGAAACAACAATGTCAGTAGCCCCTTCAGAGTCAAGAAGCGCTTTAATCTTTTCTGGCATTACACTTGGGTCTTGCATAAGCCTGACGCTAGTAGAATCTTGCACCTGACGCCTACTGAGATGTATGTTTCTCCTATGACGCGAGTTCTACTAGTGACGAAAGGTCATCCCTTTTCTAAAGATCCATTCTTTAATATCTTTGACCATCTCGTTAGTGATCCGCTTAGTTGCGTGACTGACTACACGCATGTTGAACAGCCAGCCGCTCAGCACTTCTTTCACCCTGAACTGTCTGATCAATGGGATGTGTTCGTTATGTACGATATGCCCGGAATTGAATTCAACCGGTCAGAAAGCGAAAGGAAGGATGACCCTGTAACATTTCACCCTCCCACCGAAGCCTTTAAGGCAGGGGCCTACTCGATGCTGGAGAAAGGTAAGGGCCTCATCTTTTTGCACCATGCACTCGCCGGATGGCCCCTATGGGAGGAATGGGCGAGCATCATTGGAGGAAGGTTTCATTATCAGCCAGCGACTCTGCGGGGAGTAAGTTATTCTGACTCTGGCTATAGACATGATGTCAAGCACACGGTGGAAGTCGTAGATGACACCCATCCGATTACAAAGGGAATTCCCGCAACTTTTGAATTTACAGATGAACTGTATCTTGCACCGATTTTTGAGGACAGTATCCACCCAATTTTCAGGTCGCATCATGAATTTTCTAGTAAAAATTTTTATTCAGCGGATCTCGCCATACGGGGCAAAGGGTATAGCAATGAAGGTTGGGAACACCCGCCAACGAGTAACGCAGTCGGGTGGGTAAAGCACGCTGGGAACTCACCAATTGCATACCTCCAATTTGGAGACGGACCCGGACAATATAGCGAACCACTTTTCCGGAAAATAATAGGGAATGCAATCACATGGGCAGCAAGCAGTGAAGCTCATGATTGGGCACAGCATTGTTTTCAAGAGACCGGAAAGTTCTCATGAAGCTTTCAGAGTAAGAGAATTTACCACTCATCCCAATGCGAAACAGAGCTGGCTGGTAGCCGCTTTGCCAACTTGAAATCAGTCCCCTTTGTATAAGCAATTGGGAAAAGCCCCCCTTGCGTGACTGTGTCATAGGGAATTCCCAACAATTCAGCGACGTCCTTTTCATTAGGTAAATGCAAGGTTGTCCAAGCGGAACCTAATCCTCGTTCTCGTAACGCAAGCATAAAACTCCAAACTGCTGGTAGCAGGGACCCCCAAGCGCTCGCTTGACCAAATGTGGGAACTCCCGTATCCAGCCTTCCAGCGCCTTGGATGCATGGAATCATCATCACAGGAACCTCATGAAAGACTTCCCGCAGGTACCTTGACGAATCCATTATCTTCGGTCGTTGACTTGTTCTTAAATCATCTACACCGTAGTTGGGTTGATCAGGCCTATTCGTATACATATCGTAATTAGCGCCATAGAAATCAGCAATCACCTTCTTCTTCTCCGGATCGGTAATGAAAATCCATTGCCAGCCTTGTTTGTTTGATCCCGTCGGAGCCTGAAGCGCTATCTCCAAGCACTCTTCAATGACTTCTCGCTCCACAGGCTTCTCTAAATCAAGCCTTTTACGAACAGACCGTGTTGTCGTAAGAACACCATCAGCATCTAGTCCTAGTTTCATTATTTCTCCGTTCTAAAATTTTTCAGTTCATGCATCAAAGATAAGATACCCTCAGAAAGCCGACTACTTGCGTACTGTAGGTTTGCAACGAATTCTTCTTCGGTAGCTATTTCGCCATCAACAAGATCTGTGATCACTTTCAACGCAGTAAATGGGACATCGTGCATAGCGCATATTAATGAAACGGCTGCGGCTTCCATATCTTTAGCTACTGCATTAACAGAATCCATGAAGCTCAAGTCAGCTGGTTGTGCATCTAAAGAATCACCTGTGTTCACCGTTCCAACCCTGAATCCCAAAACCTCGGCAACTGTATTTAAGTCAACGACAGGGAAATCACCCACACCGTAATCTCTGAAACCATCTAGTGGGATTCTCCTATCATGGAACACACATCGGTTAGCCAAAATAATCTCACCAATGAAACCTTTCCTTGAAATAAATCCTCCACACGTCCCAGCAGAAATAACTATGCTCGGGTTCGTTTTCCGAATAGCCAAATAGGTAGACAAACTAGCAGGAATCGTTCCGATGGCGTCGATACCAAATCGTGAATCAAAACCATTCGTAACTAAATGAACTGACTCATTAGACCAAAGCCGAGCGGAGATACCCTCCCCAAATTCATTCCCATCACCAACAAGCCCCAATTTCTCTCTAACGGGAGCAGATTCAGCTTCCATTGCCATCACGATAAGTGGCAGGCCTTCAAACATGCCTATTGATTACCGTGGTCAATAACCCATTGTGCAGTTGCTTCACCCATTTTCCGGCCATCATAACCTATGCGTTGCGTAGGAGTGATTTTAAAAATTACACGGCGGGGTGAATCGAGAAATCCAGCAAAGTTCTTCTGCCATTGTTCATCAGCAGGATTTAATGCTGATGCAAGTGCGGGATAAAACCATGCCTTGGTTTCATCATCATCAAGTATTTCACATGTGCCTTTATAGGTCACTGTTTGGTTAGATCCAGCTCGGGTACCTTTACTAGTTATGCAAATGGCACAACGGTTATCTCGCCGCATCGCTGGTACTCGGGCCCGTTGGCTTGAAAGAGTAACCCAGAAACAACCTTTTGCCCATACATATGACATGATGACACCAACCGGCCAACCTTCTTTATTCGCCCAGATGAATGTGCACTCATTTTGAAGGTTCAGAAGCCTTTCCTCATCTTCGCTTTCAAGCGTGTAAACCGTAACATCTTCATAATCAAATGAGTCACCTGCCATAACATTCTCCTTCGTCCGTTAGCACAAACACTATCTTTCCATTATTTTAAAAAAGTACCAAGATAGAAAAGGCTGATATGGATCTTTACGAAGCAATGTACACCACGCGGGCTATGCGACGCGTTAAACCCGACCCAATTCCAGAAGAAACAATTGCGAAATTATTTGATGCAGCTGTTAGGGGCCCCTCTGGGGGAAACCGCCACACTTTCAGATTTCTAACGGTGACAGATAAAGAAACTATGAGAAAAATAAAAGATATTTATCACGATGCGTACTGGGAGCTACAAGAGACAAGTTATGCAGAAGTTCAAACAAAACTGAAAGAAGGTGATCCAAACGACCCAGGTGTAAAACAAACTCGACGTATCTCAAATAGTGCAGAGTACTTTGTTGAGTATCTTGACCAGCACCCAATGCTTATCTTTGTTTTTGGTAAACAAGGCGGGGAATCAACAACCTTTCCTGTGCTTTGGAATCTCTGCTTAGCTGCCAGAGCAGAAGGGCTAGGAACGTTTATCACCACACTGCTCAAACTACGAAAGCAAGAAGTAGAACAGTTGCTCGGCATGCCTGAAGGATTTTGGCACATGCATGCAATGATCCCAATCGGTTACCCAACCGGGCGATGGGGTATGGCCAGCCGAAAACCCGCAAACGAATTTGTCTACTCAGAACACTGGGATAACCCAGTGACATGGACTGGAGTTCCGAACTGGGGAGAGCCAGAGAACTACGGCCGAGATCACCAATAAAAAGGAAAAGATGGATTTCTCTATACCTGAAAAGACCCAAAAGCTCCTCAAAGACCTTAACTTCTTCATAGAAGATGTAATCAAACCGATAGAGCAAGAAGATGACAATATCCGCTTTTTTGATCATCGCCGAGAAGACAGTCGGACAGATTGGGACCGAGATGGTTTGCCAAATGCTGACTGGGAAAATCTCCTAAAACGTATGAGACTCGAAGCTGATAAAGCTGGATTTTGGCGATACCAACTGCCATCACGTTTCGGCGGACAGGATGGAAACAATCTCGACATGGCAATTGTCAGAGAACATCTGGCTCGGAAAGGACTGGGACTGCACAATGATCTACAAAATGAAAGTTCAATTGTAGGGAACCTTGTCACCGTTTTAATGATGGAACGCTTCGGTAGCCAAAAACAACAAGAGTATTGGATACCTAAAATGCTAAGTGGCGAAGCCAGAATAGGATTCGGACTAACGGAGCCTCTGCACGGATCTGATGCCACATGGATGGAGACAACAGCTCAACGAGATGGTGATGAATGGGTAATCACAGGAGAAAAGTATTGGAACACCGGTCTGCACCACGCAACACATGACTATATCTTTGCTCGAACATCTGGTGAACCAGGTCAGGGGAATGGGATCACATGCTTTATCGTGCCGACCAACACTCCCGGATTTAATGTTGAAGAGTTTATGTGGACATTTAACATGCCTACAGACCACGCTCACGTAACGCTTAAGCAAGTGCGAGTAAAAGATGAGGATATTCTGGGAGAGGAAGGAAAAGGTTTACAAACAGCTCAACTTTTCGTTCACGAAAACCGGATACGACAAGCAGCGTCATCACTTGGAGCAGGCTTGCATTGCATAGACACAGCAGTTGATTGGGCCAGCAATAGAGTCGTATTCGGTAAACCACTGGCGCAAAACCAGGCAATCCAATTCCCTCTCGCAGAACTCTATACCGAAGCAGAAATGATAAGGGCGCTTATCTGGAAAACTGCATGGCAATTAGATGAGGGCGTTGACCACATGGAGATCACCGATAAAGTAGCAATGTGCAACTATAGAGGTAACAGATTTTGTTGCGATGCAGCGGATAGAGCCATGCAAACATGCGGCGGTCAAGGGTATGGACGTAAGCTTCCCTTCGAACACATCTACCGGCATCATCGTCGCTACCGGATTACAGAGGGTTCGGAAGAAATACAAATTCGTAAAGTTGCAGGAAAACTCTTTGGATTCGCCTCAAGAGCGAAAGGGTAAGGCTACATTACAAATATTGACTCGGTAAAAAAGCCATTAGACCCGAGCGGGGAAGAATAATATGAAATCAAAGCTATCTGCCTTACTTGTATTTGCAATTTTTGTATCCGCGTGCGGCAGTTCCACTCCAGCACCAGAAGAAGTAACTCAGAACGAAACGAAAGAGATCGCTGAAGTCACCGAAGAAGATGTTCAAGATGTCTCAGAAGCCAATACCGTAGAAGGCGAGGATGACCCTGCTGCGGCCGAAATAGAAAATCAATCTCAGAACAGCGAAACCGTTGAAGAACCACAGCCTCAGTTGGCTACTTCTCAATTAGAAGAAGCGATAACTGCAAGTTTGAATGCATGGATTGAAGAAAACGGAGCACCAGGAACCGCAGTATCTGTGCTGCTGCCCGATGGGTCCCAAGTAAATGCTGCTGCAGGTAGCCGTGACAGGAATGGTACACCAGCATCTGTCAACGACTATTGGAGAATAGCAAGTATCTCAAAACCGATAACATCCGCAATTGTTCTCAAACTGGTTGAACAGGGAGCTATAGAAATTGACGAACCTGTAATGACATATCTAGGGGCAGAATGGGCTCAGGGATATATCCTCGATGGGATTGATTACGCACCGCTCATAACAATTCGCCAGATCCTAAATCACACAGATGGCTTCAATGAATACGCATGGGACATTGGATTCTACCTATCAGCTAGTTCCAGACTTGACGTTCCCTATATCCCCCAAGAAATCGTTGACTGGGGATTTGGGCGAGGACCTCTCTTCATTCCAGGAACCGAGTATTCATACAACACAGTCGGTCATGTTATAGCGGGACTAGTTATTGAAGCAGTCACAGGAAAACAAGCACATGAATTACTTCGAGAACTCATCACTATTCCTGCTAACGCTCCTGATATGTACTTACCACCCGGAGAATTCCCACCAGAAATGGTTCCATCAATGTTCGTGCAAGGAGAACTCGCCGAACTGATATCTCTTCTACCTGGGCTAGCTCCATATGTAGATGATGCAAGAATTACAGATGAGATCCTAGACCTCAGTGTCGGACCACAAGAAGTTCTCTCTTCAGTCGGCTGGACAGGAGGGGGTATCGAATCCCAGATGGATGATCTAGCGAGAGTTTTTAAAGCAATGTTTGATGGGACAATTCTGAATGAAGCCACGGTTGATCTTTTTTCCGAAACAGCAATTGGCACCTCCTACGCTCTAGGGATCCAACTAAGTAACAGAGTCGGTTATGAAACATTTGAACACGGCGGAGGCGTACCAGGTTTTCGCTCTCATGCCCGTTACTTCCCTGACCTAGACATTGCAATGGCGTTATCCACAAACATGATCCCAGTCGACCCAGACGTCGGCAATATTGCTAATGAAATATCCAACATAGTTATCAACCATTTGAAAGAAAGTGGATGGCAGGTACCTGAGTCATCTAGTCCAGAAACAGATTCACCTCCAGTTGATCCGACCGCAGGGGAGTTAAGATAAAAGGTAACAATGCAGTTAATCACAGACACGGAGCAAGGACCTGTTAAAGGCAGAGCAAGAGAAGGAGTAATCCTGTTCGCTGGGATTCCTTACGCTTCGCCACCGATTGGAAATCTCCGATTCGCACCACCAACTCCCGCTGACCAACGAACCAACCTTCTGGAAGCAACACAATTCGGATTAGCTTCACCACAACTTCCAGGGGATGGGTTAACAGACTCTCATGAGGTCAATTGGGACGAAGATTGTTTAACGCTTAATATTTGCACACCTAATCCTGACGAATTGAAACGTCCTGTTATGGTCTGGATCCACGGCGGAGCATACCGGCATGGAACAGGATCAATACCTTGGTATGACGGAACACGATTCGCTAAAGAAAGCAATATCGTAACTGTCACAATAAATTACAGACTCGGCGCACTTGGATTTGCACGCATACCCAAAGCCCCTACATCAGGAATTAACGGAATATTAGACCAGATCGCAGCACTGAAATGGGTTCAAGAGAATATAGAAAACTTTGGCGGCGACCCAGACAATGTAACAATCGCAGGAGAGTCCGCTGGAGCCTTTAGCGTAGCGACGATCATGGCAATGAAAGAAAGTACAGGACTATTTCACAAAGCAATCGCACAAAGCGGAGCAGGCCATCATGTGATAGCTCAAGAAGAGGCACAATCAGCCGGAAAGATGTTCATGGAAGCCTTATCCGCAACGAGCCTAGTAGAGGCCCAACGGAAAGACATTCAAGAGGTACTCGCTGCGCAAAAGTACGTGGAGGACAATGCTCACAAAGTTATGACGAAAGGTCAACTACCCTTCTATCCATCAATAACAAGTGGGTATATCGATGACCACCCCATAGCGCACTTCTACAAGGGTGCTTCATCTAACATTCCCGTGCTAACCGGAACAAACACAGATGAAACAACATTATGGGGAACCAATCAGATCCCCGAGCATAAGCTTGAGAAATGGCTTAAAAATTACGTAAGTGAACCAGAAAGATTCATTTCTGCGGTCAAGGAAGACAGAGGAGATATATCTGCAGGGGAAATAGCCTTAGCGATCTCAACCGATCATACATTCAGGATCCCCGCTATCCAGATGGCAGAAGCAAGAGAGAAAAATGGGGGAGAGACGTGGATGTACGAGTTTGATTGGAAAAGCAAGGCATTTAGCGGGGCACTTGGAGCTTGCCACGCCCTAGAGATTCCTTTCGCTTTCGGAACGCTTGGAGTCAATGGAACAGATGTATTCTTGGGGACCCCTGATCTCCCACACGAACTTGGAGACATCATGCATCATGCATGGGCAGCCTTCATAGCTACGGGGAGACCAGAAACACAGCGCTTATCAAACTGGCCTACCTATTCGCCCACATCAAGAACTGTTATGCGGTTTGCTGACACAACAGAACTAACACATGATCCATGGCCTTCAGCCAGAAAATCATGGGAAGGAGTCAGATAACCCTCAAATGGTGCAACTAACCCCCCCAAGTGCATCTCGACTAGCAATAGAAAGATTTATTGAGGAGCATCTAAGCCACCTCACTGAATACCCCATAATCGGATCTCCTTCAATTCGGGGAGGCCAAACTGCAGCAAATGCCCGTTTAGCGTCGCTTGACCTCACAGGGTATGCCGCCAAAAGGAATGAAGTGCTACCCATCGCAAGCAGAGGAGCAACACGACTATCGCCATATATCCGTCACGGGATCCTCCAACTCACCGAGGTTTGGAACCAAGCAGATGACGCACCGTCAAAAGATAAGAAAAAATTTCGCGATGAATTACTATGGCAAGAATACGCACGACACTGGTACGCAGCGTTGGGAGAGAAAACAAAAAACCCATTAAAGAGAAAGCGTCTAAACACACAGAGCGGTAATGGCTGGGACCGAACGCTCCCGTGCATAAATATAGCAGTTGAAGAATTAGAGACCCATGGTTGGTTACCTAATCAAAGCAGAATGTGGCTCTCAAGCGACTGGAGTGTTCGCAAACACCAAGATTGGAGCGAAGGCGAAGACCGTTTTTTCCGACACCTCATTGATGGCTCACGCGCAGCAAATAGACTCGGATGGCAATGGACAACGGGAATTGGGTCATCCAAATCATACGGATTTAGCAGATGGCAAGTTGAAAAGCGTGCTCCTGGTTTATGCAATCAATGCCCACACCAAAATGCATGCCCCATCCAAGAATGGCCCGAGGACCCTTTATCTGAAGCGGTACCGCCGCCAGCCAGAATAGATAATTATGGACCAACAGCTGTTGTCGAAAAGGGCCAACCTAGTAAAGTCTGGATCACAGCAGAGTCAATGGGTCAAAAAGATCCAGCACTAGAAAATAACCCCACCCTCCCAGCAGTATTTGTTTTTGATGAGCCCCTACTTACCCGTCTACAGATCACATCAAAACGATTCGTCTTCATGCTTGAAACCCTCGCAGAAATATCCGAAACACGACCATTGACTATTTACCTCGGAGACCCAAAAACTGAATTGGCAGGGATTCCACTTGCAGTAACCCACGCACCAGTCCCCGGATTCCAAAGACACGCAAAAACCCTCAATACAGTTCAAACATGGCCATGGCCATGGTTATGTCAACCAAATAACGCGCCCGTCCATTCATTTTCATCTTGGATCAAGAAAACCGACACCCCATGAAAGCAGAACATCCTAAAAAAACTTGCGTATCTTGCGGAAGATCTTTCACGTGGCGAAAATCTTTGAACAAAAATTGGGACCAAGTTAAATACTGCTCGAATTCATGTCGCACTAGAAAAATCTCAAATCTTGATAAACGAATTGAAAGAAAAATTCTTGAGCTACTAGAGACACAACCACACAAAACCCAAATAAGTACAAGAGAGATAGCCAAAGCAGTACGTGATAAAGACGATAAAAACTTATTTGAACCCATAAAACGAGCAGCAAGAAGACTTGAATCAACAAACTCCGTAATTATCACCCAGAGGGGAAAGAAAGTAGACTCCTCAAAAGCAAAAGGTCATTTACAGATACGGAAGCATCATGGAAACCCAAGACCAAATTGATCAAAACCTCCAAACAACAAATGAACCGAATGCCAAAGAGCAAAGAGTGCATCATCACGCAAGACTCAACGGGGACAATGAAAATCACTCACACGGAACTGTTAGGACGCTATGCGGTATGACAATAAAACCAAGGCCAGAAGCCAAAAATTATCCTTGCTGCCCTCTGTGCGCAATGCTCATGAGCAAACCCTGTCAATAGCTGACACCTTAGGTTCGTAACACTGGTCGAGTCAGACACGTCGGGCCCCCTTCGCACGGGATACATAACTCATCACCTGCAAAGGTAGATACAGAACAACCAGCGCCCTCCATCAATTCCTTAGTCTTATCAAACCCCTCAATCGCAATAACGTTGCGCTCCGACACGGCAAGAACGTTAAGTGATAGTCCCAAACTTGACTCAAACTCGTCATCAGGGGCAAATAGCAACTCAAAACCAAAATCAGTCAAAACATCATGAAGACTATCAGGAAGTAACGGCTTGAAAACTAACGCTAAGTCATGGTCAAGAGGACTAACGATTGACATCAAATGTAGACAAGCATCAGGGTCGTCATAAGAAGGAAGATCAAATTGGAGTACATCAATACCAAAACTCGAGAGAATATTACTTAGCTGATTTATACCCTCCTCATTAGAACGAAACCCACGCCCAACTGCAAGAGTAGAATCATCAAGCCAAAAGCAATCACCACCTTCAACCGTTCCTTGGCCTTTAATTTCACCAATAATAGGGATATCCATCCCCTCATAAAATCTTCGGTGAACCTCAATCTCACCAAGGCGCCTCACTTTACCGGGACGCAAAATTACAGCCCCATGCAGTGTCATGAACGACGGGTCATACGCAAAAATTGAGTCAGCTAAATCATCAGGCGCATCATCAAACCAAAGAATCTCAACTCCAGACTCCTCCAACAACCCAACAAAAGAAAAAAACTGATCAAGAAGTTTCTCGCGGTCGAGTACCTTTGTGTAATGCCAAACATCAGGATCTGCATTCAAAATTGCTGACGGCTTACGAACCGCTACTTTCTCCAATCGGCTAGACATTGATGCGACACCAAATTGCATTAAAACCCCCTACTCATTTCCCTGCACACGCAATAAATAAGAAGCATCCGAATGTAGCAAAGTAACTGCGTCAGACAAATTAATAGCCGTGCAAAACTCACCATGAAGATTGGCCACAGTCATGTTATGTACATCTTCAGGGTCATAGTCAAATCCATCTAAACCTACGCGATTAGTTGTTGAGCACCCCTCAGGAACTAAATAAGTATCGTAACCCATATTGCCAGCCATCCTGACTGTCGTTTCCACACACATATTTGTAAAGAATCCAACGACAACAAGTCGTGTAATCTCTTTCAATTTGAGATCCTCATACAAAGATGTCCCAACAAAGCCGCTATTAGCATGCTTTACCACACAAATGTCATCCTCCTGAACGGAGAAACCCTCTTTCAGTGAACCACCCGGTAAGTCTAATTTCAGAGGGGAATCCTTCTCTACACTGTCATGAAGAGTAAAGGCAACAGGCAAACCTGCCTTTCTCCAGTCTGACAACAACGACAACATAGATCGCTCGGCATCAATGTTATTTCTTCTTCCCGTCTCGCCGCCCCAATGAACAACGTCATCAACACCCACTTGCACGTCAATAAGAAGCAAGCATGTTTCTAAACCAAATTGGCGAATCATGTTCGTGAATACTAACAGAACATGATGTGCACAAAGCAAGCAAACCAAATGGATTAAACAAATTGCTTAAGATGATCTAATCTCATCTCAGACGAAAGGAAAGCATGGATAATGAACTTCAAGAAATACAGGATCGTCAAGAAATAATTGACCTCACAATTTCCTATGCGTGGCTATTAGACCATGGCCCAAGAGAACGATTGGACACAGTGTTCACAGAAGACGCAGTTTGTGACTATATGACTGTCATCGTTGAAGGATTACCGGCCATTATAGAAAAGGTCACGAATGCATTGGGTTCCCTCGACGCTTCACAACATATAATCAGCAACCAACAAGTGACCATAGATGGAGAAACAGCCACATGTCGTTGTTACCTGCATGCTCAACATACCCTTCGAGGAACAGAAGGAGGGGATAATTTCATTATCGCAGGAAGATATGATGACAAACTCGTGCGAACACCAGACGGATGGCGGATCACCTTCAGGAAATTAACCAGAGACTGGACAGAAGGCAATCCAGGTGTGCGCAGGCCATCATGAGATACGCAATCAGCACATCTCCCCAACGATGCTCCTGGGACTGGCTCCTAGAAGTGTGGAAAAGAGCAGACGAGCTAGAAGTCTTCGAATCAGGTTGGACCTTTGACCACTTCTACCCACTTTTCGGAGACTCAACCGAAGATTGCCTAGAAGGTTGGATAACATTGACCGCTCTTCTACAAGAAACAACGAGAATACGCGGTGGAGTTCTCGTTACAGGCATGCTTTACCGTCACCCAGCAGTACTAGCAAACATGGCCTCAACTCTTGATATCACTTCGCGTGGGAGACTTGAACTAGGAGTCGGAGCAGGATGGAACGAAGAAGAATGCGAGGCATACGGAATTGAATTAGGTTCAATGGGCGACAGATTTGACCGCTTCGAAGAAGGCATGGATGTTCTCACTCAACTACTAACCCAAGACAGATCAACATTCAACGGAAACTGGTACTCCCTGAAGGATGCGATGAACAACCCTAAAGGTCCTCAAAATCCTTTGCCCATCTGCATAGGAGGAGGTGGATTACGGAGAACAATCCCGGCAGTTGTCAAGCACGCTCAACATTGGAACTACGGAACTCAGTCAATGTCACTTGATGACTTCAAAATGCGCCACAACGTATTCCTAAAAGCTTGCGAACAAGAAGGGAGGAACCCAGACGAAATCCTAATTTCTACCATGCTACGTTACGACGGTGATGCCAACGCGACGATTCAGCAAGCTCAAGAATACGAAGAAGCAGGAGTGAAACTAGGTATTGTCTCAATACCAAAGGATAAACCGCCAGAAATCATTGAAGAAATAGCAGAAGTGCTCTCTTAACTCTCTATAAAAAATAATTCCTCTTCTTGATGGCGCAAAACTGATATTTCTGGTCAATAATTAATACATGATTGATATTGAAACGTTTACATCAGAAGCACGTCAATGGCTGGATGAAAATGCAAAGCTTCGAACCACAAACAATGACGGCAAAAGAGATCTCATATGGGGGCAAGGCGAATTCAGTGTAGCTGTTTTCCATAATCTGTCATTTGAAGAAGAAAAAGCCATCATTACTGATGCCATGAAATGGACCCAAACAAAATCTGAAGTTGGATACCACAAAATTACTTGGGAACCGGAATTCGGAGGTATGGGCTTAACCAAAGAGCATGAAAAAGCATTCCTGAAACTTGAGAGTGAATACGACACTCCTGGCGGGCACGAAACCCACAGCGTAACAACGCACCTTATGGCGCCATCTATCCGTCTACTTGGAACTGAGCAGCAAAAAAAAGACTGGGTCAGCAAGTGGGCCAGTGCTCAAGAAATGTGCTGCCAATTGTTCTCCGAACCTTCAGCAGGGTCAGATCTGGCAAGCGTTGCTACCAAAGCAGACAGAGATGGAGATGAATGGATTCTAAACGGACAAAAGGTATGGAGTTCAGGAGCACAATTTTCCGAATGGGGAATGGCGGTTTGTCGAACAGACAGTGACCTTCCCAAACACAAGGGAATAACTGTGTTCATTATTCCTATGGATGCCCCTGGAGTTGAGATACGTCAGATACGGCAAATGAGTGGAGGAACATCGTTCAATGAAGTATTCCTCACTGATGTTCGGATCCCTGATGCATATCGAGTTGGAGATATTGGTGAGGGGTGGAAAGTCGCACTCACCGTTCTCGGCTTTGAAAGAGGAAGCAGTAACGGAAGTTCACGCGTAGGTGGCAACTGGGCACAAGCCAAAGGTTTAGCAGAGCACTTAGGCTTAACAGATGACCCCGTGATCAGGGATCAACTTGCCAGGCTGTATTCGCAATACCGGATCATGGTTCTTAACAATCAACGAGTGGTAGCCCAAACTAAAGCGGGTCATGCTCCGGGTCCCGAAGGATCAATATCAAAAATGATTTGGGTAAAATCAATGAATCTAATGAGCGATGTCATCACAAAAATGCTCGGACCACGAATCACCGCTGATACTGGAGAGTGGGGAACATACGAGTGGAACGAGCACTTACTTGGGGCACCGGGCTACCGCATAGCTGGAGGGTCAGACGAGATTCAGCGCAATATCGTTGGCGAAAGAGTCTTAGGCCTACCGGGGGAACCCCGAGTCGATAAGAATATTCCATACAAGGATGTGCTTAAATAGCCATTTGCTATCACAGAGAGTGATCATTAAAGTCCAACTATGGAAAAAACAATAGTTGTTTCAAAAGAAATATCCGCAACACCTCAAGACGTGTGGAATCTAATTACAGACCTTCCGAGTATGGGGCGGTGGTCACCAGAGAATGATGGCGGTAAATGGCTTTCAAAAGACGGTACACCCAAAATCGGTGCAAGATTCATCGGTAACAACAGTTGGGCCGACAACAAGTGGAAAGCTCCAGTCAGAATTACAGAACTCAATGAACCACAACGTTTTGCCTTTAAGATGAGGTTTCCATTCATTGGGGGTTCAGATTGGAGTTTTGATATCGAGCCAACACCGGACGGGTGTAAAGTAACGCAAACATGGATTGACCGTCGTACAAAAGCATTAGTCTTTATAGGTGGCAAAGTAAGTGGCGTGGCTGAAAGAGCTCCGCACACTCGAATGTCAATGGAAACGACTTTGGACAAACTTGCCGAAGAAGTTAGCTCATAAAATACTAAGCCTGAAGATCAAGATCTAGTAAACGGCTTACATGCCGAGCCCAATCCCAAGCATTTGGTCGTACTCTACTAATCAATTCAGCGATCCGCTGGACCTCTTTATGCCCGCCACCAACCGCACTAACTTGGGTATCACAGCGAGGACTGCCGTGTGAACCAGATAGTCCATCAAGCCACGGACCGAAAACAACACCCTGTTTTCCCCAAACAAGATTATGCGTATCGTCGAGAGCCAACGCTCCCTCAATTTCACCTATCCGCAATAGTTCGTTCAATGCTGGTCCATTACGAACAACTGCAGCTGTCCCTTCATATTCCACCAAACCAGGCAACCCTCGCTCATCAAGAGAACCAACAAGATCAAAACCGTACTCAACAACTAACTCTTGATCATGATCACTTACAATAATAACAACTGTGTCTTCCCAGTTTGGTTTAAGCCGTTCTATCAACTCACCCAATGCTTCGTCAGTTTCCTTAACTCGTAGTTTCGTTTCGTCTGCATCCGGACCATGTATGTGGGAGACAGTATCAGGTTCATTAAAGTGCACGAAACTAAAGTCAGCAGAGACTAAACCTATAGCATCTACTGCTTCAAGGACTGCAGTATTAGATGCATATCGAAACTCATCTAAATCAACATCTGCACGCTTACCCTGCGGAGGCCAGTAGCTGTCCGCTGAACCAGCTCCCATAACCCCGATAAGGTGATGGTCACCTACCACTGCCGCTGAAGAAACGTTGCTTCTTCCCGCAGCTAAAAAAAGCGTGTCTCCCGTTGGCCCAATTGAAGAAGCAATCGTGAATTTGTCACCGTCCCAGACCTTATTAACAAAAATGCCATGTGAATTAGGAGGACGACCAGTTGCAAAAGTAGCGTGATTTGGATACGTCGCTGTTGACAACACTGCGCGACCGCCATTCCGATTCCAACCCCCACTCTGTGCCATTTGCCAAAGATTTGGTGTCCAACGCTCGCTAACCAAATGATTAGGAAGAGCATCAATTACGACAAATACGACTCTCATTCGCCACTATCCTGCAACGACACAAAATACGATTGTAAATCAAATCGCGCCTTTTCAATATAAGTGTCAAAAGCTGTCTCTAATGCGCGGCTCCATAGTTTCCCAGAATAGGAAACTGCAAAAGTTATCTCACTAGAATCAGAACCAACTTGTTCAAAAGTCACCTCAATAACCCAGTCCGAGGCATCTTTTCCAGAGATTTCTACTCGCTGAAATTTAATTGATGTATTAGGGGAAGATTCAACTCTTACCATCCTCAATTTCTTCATTCTCGAAAATGGGCCTAGCTGGGCCTTTAACACAATCATCCAAACCGAATTAGTTACAGATTCTAAAGGCTCCACGGATTCTACAAAATCAAGCCAGTCCTCATAATTTTTTAGGTCAGAAAGAACGAAAAACGAACGGTCAACTGCCGCTTCAACAATAACGCTTTCTGATCTTTTCATTTTCTACCCCTTTGAATGATATCTGTCACAACTCGCTATCAGGATGCTACATCAGTCACATATCCTCTAGCCTAAATAGTGTGCAAACAAAAGTATTTCCTGTGCCACCCCAAAGAGATATTAACCTCTTGGACGTGCATGACTTTTATTGGTCTTCTCCCAGCATAACTCTCGCCGGCATAGGCGTCGCAAAACGCATACAGGTTCCCAATCTCAAAAACATTTCAAACGAAATGGACCAATTCTCAGAAATCACATTGGTCAATAATGATGGAGACGCCGCAAGCAGATCAGAAGAACTTTGTGGTTTCGCCGCTTTCCCGTTTGACCCGAATTCTGGAACCGACGTCATTATCCCGTCCATCCTTATCAAAAAATATGCTTCAGGTAAAACATACATTCTCTACACGGGGCACGATATGAGAACGGAAGAGGATATTTTTGAACAAATCTTTCAAAACAAAAGACCTGAAGGGGACCAATCTCCCACTCATGTCCAAATTGATTACCCGATACCGCCTGATACCTGGAGAGACGAAAAGGTAAATACAATAAAAGATTATATCAAAGCAGGCGATGTCAAGAAAGTCGTGCTTGCCAGAGAATTAGTGCTTGCCGTAAAGCAAGACTTCCAAATCAACGAAGTGCTTCAGAAACTGCAAAAACAAAACCAGTCATCTTTGATCTTCAATATTGACGGCTTCTTAGGGGCATCGCCCGAACTGCTTATCAAAAGAGAAGGGAATACAATCATGTCCCATCCTCTTGCGGGAACAACTCAAAAGTACGACGATCTAAAACAAGATCAAGACTCCAAACAAAAACTACTTGAATCAACAAAAGATGCGTACGAACATAAAGTCACCATTGATTGGCTCTTGAATGAACTCTTACCCTTCTGCTCATTCGTGGATGCTGACCCAGAGCCAAAAATCATTAGCCTTCGACATGTGCACCATCTCGGAACAGAAGTATCAGGTCAATTATCCAACCCGCCCTGCTCAATACTTGAACTGGTAAGTTCTCTACACCCGACTCCAGCAGTTGGAGGCGACCCTCAAAAAGAAGCATTGGCGATTATCAAAGAAGTTGAAGGCATTAACCGTCAACATTATGCAGGTCCTGTCGGATGGGTAAGCGCAAACGGTGATGGAGAATTCGCGGTCGGAATACGCTCAGCAGAAGTTACCTCAAATAGGGCGCACCTTTTCGCTGGAGTTGGATTAGTTGAAGACAGTGATCCCCAATCAGAACTAGAAGAAACAGAAGCTAAATTCAAAACAATGCTCAATACTTTTCTTTCAACTCCTTAAATGTAGGGTCTTTAGTTTCCATCCAAGAAGTTTTTGTTCTACCTTTAACCAATAGCCATAAGTCATACGACCAGAGCGTCGTAAGAAAGGAAGCCATGGATCTTGGATTAACGGGAAAAAAAGTTGTTATAACAGGTGGATCGCGAGGAATAGGGCGAGCAATCGCAACAAAGATGCTCGAAGAAGGAGCGTCAGTTGCAATATGTGCAAGAGGGCAAGAAGGAGTCGACGAGGCACTTGCTGCACTTCAAGGCAAAGGAGCAATCATCGGTGCAGCCGTTGATGCAAGCAATGGAGAAGAGCTAGAGAACTGGCTGAAAAGCTCAGCTGAGGAACTGGGAGGAATAGATATCCTTATCAATAACGCATCAGGTGGCGGTGGTGGCCAAACTGATGAAAAATTTGACGCAAACTACAACGTTGACCTCATGGGACTCGTCCGTGGGGTAAGAGCTACTGAAGACCTGCTCTCTGCATCAGGTGAAGGAGCTGTTCTTACCATTAGCTCAACTGCAGCTTTAGAGCATTTCGGCCCAGGTCCCACAAGTTACAGCGCACTTAAAGCAGCAGCCACCGTATACGCTGCAGGGCTAGCCCAAACACTTGCAGGAAAGGGCATTAGAGTCAACACCATAGCTCCTGGACCGATCTTTTTTGAAGATGGACCATGGGATAAAATTAAACAAGGAATGCCTGAATTCTATGAAAATACAGTCAAAGACCAGCCAAGCGGACGAATGGGCTCAGCAGAAGAGGTAGCGAACGTAGCTGCGTTCCTATGTAGCCCTGCCGCTTCATGGGTAACTGGAGCCAATATTGTAGTTGATGGTGGTTACACAAAGAGAATTGAATTCTAGGAGCAAATGATGTCTGAGGAGAAGCCTGAGAAAGTAGACGCATATCTTGTAGCTGGCGGAAGGTTTCATGACATTGACTATGCGAGGCTTGAGTTGCTAAAACTTCTTAGCGAGCACCCCTATATACGCGTAAAAGTAGGGTCAGACTATGAGGACACAGCTTCAATATCTGCAGCATCTATGCTCATTTCCTACACATGCGACATTAGGCCCTCTGAAAATGCACAAATAGCCATCAGAGATTGGGTTAACAATGGAGGTAGATGGCTAGCGCTCCATGGCACAAATTCCGCCTTGGATTTCGACCCTCCTAATCCGGTAGGTTCACCGAGATGTTTCCCAATCTGGGCGGAACTACTCGGCAGCCAATTCATTTCACACCCGCCAATAGCGCCATTTCCAGTTCAGGTTTCAGATCCAGATCACTGGCTCGTCGAAGGAATAGAACCTTTCGAAACAGACGATGAACTCTACTTATGCGAATATCATGACAGGGATAGCCTGCATCCCCTAATGCAAACAGAATGGCAAGGTGAAACACCTGGATTCGTTGATTCAGACTGGACAGATTGCGACCCAGTTCATCTAATCATGTATCTCAAATCCCACGGAAATGGAAAGATCCTATACAACAATCTCGGGCATTGCCGAGGACACTGGGATATGACCGAAGCCGTGAAGTACTACCCTCAAATTGAAAGATGCTCATGGGAAATACCGCAATACCATGAATTATTACGAAGAGGAATACGGTGGGCGTTAGGTGAAGAAGGCTAACTCGATTAGTCATCGACCAATATCCAGATAAACTACAAGATAAGAATTGAACGGAGTTTGAATGGCTACCAAAGAACAAACAAAGATTTCAAAAGAAGTCCTCTTTGACCTGCATAGACGCATGGTGAGAATCCGACTGCTTGAAGAAGCAGCAGGTCAACTAGCATCAGAAGCCCGAATACCCGGCTTCATTCACCTCTACGTTGGCGAAGAAGCAGTAGCCGCAGGAGGCTGCGTAGCGCTTAAAGATGAAGACCAAATCTCTTCCACCCACCGAGGCCATGGACACTTAGTAGCCAAAGGCGGCGAATTCAAACCAATGATGGCAGAATTCATGGGCAAAGCGACAGGCTACTGCAAAGGCAAAGGCGGCTCAATGCACATTTCGGATCTCGACTTAGGAATGTTAGGAGCAAATGGAATCGTAGGAGCGGGAGTCCCCATTGCAGTCGGAGCAGCTTTCGCGAATAAATACAAAGACAACGGCCTCATCACCATGGCATTCTTTGGAGACGGATCAACCAACATAGGCGCCTTCCACGAAGCAGCAAACATGGCCTGCGCCTTACACTTACCAATAGTTTTCATGTGTGAGAACAATGAATATGCAGAATACACCGCAAGGGAAAGAGTGATGGCTATCACCGATGTGGCTGACAGAGCAGCAGCTTACGGAATGCCAGGAGTAATCGTTGACGGCATGGATGTTGTCGCAGTCTATGAGGCAGCACGAGTAGCTGTAGCAAGGGCTAGAAATGGGGAAGGACCCTCCATGATTGAATGCAAAACCTACAGGTTCTACGATCATGCTGGAGTCAGTGGATTAGGGAGAACTTACCGATCCGATGAAGAGGTTCAGGAATGGATGGACCGCGACCCAATAAAGCTATTTGAAGCACAACTTGCTAAAGCAAAAGTTATGAGCGAAGAAGAAGCGAAAGAAATTCACGCTGAGATTCAAGCAGAAATAGATGAAGCAATCGAATTCGCAGAAAATAGCCCGCTTCCAGATCCGGAAGTTGACATGCTAACAGACGTGTACACGGAGGCATCATAAACATGACAGCTACAGAAACCGAACAACGCATCATACGATACAACGATGCTTTCAATGAAACCCTTGCTGAACTACTACGAGAGGACCCAGATATATTTATTGCTGGCGAAGACGTCGGACGATACGGAGGTGTCTTCCAGTCATTCGCAGGATTAAATGCAGAATTTGGAGACGAACGAGTCGTTGATACCCCCATCGCAGAGCAAGCGATCATAGGTTTGGGAATCGGCGCTGCTGCAGTAGGGCTCCGCCCAATCGTAGACCTCATGTTCATGGACTTTGTTATGGTATCCATGGATCAAATAGCGAACCAAGCAGCAAAAATGAAATACATGTTTGGAGGTAAAGCGAAACTTCCCTTAACCATAACAACAACTGGTGGAGCTGGACTAGGAGCAGCGGCGCAACACAGCCAAAGCCTTGAAGCATGGCTCATCCATGTACCCGGCCTCAAAGTCATCTACCCATCCAACCCTTATGACCTCAAAGGTCTTCTGGTTTCATCAGTACGAGATGACAACCCAACCATCTTTACCCTTCATAAAGCGATGCTAGGGTCAAAAGGCCACGTGCCCGAAGGATTATATGAAATCCCATTGGGAGAAGCAAACATAGTCCGAGAAGGTTCTGATGCAACTATCGTCGCTATAGGGAAAATGGTTTCTGAGGCTGAAAAAGCAGCAGCGACCCTAGAAGAAGAGGGAATCAGTGTCGAAATTATTGATCCCCGAACACTGCTCCCATTTGACATGGACACTGTTGTGCAGTCAGCTAAAAAAACCAACAGAATTGTAATTGTCCATGAAGCAGTCAAAAATGGAGGAATAGGCGCAGAAATCTCAGCACAGATCCAAGAGCAAGCCTTTGATTATCTCGATGCTCCAGTGACCAGAGTTGCTGCCCCTTTTGCACCAGTTCCTTTCAGCCCAGCGTTAGAAAAATCCTACGTACCAAACGCTGAGAGTATCGCAAAAGGCGTAAGAGACGTACTTCATAGAAATATATAAAACATATCGTGGCAACAGTTGGGATAATTGCAAGCCCATCCGCAGGTAAAGACGTCCGAAGGCTTGTCGGTCATGCAGGCTCAACAGGAGACGTTGACAAAATAGCAGTCATACGTCGCGCAGCCTTAGGCGTAATTGAATCGGGAGTTGATCGACTTCTCTACCTTGATGACACACGACATTTGATCCAGCGAGCACTCGATGGAATACCCCATGGGGGTGTACAAATAGAACCCATAGATCAGGCCGTTATGGGAACAGGTCGCGACTCCGTGAAAGCCGCACATGCATTGAAAGAAGAACACGCAGGTGCAGTGATCGTCTTCGGTGGTGATGGAACGAATAGAGACGTTGCTAAAGGTTGGCAAGATATACCCCTACTTCCCCTATCAGTTGGTACTAACAACGTATTTCCATTCCATATGGAAGCAACCGTAGGAGGACTCGCAGCAGGACTCGTAGCAAAACAAATAGTGCCATTAACTGAAGTAGCACAACAGGCTAAAGTTATAACCGTCGAATACGCCAATGGCGAAAATGACCTTGCACTCGTTGACCTAGTGTTAGTCAGCGGAGATTTCATAGGAAGTAGAGCAATCTGGGATGTCAGCAATCTTCAAGAAGGAATTTTTGCTATCGCAGAATCAGCAACAGTAGGCCTCTCATCTATCGCAGCAACGCTTCACGTCATAGACCGTAACGACGACGCAGGGATGTATGTCCAGATGGGGGAGGGGAACGGAACAGTTCGCGCTCCCATAGCCCCAGGTACTTATGAAACTGTTCCAATAAAAGCATCCAAAAAAATAGAACTCAACGAGAAAATATCAATAAAAGGCCCCGGAGTTCTAGCCTTTGACGGTGAACGCGACCGAGTACTCCAAAAGGGTGAAAAGATAGTCGTAGCCATAACTAAACAAGGTCCTTGGGTTATAAATACTCATAGAGCTCTGGATTTGGCTAACATAAAGAAACACTTCGTTAGTTCCACTTAGGAGAGCCATGGCCACAAGAATTCTTATGCCAAAACTAGGGCTTACCATGACTGAGGGCACCATAACGGAGTGGGTTGTAAGCGCCGGCGAAAAAGTTTCAAAGGGAAGCACAGTAATGCTTATCGAAACTGACAAAGTTGAAGCAGAAGTTGAAGCTGAAGCTGACGGCGTTGTCCAGTACGTAGCAAACGCAGGTGACACTTTAGAACCAGGTGAAGTAGTCGGCTGGCTTCTCGAAGAGGACGAACAGTCCGAGGGTGAAGCAGATCAAACCTCAGCAGTCGAAGAAGCACCCCAGATGCAAGATGATGCAAGCCAAGAACTAACGGAAGCAGAGTTACCGGAACCCGAAATAGCCCAAAGCCTGCAAGAAGAGGCTGCTGAGAGCGAAGATAATAATGATGCACAGCAAAGTGGAAGGATTCATGCATCCCCAAATGCAAAGCGCGTCGCAAAGGAAAAAGGAATCGATTTACAGCAGGTAACAGGAACAGGCCCAAACGGGAGAATAACTTCTGAAGATATTAATACGGAAAAACCAGCAGCAACTGTCACCGATACGGGTCGAATACTTGCGTCACCCAATGCGAAACGAGTTGCCAAAGAACTTGGCATTGATTTAAGTACAGTCGCAGGTACTGGGCCAGGTGGACGAATCACATCAGAGGATGTTGCTGAGGCACCTCAAACAGAGACTGCAACACAGTCACAATCCGCAAGTGAAGTTAGTGCAACTATCTCAGAAGAGCCTACAAATCTAAGCACAACACCATTTGCAGCCAGAAAGGCAGCAGAGCAACTAGGTGTGGATCTCGCAGAAGTCACTGGATCTGGGCCAGATGGACGCATAACCAAACAAGATGTATTTGCTCACAGTAGAACAAGCTCAATCCAAAAACCCACTAAGACGCGTACAACAACATCTACGCAACTAGATGGGGATAGAACACCAATCAAAGGTATGAGAGCAATCATCGCTGACAGAATGCATTCATCACTTCAAGAAATGGCTCAACTGACTTTAACAATGGATGTGAATATGGATCGGGTGGTTGAGTTACGAGAGCAACTCAAAGATATCGGGCCAGATGAACTTGGAGCGGTACCAGGGTACACGGATTTTGTAATAGCGGCAGTAGCTCAAGCACTCGTCCAACACCCTGCAGCTAATAGTCAGATTGATGGCGAAGATATCGTGCAACTTAACCAAATTAACGTGGGAATGGCAGTAGCAGTTCCTGATGGGCTAGTTGTCCCAGTCGTCCATGGCGCAGATAGTCTCGAACTTGCCCAGATAGCTATGGAAACAAGTCGTCTTGCCGAAGCTGCTCGTAATAAGAAACTGTCACTATCGGAGATGGAAGGTGGAACTTTCTCAGTTACTGCTCTTGGAATGTTCGGGGTTGATGCGTTCACACCGGTCATAAATCCACCGAATTCTGGAATCCTTGGGGTCGGAAGAATTCGAGATGACGTCGCATGGGATGGTGACACTCCGGTAAAGGTGAAGAGAATGACCATCAGCCTTACATGGGACCACAGAGTACTTGATGGAGCACCTGCTGCAGAGTTTGCTGCAAGCATTAAGAGCTTCTTAGAGCAACCTCTCAGATTGCTTGCGTAACGCTATAACTACTTCCCATTTAGGGCTTCAACGATGGGAGCTACTTCATCGATGACTGCGCCACCAAAGGTTATGTAATTGATTCCGTATTGATCTCGCCGTTGTTGGATCCGTTCAATTATTTCTGACGATTGCCCTATTAAACAGTGCGGATGATTAAGTATCTCGTCAGGTGATAAATTAAACAGTTTTGAGAACTCTCCAGCAACAGCGTCTTTATGGTCAGTTATAACTGTGAAATACGCAGCTATCTCAATTTCCAGCTCGGAGAAGCGATCTCCAGCGCCAGCTTTAATCCATTCAATTTTCTGTAACGTCCCTTCGCTGGTTCCACTACCAACACCAGCAGGACCAATCTTGCCGGCGCTGTTATTAAAATTAATGGAGACAATATCGGCTTGCTGACCAGCAATGCCGAGAATGCGCTTAGCTCCTCCACCGATCATGACCGGTGGCATATTCTCAAGCTTTGGTTCTCCGGAGAAACCCGATATTTTCATATATTCTCCATCAAGGTCTATCTGGTTTCCGCTGTAATGTTGGCGCACTAGATTAAGCGTTTCAACCATCTTATTAATTCGTTTTCCAGGAGACATCATGGGTATACCCATCGCTTCGTACTCGCTTTGGATCCAACCCGCACCCAGCCCTAATTCAAGTCTGCCGTCACTGAACCAATCTATTGTTGCTACTTCCTTCGCAAGAACCACTGGTTCATGATAATCACAGCATAAAACACGGCAACCTACACGAATAGACTCAGTTGCTTCAGCTGCAACCATCATTGCAGGGATAGCTGCTAAATTTTGCACGGGGTGATTCGCTACTTCGAGGGCCGGACCGTCACCTATGTAATGATCGGCGAGATGGAAACTGCTAAAACCTAGCCCTTCAGCTTTTTTTGCAAGATTCCGCCACTCATCAGGGGACGAAGACGAATATGCTTGCAAACCAAATCGAAAGGGCTTCGTCATAGTATCTGGACCTCCCCTGTGCTTCCATTAACTTCAATTTCGGATCCGTCAACTATTCTCTTGGTCCCATCCGTAACCGAAATCACGCAGGGAAGACCTAATTCTCGGCTGACAATAACTGCGTGGCTTCGCTGACCTCCAACGTCCACGACTACAGCTCCTGCAGTCAAGAAGAGAGGGGTCCAGGATGGATCGGTAAGTGGAGCGATGAGAATATCGCCTGGCTCAAGTGCATACGGGTCAGTTGGGTCGAGAATGACTCTAGCCGTTCCCCTCACCGTTCCTGGGCTTCCTGCGACACCAGTGAGAATATCTCCCGATGCAGCTTGTTCTACAGCTGTCGAACCCAGTTTCTTATATTCCGATAGAGGAGGAACATAACCATCTTTGATAAAGAACGGCGGCTCAAGAGTTTTTAATTCTTCATACATTTCGAAACGATCCTCAAGAGTAGTCCGCATTGCTGCTGGATCGGTGACATAAGACTCCAGTTCGTCATCCGTGAGCATATAAATATGTTTATGGTCCGCAAGGTAGCCCACTGCCTCAGCTTTGCGCCCGAGCGCTTCGAAAGCGACACGTATCTCGTTGACGACCCGAATATAATTTGCTTTGGAACGTTCTTGGAATGCCATAATATTTCCGGCAATTAGCGCAGCTTCAAATTGTCCAGATAGTTCTTCGTTTCCAAGTTTATCTAACTCAGAACGAACAAAATCAATTGTCTCTACTCTGCTCTTTGCCATCATTTCATGTCGGTCGGATGGGTTCTCACCGTCGTGTTGAAGACGAATACGGTCTAATAATGTTAAGGCAATCAATGGGTTCGTCTCCCAAGAGTCAGCAATAATTTCATACTCATTTGGACCTCGTGAACCATACTCATAAATAAAACGCTCCCATTCTGTCAGAAACTCTGCTGCAGCAGGTTCTGCTGATTCTTTGAGTCGTTCCAGAAGGTTTTCTATACCATTTTCAAATTCAGCGGATAAATAATCAGATGATCGAATGGATCTTGAGAGGTCCCAAAGGAAATATGAAGGTGCAGCTGAATCAACGTCACCAAGTCCTGTAATGCACCGCATCGGAATAGTGAGATCTCCGATAGCTTCACCCACGGCTCCCAGAATTCCTGGAGCTACCCCCGAACTTGATGCAGCAACGCAGTGAGTGTTATAGGTTTCTATGAGCCATGGCTGGAAAGTACGGGCATGAGCAACGATTTCGCTCATTGAAAGATCTTCCAAAGTAGGCCGATTCTGTCTAAGAGCGATAGTGTTTTTTCTGGCTTCGTCTATTTCAGGCCATTCCGTGACTGACATTACCCAACCCATGTGTGCAAGGATCCCATCAGTTAGGTCTTCATTTACATCGTCTGGGTGCTCAACGTAGGCAGGAACATCAGGGTGGTCTCCGAAAAATGCTAAATCTAAACCTTCGATAGTTACTGCCGGGTTTCGAACACCCTGCATTCTCACATTAGCTAAATTGATATAGAAGAAACCTCCGAAGAAACCACCAACTTCAGGGCGGAAATCTGACATCTCACCATCGGTAAAATAACCTTGACGGATATACCCATCTCGCCAACCGATGATTGTCCCATTATCCCATGTGAAAGTCTGACCCAAAGGGCTCGCTGGGGGAGCTAAAACCTCACCAGCATTAGCCCTCGTATAATGTGGCCAGCGTTCGCTCGGCTCCCAATCACAAAACCAGTATTCATCCATAATGTCCTCCGAAAAGCAGAAATCTCTATGAAAGTAACTCTTTCAGTTAGCTTTTGCGAATTCCCAACGAACCTTTTCTCAAACATGAATCATCCTAAAGTTTTCCCAAGTGAACTGAGCACCTATCCTTGACAATGACAATCAGGAAGGAATCAAAATGCTTGATATCGCAATGGCATTGAGGTTAAAAGGTATTGCCTCTAATGAACATATAGCTGAAATAACGGGAAAGGGGCAGCCTGATGTTGATGAGGTCTTGAATATGATGATCAACGAGTCATATGCTCAGGAAACGCCCCGTGGACTTCGACTCTTACCAGAGGGAAAAGAATGGACCGATAAATTATTAGAAGAAGAACGAACAGAGGTTGACTCAGGTGAAGCCAATGATGTCTACGAGGACTTCTGCGCTCAGAATGATTCCTTCAAGCAACTCGTCACCGATTGGCAAATCAAAATTATTGACGGAGAGCAACAACTCAATGATCATACCGATGAAGCTTATGACCAAGAAATAATTAGAAGGCTTACTGAACTTGACCAAGTAGTTGCTCCCATTTTTCAAAAAGCAGCAAACATAGCTCCTCGCCTTGGCCGTTACCTCGAAAGGTTCGCAAGCGCACTCACTCACCTACAATCAGGCGATCATTCCTTCCTTGCAGCCCCATTAAAAGACAGTTATCACACGATCTGGTTTGAAATGCACGAAGAACTAATTCTTCTATGCGGGAGGAACAGAGCAGATGAGGCAGCAGCTGGAAGAGGAGCATGACATTAAGAGGCAGAAGAGCTGACCTAATGCTTGGAGCCTATGAATGGTATGCAAGAAGAGCGGCGATTCACCCAAATAGTAAAAGAGGGAAAAGATTCTCGGCATTTGGCGAAGGGTCAATAATGTGCTTTCCTCCAGCCGCTTTATTCGGAGAACATGCGATAAGGGTCGGCCAAGATACCATGATAGGGCCGTACGTCTCTCTAAGCGCAGGAATGGCACCAACCCAAGAACTGCTATCAGATCGAATAATCGAAATAGGTGACCGAGTGCTGATAGGAAGAAATTCAAGCATCGTTGGGCATTTTCATATCATCATTGAAGATGATGTTTTCTTTGGGCCAAACGTATATGTAACAGATCAAAACCATGGGTTTGATGACCTTGAGACACCCATCGGAAAACAAAGTATGCCAGAAGAACCTGTTCGAATAGGTTCTGGCTCATGGATAGGCACAAATAGCGTTGTACTCCCCGGAGTTGCAATCGGGAATCATGTCGCAGTAGGGGCAGGGTCAGTTGTTACTACCGACCTACCTGATAATTCGGTTGCTGTGGGATCCCCGGCAAGAGTAATCCAACAATTTTGACGTCAGTACTCAAATTATCTACCGTTAAGGAAAAGGAGGCACAGCATGACTTCACAAGCAGTCGACGCATTACAAAAGATACACGGGCAGGTTGAAAAGGTCATTGACGGAATGGAGCAAAGTGATTGGGAGCTTCAAAGCTTATGCGAAGGGTGGCGTGTTCAGGAAGTCTTTGCGCATATGTCATCAAACATGAAAGAAGCGGTAAATCCTACTCCACCTCCTGAAACTCCTCAGGAACCTATGAAGGCAGAGGAGGCAATGGAAGCCCTCGTCGCACCGAGACGGGATTGGACAGCTCAAGAATTGCTTGATGAATACGAGAAATATCTCGAAGACTGGATCAATTGGCTATCAGCAATTCAAGAGGAGCCAACAGCTTCAACGGAAATTCAAATGGCAGACCTTGGAACTTATCCACTGCATATGATGTCTAATGCATTCGCTTTTGACCACTATTGCCATCTCTATATCGATATTCTTGCGCCTGAGGGTCCGCTAACTGCGAACTTAGAGAAACCGACCGATGATATTGTTCGTCCTGGTATTGAATGGATGATTGCAGGAATGCCACAAATGCAAGCTGTTGAATTAGCTGATGTTGTTACGGCACCACTTGAATTGGAGTTGACTGGTCCCGGTGGTGGCACTTGGACCATGCTACCTGCAGGTGATGATGGTCTGATATCGGTCCCACCCCGTGCCAATCTAGGAGCAAGTGCTACAGTTGCTGCAACAGCTCACAGTTTCGTATCATGGGGAACGAAGCGATCAGATTGGCGGCATAGCTGCACCATTGATGGAGACGAAAGTTATGCGGCTACTGTTTTAGACACCATCAATATTATCTAGCTAAAGCTGAAATGGCGGTGGTGTAAATTGACCGCTGTTGGCACTCATCCCTCCATCAACAGGAAGGTGGGCTCCTGTGATGAAGGATGCTTTTGAAGAGAGAAGGAAACTATGTGCTGTAGCGATCTCTAGAGCGTTTCCCCAGCGCTGAAGAGGGATTCTCCTTCGCATATTGTCATATGGTTCCCCATCAAATCTGGTCGTCATACCAGTCTCAGTAGGACCGGGACACACAGCATTGATCCTGATCCCCTTTGCAGCTAAATCTATTGATGTGCTACGAACGAGATTAATGACTGCTGCCTTAGATGTGTTATAGACCCACATTCCGGGGTCACCCCTCATCCCAGAAGTTGACGCTGTAGCCGTGATTGCGGAGCCGGGCCGCATCACTGAAGCGCATTCTCTAATCCCTAAAATTACAGCCCTGACATTGACGTCCATGACTTCGTCAAAGAATCCCATATCTCCTTCAAAAAGGTCGATTCGACCTGCCATCCCAGCATTTAAAACCGCTCCGTCAAGATGCCCAAATTCGTTAATAGCCGTCTCTACTGCCAATGCATTATGCTCCTCGTCGGAAACGCTCCCAGTTATATACTTCACATTCTCAAGACCATCAGCCCAAGAAAAGTCAGCGGTTGGCAGATCAGAGCCTAAAACCAAACCACCTTCGCTTACTATCTCTTCGGCTACAGCTTTTCCGATACCGGACGCAGCGCCAGTAACCCAAATTACCCTGTTCTCATGTAAATAAGTCATGCTTCCAACGCTAATCTGAAATTTCAAGAGCCGCTAATGTGTGATCCAAAACATATTTAGCCCGCTCCTCAAAATCAGAAAAGTTTTCGCGAAGTGCTTTAGACCTGACCTCCACAGAAAATGGAACCTCAATATCAAATAATGACTCAAAATCAAGCGCATCTAATTCGCCGTGACATGGAATGAGCCGATCGTCCAAAGCATCCCTAACCAATTCTGAATTACTCCAGCCCACAGGGTTCTTTGTTCCATCACACCACTGGACATAGGGAAATAAATCAGGATTGCAAGCACGGATCTCTTTAAATGAGGTTCCAGAGCGAGCTACGTGGAGTAAATCAAGCAGTATTCCAACATTTTGAGCATCAACTAAATTAATGACTTCTAAAGCTTCAGAAAGGCTTTTCACGCTAGTGAATTTCATAAATTCAAGGCATATGGAGATATTCCCCTTCTCAGCAAGAGAACATAGTTTCGATAGCCTATCGGCGGTTTCCTGGGCCGAATCGAATGAAGAAACAACCAGAATATTTGTAGCACCGATTTCATGAGCAGCGTTAACGAGAGCCTCACCATCATCTCTATCTTTCCCCAGGCGGATAACTTCCATATCAACTACTTTGATACCAGTGTCATCAATTCTTTTCTTAACCTCTCGAGAAGTAGCGGAAGTCCAAGTTTCAGGGTCAAACCATACCCCTGTCGCCGTCCATCCTGCATTAGCTGTTATTTCAATAAATCTTTCTGCATTTTGCATTAATTCCGGTACCACGCCTGCTGCTAGTGAAATTGTTCGGTCTTTTCCCATTAGCTTATTTAAGCATGGCTGTTTAGGAATAGAAATCTTCTCATTGCTTTGCGTATAGAAAAAAATTGACTAAGAATAGAAATGTAGGCAAAAGTAATGAGGGGATCTTATGGAACTCAAAGGGCAAGTCGCGCTAATTACAGGTGGTACCCGAGGAATTGGTAGAGGAATAGCTGAGGCGTTTGTTGCTGAAGGAGCAAACGTGGTTATTAATGGCCGAAACGAAGAAAAGGGTCTTGGGGCCGTAGCAGAAATGGATGCAGGGGACCAAGTACATTTCATTGCAGGGGACGTCACAAAACAGGATGTTTGTGAGGGCCTAGTTGAACAGACAGTTGAGCATTATGGGAAGATTGATATTCTGGTGCCGAATGCAGGAGGAGGAACAGCTGAAGGTGAAGAACCTTCCCCTCTAGTGGACATGAACGAGTCTAATTGGCAATTCGTCCTAAATTGGAATCTAAATCACCCTATGTGGCTGATGCGAAGGGCACTGAAATACATGATTCCTCAAGAACATGGAAGAATAATGTCTGTTTCATCCATGTACGGGAAAGTTGTTCTCCCTAATCAAGCGCCATACTGCACGACCAAGCATGCTTTGAACGGATTGACAAAAGTTGTTGCCCAAGAAGTAGGAACTATGGGTATTACCGTTAACGCACTTTGCCCTGGTGGGATAGTCACTGATCTTATGGAAGCATCAGGGCCTGCTGCAGCTGAAGCGCTGGGTATGGAATTTGAAGAATTTCTAACATGGATGCAGCAACCATCAGCAATTAAGAGGGTAAATACTGTTGAGGATTGTGCGCTTGTGGCAGTCTTACTTGCGTCAGAGGCAGGGGCAGGGATTACTGGATCGTTAATCAGTATTGATGGTGGACAATCACCTTACTAAAGAGGAGAAATTATGGGAAAGCTAGAAGGAAAAGTCGCAGTTATCACAGCTTCAACAAGAAGTATTGGAAGAGCAATAGCTGAGACGTATTTAGCCGAAGGAGCGAAAGTTGTTATCAGCGGACGTTCTGAGGAAAAAGGTGCAGCAGCTCTAGAAGAAATGAATGCAGGCGATAATGCAATTTATATCACTTGCGATGCGACTAAACAGGAAGATGTTGAAGGGCTTATTGACGGGACAGTTGACCATTTCGGAAAGATCGATATTGCTGTTCTCAATGCTGGTGGAATTTTAAATGCTGCTCCGGTGGTAGATATGACAGACGAGTCATGGAATTACACTTTAAATTTAAACTTGAACCATACGTTCTGGGGAATGCGAAGAGCTTTGCAACACATGATTCCACAAGAAGATGGAAGGATAATCGCTATTTCTTCCGTTGAGGGGAAAATGAAAGTTGAGACTTGTAGTCATTACACTGCAACCAAGCATGCTATTAATGGCCTAGTTAAAACTGCCGCACATGAGGTAGGAACAACAGGTGTGACTGTCAATGCAATACTTCCAGGTTTCGTAATGACTGATCTTTTTTATGAATCTGCACCTCAGACTGCTGAAGCACTTGGGATGGATAGCCTTGACGAGGTTGCAGATATGTATTCGCAAGCATCAGCTATTAAAAAGCCAAACACTGTAGAGCAGGTCGCTGCTGCGGCTTTGATGTTTGCACGAGATGAAGCCCGGAATTTGACGGCGTGTCTTTTCCCGGTTGACGGCGGGACAATGCCGTATTAGAAACTACGTGTACCAAAATTTCATATAACAAAACAACTATGAAAAAGTAGCAAATGTTTAGACTCGGACCTCCAAAGCAAATTGCTTATGCTGTTCCTAACGCATTTGAAGCAGCGAAAAAATGGGCACAAGATTTTGGTGCTGGACCATTCTTTATCTCAGAGCACATACCAGTGACTAACGTTTTCTACCGCGGGTCACCAGCTATGTTTGACCATACATCTGCTTATGGCCAATGGGGTGACATCATGGTTGAACTCGTACAAGACCATGGAACAGGCCCATCAGTCGTCCGAGATCTTTACGGACCCAATGAGAGCGGTCTTCATCATCTCGCATATTTCGTTGATGATATAAATCATGCCACCAGTTTTCTACAAAGCCTTGGATTTGAGTTAGGTATGTCAGCCGTAGCAGGGCAAACGAAATTTAATCTGATAGACGCCACTCAACAACTTGGACATTTCATTGAGCTATACGAACCTAACTCAGCACTGACAGGATTTTATAACCGTGTAAAGGAAGCATCAGTCCAATGGGACGGGGAAAACCCTATACGGACCCGATAGAAGCAAGCCTCACCTGAGTTATGTGCGATATCGCCTAGGACGATAACCGAGCAACGTATGTTTTGCCGGCACGATCAAATATCGTCTGTCGATCAGGATCCGATTTCAACCACCACAAAGAAACCCCACAGACGCCTAGATAAGCAAAAGTGCCCACGAACGGGATGATTGACAAAAGACCCGGAGCATATCTCATGCCAGCAACAGACCCTGCTGGAGGACATTGTCCGGTAGCGACTTCGACAACTCTAAACCGAAATAGCATTTTCCCGGGAGTTGCACCTTTGAGAGTAACAAACGCAATCTCGTAAATAGCAACGACGAAAATTGACATTAACGTAATAGCTGACACACTATCGGCCCCAAAAGCCAGCGCGATAATAAAAAGTATGACTCCGGTTATCACACTGTCAATAAGTCTGGCACCGAATCGTCCCGGTAGCATTTCCCCACCGATCATTCCTTCGCTCCAGTCGGAACCATTCCAAAATCTTTTCGTATCTAAAGGGTCCCCTTCAGCGTGGTACCAACCGGTCTGCTCTGTGTAAGACATAGTGTTCCTTTACTGTCTTGTGTAGATATAGTCTGCCAAAATCCTAGTTCAGAACCTACGACAGTATAGGGTCATCTGTCACCTTTCAATGTGAGGCATCACAGGGCCACCACCTGAAATTCGTCTATTCGCCTGATCTAAAGCCTGTTCTCCGTAGTGTTTGTGTGGAAGGATCCAAAAGATGCCTTGACGGATCTCATCAACAACGATGTCAGCAACCTCATCTGGAGATAGGTTTTCTTTCCCTTCGCTTGGAAGGAATTTGTCCGGCTCTGGTTTGTACTCAATCCCTTCGCGATTCCGTTCACTTGTGCCGATTTTCGTATCAACGATGCCAGGACAAAGAACAGAAACACTTAAATCAGTTTTCTGAAATTCATGATGAAGAGTTTCGCTCAACGCAACGACACCTCTTTTGGCAACGTTATAAGAAGCAATGCCGGGGAATGCAAGTAAGCCGGCTGTGGACGCAGTATTCAAGACATGTCCTGGTTCACCGCTTGCCAGCATTCGTGGAACAAATGATTGCACACCATAAATTACACCCATTAAGTCAATGCCCAGAACCCAGTCCCAATCGTCAGGACCCTCCCACGCTTTATGGCGAGAAACAACACCTGCGTTATTGGCAAGAAAATGGACATTGCCAAAGTGCTCATAGGCAGCGATTGCCAATGCCTCAACTTGAGCCTTATCGGAAACATCGCATTGAATGCCGAGAACATCGGCCTCAGATGAGCGAAGAAATTCTGCGGCTTTTTCTAACGCAGAAGTTTCAATATCAGCTAGAACAATTTTCATACCTTCAGATGCCAGCTTCGAAGCTAGACCGAGCCCGATACCACTAGCTCCACCAGTTATAACTGCGACACGACCATTGAAATCAAACATCAAGAATCCTTCTGAGTTCCAACCAATAGATCCTTAAAAGGCACTCCTTTATCAACACTGGGTTCACGAGGAAGACCTAAAACCCGATCGCCGATAATATTCTTTTGAATTTCATCAGTTCCACCAGCGATACCAGCCTGAAAGCTTCCAAGTGATAAACGTCCCCACCATTGGCCTCTATCTCCTTCAGTCCATGCATCTGCTTCCATGCCGATGACATCATTAATTAGCGATCTCACATCGCGAAGAATTTTCGAACCATGAAGTTTCCCTAATGAACCGCCCGGTCCTGGTGTCTTTCCGGCTTTCAAATCTGCTCTTGTGCGCATAGAAACAAGACTCTTGGCAGTTTCTTCCGAGTAAAGCTTCATTAATTTCTGGCGCAAAACAGGATCTGTGATAGTTCCACTCTTTTGAGCATATTCGATGAGCCGTTTTGCATGAGGTGTAGTGATCCCTCCAGTTGAGCCTGTTCCGATAGCGACCCTTTCGTACATCAACATTGACGTAGCTAGTCTCCACCCTTCATGAAGCGGCCCAAGAAGATTATCTTTTGGTACACGTAAATCGGTGAAAAAAACCTCATTGAAGTGCATCCCACCGTCTATTTGATGAATAGGTCGTATTTCAACTGCCGGGTCTGTCATATCTACTATGAACATTGAGATCCCTGCATGCTTTATAACTTCAGGATTTGTCCTCGCTATCAAAACACCATAATCACAAACGTGTGCCAGAGTGGTCCAGACCTTTTGCCCATTGATAATCCATTCGTCACCGTCAAGTTCAGCCTTAGTTTGTAAACTAGCTACGTCGGACCCTGCGCCCGGTTCTGAGAACATTTGGCACCACACAGTTTCAGCAGAGATGTTATCTGCGAGATACTTCTCTTTTTGTTCCTCTGACCCAAATTCGTTCAGCATCGGAAGGCACATCCCGTGGCTAATAGTTAACTGAGTCGTCATATCAGGGTAGTTGCTGTAAACCTCTCTCCAAATGGTCTCGTGTTCTTTGGTAAGTCCAGCACCACCATATTCTTTCGGGTATGTCAGTCCAGCGAGTCCGACCTCAGCTAATTTCCCCTGAAACGCCTTGTTTTGAGCAATAGTCTCCTTATCCCTGGGGTCAGGAGCGTTCAGGTGGATACCTATTGCATGTTCATCAAGAAATGCTCGGCACTTCACTTTGAAATTCTCACGTTCTTCATTTGAGAGGGTATCGCTTCCCATTAGATCTCCTTGATAAGCAAACTCTTAACATAAAGACGGTAGCATTATCTGCTGATACTCAGGTAATCCAACCACCGATGAGTTTAAAACAAAGGTTAATTAAACAAATGTCAATAGAAGCAATACGTGAAGAGGCACTCCGAAGACGGACATTTGCAATTATTAGCCACCCAGATGCCGGCAAAACCACTCTTACAGAAAAATTTCTCCTTTACTCCGGGCAGTTATCTGAAGCCGGTTCAGTAAAAGCGAAACGGGGTGGAAAATCTGCTCGGTCTGATTGGATGAAAATGGAGCAGGACCGAGGAATTTCCATCGCATCCACCGTCCTGCAATTTGAATATGAAGGAACAATAGTTAATCTTCTTGACACACCAGGTCACAGAGACTTTTCAGAAGACACGTATAGGGTCCTTTCCGCTGTAGATGCTGCGATTATGGTTCTAGATGCTGCAAAAGGTATTGAGGCACAAACACTTAAACTATTTGAAGTGTGCCGTGCCCGAAACATGCCCATTATCACCTTCATCAATAAGTGGGACCGACCAAGCCTTGATCCACTAGAACTTATTGACCAAATTGAACAAGCCATTGGCGTCCAAACAACCCCAATGACATGGCCTGTCGGCCCTGGCGGCGAATTTGAGGGAGTCATTAACCGTCAAACCAACCAATTTATAAGATATACACGCACAAGTCGAGGAGCAACTGAAGCATTAGAGCAAACAGTTGAACTCAACCCAAACAATCAAATCGAAAGCGATTACCTTCAAAGCGCCCTTGAGGAAGTTCAATTGTTAGATGAGATAGGAGCATCACATGATCAGGAACTTTTCTTAGCTGGAGAGACAAGTCCCTTATTTTTTGGATCGGCCTTAACGAATTTCGGTGTTCGCCATCTCCTAAATGCAGTAGTTGATTTCGCGCCATCACCATCAGAACGAGAAACTGACGATGGGGCAAAAAGGGATATCGACTCCTCCTTTTCTGCTTTCGTATTTAAAGTACAGGCGAATATGGATCCATCCCATAGAGACCGTGTTGCGTTTATGCGAATCAACTCTGGGTACTTTGAGCGGGGTATGCAAGTCACCCATCAAAGATTGCAGAAACCATTCAGTACAAAATTCGCCACTACAATGTTCGGCTCCGAGCGAGATACGGCACATGAAGGCTACCCCGGAGATGTTCTTGGCCTTGTCAATGCTAGTGATCTTCGAATCGGCGACACACTATATGTGGGTGAGCCTGTAGCATTTCCGCCGATCCCAAGATTCGAGCCCGAACTCTTCTGGAGTGCTAGGCCCATTGATATCTCTAAAACAAAACAGTTTCGAAAGGGTTTAGACCAATTGGATGAAGAAGGCGTTGTGCAAGTCCTAAGAGATCAGGATGCGCCTACAGCTTCACCAGTATTGGGAGCAGTCGGGCAAATGCAATTTGAGGTTTTTGCCCACCGACTTGAATACGAATTCGGTTCGAAAGTAGAGATGTCTCCAACAAGTTGGGTCGTTGCGCGAAGAACCGATGAGAAAACCGCTGAAAAAGTTCGAGAACTTAGAGGAACACGTGTTCTGGGGTCACTAGACGGAACACTTTTCGCACTATTTGACTCTACTGGTCGGCTGACAAGAACAATGAATGACAATCCAGACTGGGTTTTAGAGCGAGTCGTAGAAACTGTTGGATAATCCGTAGTATTGAGAGAATCACGCTACGAGCCCCTAATATGAGGGGATGGAACAGCGAGCACCAGAAATTATCTTTACCGTTCTCCTGGGAGGAACCCTTATTATTTGGATGGGGGCTCTTCTTTTTTCAAAGACAGTCCTTCGTAAAGAACTTCAAGCCATTACTCTGGAGCTCGCTACGATGATTGCTGTGGGAGCTACTTTCGGAAGTCTTTACTTTTCCGAGATTCGAAACTTTGTTCCGTGTGAATATTGTTGGTATCAACGAATTGCAATGTACCCGTTAGCACTTATTCTGCTCATTGCGACGATTCGCCGTGACAAGAATATAATCCCCTATGCACTAACCCTGTCTCTGTCAGGATTGGCGCTATCTGTATACCATTATCAACTTCAGTTCTTTCCGGAACAAAGTTCTTCGTGCGGGCTTGATGCATCATGCACATATCGATGGATAGAAGTCTTTGGATTCGTAACAATCCCATTGCTGGCTCTTACAAGTTTCGCTTTCATCAGTATGATTTTGATAGCGACCCCTCGTCCATGGAAGACAACTCAGATATGAATGAACTTGAGGAAGAATTAATAAGCGTTGAGAGAAAGAGAAGTCCAAAGATTGTCCTCACTTTCCTGTCAATCATAATTTTAGTTACTGCTATTCTCGTAGGAATAACCTTGTCAGATACCAACGACAGTTCAACAAATTCTGGTGGTAGCGAAATGCCCCCTTTGCAAGAACAAGCAGATCCTGACGAACAAGATCCAATTGAGATTGAGGCTGAAGCGAATGTGGCTCTGTCACCAATAGAAAAGGGAGAAGTTGTAATACTGGGTGACCCCATCCCTACTGATTCAGAAATTGGTTATCTTGCGCCCGCTTTTAAAGCTCAATTAAATGATGGAACGGAACTTGTGACTGTTGACCCGGCTGACGGGACAGTCAGGCTCATCGGTTTCTTTGCGCACTGGTGTCCTCACTGTCAACGGGAGGTTCCACGCGTCTCTAAATGGTTGGAAGAAAATACTATCCCTACCGAAATAGAGATCTTAGCTGTCTCAACCGCTGTACGTGAAGGAACCCCAAACTATCCTCCTTCAGAATGGTTGACTAAGGAACGCTGGCCAACAGATATTTTCGTCGACAATCAAGACAATGACTTAGCAGCAGCGTATGGACTTGCTGGTTTCCCTTACTGGGTGCTTGTAGATGCCACAGGAAGAGTTGTGCATAGAAGTAGTGGGGAATTAACTGAAGAACAATTTGGGTACCTGATTGAGCTAGGTATTTCGCTGATTCCACAAATCACATAGAACTAGAACTTCGTTGCTACAGATTCAAAACGGAAGCTATTCCCAGCAGGCACAACCGCAGTTGGATTGAGCTGTGCATTCACACACTGGTTCGCAAGGGCAGTCGCAGCCTTCGTGTTGTGTCTCCATATATCTAATATAACGCAAATTCGGTAAGTCGCCTAACTTATGCTTTATTTGCGAGGAAATTTCCCAATTTTTCGAGTTGCTCTTCGCTATTGCCCATAGTTAGTTCTAGCTGGCGAGTCATCAAAAAATATCTATGCAATGGGTAATCGCGATCAACGCCAACTCCACCGTGTAAATGGGTGGCGGCATGGACAACCCGGAATCCCGCTTCGGATGCCCACCATCGTGCTATGGCAACTTGTTCTATAGCTGGGAGCCCTGCAGAGATCCTCCAAGCTGCTTGACGTGAAGTTAGTCGAACGGCCTCAGTGTCAATATATGCATCACCGGCTCGTTGGCTAACAGCTTGGAATGTCGCAATAGCTCTATCAAATTGTTGCCGTATTTTGGTGTATTGGGATGCGAGGTCTAAAGAAGCTTCACAAGCTCCGGTCATTATTGAGCAGATAGCAGAGTCAATGCGCAACCGAATCCATTCCAGAAACTCTTCAGATGATATTGTTCCGAGTTGTTCAGCTTTTACATCATTTAGAACTAAGGCTGCTTGAGGATGCCCTGTAGTAGTGGCCCGAGGCTCAAGAGAAACTCCAGCAGTAGCGCTCTCAACAATAAAAACGTTGTCATTAGATGGCAGTAAGAAAATGTCAGCTTCAAGGCCAAAAGATACGAAATCAAAGGATCCACTAATCCGATTAGCTTCAACTGTTGCCTCCTCAGAAGATATAAGTGCTGTGGTAACAATTAGCTGACCATCAGCGATTTTTGAAAGGTACTCAGCTTTTTGACTAGCGTTTCCGAATTCCTGAATGGGTAATGCACCAGTGACGACCGTTTCTAATGCTGGCACTGGAGCAGCGTACTTTCCAACCATTTCTAGCAGAGCCGTAACGCTAAGAAAGCTCAGTCCCGCGCCTCCATATTCTTCATCAATTACAGCGCCAACGATTCCTGTTTCAGCAAGGGAAACCCAAAGGTCTCTGTCAAAGCTTTCTTCTGATTTGGCTAATGATCGGAGGTGTTCATGGGTGACTTTATCTTCAAAAATCTGTTGTGTAAGGTCACTGATAGCTTGCTCTTCTTCGGAAAAGTCAAAATTCATGGTTCCTACCGATCTGCCCTTGGGAAACCCATCCCAAACATTGTAATTAGGTCACGTTGCATCTCATTCGTACCACCGCCGAAGGTAAGAATTACAAGCCCTCTATAAAGTGATTCAAGACGACCTTCTTTATCAAAGTCGTCCGAAACTAAATATGCAAGCTCATTATAAATCTGCATTAATTTCCGAAATGCCCTTGTGTAGAATTCAGTTCCGTACACTTTGACTGAAGATGAGTCAGCTACGTCTAAATGTTTAGTCGCCACACTCCAAGCTACTTTCCAATTCAAAAGCTTAAGGAATTCAAGTTCAGCTGTTACCTCAGCTAGATTTCGGCGAACCCACGCAATATCTAGAACTCTCGTGCCGTCGTCTCGACAGTTCTCGCTGGCCCAGACAAGTGCTTCTTCAATGCATCTCTCAACGAGAGCTGACGAGCACAACGTTACTCGTTCACGGTTTAGTTGACTGGTGATGAGGCGCCAACCTTGATTCTCTTCACCGATTATCGAAGACGCAGGTACACGCACATCATCAAAAAATGTGTGATTGATATTGTGGGAAGAGAGAAGTGACAGCGGCTCAATCGTTATACCTGGCGTATCTATGGGGATAGCAAACAGAGATATTCCTTTATGTTTTGGAACATCAAGATCTGTTCGCGCCGCAAGCCAAATGTAATCGCAACCTAATGCAAGACTAGTCCACGTTTTCTGACCATTGATAACGTACTCATCCCCATCACGGACCGCTTTGGTGGCAAGAGAAGCGAGATCTGTTCCAGCATCAGGTTCACTGTAGCCAATACAAAAATGAAGCTTTCCTGCAGCTATCTCTGGCAGAAAAAAATCTTTCTGCTCATCAGTGCCATATTCCATAATCGTAGGACCAACAGTATTGATGGTAAGCATCGGGGCAGGTGACCCTACTCTCATCGTCTCGTCATAGAAGATAAATTGTTCAATAGCGCTCTTACCCTGCCCCCCGTACTCTTCGGGCCAGCCCATGGCAATCCAACCATCTTCACCCAACTGTTCTACGAGTTTTCTCCGAACAGGTCCTGTGCCTTCTTCCAATTTTTGCAATTCATGAATTTCAGGCGTTATGAGATTCGCATAGTAAGTTTGAAGTTCTTCTCTCAGAGCTTTTTGCTCATCTGTAAAGTCAATAAACATAACCAGTCGCCCTCCGCTTTCTATTCTTGCGCACGACTGTTTGGATTTCCACTTAACAAGTTCAGTGCTCGTTACTTTTTATGAAAGGAGTCTTCGAGTCGTAAAATTAGTTCGGAAGGCTGACCCTTGAACTCCTTTATTTGATCTGCATTTAGGATTTTGATCCACCCTTCTTCAGACTCGGTTATAAATGAAGGCAAACCACCTGCTGCTCTCAGTTGGGACTCCGTAGCTTCATCACGATGAATTAATTGAATATCTAATTCGCTGAATTTGCATCTGGTTTTCCATTGCCTCTTACCAAAAGGATTCCAACCATGTGTTAAGTCACATAGACTGCAGGACCCCTTTCCAATCACTTTTGATAACGAGTACCGTAATTCTCCGAAAAACGAACCGTCTGCGTTATAAATTCCAAAGACCACTTTACGTCTAGTCATGTGAAACAAGCCCCCTCACTGGTCCTAGAAAGGCGAACCCATTAAGCCTAAACGCTATGAGGCTCAGGACAAGAACTACTCCAGCAACGATAATGAATGTGACCTCAGGGCCGGGACCGGCATATAACGGTGCAGCGAGGAGAGCTGCAATGCCAGCACCTATTGAACTAGCTGCAGCAACTAAACCCTGGCCGGTAGCTCGCTCATTTTCATCGGTTGCGGCGACCATAGCTGCATGGCACGCAGGTGACCCTATACCCTGTCCCAGAGCTTCAAACATGGCTAATGCCATAAGTAGAATTGGGGATGCAAGGAAACCATAGATAACTGTCATCGGAATAATTATAACGACAGCAAAAACTGCTGCTAACCAAGGTCCGGAACGATCAATGAATTTCCCAGCCATGCTTGCAGTTATGGCAAAAGGAACACCATACATCGTTAAACTAACACCTACAAAAAGTGTACTGGCTCCTAAATCCTCCATAAAGCGAGCCCAAATGGCCTCATACATTCCTGCAGGGAAAAACAGAGCCGCTCCTAGAAGAATAGATCCCAGAGCTTCTTTTCGGCGAAGAATAACAAATACTGAATCAGTGCGAGACACTTTTGACTTAACTGGTGGTGATGAAAACTTCACTCTTAGTAAACCCGGTAAAATAAGTACAAGCGCACAGCAGAACGTCAGGAACGGAGCTTTTAGTCCCCAAATTTCATTAATGAAAGCCCCAACTACCGGGCCAGCAACGAAACCGGATGTTTCTACCGCAGTCAAACGACCCAAACGCTCCCCAGCCCTACTTGGATCTGTATTTGCGACAACCGCTCGAGCAGCAGGAGCAAAAGCGCCAATACCAAGCCCTGTAAGTAGCCGAGCTAAAATTAGCTCCCATGCTGATGACGCCACAGCGAACCACAATGAGCCCAAAGCGGCAATTATGATAGCACCTGCCATTAGAATTTTTGTATGGCCTCGATCCGCTAACGGTGCAAGTAAGAGTTGCGCTACAACAGCTGAGAAAAAGGCAGCGGCTGCTATTAAACCTAGAATGCCGTCAGCGAAACCTAAATCATCTTGAAGCGAGGCAATCAGTCCGAATACGACACCGATTGATGCTGTTAGCGTAAAAATGGCTACATAGATACTTTTGGGTATTGGCATTATCAAAGTCTGCCCCTGATTGGCCTTAATGACATGGAACCAGCAGAATTTATATAGTCACCGACGAATAGGGAGATTTAGCAAAGTCTTAGTGCCGGCTGAATATAGTTTCGCTGGCCTGCCACCTGTTTTTGAAGATTCAGCATTTTTCCCTAGATCAATCACGAACCCTGGAGAACTGAGAACTTTCTTTTGAAAATTCCCAGGATCAATATAAGTATCCCAAATAATTTCATAAACTTTTCGCAGTTCGCTAATTGTGAATTCCCCTGAGCAAAACTGTGTGGCGATAGTGGAATATTCAAGTTTAGCTCTTGCCCTTTTAACGGCATCAGTAAGTATGAGGCGATGGTCGAAGGCGAGATTCATTTGATCGCTGACAGCTTCCTCAACTGGCATAAAAGCTGCGTGAGAAGCATCACTTCCACCTTCAGGGTCCTCCAAGGTCGGACCAATCCCAAAATAAGCAATTGAGATCACTCGTTGATCTCTAGGGTCTCTATTTGGAGATCCGTAAGTGCCGAGTTGTTCCAAGTAACCTAATTCTTTCGCCAAGCCAGTCTCTTCTTTCAATTCCCGTAAAGCTGCTTCTTCTGGTTCTTCACCTCGGTCGCCAATATCCATCCGGATCAAACCACCAGGAAGAGCCCAAAAGTCTAGGAATGGAGGGACTCCACGCTTGATAAGGAGCACTTGGAACTTTCCATCTTTGATCGTAAATAGTGCAATATCTGTGGCTACAAGAACTTTATGGTCTTCGATCGTAAGCGTATTGGACGAATAAGTATATTCCATATTGAAAGAATAGCATAAATTGTTGTTATTACAAGATATACATGTTATAGTAATTTTTACAATAACAAAAAGCTTAGAATAATGGGGTTTTAAAGCAGATTTACTAAATTTCTGAAAAATGTCACACCCTTCATTTATTCTAGAAGTAGATATAAACCAGCCAGATTCTAAAGATCTGACCTACGCAATTTAGATTGCAGAAAGAAATAATTAAATTATGACAACTAGTAAACCAACAACAGCGATAGCTTCAGAAACCACTTTAAAGCCAGTTAAGCTTCACATTCTTCTTGACCGTTCAGGGTCAATGCAAGGCTTTGAATCTGATGTAATAGGCGGTTTCAATAGCTTTACAGAGAAACAACGCCAGGTCGAAGGTGAATGTTCCCTCACTCTCGTGCAATTCGATGGAGTGGATCCATTTGAGGTCATTTATGATGACTTAGAAATCGGGTCAGTGCCAGATCTCACTAATGATAAGTATTGGCCTCGAGATAATACTCCTCTTTGGGATGCAGTCGGGCGGCTCATAACCACTGCTGATAAAGCGAATACTGAGTCAGATGTCGACAATATCATATGGATATTCACGGATGGATATGAGAATGCGAGCCGTGAATTCACTTCTAAGAAAGTCCGTGACTTAATTAAAGAGAAAGAAGCGGCTGGATGGTCTTTCATATTTATGGGGTGCGATATCGACGCCTATGTACAAGGCGGAGAACTTGGAGTACGCCAAGCTCACACCATGAATTTCATGAAAGATGGACAAGGCTATGAAACAGCGTGGGAGGATATGGAGCGATCAATGACTTCATACCGATCAAAAGATGAAGCAGGTCGAGTATCTCAACGCGAAGATATGTTTGAAGGTCAGAAATCGGCTGAATGGGATTGGGAATCGCGTAAATAATCTTAGTTTTCCAAACATCTAAGAACCTTTGCCGGGGGAATACGTTGTGATAATTTACATCACAACGTATTCCCCCCCGGCTCTAATTTAGTGGCAAGTATTGGAGGTAAATTATCGAAATTAAATATATTACAGACGGGCCAACACCTAGATCATATTGGATTATTCCAGACCTTCTAGCAGCTGGAGCCTATCCAGGTAAACAAGGTTCGGGAACCAAAAATGTTATACCAGAGGTCTTGGAGCAACTTCTCGAATCAGGAATTAATACCTTTATTAACCTCACCGAGGATCTAAGTGGAGGAGATAAATTGGAACTTTATGACCCGTTTCTACCCAGCAGTTGTATCATCGACCGCTTCCCAGTGAAGGATGTTAACATTCCTACGAATGAATTCATGGTCAAAATCCTTGATGCAATTGATGCTTACTTAGAAGTAGGTCATGTTCCTTATATTCACTGTTGGGGCGGCATCGGAAGAACTGGGACAGCCGTAGGTTGCTGGCTCATCCGCCATGGCCATGCCACACCTGCAACAGTTATTGATCTGCTTGATGAACTGAGACTGGGAGATATTGAAGCTGGATATCGACCATCTCCTGAAACTCCATATCAACTAGAATTCATACTTGATTGGGAATTAGGTAAGTAAAGGGGGCTGTTATAGAAAACAATTTAGACCCTGAGGTAGTTAATCGTGCGATTGGGGCTGTGTGCGGTGGAGCAGCAGGAGATGCTTTAGGTGCTGGATATGAATTTACGAATCCTCACCCTGAGGACGAGATCAGCATGAAAGGCGGAGGTGCATTTAATTGGGCACCTGGCGAGTGGACTGATGATACTGCCATGGCCGTTGCGATTCTTGATGGACTTGTTATGGGACATTGCGATATCGAAGAGATTGGAAATAACTTTTTGTCCTGGTATGCAAGTTCCCCCCCAGATGTAGGAATACAAACAAGTGCAGTACTTTCCTCAGCACGAGATGGATCTGATCTCATCGGTGTGGGTCGGGAATTCTATGAGAAGAATCCTCATAAGGCTGGAAATGGGGCACTCATGCGAACAGGGCCTGTAGCCCTTTCTGCGCTTGGCGATAGGGCGCTTGTAGCTCATAATGCGGAGGCGATAGCTGCCCTCACCCATGCGCACCCTGACTCAACTGCGGCGTGTGTATTGTGGTCGCTTGCTATTGAAGAGGCAATCATGACCGCAAACGCAGATGACATGTTTGATTGGGGTAGTGCAGTGGAGAATGGTCTAAGTTTCCTTGACGTCACCTTAGCCAGTCGTTGGGAAAAATTAATAGAGGAATCGGTCCAAGGGCCATCCATATTATTCAATCCCAATGGATATGTTGTGACTGCTTTCCAAGCTGCATTATCGGCCATTATTGAAACACCTGTGTTGGAAGGTGCTTCCATGGAGCACCTTCCAACATCGTTAGAGACTGCGGTTCGAGTTGGTGATGACTGTGATACAGTCGCAGCGATTGCAGGTAGCTTATTGGGTGCAAGGTGGGGAGCGAACGCTATTCCCGAAGAGTGGAAAGCAATTATTCATGGAACTCGTACTGTCGGCAGTGAGATAGTTACGTTTGCTGAACTTGAAGCTTTAGCCATGATAGCTATCGGATGAATTTGTACTCCAGGAAGTGCGTTTATCCCCGTATCAGGTAATATGTTAACTAATCTGAACACAAAGAGTTACAGGCACAGCACGTATGTCAATCCTAGAAAATACTCAGGAATCTGTAGAGACTGATAGTACAAAAACTTGGCACAAAACTGCGTGTGTTCTCTGCAGTGCAAATTGTGGTCTTGAAGTCCGTCTTGATGGGAGAGAAATTACCAGAGTTAGAGGAAATAAGGCCCATGTCGCAAGCGCAGGTTACACATGCGAAAAAGGTTTGAGAATCAATCACTATCAGAACAACACGAGTCGTTTGACGGCCCCTCTAAAAAGAATTGAAGATGGTTCGTATTTGGAAGTTGAGTGGGATGTAGCGATAGAGGAGATAACGCAAAGCGTCAAGGAGATAGGCAGAAAGTATGGCGGGGATAAGATCTTTTACTACGGAGGCGGTGGCCAGGGAAATCATTTAGGAGGAGCCCACTCCACAGCTACAAGACAGGCTTATGGGATAACCCGAAAATCTAACGCACTAGCGCAGGAAAAGACTGGTGAAGCTTGGGTTGAAGGACAAATGTTTGGCACACATACCCATGGCGGGTTTCATGATGCCGAAGTAGCAATTTTTCTTGGCAAAAATCCTTGGCACTCTCACGGATTCGATCAAGCACGCCGAGTCCTCAAAGAAATAGCTAATGACGAGGCTCGGTCCTTAATTGTCATTGATCCGCGTAGAACAGAGACAGCGGATCTTGCTGACTACTGGCTAAAGGTGAAACCAGGTACAGACGCGTTCCTTCTGGCAGCACTAGCTGCAATACTTGTGAGTGAAAATTTTCTTGATAATGATTGGCTGAGTGAAAATGCGACCGGTGTTCAGGAAACAAAGGACGCTTTGAAAAGTATCCCGATTGAGGAATACGCTAACCGGTCAGGAGTATCTGTTGACGAAATTTATGCCGTAGCGCAACGAATAGGGGAAGCGAAAAGCGTCTCAACTTACGAAGATTTAGGAATCGAAATGGGTCCACATAGCACTCTCATCTCATATCTTCATCGCGTAATCTCGATTCTGACAGGCAACTATGGAAAACCTGGAGCGCTTGGACCGCACACTTCCGTTGCCCCTTTATTTAATTATTCTGCTGCTGGTCGTGAACCCACAGATCCAGTCACTGGAGGAAAAGTTATTTCAGGCCTCGTTCCATGTAATGAAATAGCAGATGGTTTCTTATCTGATCATCCAGAGCGCAGCCGGGCAATGATCATTGAGAGCGGAAACCCAGTCCACTCCCTAGCAGAGTCAGATAAATTCCGTGCAGCGATGCGCGCCGCCGAACTTACCGTAGTAATAGATGTGGTCCATACTGAAACAACTGAACAAGCAGATTGGATTCTTCCAGCAGCATCACAATATGAAAAAGCAGAAGCTACCTTCTTCGGGGCTAACTTTCCTGCCAATACTTTTCACTTACGAAAAGCTATCCTTAAGCCGCTTGAAGGAACACTAACTGAACCCGAAATCCACAGTCGCCTCGTGCAGGCTTCAGGTGTATTAGACGAAGTAGATTTTGAACCACTGCGAGAAGCGGCAAAGCGGGGACTTGATTCATTCACTGAAGCATTTATGGCTGCTGCAATGGAAAATCCTGCTATCTCTGCATACGGGGCGGTTGTTCTTTATGAGACGCTCGGTAAATCTTTACCAGAAGGTAAGGAAGGCGCAGCTGTTCTGTGGTTTAGTTGCCAAATGGCCGCTCAAAAGTACCCGGAGCAAATCCGTGCTGCCGGTTATCAAGGAGATGGGCCACAGCTTGCAAACGCATTATTTGAAGGAATTATAAATAACGATGATGGGGTTATTTTTACCCGTCACCAATACGAGGATGCATTTGACTTCCTCATGACACCTGAACAGAAAGTTAACTTACTTATTCCTGAAATGCATGAGCAGCTAAGACAACTTAGTTCAGCTCCTGTGAAATACACCACTGAAGAGTACCCGTTTGTGCTTTCGGCTGGGGAACGTAGAGGCTTTTCAGCCAACACCATTGTAAGAGATCCTTCTTGGCGCAAAAAAGATAAGGAGGGGGCCTTACGTATTCATCCCGATGATGCATTTAATCTAGGCATAGTTGATGGCGGTCGCGTGAGAATAATTACACAAGGTGGGGAAGCTGTAGCTGTTGCTGAAATAAATGAGACAGTTCAGCAAGGTTATGTGTCTCTTCCAAATGGGTATGGTCTCTCATATTCACCAGCTGGAGGAAATTCGGAAGTAGTTGGTGTCGCTCCAAACCAACTGACCTCCACGCATTGGAGGGACACGATTGCGGGAACACCCTGGCACAAACATGTACCAGCACGCCTCGAGGCAGTTGCGGTCTAGGTATTTATTTCTTGATCGTGAAGTAACAATGAACAAACTCGATAGGAGTTTCAACAAGGTGGTCATGGTCATGGTCATGGTCATGGTGCCCCGAATGGTTATCTATATTGTTTGATTCAATTATCTTTTCACCTATTCCAAGCTGAGGATGCTCACACTCTGCAGATCCGAATTGCGAGGCTAAATTCTGTGCGTTGAAAAATATAACCTGAGAATTACCCTCGGCAATATCCTTTTCTGTGGCCAGTTTGTATCCAGCCTTCTGAGCATCTGTTGAGAGACCGTCTGTTGCTTCGGCGTGATTACAAGCAATCAGTAGCGCTGACAGAACAGTCATCGTCATTATGTTTTTCAATAAAGTAAATATAGGCTGCATGAAATAGGTTCATCAGTTTTTCTGGATCATAGCTTCGCTGTTTAGATTCTATAAACATATCGCCGTGCTGAAAGTCTTTATTCAGATATCTAAGTTCTCGATTTCAGGGGTTTCTTCGGGAATAGATAGTTCTCGTATTGATGTTTCAAGCGGTTCAATGCTAGCTATTTCTCCATCAACCACATTAAGGTCATCAAGCTTACGCAATGTAGGGAGGACACGACTTTCAAGGGCACCAATTAAATTGTTGTAATTTGTTGTGGACTGTTGGATGCCTTTCCCGGTCTTTCGGACGTAATCAAAAAGTGTGCTAATGCGCTTATAAAGTTCTTTAGTTAAGTCGCCAATCTTTTTTGCATCTTCTTGCACACGAAAGTCTTGCCAACCACGATGTGCGGCTAAAAGAAGGGCTAGTAAATTCATTGGAGAAGCAATCAGTACCCTTGAACGCATAGCATCGTCAACGAGAGTAGGGTCGGCTTTTAGAGCGTCGGATAGCATGCTTTCCAACGGAACGAACATCACCACGAATTCAGGGGAGCGATCAAATTGGTTCCAATATTCCTTTAGTGAAAGAGTCTTTACATGCGCCCTCATTGATTTAATATGGTCAGCTAAAAGTAGTTTTTGCTCTTCAATAGATTCTGAGGCAATCATCTTTTCGTAGGCTTCGGCAAATTCGGGTGCCTTGGCATCAACTGCAAGTGATCCCTGGTTTGGAAGGTTGATGACGACATCAGGGCGAAGTATTCTTCCGTCTACTTCACCAGTCGTTTGTTCACTGAAATCAGCGTAGGGAAGCATCCCAGCGGTTTCAATAATATTTCGGAGAGAATTCTCCCCCCATTTGCCTCGTGAAACCGGAGAATGCATCGCCTGAACCATTTTGTTAGCTGCCGTGTTCATTCCCATCATTTCCTCGGTTAGTCTTGAGACTTTTCCTTGATGGGTGTTGTAGGAGGTAGTCAGCTTTTCTACTCTCTGATCTAACGCTTTTAGAATAGTTTCGGCTGGTGTCAAAAGGCTTTTCGTCTTTTCCTCAAGTGTCGCTGTTTGGGCATTGAAAAATTTTTCTGTGCCATCGGAGGTTATTTGCATCGCCGATTGCGTAGCTTGTGTCACCTCGTCTCTGATAACTGATTTTAAGACAAGAAGTTCGGCCTCGTTCATCCCAGACGAACTGGTAGTTGAGATTTCATCGTTGCCAGAATTATTTGATCGTATAACTAGCACTAACACAATGCCGCCTAGTGCTAAGCCGACAAGGAGACCTATAACTATTTCCATAGATTTATTCTGTCACCTATGTGGGACATTGTGAAACTAAACAGATACCCAAATTGATGATGTTACGAAAACTTGGGGCAGTTATCAGTTGGCAAAGGGTCTGGGGCTGGGGAAATATCATCTTCAAAAGATGATGAAGTCACTTCTTCGAAAAGAGCATTATTTAAACGAAGTGGAGTAGGAACGTATGCCCAGACAAAATCGCCTGGTTCACCTATGCGATAATCTTCGTGATAAACCAGAAGCGCCTGACCATCTTCTGTAACACAGTCAATATAGAAGGTCTCTCCTGATACAGTATTCCCTCTAAGAAATTTGAAAGCATTCCCTTCGGTGTCTGTTGCTACTTGTAGTGCACAATCTTCAAATACATAAACATAGTGTTCTTTCGCTCCACCGGCAGGGCCAGTTAGTGGATTCACTTTCACCCATAATTCGGCTATTCCATCTTCGTTCACGTCAGTGCCGAATTCGGGGGTTATAGCAAATTCTGAAGCGTTGTATGACCCCCATTCACCAAATTCCTTCCATACTGAAGCACCGCTGTAACTTGTTTCTGCAATCACGTATTTACGGTCAGCTATGGTCACTATCCTTACTGGGTCATCAGTGCCGTCTCCGTCTAAATCAATATCAATTGGGTCACTTTCAGATTCAATCTCTCCGATTTCTTTAATAATTTCATCTTGAGCTATGCAGGGAACTTCCGGGACTCCAGTTAATGGTAAATCCATGTTTTCTAATGCTGTTATATGCGCAGATCGTGTTCCATTCCCGTACCATCCATCTGCCTCAATTCCAAGAAGTTCTTGTAATTTAACCGTATTCTCACTTTGAACCAGCCACTGGTAATTTGCGGTGAGAATTGCCTCAGTTTCAGCTTCGCTGGTCTCAGGTATTTCCTCCGTCATTTCCTCTTCGTCAGTAACTTCAGTAGGTTCGGTTTCGAGAATCTGGCTCTCAGTAGTGCTCTCGAGTGTTTCAATTTGGACTTGTAAATTTGCTATCAGATCTTGTGCTTGCTCAAGCTGGGATTGAGTTTCTGAAAGTTGGGCTCGTAAATTAGCTTCCAAATCTGTATTTGTATTCCCGCCACATGAGAATGAGACAGGAACGAGACCAGCTATAACCAAAAGTATTAACGATCGAAATCGGGTTTGCATAGTGTTACCTCTGATATTTGATAATACTACTTACCAATCAATGTAGTTGGCAGCGCGTGGTTGATTTGTATCTACAACCGAAATGCGTGTTTGAATGATTTGACCCATTCCTCTTGATTGTCCACTAGAGACCCGAGCTGCGTCCATTCTTTATCTGAGACGGAACCATCGTGACGTGCGTTCATCATCGTCTCTGCTCCCCATGCAACAGGCCAGCGGAGTTGCTGACTTGTTGATTTAAGGCATTGCAGGATAGTTTCAGAGACTTCCTCAGGTCTCACGTTAGCCTCAATGCCTGCCATATACATATCAAGCATTCGGGCATAGATATTTTCAAAGTCGGCATTCTCTGGGACAGTATTATTCTTCCCGAGGATTGCTGTTCTGGTTACACCTGGTTCAATAATAGAGACGCGAACACCGAAACTAGATAGATCATGGGCAAGATTCTCGCTAAGTCCCTCGAGTGCCCATTTAGATGCAGAGTAGATTGGTTGTGCAGGCAATCCAACCCGACCCGCAATGGACGATACTTGAACAATGTGTCCTGATCGCTGAGCACGCATTGTTGGTAGCACGGCTTGAATGCATCTGACTGCCCCCCAGAAGTTGGTCTCAAAGACCTCTTTATCTGACTCAATATCAACATCTTCAATAACTGCGTTTGAACCTATTCCTGCATTATTAATTAGAACATCTATTTGATTACTCTGTCCGAGAATCTCACCAACCCCTTGTTGAACAGATGCAGTCTCGGAGACGTCGAGCTCGATTTCCCTGATATCTAAATCTAATTGTCGCGTTATTTCCCTGAGCTTTTCGCCTTTCTTCAATGAGCGCATGGTAGCAAAAACGCTATATCCAGATTTGGCCAGAGAAATTGCTGTCGATCGCCCTATCCCTGAATTAGCGCCTGTAACGATACATGTTTTCTTCACGGTTCAGTTTTGGTTTCGCAGGAAGCGCCGAAGTATTTTCCCACTAGGTGACTTAGGAATTTCATCAATAAATTCAACCATCCGAATCTGCTTATAAGTTGCTACTTTCTCTGCGACAAAATCCCTGATCTCAATTTCTGAAACTTCCATATCTGGCTTGAGAGTCACAAATGCTTTGGGAAGCTCGCCGGACTCATCATCAGGTATTCCAATGACGGCAACATCAGCGACAGCGGGATGGGAGATGATAAGTGCTTCCAGTTCGGCAGGCGGAACTTGAAAACCTTTGTATTTGATGAGTTCTTTCACACGGTCAACAATATAGATATGTTCAAATTCATCGATAACTGCAACGTCTCCTGTATGGAGCCATCCATCATTATCTATTGTCTCCTCGGTTGCTTTAGGGTTATTTAGGTACCCTGCCATCACCATAGGGCCCCTCACCCAGAGCTCCCCTTCTTCTCCAACGGCCTTGTCTTCACCTGTTTCAGGATCAACGATTCGGCATTCAGAGTTAGGGACAGTAACTCCAACGGAACCTGGCCGGTACTGACCTGGGGGAGTCATATGGGAAACCGGGCTCAGTTCTGTCATTCCATAGCCCTGAATAACATCGCACTGAATTCGTGTTGCTGCTTCCTCGGACAGTTCTGCTCCGAGAGGAGCGGCTCCAGACATGACCAGTTCAAGTGAAGACAAATCGTATTGATCAATTATGGGTTGTTTCGCCAGAGCTAAAATCATTGGGGGAACAGCAAAGAAGTGAGTGATCCTATGCTCTTGAATCAGTTCGAGCGCTTGGATGAGATCAAAGCGTGGCATTGAGATTACAGTGCAACCATTTGCTAATAATCCATTCATCAACACTTGCATTCCATAGATATGAAAGAAAGGTAATGCAGCAAGTCCTGACGAATCTTGATCATAGGGAATCGCCGATTCACATTGGCAGAGATTCGCAACAAGGTTTCTATGTGTAAGCATCACTCCCTTTGGTAGTCCTGTAGTGCCCGATGAGTAAGGAAGAACGACGTGGTGGTTCGCAAGGTCAACTTCTACCTGTTCTATGGGATCAGCTTGAAGGACCTCTGCAAGGGGAGTGGCATTCTCGTGTTGCCCGATAACGATGATCTCTTCGACGTCAGTGCCTTCAATAGCTTCGAGTGCGATTGGCATTGCTGCTTCAATAGTGACAAGAATTGTAGCGGACGCATCAAGGAGTTGGAATCTCACTTCCTCGGCACCGTAGGTAGGGTTAACTGTTGTGACAGTCCCCCCCGCTACTCCACATCCATGGAAAACCACTGCATATTCAGGAATATTAGGAGCTACCAGCGCCAAAGTTGACCCAATGCTGAATCCACGATTAGATAAAGCTCCAGCGAATCTCTGAATCTGATCTTTCAGTTCAGCAAAAGTAACAATTCTCCCGGTAGCCCCGTCGATAAAGGCTGGTTTATCCGATACCTCATCCGCTTTACGCAGCACATAGTCAGTTATCGAAACATCGGCAATCTCTACATCGGGCAATGGACTTTTATGAATTACTGTCACTGGGACTCCTCACTAATCACTTGAGTAGCTTCTCTTAAACCTGGCGTCAATGCAAACCTCACAACAATCAGATTTTGGAAAATTGCCGGTATTCCCAATATTTCCTATAGGCGTTATTCAGGTTAGAGTAGAGGCGTTAACAGTAATTGGAGGGAAAGTGGCCAAGTTTGAAGGAAAAGTTGCACTTGTAACCGGAGCAGCATCTGGAGTAGGAAGAGCAACAGCGCGCCAAATGGTTAATGAAGGAGCGAACGTTTACGGAATAGATATCAATAATGAAGGACTAGAATCAGTTGCCGCCGAACTTGGTTCAGGGTTCAAGCCTGCTATCTGTGACATTAGTAATCGTGATGCCTCAAGAGGAGCCGTGGAGGAATGTGTCTCTACTTTCGGGAAACTAGATATTGTCGCAAATGTTGCAGGGGTTGTGAGATCTCATCATGCCACCGATGTAGATGAAGCGACTTGGCGTTTGATTATGGGAGTCAATTTAGATGGCATGTTCTGGGTCACACAGGCAGCTATTCCGCACCTACTAGAAACAGGGGGGAATATTGTGAATGTTGCATCAAATGCTGGCTTCATGGGTCAGGCTTACACCGTTCCATATTGTGCTGCAAAAGGAGCAGTTATCAACATGACTAGAGCACTTGCTATGGAATATATTAAAACCGATTTACGGGTCAACGCGATAGCTCCCGGCGGGATGAAAACAGGCATGACCGAGAACTATCATGTCCCTGAAGGAATCGATTATTCATTAATGCAGACATACACAGGTTTTCGGGGAATGGCAGAACCGGAAACTGCTGCAAATGCGATCTGCTGGATGGCCTCGGATGAGGCAGCCCGTTGCACGGGATCAATCCTTTCAGTTGATGGCGGGCTTACGGCAGCATAAATAGTGTTGGCTAAGGCAAAGAGGTAAGATCAAAGTAAGGGGACGTATGCGCGGTATCAAACATCCAATGACAGATGAAATTTACGAAGTTAGCGATGATGGGCTTAATGTTGTCGTAACCAGTGACGTTGGTTCCGGTGTCTTCACTTTTGGTGGGCAGTGGATCTCTGGCGAGTTAAAGGCAGCCGATGCTCATTTATGTGGATGGTTGGGAAGCGAACGAGGAGAGAATCGCTTCCGAGACGCAGAAAATAGAACAAGGAAAATGTCATGACACTTGCAGAATCACAATCAAAAGACCTTACCTACCAGCAATTACTAGACCTTGATACGCACGAAGTAAACCCGATGCTTCGCCTTACAAGTGATGTTGACTTCGGAACGATGAACATACCTGTTGAACGATATCTTTCACAAGAATTCTTTGATCTGGAAGTTGAAAAGATTTGGAAAAAAGCTTGGCAAATGGCGTGCCGAGAAGAGCACATTCCCAACGTGGGGGATACCTATGTGTATGACATCGTTGGGACGTCTATTCTTGTTGTTAGATCAGCCCCTAATGAAATAAAAGCTTTTTATAACGCATGTCTCCATAGGGGCCGCCAACTCAGAGAATGTAGTGGTCACGCAGGAGACGTTATCAGATGCCCTTTTCATGCTCTTGCATGGCACCTAGATGGGACACTCGAGAACTTGACAACAGCATGGGACTTTCCTCAGGTCCAACCGGAGAATTTCTCTCTTCCTGAGGTAAAAGTAGGAACATGGGAGGGATGGGTCTTCATTAACATGGACCCCGGATGTCAGGACTTTTATGAATATATAGGCGACCTGCCGATGCATTTTGAAAAGTGGGCACCCCATAAGAAGTTTGTCTCTGCTCATGTAGCAAAAAGGTATCCTGTCAACTGGAAAGTAGCACAAGAGGCGTTCATGGAAGCTTTCCATGTAATCGCAACTCACCCGCAGATACTGGCAGGAACAGGGGACTGCAACAGTCAGTACGATGTCTTCGGAAACTTTTCACGAGCCATCACTCCGAACGGTACGCCTAGCCCACACCTCCAATGGGATCCGACGGAGCAAGAGATCTTTGATGCAATTACGGATAAAAGATTAGATGAAGACTCTATGGCCGTGATTCCAGAGGGCATGACGGCTCGTGCTTTCGCTGCGCATGTAGCTCGTGAAAGGCTACGGTCTGCTGTGCCAGATGTCGATACTTATTGCGATGCGGAAATCAATGACAGCATGTATTTCACGTTATTCCCTAATTTTCACCCCTGGGGGGCTTTCAACAGAATCAATTACCGCTTCCGACCAGCAGGAACGAAAGTAGATGAGTGCATAATGGAATGCATCTACACAGAGGACTTTGAAGGTGATGAGAGACCAGCTCCTGCCGAATACATCGAACTAGGCATAGACCAAGAGTGGACTGAACTTATCCCGGTGATTGGAAATCTAGCGAGAGTATTCCATCAAGACAGCTTTAATCTCCCCAAAGTCCAAAAGGGATTAGAGACATTTCGAGCTGATGGGCTTACACTCACGAAATACCAAGAGGTCAAGATCCGTCACTGGCATGCAATGGCAGAGAGATTCATTGCGAATTAGATAGTTACTATCAATCGTTAATCCATGTTCCATGGAAACCCGTAGGAACCCTCTGAGGTATATGGATCTCCGCAACTGGATCTGCAGCTACATTGCTTGCATCAAGGATGACAAGGTATGAAGTATTCGTATCACCGGCGTAGACATACGTCATTAAGTACCCGTCATCTTCGTTGGTAGCACCTAGAGCAGGCACGAAAGACGGTTCTCCTGGGAAATGTCCCGCAGGGTAACTATGAGTCTGTGAAGTCCCGCCATTAGACAGGTCGTACTTGATTGTTGCTCCACCTTGGTCTACGCCCGTTATGCCACCATCACCCATAGAAAGGCAATATCCGTAACGGTTCTTGAGTCCTACAAGACTATCGGGGATTCTTGGGAATTCGCTGCCTTTATCGTCTATCTGCCGTTCTGAAACAGTCCCTGTTTTCATGTTGAGACGCCATTCCCACATCATCGGGGCATCTTCTGGGTTCGGGTCATCAGGTACTGCGATATCAGAGGAATTTCTCCAGATTTCACGTAATCTACATCCGTTTACGACGATGTCATCACCATCTTCGTATGAGTTCAAGGTGTGAAAGACATAGCAGGGGTTAACGTCGAACCATTTCACATCAGAGTCTTTTCCAGCTCGTGGCATGACCCCAAACCTCGATGGATAGTCATCACTCCATTTGATTGGCATGCCACCGCTCATGGCTTCCTCCATATCAAATACTGCTGGAAGGTCAAGGAAGATTGAGTGGTTTCGTGTGACGGTGAAGTCATGCATCATTGTCGGCCCACCGACAGTGATTTCCTCGCTTTGTAGAAGTTCTCCATCGGCACTTATTCGGTGGTACATCAGATACGGCGGTAACGAGCTGTACCCGAACATGAGGAGTTCGCCAGTCTCGCCGCATACTTTAGGATGGGCTGTCATAGCGGTCGCGAGCTTGCCACCGTAGTCGTGGTATCCGACGGTTTCTACGTCTTTGCTGAGTTCATATGGGAAAGACCCTTCTTCGAGGGCGTATATTTTGCCGCCATGTCCAAGGACACTTGTGTTCGCTACGCTCACTTCATAGTTGAATCCGCCCTTTTCCATATCCAAGTACAATTCCATTCGGTCTTTATCGGGGTTATCGAACATGGGCGTCCGAACATACCTGTTCCGGTACCAGTTAGCTTTTCCATTTGATATCTCAACCCCATGGATCATTCCATCTCCAACAAACCAATGGTCGGATTTGCCAGATTGGGGGTTTGCACCATTTCGGAAATAGCGGCCTTGTAACTCTGAAGGAATAGTTCCCTTAACTTCAAGTTCGGTAACTGTGAGTTCATCGAAGACTGGGGCGTTATTTCCTGAAAGGTGCCAAGGCTTTCCCTCGTCTGTGTTTGATGCAGGTACTTCTGTTGTCGCCATATTTCCCCCTGAGCACCGTTTAGGTAATTAGTGGTGCTAAGTGATACTGTGGCACAGATCTAATCGCATTACCATTTACGCACTCACTGCGGGCATAAAATTTTCGGGGGAAATTTACGTGGAGCTTTACCTTCAGAATCTGTTGACAGGGCTTGGCGATGGTGCGGTTATTGCGGGAGTGGCGTTGGGTTTAGTGCTCGCCTACCAAGGATCAGGAGTTCTGAATTTTGCTCACGGAGCAATGATGATGTACTCGACGTATATCTACGATGAGTTACGAGACACGGGGGATTTTGTTTTCCCGATCTCTTTTTTTGGATTTGACAGAGTAAATTTGCTCGGGACACCTGAGAAGGGGGAGTTGGCGTCCTTTTGGCCAGCTTTTCTCTTAGCGCTTCTTATGGCAGCAGTGTTAGGACTATTGATCCATCTCCTAGTTTTTCGGCCCCTGAGGGGGGCTCCATTATTAGCGAAAGTCGTCGCTACCGTAGGTGTATTCATTCTTCTCCAGTCGCTTGTTCTGCTTCGGTTTGGAACATCAAATGAGACAGTCAGAGCGATTCTCCCGACTGATACTGTTACGGTACTTGGTACACGGATTCCTCAAGACCGCTTCTGGCTTGCAGGCATTGTTATTCTCACAGCGTTGGTCTTGACTATTTTGTACAAGGCTACGACTTTTGGTTTAGCGACAAGAGCTGCAGCGGAAGAAGAGAAAGGGGCTACCTTGCTTGGGTTCTCTCCTAATGTTCTTGCTGCGGGTAATTGGATGCTTGCATCTGTGGTGGCAGCAGTCTTCGGTATTTTGGCTGCGTCTCTGTCAAACGGTGTGAACACAGTTAACTACACGCTTTTGGTTGTCCCTGCATTAGCAGGTGCCCTAGTTGGCGCTTTACGGTCCTTCTGGGTCACGGCGGCAACATGTCTAACTTTGGGAATGGTTCGCTCCGAATTGTCTCTTCTTCAGATAAAGTCCTGGTGGCCGGATTTTGCTCGAACCGGTATGCGAGATGTTCTGCCCTTCATTGTAATTGTCGCAATTCTGTTTTTCCGAGGAAGAAGTCTCCCGACGCGTGCAAGTTTGGTAGACGTGAAATTAGCATTTGCTCCAAGACCTCGGAACGTTTTTCCGGCAACCGTAATTTTAAGTGGTGTAGCACTTCTAGGGATTTTCTTTTTTGATAGAGCGCTCCGCCTGAGTTTGTATGAGTCGCTGACATCCACGATTATTGTGCTATCCATTGTGATTCTCACTGGTTTCGTTGGCCAAGTGTCTTTGGCTCAAGCCGTTTTTGCAGGAATAGCTGGATTCATTCTTGGGAAAGTAGCTTTAGAGACTGGTATTCCCTTTCCGGTATCCCCAATTATCGGGGCTATAGGGGCAACTATTCTCGGCCTAATCGTTGGGATCCCAGCCCTACGTATCCGAGGTATTCAGCTCGCAGTTGTTACCATGGCGCTTGGCGTGGCGTTAGGTACCATTTTATTTACGAATAGATGGTTTATTGGAAATACGGGGGCATTGCCTATTGAACCCCCTGACCTATTTGGCGTTAATCTCGCAGCTAATGTCGGAACTGATTTCAACCGCTGGGAATACGGCATAATGCTGCTTGTCGTGACAGCCTTATGCGCCTTATTCGTTGTCAATATCCGCCGATCTGGGACTGGACTTCGTTTTCTTGCTATTCGGGCTAACGAAAGAGCTGCTGCAGCATGTGGCGTTAACGGTGCAGCAGTCAAATTGCAGGCATTTGCGTTTTCGTCATTTCTAGCCGGACTAGGTGGAGCGATGATGGCTTACCTTCGAGGGCAGATCAGTGGAGAGTCCTTCAGCGTATTTGCCAGTCTTGCCTTATTAGCATTTGCCTATTTAGGTGGCATAGGGTCAGTTAGTGGGGCTTTGGTAGCAGGCGTTATAGCGCCTGGAGGGTTAGCAGTAGCTTTAATTGCAAAAGGCTTTTCTGGCGACAGCATAGGAACTTACGCTAACTTAGTTGGAGGGGTTGGTTTAATACTGACCGCAATTCTAAATACAGATGGGATAGCAGGAAAGGTCGCTCGGGATAATCAGGCGAAACGACAGGCTAGATCTAAACAAATGAAAGAAGAGGCTTTGCCAAAGGCAGGCTAGGGGGAAAAATGAAAAAAACGCTTATAGCGGTGTTCGCAATTTTGGTACTGATTGTGGCTGCCTGTGGTGGGTCAGACAGCGGTTCAGATAATGAGAGTTCACAGATCCCTGAAGAAGAGGTTTCATCCTCATCTGATGGCACCTCTGAAGAGGACTCCTCGTCAGTCGGTGAAGACTCTGACGGTAATAATGCACGCGAAACTCTTATCGGCTTTATTAGCGCAATTATTGGTCTTGACAATGACGATTATGTTGCATGCATAGTTGACTCTGTTGCCGACTCAGAAGGTCTCACATACGAGGAAATCCTTGAAGATATTACAAGTGAAGAGAGTCAAACTGATGCGGCAGCTGAAGCAGCAAGCATAGCCTGTATTACGGAGTTGTCTCCCGAAGAGATCATGGAACTTTCTGAAATCGGCGAAGAAGGAAATGAAGCCGATGAACCGGTTGAAGCAGACTACTCACTGCCTGCAGTTCGAATAGGTTTAATGAACCAAGAGAATGACCCTATCGGGTCCTTCCCTGAGATAAGGCTGGGTATTGAAGGAGCCGTTGATTATATCAATGCTGAATTGGGTGGAATCGAAGGTCACCCTGTTGAACTCGTTACGTGTCTTCAAAATAGTGTGCCCGCTGCACAAGAGTGCGCACAGGACCTTGCTACAAGTGATCTCATATCGGTAATTAACGGCGTCAACATATGGACGGTTGCATTTGATTTCTATGGAACAATGGGCGACACCCCAATTATCGGGGGCTTGCCTTTATTCGCGGCCGACTATGACCAACCAAACGCTCGATACTTCAACGGTGGAAGCGTGCAAGTCTATTCTGCAGCTGCACGTTTCGTTGCAGAAGATTTGGGAGTAAATAAGGTAGCGGTTCTTGTAAACCAAAACCCCGCAGCTACCGCTGCTCTTGATTCAGGCCTCGCTCCAATCTTTGATGCTCGTGGAATCGAATATGAAGCTATTGATGTTGCGATTCCTTTAACAGACGCGATCCCTCCTGTAAGCCAGGCAGCTGCAGCTAACGCAGATATTGTCATGTTGCTTGCTGCAGGAAATGAATGTGTCCCTGTTATAAGAGCAGCGAATCAATTGGGTATACCCGCTGAGAAAATGTTTTACAGCGCAACGTGCGATACCGACGATATTTACGCTGAGGTCGGCGAATTGATGGTAGGAAGCTACATCCACAAGGGAGGCTACACAATCCGTGAAGTATGGGCACCAGATGAAGTACTTGATGAATTCGATTCACGCGATGGACTAATAGAAACCTATGCTCCTGAAGCTCCAGAAGCTTCATTTACCGGTCTTGGATGGGTCACTATGTTAGATATCCATGACCTTTATGAAGAGATTGGTTACGAGAATCTTGCCGATTCTCAAAACATTATCAACACCATGGATGATGGAAACGTTCGAGGTGGTGTTGGGTCGTTTGGCTGGTCATGTGTCTACAAGGACGTTGGACTTCAGTCACTTTGTCAAGGTTCAGCCTTATTTGTTGAAATAGGCTATTCAGATGGGACTTCTCTGCCGCCAGACATTATTGGACCTGAAGGCTATGTAAACGGGCTAGATCTGCTCCAATAACTCTTCTATAAAATTGAAACACCTGCACTAGCTTCAACAGGGTAAATCCTTGTTGAAGTAACAGCGGGTTGACTTTCAGGGCACTCAAAATTATCCCTAACAAAGTCACAGAAATTATTTGTCTGGTCTCTGTCAACTAGTGCTACGGCTGAACCTGCAAACCCTCCGCCTGTCATACGCGCCCCAAAACAACCCGGTCCTGTAATAGCGATCTCAACAATTCTGTCGAGAGCAGGACTACTTACAGCAAAGTCCTCCTTAAGGCTTGTATGACTTTGATTGAAAAGATGGCCAGCAGTTGCAGAATCGTTTTCTGCGAATGATCTAACGACTTTCAACACGCGTTCGCTTTCGCTAACAACGTGATGCGCTCTTCTTTTTAATAAGGCATCGGTCAGACTTTTAAGGTCACTCATTGATGCGTCCCGAAGGGATGAAAAGCCTAGAGCGGATGCTGCGACTTCACAGTCCTTCCTTCTATCGTTATAAGAAGTAGACTTTAACTCTCTTCTGGTACCAGTATCCATAATAACGACACCAGTACCTTCAGGGATTAGGACAGGTGAGGTATCAAGGGATAAACAGTCAAGTAGTAATGCGTTACCTTGTTGCGAGAGAGCACAAGCTAGTTGATCCATAACGCCTGAGTTGACACCTATAAGTTCATTTTCAACCCGTTTCCCTAACAAGGCGATTTCGGTCAAGTTGACATCCATTGCCCCAAGAGATTTAAAAACTGTGCCACTGGCGACCTCTAAAGCTGCTGATGAAGACAAGTTTGCTCCTGAAGGAATGGTGGAACTTATATAACCACTCCAACCCAAGGGCTCTGACTGAGAGCGACTCATGAATGATCCCATCCCGTGGATAAACCTTCCCCAACCAGGGGTCCTCATAGGGTTATCTTCGAGAGAGAACTTTACTGATCCAAACCCTTCAGATGTTATGGTCATCATGTTGTTCCCTGATGGTGAAGCCGCGATTAAAGTTTCAAAAGGTATGGCCATAGGAAGCACCAAACCGTCGTTGTAGTCCGTATGCTCACCAATCAAGTTCACTCGTGCAGGGCAGCGCACAAGTATTTCAGGAAAGGAGCCAAACTCGCGTTGGAAACCTTCCGTAGTCCTATTCACTTGCTCTGATCTAAAAGTACTCACCGTTCTATTCTCCAACATGATTGCAGGAAATGAAATCAGTTCCGAAGGAATTCCTCTTTGAAAGATAAGTCATCTACATTTAAATAATGCCAAAGATAGTTAATATGAGGTCGGTAGTCAGAGCTTTTGCTCAAAGCCTTTTAGCTGACGCCCTCTTCTTTCCTGAATTACGTCATCCCAAAATGTTGCTGTATTTCAATCATGAAAGTGGACAACGTGAAATTTAGAGGGACCCTTTTGGCTTTTGATGTGGACGGAACACTTCTGAATAGTCAAGGTCAGTTGACGGAGCGCACAGTCACAGCCATCAGTTCAGCCAGAGATAAAGGCGCAACAGTGATATTAGCTACGGGTCGAAGCTGGAGTGAACTTCAATACGTGATTGATGCTATCCCCGACATAGAGTACGCAATTTGCACAAACGGGTTAGAAGCGTATAGCCGTCTAGGGGAAATCCTCTATACGGAACAAATACAACCACATCTTGCAAGAGAACTAGTCGCCACTATCCGGTCTTCCATACATGGAGTTGCAATAGGAGCGGGAATCGGTAGTGAATTATTTGCAGAACCCAAAGTCATTGAGGGACTAGTTCCCGGAATAGAGATAACATCTGATCGGCTAGTAGATGATATTGCACAGGTCTTAACTTCAGATGTCCGAGACCTCCTCATTTACCATCCAAGCTATGTAAATAAATTGGATGACCTGTTTACAAAAGTAAAGGATGTAATTGTTGACGACAGAGTAGATATTGTTTATTCAGGTCTGCCAATGATTGAGATCGTTCCTGCAGGGAGCGGGAAAGGAACTTGTCTCGCTTGGCTTGCGCTACAACTCGAGTTAAAGCAGGAGAATGTGTTTGCTTTCGGAGATGGGATGAATGACCTCTCAATGCTGAAATGGGCAGGTACAGGCATAGCCATGGGTCAATCCCACCAAAGAGTTAAAGCATCTGCGGATCTGATCATAGGCTCAGTTGATGAAGAGGGAATAGCAGAATGGATTGAGAATAACCTTTCAAACTAGTCTAAAACTTCTGACAAAACATACGTAAACCTGTCTTGCCGTCATATCCTCATATTAAGAAATCAGGATTTAAATATGTCAACAAATGATTTACTCCATAACCGGTACAAGGCCATTATGGCTCCATACCTTAACCCTCTCTATACTTCCCCAGTTTCAATTGATAGAGGCCAAGGAAGCTATGTTTGGGATGTGGAAGACAACCAGTACCTTGATTTCTTTGGCGGTGTCCTTACAACAATGATCGGCCATAACAACCCAGCTGTAACGGAGGCAATCCAATCCCAAGCAGCCAAGGTTTTGCACACCAGCACATTATATTTAAGTGAACCTATGATTGAATTCGCTGAAGAAATTGGCGCTGCATCAGGTATCCCTGACGCCCGTGTTTTCTTTACTACCTCAGGGAGCGAAGCAAATGATACCGCTTTGATGCTGGCCACAAGTTTTCGGGATTCGAACGAAATCTTAGCAATGCGACACAGCTATCACGGAAGAACTTTCGCAACTCAGGCAGTGACGAGTCAGTCAACATGGTTATCATCCCGTATATCAGGGCTCTCTGTTAACTACGTGCAGGGGCCATACCGATTACGTAGCCCGTTCCAAAATATGGCTGATGAAGAATTTACTAAAGCTTGCGTGCTTGATCTCCAGCAAATCCTTGATACCGCCACTACTGGAAATGTTGCATGCTTAATTTTTGAACCTATCCAAGGAGTTGGTGGATTTGCGATACCACCCGATGGGTTCTTTGGAGAGCTGAACAAAGTACTTTCTAATTATGGAACCTTATTGATAAGTGATGAAGTCCAAACCGGTTGGGGAAGAACAGGTGATCATTTCTGGGGTTATGAAGCTCACGGAATAATCCCCGACATGCTTACCTTCGCAAAGGGTGTAGGAAATGGAGCTACTCTTGCCGGCGTTATTGCGCGAGCAGAAATTATGGAAAATATCACTGCACTAAATTTCAGTACATTTGGTGGTAATCCGCTTTCCTGTGCCGCTGGCTTAGCGACATTCAAGGAACTTATCAATCAAAATATGCTTAAGAATGCGTCAGAAATGGGATCCCGTCTCATGCAGGGATTAAGACCAACAGTAGATAAAGCTCCATGGCTTAAACTTCGAGGAAGGGGATTGATGGTTGCTCTTGAAGCAGTTAGAACTGAGCATGACAATACATTTGAACCCTACCCACAGAGGGCATCTGAGCTTTTAGAAGCCTGTAAACAAAATGGTCTTCTTCTAGGGAAGGGAGGCGCATTCGGTAATGTTATTAGGATCACTCCGATGCTAAACGTCACCCCTGATGAGATAGATGAAGGCATTAGTATTTTAAACGAAGCTATTCTTTCGTGTAATTAATTAGAAGCTATTGGGTTCTTAACTACCTCTTATAAGTTTCGCTACGAGGTTTGCAGTTTTAGCTGTTCTCCCTGTCATGGTTTCGTAGGTATCTGCGAACTTTAGGAGAGATCCACTTGATAAAACACCAATGGACCGAAGAGGTTCTGGTTCCCATTTTTTTGATTGCTTCCCGACCCACGGAAGTAGAGTTCGAGATGTTTTTCTATTGAGAATGAGGTCTGCCATCGTTCGACCAGCGAGGTTAGCTGAAGCGACACCAGAACCTACATATCCGCCGAGTACACCGGTGCTGGTATCTTGGTCAAATCTGAGGCCTGGAAGCCAGTTTCTGGGAATAGCTAAAACTCCTCCCCAACGATGCGTGACTGCAGTCCCCTCTAATTGTGGTAGTAAATTGACTAGCGTGTGATGAACGTCCAGGTGAGATTTCTCGTCGCTTTCGGCATCAGGTGAAATTTTTGATCCGAATTGATAAATTGGGGTTCCTCTTCCACCAAATGCAACTCTATTGTCTTCGGTAAGGGTTCCGTAAATAACACTGTATCTGTCATCAGAAAAGGCCATCCCTGCTTTTAGCTTCATCTCCTCAAGTAGTTCTTTAGAAAGAGGTTCGGTCGCTATCATCCTTGAGTATGCAGGTATGTAATCCCTTTTCTTTCCTTTTAAGTTTCTCGTATATGCTTCTGTTGCAAGAACCACTATTTCTGAGTCCACGGATCCGTGTGTTGTCGTGATTCTCGTGCCCTCAATTTCAGTTACCTCTGTTGCTTCTACTATCTGCCCACCTAGCTTTTCCACAGCGGAAGCTAGACCTCGAACCAATCTGAAGGGGTTTAGAGTCGCAGCAGGGGAAAAGAAAATTGCCGATTCGATATCTGTTGCATTGAGCATTGTGCGAGCTTCGTCTTTGCCTAAAAGGTCTATTATTTCCGGTTCTAGACCCATTGATTTCGCTCTTTTGACCTCATCAAATTGTCTTTGTGCTTGAGGTTTATTCCTGGCTAACCTAACTAAGCCATTTTTGTTAAACCCGCAGTTAATGCTTTCTTTCTTCACGACATGTCCCACTTCATCCACGGCATCAAATATTGCGCGCTGTAATTTGTTAACTAATTCTGGTGACGAATATTTAGCGTATCTATTGGGGCTGCCAGCTACTGACCCTTTGCACCACCCACCATTCCGACCAGATGCTCCAAACCCGCAGTATTGCTTTTCAATGATCATCACCCGTATCGTAGGGCTGTTTTTAAGAAGATAATAGGCTGTCCAAAGACCACTGAAGCCTCCGCCCACAATTGTGACGTCCACAGATTTATCTCCTGAAAGCGACTGTCTTCTAGCGATTTTCTCTGCATTCTCTTCAACCCAAACAGGGAATTGGTTAGATTCGGTTAGGGCGTGTACCACTGTCATAGCTTTCTGTCTTCAGCTTTTGAAACTAGCCACTTAAAGATAGGGTCACTATCTCTGGTATCGAGCATTTCGGGATGCCATTGGACAGCGACAATGGGCAATTGACTGTGTTCTATTCCTTCAACGATGCCATCATTTGAAGTTGCTGAGGCTGAAAAGTGTTTTCCAAGAGTTTTGATGCTTTGATGGTGTAACGAATTAACTTCAAGCTTTTCCCCATATAGTTTCTCAAGGATTGACCCCTTTTCGGTTGTGATGTCGTGCACCCTTGTAGAGGGGGCTTTATCCCGAACTGAGTGAGGGGGGACATCTTGGTATAAGGACCCTCCAGCGTGAACATTAAGAATCTGCAGACCTCGGCAGATTCCAGCAACAGGCAACTCGCATTCATAGACCAGTTCTAAAATTTTCAGTTCAAACTCATCTCTTGCAGGTTCAATGGATTGAAGTTCAGGCTCCGGTTCCGCGCCGTACCTTTTGGGGTCTATATCCGCACCACCGCTCATGAGTATCCCGTCAAGTCGTGGGATGATTTCTGCTGGGTCAAGGCTTAACGGAAGAAAAACTGGAACACCTCCTGCAGCAATAATTCCTTGTGCGTAGTCGACCCAGTAAACATCAAACGGTAAGTGATTCATGACCTTTAAACTTCCGCGCAACATTTCGCCTTTGCGACGTCTTCCCGTAATACCTATAAGAGGCTTTTGCTCCACCATCAACCAATATCAATAATCAAATCTAATGCTACGAATGCAACGGTATCGTAAATAGAGGTAACTAGGTCACTTCTCGGTCTCAGTCTCGGAAAAAATAAGGAAATTGCTTTATGAATTTTGCTGTTGATGGCGCAGAGGAATCACGGTTGATGCGCTCAGTAGTAGCCGCCCCTGATTTTGAAGCAGGGCTCCATTTTTTTGTGGATGAACTTGAATTCAAGATAGTGATGATTTCTCCTGCGGATGATCCAAATTATGCGATTCTCAAAAAGGATCATTTCATCATTGCTTTAGACAAGCATGCTGACACGCCACCACTTACTATTGAGATTCCGGTCAAAGACCAATTAAAGTTCGGAACGGTTATCGTTGGGCCGAATGGTACCAATATTAGATATAGCTCTGTAGCTGGAAGCCATGAACAAAAGGAAAGGCATGACCCAATCTTCAGCCTTTCACGCCTTTCTGATGCTGAATGGGTGCACGGTCGGGCAGGTATGTCCTACCGTGCATTGAATGGTAGCAATAGTGAGCTCTCATCAGCTTCACAGATAAGGATCAAAGGAAGTGGAAACGTACCTGATTGGGTTCACTATCACGACGTTTCCTTCCAAACGCTTTTCTGCATCAACGGGTCAGCAACACTGGTGTATGAGGATCAGGGCGAACCTTTCCTTTTCTCAAAAGGGGACTGCATACTGCAACCACCGGGTATCCGCCACCAAGTTCTGGAATCATTTGATGACCTTGAAGTGATTGAGTTCAGCTCTCCATCAATTCATGCTACATTTTCCGATTTCGATTTGAAGCTACCCAATAGCAAAATCAATACGGATCGGATCTTCGCTGGTCAGAAATTCTCATGTAGTACTAGCGATTCAAGAAAGGCGTCACTTTACAGTGAATCTGACTCCCTTGAAGTGCTTGAAACACCAATAGATATGGCTTCAGGAAGTGTAGGTTGGGTAAATGAAATTTGTGGACGTAAAGAGAGCGACAAACAATTTGCTCCGCTATCCCCGAGAATCAAAGGACAGCCTTCATTCCTCTTATGGTTCGTGAAGAAAGGCTTTGCAGAAATACAAATAGCAGAACGTACAGAAGTCGTAAGTGCCGGTGACGCAATAAGCTATCCGTATGGTTTCAATAGCTCATTGGAGTTTTCTTTACTAAAGCACGATGCTGACTTTGAAGTGCTCGAAGTAGGCTTTTATGGGGAATAGGTATTTATCTTTTAACGTGATCTAATCGTTTTGGGAAAGGTAAGTGAGATTATCCAATTCGCACCTAAAAAGATACAACATGTAAATAATGCTGCTGAAAGGCCTCCCCAAAGGTATGTCAAGCCAGAGAGTAGAGTCCCGAATAGTCTACCAATAGCGTTAGCGGCGTAATAGAGCCCTACATTCACAGCTACATCATCATCATCTTCGGTGAACGCGAGTATGAGATACGAATGAAGAGACGAGTTCAGCGCAAACAAAACACCAAATAGCAATAGGCCAATAATAACCACAACGCTTCTTGCAATATCATTTGCGACTAATGCAGCTAATAAAACAGTGAAAAGCAGCAATACAAAGGACATTATACGAGCCGAGGTCTGAACCTCGTCAGAGTTGCTCTTAAGTCTGATAACGGAAGGAGCGCCTGACTGAACAATGCCATAGCCGATAACCCAAGCTGCAAGAAAGGCCCCGATTCCCTCAAATGACCACCCTAAGTTCTCATCTAAAAAAATAGGTAAAGCTACGACAAACCAGATATCCCTTGAACCAAATAAAAAAAATCTAGCTATTGAAAGTCGGTTGACCGCAGGGTACCTAGAGACCCATATGCGTTCTGGTCGGGGCTTGCTCGATTTCCCTATGCTTTCCTCAAGCTTTGCCAGCACTGCGATTAGTGCTACAGCGACAAGAGCTGCGAGTAGGAATAACGAAGTTTGATAACCCGCCGACGAAAGTAAGGCACTACCAACAAAAAACCCTACTCCCTTCAATGCATTTTTGGAGCCGGTTAGAACCGCAACCCATTTAAAAAGTCGAGACTGTCTTTGGCCACTACCATCCTCTTGTACGACAAACTTTACCGCGCTCTTTGAGCTCATTTTAGTGAGGTCCTTAGCAATGCCAGAGAAAGCTTGGCATGTCATCACAAAAAATACTGAGAAGGCCTTTCCCCAACTAGGATCCACGAAAGAGATGGTCACTAATGCCAGTACTTGAATGAAAAGACCGGCTTTTAAAGTTTGTTCTAATCCAGACTTTGCTCCGATAATCCCTCCGAAAAGGTTTGTTAAGATTCCCATAAATTCGTAGGCCAAGAATAGAAAACTAAGCTCAACTGGGCTGAAACCAAGTTCATGAAAATGCAGGAGGACGACCATTCGTAATGCACCGTCTGTCAAAGTCAAACTCCAGTAAGCGCCGGTGACAAGACCGTAGGTTTTAACCTTCATTTGCTATTGATCATAGGTTTTGCGCGACTTTGGCCGTTAGTTCAGCCATCCGGTGTACATAACCGTATTCGTTGTCATACCAAGCGAGAATTTTGACAAGCCCCCCCGGCAGCATCATTGTTGACAGTCCATCGACAATTCCAGATCGCGAATCGTTAACAAAGTCTGCTGAGACGAGCGGTCTTGACTCAATTCCTAAGATTCCCTTCAGGCTAGTTTCTGATGATTCTTTGAAAAGGTTATTTATCTCATCAACGCTGACTTCTGATTGAAGAGAGAAGACGCAGTCAGTCAACGAGGCATTTAGAACAGGTACCCTTACCGCAAGACCATCAAGTTTTCCTTTAAGTTCTGGAAAAATTTGCGTTATAGCAGTAGCCGACCCGGTAGAAGTGGGAATCAAAGAGTTCAGCGCTGAACGAGCCCGCCTCGGGTCATTGTGAGGTTTATCTACTACCACCTGTGTGTTCGTCGGTGCGTGTATAGATGTGATCAGGCCACTGTTGATACCAATATTCTCATGAAGTACTTTGACGACTGGTGCAAGGCAATTGGTTGTGCACGATGCGGCAGTGACGATATCAAACTGCTTGCTATCATAGAGATGCTCGTTGCATCCCATAACAATATTGAGGACGCTCTGATCATTGACTGGGGCAGCGACAATAACTTTTTTTATACCTTGCGTTAAATAGCTTGATAATGTTTCAACTGTTCTAAATGTCCCAGTGCATTCAAGGACTATTGAAATATCTGACTCTTCCCAGGGAACTTCAATGGGGTCAGCAACTTGTGAATATTGGATTAGGGATCCGTTCAAGGCAAGCTTTCCGTCAATTTCTTGAGCCTCATGTTTCCATGTGCCGTGCACTGAATCAAACTGCATCAAATGCGCAGCGGTCTTCGCATCGCAGTTAAGTTCGTTTATGTGGGCTATTTCAATCTGTTCATGGTGTGCCAGAGCTCTGACAACTAAACGGCCCATTCTACCGAAACCGTTAATGCCGATTCGTGTAGGCATATCTGCCGGTACTAACGGTTAGTGCGAGTGAAGACGGGTGATTTGCTAGTAGATCGCTCTGTGCAAAATGCATACCCATCTTCAGCAAAATCGGAGAGATGTTTAGCTTTAGAGATTCTATTTCGTATAACCCACGAAGCCATTGAGCCCCTTGCCCGTTTCGCGTAGAAACTTACGGTTTTATAATCACCGCCGTCTTTTCTGTCAAGAAATACTGGTGTCACTATTGGGCACTCTAACTTATCAACATGAACTGATTTAAAATATTCGTTAGACGCAAGGTTAATTATGATTGCTTCTCCGGGGCTAGAGGCAAGGGCTTTCTTTAGAGATTCTGTTAGAGAATTACCCCAAAATTCGTAGAGACTATTTCCATGGTCCGTTTCTAATCTGGTTCCCATCTCTAATCTGTACGGTTGAATCAGATCCAGTGGCCGAAGGACACCATAAAGCCCAGACAGTATCCTTAAAGTATTCTGAGCGTAGTCGTAATCCTCTTCTGAGAATGATTCGGGAGCATTCAAGCCCGTGTAGGTGTCTCCGTTAAATGACAATATTGCCGGGCGGGCATTCTTCTTTGTGAAAGGGGTGCTCCAGTCTTGATACCTTTCAAAATTTAACTCAGCGAGCGAATCGGACAAGGACATAAGGGATCCAAGTTCGTCAGGAGTTTTTTTGGAGAGCACACTAACGAGATGTTCGCTTCGTTTAAGAAGAGAGGGTTTACTAGTCTTTTGAGTTGCCCATGGAGATTCAAAGTCAAGGGCTTTTGCAGGAGAAACAACAATAATCATATTTCTATTTCTACCTCAGATTTTCAATCTCTGCCGAAACAACAGATACCAATCTTGAGTTTTTATCATTCGTGTGGAAATCTTACACCTATCTCATGAGACCACAAAGGGGAATATGACTGTGTTACACGAGGATGAGGTTACACTCGCATTTGAGGAATACAGAAAACGTGGTGTCATCGAACACGACTGGAAATCTTGGGCTGATTTGTTTACTGAGGATGCTCAATACGTTGAGCACTACTTAGGGTCATTTATTGGAAGAGTGCAAATCTCGCAATGGATTACCTCAACTATGAAAGAATACCCAAATATTTCTTTGTGGATGGAATGGTGGGCCATTGAAGGTAACAGAGTGGCCTTGTACATTTGGAACAATCTTCCGGACCCTACTGGTACAGGTAAACGATATGGTTTCCCAAATACCACGTATTTGCGTTATGCCGGAGACGGGTTGTGGGATTATGAGGAGGATTTCTATAATCCGGTAGATGCAGAGCGGGTATGGCAAGAATGGTTTAACGATGGTGGGAGAATAGATACTCCTATTAATGAGATGCTGCGTGGAATACAAGGCTGGGCTCCTGAAGTTCCCACTGATCCGATAGCTAGAGAGGAAGTTGAAGAAGAATTCCATAAGTATGTTAGGAGAGGTGAGATAGCTGTTCAGACTGGTAATTGGGATCAGTGGGCAGATCAATTCACTGAGGATGCTAGATACTACGAACATCATTTCGGAAGATTTACTGGAAGAACTGAGATTAAGGACTGGATAACGTCAACCATGGGTCCGTTCCCAGAGATGACCTTCCCCGTAGATCACTACATCATCGATGGAAATCGTGTCATTGCGTTAATCCCAAATCATCTTCCGGATCCAAATGGAGAAGGAAGGGATTATTCTTTTAACGTCCACGTAATTTTACATTATGCGGGGAATGGTCTCTGGAGCTACGAAGAGGACGTCTATAACCCTAAGGAAGCCGAAAGTGTGGTTGCTCGTTGGGTTGAGGCTGGAGGCTCAACCCGCTAGGAGATTAGGCTTTAGCCAGCTTCGCTGTGCGTAACCGGTTCCTCGCCCATCCATTCGCGAAGTGTGTTTTTCAACTTTGTCTGTTGGATGAATAGATCATGTTCCGGTCCGCTATCAGCGGATGACTGTGGGGCCTTGAGGTAGAAGCTGAGCCATTCCTGTACACCGGATTCGCCAGCTCTATGAGCTAGATCCATGAAAAGTGCCAAGTCAAGGACAATGGGAGCAGCCAGAATTGAATCCCTACATAGAAAATCAACTTTTATTTGCATCGGGTACCCGAGCCAGCCGAATATGTCTATGTTGTCCCAACCTTCTTTGTTGTCGCCACGAGGAGGATAATAATTTATTCTTACGACGTGATGTATGTCGCCGTAAAGGTCTGGATAGAGCTCGGGTTGAAGAATTGTGTCAAGCACGCCTAGCTTGGAAACTTCTTTCGATTTGAAGTTTTCTGGCGCATCAAGAACTTCTCCGTCTCTATTGCCGAGAATATTTGTTGAATACCAGCCCTCAAGACCCAGCATTCTTGCTTTAAAGCCAGGCGCAAGGAGAGTTTTCATTAAAGTTTGCCCAGTTTTGAAATCCTTACCCGCTATCGGTACTCCTCGTGACTTTGATAGTTCAACGATGCAGTCTAAATCACAACTTAGATTGGGGGCCCCATTAGCGAAGGGCACATCGCTTTGAAGTGCAGCATATGCATAAATTTGGCTTGGTGAGATATTCGGGTCGTTATCTTTAAGTCCTTGCTCAAAGGCAGCTACTGATGAATGCACCTCGCTTGGCTCCTGAAATGCTTCAGTTGAACCGCACCAGATCATCACAAGCCTGTCACAATCGTTTTCTTCCTTAAAGGATGCGATATCTTGAATCAATGCTTCGGCTTGTTCCCATTTATTCTCAAGGTTTTTAATGCGAACCCCATCTAGTCTTGAGACCCATTGTTTATCAAATACTGCTTCCATTGGGATAATCGATTCAAGCTCACTTGAGATTTCCGAAAGATCGTCTCCGTCAAGCACGCCAGCTGTCCTCGCTGCTTCCAGAACATTTGGGGAGATAGGATCCCATCCGCCGAATACAAGATCCTGTAGCTCTGCTAAAGGAACAAAATCTCTTATTAGTGGATTGCGGCTTTCGTCTTTCGTGCCTAGTCTTATGTGCGCCATTTGGCTGATTGATCCGATTGGCGGTTTCAGTCCTTTTCGAGCCGCAAGAACGCCTGCGATAAATGTTGAGGCAACTGCCCCCATGCCAGGGGTGAGTACACCAAGTTTTCCTTGTGCTGGTTTTATATCTTTAGAAGTCATAACCCAAATATTAGCAAAGTTTAATCATAGATAGATATTGTTAAGAAAAACTTAACTATAATGCAAATGGTATGTACTCTTTGCCTGACTTATCTATACGACAGTTGGAATATCTAGTTGCCGTAGATGAGAGCACTTCGTGGGCAGAAGCAGCTGAGGCCGTTGGTGTAACACCTTCTGCTCTTTCGCAGGGTTTAGCGGAATTAGAGCGCAGAGTAGGGGTTGTACTTTTTGAACGTGTCGGTCGTCGAAGAACGCTTCATCCTAATGCAAACGTTTTACTAGACCACGCTCGCCAAATCATTGGACTAACCATTGACTTATCCCGATGGTCAACACGAATGAGAAATGCTGACGAGGGGACCATAACCGTAGGGATGATTGATATAGCCGCTGTGCACTATTTCCCTGAGGTCCTTCAAGAATTTCGAAAAGAACACCCTTTGCTAAATTTTCATTTGCGGGTTGGTTCTTCTCAACCACTGCTCCAGGCTTTAAGTAGTGGAGATCTAGATCTTGCAGTCTGTGTCGAGCCAAAAGAATTAAAATCAGGGCTAGATAAAGTTCCGCTTCTTACCGAAACTCTCAGCATATATAAACCCGACAAAGGCAAATTAGAGTCACCGGAAAAATGGGGCCCCTGGGTGCTTTTCCCTGAAAGTTCAAACACTCGCCAAATCATTGAGGCTGCATTGAAGGAAAAGGGCTCCCCAGTAGAGACAGTCGCAGATTCACCTCAACCAGAGGTCCTCAAAGAAATGGTTAACCTTGGAATCGGTTGGACAGTACTACCAAATGTTCAAGCAGAAACCGGGCCAAGACCATTGCAACCCAGTGCAGTCCTTAGCACTAGAAATCTAGTAGCTATTATCAGGCAAAATGCGGCTTTAAGCCCAGCGGTCAACGAATTGCTTGATGCCCTCAAAAAACAAATTCAGTGAGTTAGAGTCGTTCAAAATCCCAACTGACAAATGACTCACCGTCATAAGGCATCACTCCGAAGAAAACGCGAGGGTCTCCATCAAACACCATTGATAGGAACAAGCGGTCTCCTTCCCATAATGGAAGATCCGCCTTCTGCCGGATATTCAAATCAGGACTGCATGCCGACAAAATTCTCTGCTTAGAAACCCACTCCAAGGATCCCTCATCATTCAAAGTTTTAGGAAGCCCACTCCACTCAGTTATTAAGAAAATAAAACCTAACCAATCCTCGCGATTCGGTCCAAAGTCAGTCCAAGTAATGACTCCTCTCAGTTCTTTACTGAGTACTTCAACTCCTGCTTCTTCAAGAATTTCTCTATCGATTCCTGACAAAACATGTTCATTCCTTTCAACCTTCCCACCTAGTCCGTTTACCTTCCCGAAATGATCATCGTCTAACCGGCTATTCCTTCGTATAAGAAGTACCTGGTCAGTTTGGTTATCTAAGATATACGCCAAGGTACCTACTAACGGAGTTATCGCCATCCTCAAGGTCTAGCAGGCGAACAGTAACAATGAGCGAATGGTGTCATTTGATATCAATTTCACTGGTCTAAAGTTAAGAGATGGCATCAACTGACTACGCATGCGATATTGACGGAATCGCAACTATAACAATAAATAACCCCAAGCGAAAAAATGCAATGACCTACCCAATGATTGAGCAAATGTATGAACACCTGCTCACTGCAGCAGCAGAAGCACGGGTTGTGATACTAACAGGGGCAGAGGATGCCTTTTGTGCAGGAATTGACCTTGACTTCCTTTCAAGTATTTCCCCTGAAGAAAGAGGTATTAAAGTCCCGACGCATGATGAGAACGGACTTTGGAATATAACTGCCTGTCCAGTGCCAGTTATTGCTGCTATCAATGGACCGGCAGTGGGGATGGGAGCTGAGTGGACTAGTCACTGCGATATTCGAATAGCATCAAGAAGCGGAAAGTTTGCTTGGAACTTCTCTCATAGGGGTCTCGTTCCTGATACTGGAGCCGGTAGTTGGTTGCTTCCAAGACAGATTGGCATACAACCTGCTTTGAGATTGCTTTATTCAGGAGAGTGGTTAGAAGCGGAAACAGCATTAGAACTTGGATATGTATCTGAGGTAGTAGAACCCAAGGATCTTATGAAAGCGGCTTTTGACGAAGCACGAACTTATTTACAAGGGGCAGATTCCTCTCACCGTCTGACTAAGAAACTGGTCTATTCTGGCCTTTCTACTTCGATAATGGATCATCAAAACGCAAGCAGAGAAGCTTTACTTGAGTGTTTTCGTTCGGACGACCACCATGATGGTATCTCAGCATTCGCCGAAGGAAGAAAACCGAACTTTAAGAAGAACTAGTCGCCCAACACTTAACCTAGAGGAATTTCGGCTTTCTCTTTTCTACAGCAGCTTTCACTCCTTCGCTAAAATCGGGATGTTTTATTGACTCCAACTCAGCGGCAAGACTCACTTCAAACAAAGAAGAAAATTGTGCTTTTATCCAATTATTGACTGAAACTTTCGTTCCTCTGAGCGCGACCTGAGGGCCATGGCAAAGATCACGAGCTAAAGATAAAGATGTTTCCATCACGTCATCATCAGAGACTAGATGGTTTATTAAACCTAAACGATCGGCTGTTTCAGCGTCGATAGTTGACCCCAGCATCATCATTTCTTTGGCTTTGTTGGGGCCGATAAGTACGGTCCATATGGCTAGACCTCCGTCTCCAGGGACAAGACCAATATTTATATGAGGGTCTCCCCATTTCGCTTTATCGGATGACACAACAATGTCAGTTAGCAAAGCAAGTGTCGCTCCCAATCCGATAGCATGGCCGTTGACTGCTCCGATAAGTGGTTTCTCAAAATCAAGGAGATTATATATTATCCTTCTTGCTGAGGCTGCAGATATCCCTGAACCTCCCGAAGGGTTTCCATCTAATCTACTTTCCATATCCTTTAGGTCACCTCCTGCACAAAAGGCTGAACCTGCACCAGTTAAAATGGCTACTTTAACAGCATCATCTGCATCTAGGTCCTGCCAGATACTCTCCATTTCAAGGTGTGCTTCTGGATGGAGTCCATTCAGGACATCAGGACGGTTAATCGTCACTGTCGCAATCTCGCTATCAATATCAATTTTGAGAAATTTATAATTCATAAAACCTCGAAAACCCCTTCTAGTATCAACTGATTCTCTGAATATGGCAATTTTGTATTAGGCTTAAAGAGTAGTTGAGGTCTTCTGTAAAGCTTTCACAGAAGCGGGGGCATAGGCATGAAAATAGAAAAAAAACGGACATTTTGTAGAATCTGTCATGCAGCATGCCCCGTAGATGTCGAATTTACTGATGGTAAAGCTTCAAAAGTTTTTGGTGTTGATGATGATCCATTATTTGAAGGGTATACATGCGTAAAGGGACGCCAAATTCCAGAGCAAATTCATAGCCCTAGTCGAATTCGGTACCCGCTCAAGAGAATGCCCGATGGTCATTTTGAGGAAATCTCCTCAAAGCAGGCACTTGATGAAATAGCAGAAAAGATGGGATCGATTCTCAAAGAACATGGTCCCAGAGCAATAGCCACTTACACAGGAACAGGTGGGTATCAAAATGCACCATCAGACCCGGTTGCTAGGGCTTTCCATAAAGCTATTGGTTCAATCAGCTACTACACGTCAGTGACGATTGATCAGCCAATGAAAAGAACTGCTGCAATGAGAGCTGGAGTCTGGGAGGCAGGGCCCCAAAACTTTACCCAAATTGATGTGCTGCTCGCTATTGGCTATAACCCTATGGTCTCAAGTTTTGCCCCCTTTGGAGGGTTACAAGGAACAAACCCTTTTACGACTTTGAGAAAAAGAAAAGAGGAAGGCCTAAAGTTAATTGTCGTAGACCCTCGACGTTCAGAACTTGCGACTCAAGCAGATATACACCTCCAAATACGGCCCGGCGAGGACCCTACACTTCTTGCAACATTCATCAACATCATTCTCACAGAAGGTTTGCACGATCATGAATTCTGTGAGCAGTGGATAGAAAAAGATCATCTTGAACTGTTAGCTGACGCAACGAAAGCATTTACAGCTGAATTTGCAGCGAAGCGTTGTGGTGTTGCGGAAGCTGATATTGTCAGAGCTGCAAAACTATTCGCTGAAGGTCCGACTGGAACAGCTGGAACTGGGACAGGGCCTTCAATGTCTCCGTACCCAAGTCTCATGGAGCACCTCGTTATATGTCTTAACGTAATCTGTGGCCGTTGGCTAAGAGCAGGTGAAGTTTCTGAAAGCAGAAGTCTTCTTCAGCCATATGCCATAAAACGAGCTCAGGTGCTTGGACCATTCGATCCGTTATCAGGACCTCAGAGTAGATTCCGCGGCCTGAAAGGCTATGGAGGGGAAATGCCCTGTACCACGCTAGCGCAAGAAATAGTTGAACCCGGAGAAGGGCAGGTTCGAGCTTTAATCTCAAATGGCGGAAATCCTGTAGCCGCTTGGCCTGATCAAGAACGGAGTCTTAATGCTATGGAATCTTTGGAGCTACTGGTAGCAATAGATCACCGTATGACCCAAACAGCCCAATTTGCTGATTACATTCTTCCACCAAGACTAAGTCTAGAGCGTTCAGATGTTCCTCCATTCATGGATAGATGGTTTCGTGCACCCTACGCTTGCTACACACCAGCAGTGATTGAGAATCCGGAGGGAGACCTGTTAAATGATTGGGAGTTCTATTGGGAAATCGCCGAACGCCTTAAGGTGAAAATACGTCTACCGGGCGGCGAAATCCCAAGCGGGGACCGCCCTACAGATGATGACGTCTTAGAGTTGATTTACGCTAACTCTCTTGTTCCATTTGATGAGATTCGAAAGAAGAACGGACAAACTCTAGAGCATCTCAAACAAAAAATACAGAAAGCTGATTCTGATTCAAGCGGGAAGTTCCACCTTGCTCTTGATGATCACATGAGCGAACTTGAAGAGATCCTTTCTCAGCAAACATCTGCAGAGCGCGTACAAGGGTTTGACCCAGCCGTTCACACGTTTCGTTTAGTGAGTAGACGACTCAAAACGCACCTTAATTCTCTCGGAGGTGAATTAAGCAAACTGAATGAGAAGACCCCAACAAATTACGCATATATGAACCCTGAAGACATGGTTGAACTGGAGGTGAATGATGACGAAATCATTGAAATCGCATCCCCGAAAGCGTCATTGCTTGGAGTTGTGAAATCATCGGAGGATATCCGACGAGGCGTGATCTCGATGGCTCACTCTTGGGGGTCCGCAACATCTTCGGATGAAAAGGTCCGAGACGTTGGCTCACCTACCAATCGATTGATTGATGTTGAAAACGGATTTGACCCAATCACGGGTCAAGCTGTTCAGAGCGCCATACCAGTTTCTGTCAAACAAGTGCAAGAAAAGATTCCTATTTAGTCTAAAAAACTTTTATCTAGTTGCTACTCAAACGTTTAACTGTGTCAGAAAACTCGTGGATAGTATCGTTAATAACTTCCCGAATGGGCCGAATTTCACTTATTCTTCCAGCTACTTGGCCACTTAAAGCGATAGCTGCATTCATATCTCCACCAAAATAGAGGCTTTGAGGATCACCGAACTCCCCGAAAACGTTTTCATCTAGTTCAGCTAAACGCTCTGAACGATCGGTTCGAAGAGCTCGTAAGGCCGGGGAGTGCTTTTGGTTAAGAAACACAGTATCCGTTTCCTTTGCGTCGATAATAGCTTGCTTCCAGTTCTCATGAACCGGAGACTCAAGGCAAGAAACCATTTGTGTTCCCATCTGTACGCCTTCAGCGCCCAGGGCAAAAGCTGCAGCCATTGTTCTCCCATCGTTTATTCCTCCAGCCGCAATAATAGGAACATCAACATGGTCACGGACGAGGGGTAGCAAAACCATTGTTGACACTGGGGTAGGGCTTTTGAATCCTCCACCCTCACCGCCTTCTACAACCAAGCCGTCTACTCCAGCATCAACTGCTTTCATAGCCGCTTTTAGGGTTGGGACAACGTGGTAGACAGTTAACCCAGCGTCTTTCAAGACTCCCGTATATTTAGTAGGAGAACCAGCAGAGGTTGTTACAAATTTCACCCCTTGCTCTATCACGAACTCAGCAATTGATGGGTCTCGAACAAAGGCTTGTGCAATGTTGACACCGAAGGCAAGATCAAGGTCTTTCATAACTCGCATCTCTTCCTTCACAGCGTCTAACTCGCCAGACGAAGTTTCAATTATTCCGCAGGCCCCCGTTCTCGAAACTGCTGAAGCTAACTGAGACCGAGCTATCCAGCCCATAGGAGCCTGAAGAATAGGGATCGGAACTCCAAGGTCCTTGCTTACCCGGTTGTCAAACAGAGGATGTAGTGTCATGTAGCGCTTTCGGTGTATTAGTTCTTCACTTACAATTGCACGTCGATAGTGACATTGCATATCCTGTGAGAAATAGATGTTGGGGAATTTCATATGCTGTTCATGTCTACGTACTCCAGTCCTATAGGCGATTTCCGATTACTGAGTACGAAAACTAAATTAAAGAAAATCATTCTTCCAAGTGAGGACTCAAATTTGAATCCTGCTCCTGAAACGAAGATGAATGTGCCACCCATTTTGGAAGAATGTATGAAACAACTATCAATGTATTTTGGTGGGACTCTTCGATCGTTTTCAATTCCAGTCGAACCAGATGGGACATCCTTTCAGTTGAGGGCATGGACTTATTTGTCCACAATTGAATACGGAGAAACTATTAGCTATGGGACACAAGCGAGGGGTATAGGTATTGAAAAAGGAGCGAGAGCAGTGGGATCTGCGAATGCTTTGAATCCGATTCCAATAATTTTGCCATGCCATCGTGTAATTGGCTCAGATGGCAAATTGAGAGGTTATGGTGGCGGGTCGGATCTTCTCTATATTAAGGAATATCTACTTGCGCATGAAAAGAAGAATATCTAGCCAATCGACTCAAGAACCTCTATCGCCCTTTCAACTTCATCAAGGGTGTTGTAGTGGACCATAGAAAGGCGAACAACTCCATCCTCAGGATTTAAACCTATTGCCTCTGTGAGGCGGTGAGCATAAAAGTTCCCGTGACCACATGAAATGTACGCATTGATAAGAGCATCATAAATTGTTTCACTTGTTGCCGTCTGAGAATGAAAAGCAATCGTTGGAGCCCTTTCATCACGACTTGTTGAATGGCTACCAATAAGTCGGAAATCTTCCCTTGAAAGTATGTAGTTAATTAAGGGAGTCATAAGTTGCTCTTCGTGTTCACCAAAGAGGTCAAACACCTTTACAATGCGGTCCCTTAAACCTGAAGTATCTTTACCAAAATGGTGTTCATAAATTTCCTCGTAGTAGTCAATCATGCCCGCACAGGCAGCAACAGAGGCATGGTCAGGACCTGCTGGAGTCAAACGGTATGTGGGCTTTTCAGAATTAAAAAAGTGCCCTTGATTGGTAACTTGCTCAGAGACATTCTCAGATGTGTACATCAATCCGATATGTGGGCCATAAGTTTTATAAGTGCTGTATAGATACACATCACAGTTCAACTCTTGAATGTCTATTGTTGCATGCGGGGCGAAGGAAACCCCATCAGTGACAAGAAGACCTCCAACACTATGAACAATCTCACTGATAGCCCTTATCGGGTTAATGGTCGCCGCAAGATTAGATGCATGGGTAACAGCTGCTAGGCGCGTCTTTTCACAGATAAGTCCCTCGAAATCGTTTGGGTTAAGTAGGCCTGTTTCCTTATCGACTTTCCATTCTCTGACATTGATTCCAGAGTTTTCTAGTCTCCTCCAAGCACCGATATTTGCCTCATGGTCTTGGTTCGTCACTATGATGTTGTCTCCTTCATTCCAATAAGGCCGGAGAGCATTAGCGAGAACGTATGTATTTTGCGAAGTCGAAGGGCCGAAATGAATCTGCTCGGGTTTTGCATTAAATGTGGAAGGGATGATTTCAATAGCTCGGTCCATTGCTAGTCCGGCTCTTGAAGACGGCCCAAAATTCCAATAAGGCTGGACTTTTGAGTTTGTATAGAAATCACTCAAAATTTTGATCACGTGAAGGGGTACATAGCTCCCGCCAGCATTCTCAAGATGTGCCCATTTCTTAGAGTCCTGATGAGAGAACGCAGGAAACTGAGAACGTACAAAATCAATATCTAGAGAAATCACACATTTAAACTACACGAAAGACCAGTCTTTGCATGAATGAAACCAAGATAAGAGATGGTTTGTTTTAATCAACTACAGTTGTCAATGTGAACGAAGAGAACTCCTGTTGCGCACCCACTAGAGGGGGCAAAAGAAAACCCCATGACCGAAGTTCTGGAAAACAAACAGTAAATCACTACGATCAAATTTCGTTGACTGGTGGTGAGATCAGAATGGGCTCAGACTACGAGAAAGGTTATTTACAAGATGGGGAAGGCCTTACCGGAACAGTATCAGTTTCGCCTTTTCTAATTGACGCACAGGCAGTCACAAATGGCCAGTTCAGAGCTTTCGTCGAGGAGACAGGCTATGTTACCGAAGCTGAGGAAATAGGTTGGTCGTTTGTTTTCGCAGGATTACTCCCCGATGACTTCGAAGACACGCGAGGGGTTCAAGCAACTCCATGGTGGCGGCAGGTTTTTGGAGCTAGCTGGATTGCCCCTGAAGGACCGCATTCAACAATCCAAGAAAAACTAGATCACCCAGTTGTCCAAGTTTCATGGAATGATGCATTCTCATACGCAAATTGGCAAGGAGGCAGACTCCCTACTGAAGCAGAATGGGAGTACGCTGCTTCTGCTGGATTGAGAAATCCAATCTTCCCTTGGGGAGATGAACTTGAGCCAAATGGCAAACATTTAATGAATGTTTGGCAAGGCTCCTTCCCAAATGACAACTCTGTAGCTGATGGATGGTACGGGACAGCTCCTGTGCGTACCTATCCTCCGAATAGATTTGGCTTATTTGAAATGACGGGGAACACTTGGGAATGGTGCCAAGACTGGTTTACAAATGAAAGGAACCCAGCCCCCCATAACCCTTCAGGGCCTAAATCAGCAGAAGCGAAAGTGATCAAAGGTGGCTCGTACCTATGCCATGCATCATATTGTAACCGTTACAGGGTGGCAGCTCGAAGTTCAACTACGCCCGAAAGCTCAATGGGCCATTTAGGCTTTCGGCTGGTTTACGATCTTTGAGCATAAACGCTAAATCAATTTGCATCTAATGAATCAGCCGCTTCAATTTCTTCTCGTGAGACACCCAGCATGAAAAGGATTGCGTCTAAATATGGAACGCGCAAAGTTGTGTTAGCTGCATCTTGAACGATTGGCTTTGCGTTAAAGGCAATTCCTAAACCAGCAACACTCAACATATCAAGATCATTTGCTCCGTCCCCAACAGCGACAGTTTGGTCAATTGGAACGGACTCTAACTCAGCAATCTCATGAAGAAAATCAGCTTTTGTCGTTCGAGACACAATAGGCCCGATTACTTTACCAGTAAGGCGACCATCCACTATTTCAAGCTCGTTAGCTCTGGCATGTTTAATGTTTAACTCACGTTGCAACCGCCTTGTAAATATTGAAAATCCTCCACTTACTATTGCTGTAGTAAAGCCAAGTCGACCGAGTGTCCGGCAAAATGTTCTAGCTCCCGGTGTTAATGTCAGTTTCTGCCAAGCGCGTTCAATGCCTAGCTCGTCTAGGCCCTGTAAAAGACCAACTCTTTCTAGAAGAGATTCTTCAAAATTTAACTCACCGTTCATAGCTCGTTCGGTAATTTTTGAGACCTGTTCGCCGCAACCAGCCTGTTCTGCGAGCAAATCAATGACTTCGTTTTGGATGAGCGTCGAATCAACGTCAAGCACAACCAAACGCTTAGCCTTCCGACTTAGATTCAATGGTTGAACAGCAATATCTAACTCCGGTGTATCAGCAGCTACCTGTAGCAGCCTTTGTCTGATTTCATCCATTCGTCCCCCATTCACTGAGAGTTCATAACTCATGACCGGATAGCGCGAGAGTCTGACAATCCTGTCTATATTCCCCTTTCCATTTGAGATCGCTTCTGTCGCCAGTTTCATCTCTTCTGGGGTAACGTTCCTACCAATCAACGTGACCACACACTGTTCCTTATATTCTGTTGGCTCTCCATCAACTTCCTCAACGTCAATCTGTAAGCCTCTCTGATAGCCAAACAAAAGGAGACCTTTAAGTGCATCATCGCTTTTGTCAACCTCAATCAATACGTCAAGCGTTAGCCTCCGCCGAACAACTATCTGCTCTATATCTTTGATTACAGCGCCAATCTCGGACAAAACCTCAAACAACTCTGCAGATACTCCCAGTTGGTCAGGTCCAGAGACCCGAATCAGAAGCGTGCGGATAATTGACACACAATGACCTTACTCACAAGACATAAAAGGCGGTGGAATACCACTTCAGATTGTGACAAAAACGTTACATTGTTATTCCCCAGAACAAAGCAAAAAGAAAAGTTGTAGATTGAAGACATATCGCACCAGATGGGATATCCCATCGCCAACTTCGCGATATGGGAGGAAAGAAATGACTCAGAAGAGTAAAGTAATCAAGTTGCTTGCAGTTCTGTTCGCATTCACCCTCGTTGCTGCAGCATGTGGCGACGACGATGGTGGCGATAGTTCCGCTAGTAGCGATGAAGTTGCATTGACTGCTGAAGGTGGAAGCCTTCTCGAAACTGTACAGGAAAGAGGAACCCTTAACTGCGGTGTCTCTGGAGCAGCAGTAGCATTCTCTACACTTGATCCCGAAGGCAATATGGTCGGATTTGACGCCGATTTCTGTCGAGCCGTAGCAGCAGCAGTACTAGGTGATGCAGAAGCCGTAAACTTCGTGGCACTTACTGCAGCTGAACGCTTCACTGCCGTTCAATCAGGTGATATTGACGTTCTGATGCGAAATACCACATGGACTCAAAGTCGCGACACAGATGTAGGAATGGACTTTGGTCCAACAACCTATTACGACGGTCAGCAACTCATGGGTAAAGCCTCTGATGGATTCTCAGGATCCAGTTCAGTCGCCGACCTTGATGGAGCAACAATTTGTACAAATGCAGGAACAACCACTGAGAAAAACATCGGTGATGCAGCGGAAGCAGCAGGTATCACAATCAATCTTCAAACATATGAAGACTTTGATATCGTTACCGATAACTTTATCTCTGGCGCATGTGACGTAGTTACAACTGACGGATCAGCACTTGTGGGGCGTAAAGCTCAACAACAGCCTGAAGGTGAAGAATGGGTAATATTCCCAGGAGCACCTATCTCCAAAGAGCCACTCGGCCCGACTTATGGTCAAAATGATAGCCAGTGGGCAGATGTAATTAACTGGACTGTATACGCAACAATCATTGCTTCAGAGAAGGGGATTGACTCCGGTAATGCATCAGGTGTTGTAGGCAATGACGCATATGATGCAGAAGCACAAAGACTTATGGGTGGCGAAGGCGAACTTCAATCCCTCATGGGTCTCTCAGCAGATGCGTTCCAGCAAGTTATCACCCAAGTTGGTAACTATGACGAAATCTATTCACGTAACTTAAACCCTGTTGGGCTTACACGTGAAGGCTCATCCAACGCTGGATGGGAAGACGGTGGACTTATCTACGCACCACCCGCTCGATAACTAGCGGAAAAGCATAGACAACTAGTTGAGGCTCCGGAGCGCATATGCTGCTCCGGAGCTTCTTCTTTGCGCCCTAAAAAATTTGTGTCTACACAGGAAATCACAAATCAGTATTAATATGTCAAATGAAGCAAATCTGTTAGGGGATATGAGGTGAGCATCACATCCGAGGAAAAAACCTCCAGTTACCATCACCAAAAGCCACCGTTTTACCGAGATGCAATAGTAGTAAAATGGATGTTCCAGATTGGTGCTTTAGCGTTAGTTATCTTCGCACTTTGGTTCCTCTCAAGCCAAGCCCGCGACAACCTCACGGCAAGAAACATATCAACCGGATTTGATTTTCTAAGTGTAGACCCTGGAATAAATCTCTCCGAAGGGATTGACACTAGACCCGCTACCGGAGGTCGCGCGCTTTGGGTAGGAATGGTTAACACAATCCGATTAGCTGTAGCAGGAATCTTCTTCGCAACCCTTCTTGGGTTGTTCGTTGGTTTGGCTCGACTCTCAAATAATTGGCTAGTAAAGAAAGTTGGAGCAATTTTCGTAGAAACTTTACGAAATATTCCTCTTCTGGTGCAAATACTTCTATACGGAGCAATTCTTGCAAATCTAGGCGACCTCCAATTTGATTCCGGTTGGGACAACTGGGTCATCTGGTCAAATAAAGGTGTCTCGATTCCTAGAGTGTTTATTGCTGATGGCTTTTACCAATGGGCCGTTTTCATGATCTTTGGAGCACTGGCCGCACGCAATGTTTACAATCGCAGATCGCAATTGAATGATAAGACAGGGCAGGACACTTTCCCATGGGCATGGTCTTCAGGCGTCCTTGCAATTTTTGCCTTGATTGGCTGGTTCATCCATCCAATTTTTGCTTGGGTCGGAAATATTTTCGGAGCTATAAGTGACGGTATCTCAAAGGTTCCAGAAGAGATTCTTCAGATAGTTATCGCGATCTTTGCAATTTTAGCCGCTACTCGTTGGATACGAACTTTTCTTCAATCAAGACGAACTCCGGGTGGGTCGGCACGACTGAGCGATGATGATAAATTCCGAATAATCTTTGCTGGAGTCGGAGCTTTACTGGCGATACTCGTAACCTTCGTGGTCTGGCCGGGTCTGTCAAGTTGGATAATCAATTCCTCAAGTGACCTTTTCGCAGTTTTGGAAAATAAATTTGGGAATGGAAGGACAGGTGGGCCATTTGGTGTTGATAGACCCGAAGTAATTAAACCAGGAAAGTTTGAGAAATATGGTCCTTCCGGACTCACTATGTCAATTGGTTTCGCTGCTGTTTTCTTCGGAGTCGTTCTATATACAGCGGCCTTCATTGCTGAGATCGTTAGGGGAGGAATCCTTGCTGTCCCGAAGGGTCAGATTGAAGCAGCAAACTCTTTGGGCATGAAGCGGACAACAGCGTTACGAACGGTCATCCTTCCTCAGGCATTGAGAGTAATGATGCCGCCGCTGGGTAACCAGTATTTGAACCTAACCAAAAATACCTCCCTAGCGATCGCAGTAGGTTTTAGCGACCTTGTCCAGGTTGGTCAAACGGTCGGTAACCAGACTGGGAAAAATTTGTCCGTTTTTGCAATTTGGATGCTCTTTTATCTAGCTTGCTCCCTGACAATCTCAGTTGTAGTTAATTTTTTCAATGTCCGACTAAAGATCGTGGAGCGCTGAGATGGATGACGTAAAATCTGCAAGTCTTGGTAAACCACCAGAAACTCCGAATCGATCTGTAAATGATTGGGTCAAAGGAAACTTATTCTCCAATGTACCCAATACAATCCTCACATTAGTTTTTGGCTTCTTGGCGCTCTATGCGATAAGGGGTTTATTAGGTTTTGTCATGAGCGGAGAAAGACGCTGGGCTGCTGTTGCTACCAATATGAGACTTTTGATGGCACAAGGATATCCCGCTGAACAATTTGTTCGCGTGTGGGTCACTCTCGGCTGCTTAATGGTTCTAACAGGAATTTCGCTAGCAGTTTGGCGGTCCAGAGGAACTATTCAAACGAAGCGAATAGCGACCTGGATTATTAATTTAGGTATCGGTGCTGCTGTTTTCGCTCTATTGTCACCAATTTCGCCCAATGCTCGCTGGAGTTGGCTGGTCGTCGCTGCAGTACTCGTGGCAATTGGAACATTACTTCGGACAATGACGAGAATGGATATGGTCCCTCAGGAACTTCCCACCATTTGGTTCTCCTTCAGCTGTCTAGCTTTGGTTGTCTTAAGCTTATGGACCGTTCCTTACGGACACTATGCCTTCACGAATGGTGAGCTCGTTGCCGAGACAGGTAGAACTGTAGCCAATAGCACCAAGCTCCCATTCACGGTAATGCTTTTGCTACTAGTTGGAAGTTTCTGGTTGGTTAGTTTGATTCAGAATCTAATTGCAACATCAAAAGCTAAGGCGGTGCTTTCAGGTCTTTGGCTTCTCGCTCCATTTGTTTTAAATTGGATAGTGCTGAGAGATCCAGACTTTGATTATGGACGAGTGTTTTCGGTAGATATACCCATAGGTTTGATCTTTATCCTCTTTGGCTTTGTGATTCTCTACCCATTAACAAATCCAACAGTCGGGGAGAAGGGTCGTCTAGTCGCGATAGCGCTTCTTATGTTTGCTGCATTTAATTGGGTAGCTGCTTTCTTCGGCATGTACCCGATGCTTCAGAAAGTAAGAATAAGTTTTCTTCTACTCGCATTAGCTGCGCTTTTAGCGCCAAACTTTGCAGCTGATAAAAGGACCAGGTTGCGGTTTGTTAGTTTCTGGTCCGGTTTCATTGTCATTCTCCATTGGTTGATCACAGCAATAAATTCACCATCAACGCTGGACTTGCAAGGGCCTACTTACCTTGGAGGATTTTCATTAACGCTGTTTGTGGCTGTTCTGACTCTATTATTAAGTTTCCCACTCGGAGTATTGTTAGCTCTGGGTCGAACATCCTCGATGCCGATAGCGCGAGTGCTTTGCACGGTTTATATAGAATCAGTCCGTGGAGTTCCCTTAATAACCATCCTATTCTTCTTCTCTAATATTTTGCCTCTCTTCCTACCCGCAGGAATGGAGATAGCAGAACTGGCAGCCATCGTAACTGGGTACACACTTTTCAGCGCCGCATATCTAGCCGAGAATGTCAGGGGAGGTCTTCAGTCTGTGATGCGAGGGCAATACGAAGCCGCTGATGCTATAGGTCTGACCACGAGCCAAAGAACGGGATTTATCGTGATACCGCAGGCGCTGCGGGTCTCAATTCCTCCACTGGTTGGTCAAGCAATTGGCGTTTTCAAAGAGACGTCTCTCGTTGCAATTGTCGGAGCATTTGATATTCTCCGGATCGCAGCATACGTGGTCCCAGCCCAAACAGACTTTCTTGGAGTAAAAAGAGAGGGCCTACTTTTGATTTCTGTAATCTATTTCGTAGTAGCATTCTCAATGTCAAAATACAGCCAGAAACTAGAAGAACGCGTAGGGCTAGGTGAAAGGTGATTAAAGAAAAAGGTATGCTATTCGTTTTTGAAATAAAGGAAGGAATTGGTCAATGAATTCAGACGCACAACAGGAAACTCCATCAGACATGATCGTCTGCGAAAATGTTGATAAATGGTTTGGAGATTTTCAAGCCTTAAAAGGTGTGACAGCTACGATTGCTGAGCAAGAAGTAGTAGTCGTGTTGGGCCCGTCAGGGTCCGGGAAGTCAACATGGATTAGGTGTATCAATAGGCTTGAAGCTCACCAAAGAGGGACAATTGTGGTTGATGGCGTCGAACTTACAAACGATTTACGAAATATCGATTTGATCCGCTCTGAGGTAGGTATGGTCTTTCAGCAATTTAATCTCTTCCCGCATCTAACTGTCTTGGATAACGTCACATTGGCACCTAAATGGGTCCGCAAAATGCCAAAATCAGACGCTGAAACTAAAGCTGAAGAACTTCTAGAAATGGTTGGAATCCCCGAACAGGCTGCAAAATATCCTGGGCAGCTATCTGGCGGTCAACAGCAAAGAGTCGCTATAGCGAGAGCTCTTGCCATGGAACCAAAGATCATGCTATTTGATGAGCCGACATCGGCACTCGACCCCGAAATGATAAAAGAGGTCCTTGATGTTATGAAAGACTTAGCTTTAGGGGGTATGACGATGATGGTAGTTACACACGAAATGGGTTTCGCACGAGAAGTCGCCGACAGGATAATTTTCATGGAGTCAGGAGAGATAGTAGAGGTCGGGACTCCAGAACACTTCTTCACTGACCCAACTGAAGACCGGACAAAGTTATTTTTAAGTCAAATACTTTGATTCAGTATTTCATTAAGGCATAACTTGTCACAGCTAATGCTACAATCTCATTTGTAAAATTTAATAACATTTTGTGCTGATCCGAAGTTTGGTTAAATCCCAACACTGTCCCGCAACGGTAATAATGCAAAAGCATGCGAGTCCGGTCGCGTTCATCACAAAACGAACATTCTCGAGGTAAGAACAAGTTCGTTGCTGGATATCCAGTCTGCGTCTCGTCCACTACCCGAGGGAGGTATCCAATGAAAATATTTAAACGATTGCTTCCGCTTATAGCGATATTTGCAATGCTTGCACTGACGAGCAGTTGCTCAAGTTCCTCAACACAAGTGGTTGCAAACGGAGAACTTACAGCAACTGATTCCAGCCAGCCGATGGAGCAAATGAATGAGGATGACGCCGCCGAGCAAATGACTGCTGCTTTCCCGGTGACACTTCAAACTCCAACTGGTGATCTCGTACTAGAGAGTCAACCAACAAGAATATTATCGTTATCACCTACAGCTACTGAAATTCTCTTTGCCATTGGCGCTGGAGATCAAGTTATTGCTGTCGATGATCAGTCAAATTATCCTCCTGAGGCCCCGACCTCGAATATTTCAGGTTTTACACCAAACCTAGAAGCGATATTGGCTTTAGAACCTGACCTGGTTGTTCATTCGTATCTTCCAGAAGATATTGAACAAGGGCTATCAAACGTGGGTATACCTTCATTGACGCAATATGCTGCGTCCAGCCTTGATGATACTTACCTACAAATAACCCAATTGGGAGCAGCTACAGGAGCAAGTGCTGGAGCTGAAAGCACGGTTCAGGAAATGCAACAGAGAATCGATGAGCTTATGGCTAGCATCAATGTTGCTGATAGCTCTTCCTTAACCTTCTACCACGAATTAGACCCCACTTACTTCTCAGTCACGTCTTCAACATTTATCGGTCAAGTGTACGCAATGCTTGGATTAACTAATATTGCTGACGAAGCCGAAGGAGCAGGGTCGGGATATCCTCAACTTTCAGAAGAATACATCCTTTCACAGAACCCAGACTTAATTTTCTTAGCTGATACAAAGTGTTGTGCTCAAGGTATAGAGACAGTATCTGAGCGGAATGGGTGGAGTGTCCTTTCAGCAGTAACCGAAGGGAAGGTTATTGAATTGGACGATGATATTGCTTCACGATGGGGGCCAAGAGTTGTGGACTTCTTGGACGCAATCGCCGCTGCTGTAGAGCAAATGACTGCTATGGAAACAGTTGGATAACAACAAGAATAAGCAGCAGGGAGTCCCTGCCGAGCTAACTCCGAGGTTAGTTGCAGGGGCTTCCCTTATTCTCTTATCCTCAATTCTGGTCAGCCTTTTATTCGGACCCGTATCGATTCGGGCAGACCGTATTTTCCTTGAGATTCTCAACCGACTTCCTGGCATTTCTATTGACTCAGGGCTCTCCACAATACAAGCAGCCATCGTATGGGATGTGCGATTGCCAAGGATTATCCTTGGTTTGATAGTAGGGGGACTCCTCGCAGTAGCAGGAGCCTCTTATCAAGGGGTATTTAGAAACCCGCTTGCTGATCCTTATCTACTAGGTGTTGCAGCTGGAGCGGGACTAGGAGCAACCATAGCTATTGTCTCCGGTGCTACCAATGGAGAAGGCATGTTTGATGCGCTACCGATAGCCGCTTTTCTTGGCTCAGCGGTAGCAGTGACAATCACATTGGCAGTTGGAGGTGCTGTAGGCCGATCTACGAGCACAGCAAGCTTGCTTCTTGCTGGTGTAGCTGTCGCATCATTATTTACTGCAATACAGACATATATTCAACAGCGTGAATCAGCGACATTAAGACAGGTCTATAGCTGGATCCTTGGCCGTCTCAGCACAAGTGGTTGGGACGAGGTAATTATGATTCTGCCATACGCCGCGATTTCTCTGACAGTTATGTTTTCTATGAAAGGAGCATTAGACGTCCTCGCTGTCGGAGAGGAAGAAGCTCTTTCACTCGGTATCCGCCCAAGGCGAGTACGGTGGATTGTGATAGGAGCGGCCTCATTAGCAGCGGCCTCTGCTGTCGCAGTCAGTGGGCTCATAGCATTTGTAGGGATAATCGTTCCACACGCTGTCAGATTAGTCGTTGGAGCATCAAATCGACTTATTGTCCCATTGTCATTTTTTATAGGTGCCTCCTTTCTCATACTTACTGATTTATTAGCCAGAACCCTCCAGTCACCTGCAGAACTTCCAATAGGGGTGGTAACAGCATTTTTTGGAGCACCCTTCTTTTTGTTCGTACTCAGACGGAGGTCAGATGGAATCATATGAACCTTTGAGTATCAATGAGCTAACAGTAGAACTCGGTGGTAAGAAAGTCGTAAAAAGTGTTTCATTAACGGTAGCTTCAGGAGATTGGCTATCAATAATCGGACCTAATGGATCGGGGAAATCAAGTTTCCTTCGAGCAATCGCCGGAACCATTCCAGCACAAGGTACGGCTCACTTTCATGGCAACGACCTCATGGCTCTCACTCCTAGGCTAAGGGCTCAAACTATATCCATCGTTCCACAAATACCTGTTGTCCCCCCTCGCGTTCGCGTCATCGATTACGTCCTTTTAGGAAGAACCCCATACTTAAGTAGAGGGTTTCAGCCCACTCAAGAAGATATTGGATTAGCTCTTAACGTTATGGAAGATTTAGATCTTCAGGGCGTAGCAGGTAGGTTCGTTACGGAGATGTCTGGAGGCGAGCGTCAAAGAGTAATCATCGCCAGAGCGCTTATCCAACAACCAAAGTTGCTCCTGCTAGATGAGCCAACTACGGCTCTGGATATGGGGCATCAACAAGAAGTACTGGAGCTCGTTGATCTCCAACGCAAAAGACTAGGCCTCACAGTTTTAAGTGCTTTTCATGACCTCACCCTTGCATCTCAATACGGGACCTCAATGGCGTTACTTGTCGATGGCAAAGTCGCCAAATCAGGGCAGCCACAGGAAATCCTGACTGAAGATTCTCTAAAAGATGTTTATGGGGCAAACGTGCTAATACAAAAGCACGGAGACCAAGTCAGCATTATTCCGGAGCGTAGAAACCGCTCAAAGGGGAATTCAAATAGTGATCACTTAAACTGATGAAGTAGATTTAAAACATAACCTATGTCCATGTTAAGGAGTCTGATGAGCCAAGTAACTGAAGCTGAGGTAAAGAACGAAGTTAGTGAATGGGTGGATATGAACTGGGACCCAAACCTCACTGTGTCTCAATGGTGGCAATTGATGGCTGATGCGAGACTTTCCCACACAATGCTTCCAGAAGAAGCAGGTGGAAGAGGGTGGAGTAGAAGTCTGAATCACGTTGTACTTAACGTTATGGCAGATAAAAGCGTTTTAGGGCCACCTACGGGGCTCGGGATGATGTTAGCCGCTCCTACGATTGCTGCACATGGTACAAGCGACCAGATAGAAGAATATATTCCTAAAATCCTGAATGGCCAGCATGCTTGGTGCCAACTCTTCTCTGAACCTGGGGCAGGATCAGATCTCGCAGGTTTGCAATGCAAAGCTGAACGAGACGGAGACGAGTGGATTATAAATGGGCAGAAAGTATGGACCTCAGGTGGCAAAGTTGCTGATATGGGAATGCTCATTGCCCGTACCGATGCAGATTTACCTAAGCATCAAGGAATTTCGTATTTCGCATTTGATATGAAGCAAAAGGGTGTTGATGTCAGGCCTCTCACAGAGATGACAGGTCGAGCTCTGTTCAATGAAGTCTTTATAACTGATGGGAAAGTGAACGATGACGCCTTAATCGGAGGTAAATCTAATGGGTGGAGAGTTGCTAACTCAACTCTAATGTTTGAAAGATCACATCTTGGAAGCGGAACTGTTCCTGTTCCGACAGCAATACCAGGCTCTATAGCAGGACAACTTGAGCTTAAAGTTGGAGATGTAATCTCATCAATTACCAAAGGAAGAGGAGGTGGAACCCCAGCTATTGGACCAAGACTCTTTGACAGGTTATCAGAACTCGCCCAGAAGTTGGGCAAAGACAAAGATCCGATAATTAGGGATGAGATGATGAAGCTTCATAGCCTTGTTGAAGTAAACCGCTTGAATATGGTCCGTGCAAAAGCAAGTGCAGACAAAACTGGTGCAGAAGGAAACATCGGAAAGCTAATGGTAAGCGAGTTATACCGACAGTTTAGGGAAGTGGGAAATATGATCATTGGGGCAGATGGAATGCTCACAGCCTCTGAAGTTAATCAAGGCGGTTGGATCCACGAAGTAACAATTTTCTCTCCAGCACCTGCAATCTATGGCGGTACCGATCAAGTGCAGCGCAACATAATTGGAGAACGAGTGCTTGGTCTTCCCAAAGAACCTGGCAATCCGAAGGAAACTCCTTTCGTTGATCTTCCAAAGAACTGATGGTTTGGAGTTTGCGGCGACCAGCTGCACGAGTAGTTCTGATTGATGACGCTCAAAGAGTTTTCTTGATGCATGGCTCTGATCCAATGCGCCCAGAAAAAGGTTCATGGTGGGAAATACCTGGTGGAGGTATTGAACCAGGAGAAACAAGCCAAGATGCAGCTACTCGAGAACTGTACGAGGAGTGCGGATTTGATAGCGTTGAGGTAGGCCCTTGTATCTGGACACAATACGTTGAATTTGATTTCGCTATGTACCATTTTAAATCTGATGAAAGAATCCATTTAGCGCGTACGTCAGTTTCTTCAGAATGGGACCCACAGGGGTTAGAGGCATTAGAAGCAGCCGCATTTGAAGATGCCCAATGGTGGTCAATTGAAGAATTATTAGCTGCCAAGGTAAAGACACTGCCTGAGAGGTTACTTGAGTTCCTGCCAGGAATCCTTGAGGGAGATATACCAACTGATCCGATTGACATTTCTCCCAAAGAAAATCAATAGCTTCGTATTCTCATAATTTAGGAATTAGGTGTGCTGTTGGTCTTCTCGATCTGCCGCTCTAACCGCATAGGATAAAACTATCGAAGGTAACAGAATCACGCAGCCAGTAATGAGACAGACAAGAAGGATGACCACCAGTGGGCCATCAAAGTCAGTGAAAAATAATCCAAAGAAAAGAATAATCGCAATTAGCCAAAGACTGTACCCCGTGCGTTTTCCTAATTTCACATACTTTGCTACTTTCGAGCGCTGCCTTCTCAAGTCATCAGAAGTCGACTCGTTGTTCCTAAAATAGTCTTTCATTATTAGATCCCGCTTCCCCTCATTGATCCAGATAACTGACTCCCTGGAGCATAAACATAACATGCAGCTGTTCTATACAGGCCTATTTCCCAGTCCTCTCGCTGAGGGGGAATAGTGCCGATTTCGAGATCTGAAAGAACATAATCAGATCCGACGAAATCCTTGAAACCTTCAAAGCATTTAATTGAGGACCATCGTTCCATCTCGGTCCGCCCAGGATAAGGTTCGCCTGGGCCCGCTGGATGGACGTACTCACTGAAGATCTCTGCATCATGTGGTCTGCGGCAATCTACGATCGTAGTCAAGTCTGATATATCCCCTGTCCGGTCATCGACAAGTCGGTATTCATTAAAGCAATCCTCGGATGATAATTCATACAAAAAAGCTACGATCTTTCCCTCAAGAACGAGAGTATCTACGCTTCCTGTTTTTGCAAGAGCTCCAGGGATAATTGCAGGGGTAAAGCCAACTTGCTCTTCTTCTTCACTTGAACATGAACTGGAGAAAATAAGAGGAATGCAAAGCAGTGGAAGAAGGAAAAATAGGCGTTGCGAAAGACAGGATTTAAAAATTTCTGAATTGCGAATTTTGGGTTTGCAGTTTTTTCTTTTCATAGTGAATTGCTAATAACTGGGTAACGCACGGTCAAGATTAAAAAACCAGACAAGCATCACAACGATTATAGGCATCAATGAGAGGAAGTAAGTCGGCCACCTACGCCAACGTTTGGCGATGAAGCTAGTAGTCATAATAAGAGTGACCAAAGCTAGACCCCATACAATTGATGGAACTACTGCCGAGCTATCACCACTTAATCCCTCACCGAAACCCGATACTTGTTGTGGTCGAGTTGTAGACTCTGGATCATCGCTGATAGTCGGGCTATCAGTTGCTTCAGTTGCTTCAGTTGCTTCAGTTGCTTCAGTTGCTTCAGTTGCTTCAGTTGCTTCAGTTGCTTCAGTT
>MDTB01111572.1_pt1 | contig 167233 bp, 154 predicted proteins | sample 811161 | NCBI WGS metagenome assembly MDTB01 (sample SAMN05326650, study PRJNA326480) | marine metagenome | isolation source: seawater | place: Mediterranean Sea | collected 2009 | reverse complement strand
GGCCAACTTGACCAACAAGCCATCGATGACTAGCCAGTGAACGACCTTCTACGCTCAACAAATCACACACGCAACCCCCCAAAACAACAAAAATAGAATTTAATTTGCGATGTTGAACAGAAAATGCCAGCTCCTCCAACAACTGTCACAAAAATATTTGTTAGCTACATTCGTATTTTAACTGATACTTTCCTAAAGCACACAAGTAAATTCATAAACACACGCTGTTCCTGAAAGGACTCAGTTTTGCTTGCGATTAAGAAATTTCTAACTTCAAAACACGGTTTTGTACAGATTTTAAAAAAATAAAACCTTAAGCGTTAGAGAAATAATCCCTTCCTATTTCATATATTTAAGACTGGAGCTCCTATCTTAAAAAGTAAATAAGTTGATGAAACTCCAACTTTATCTATACGTAGTATTTGCAATCTGGCAAAAACTAGTAATGACTATTTTCAATGCAACTTTAGTTAGTCAGATTGACTAAAAATATTTTGAGAGCAATCATTCTCAAATACGATAACGACTTCCCTTCTTTGGTGGTGTTTCAGGCTTCCCCGCAAAGCATTGCGCGAGGGACATCCAACTTTTAGCGGGACTACCGACTGCTTCCAGACTTGTATCTTCAATGCTACGCACTTGCGTTACTACCTGGGCAAATTCTACGGCACTTCCCTGCACAAAAATATTCGAAGTCGAATCATTCCACTCCCATACTTGACCCGAAGGAGCGATTAATCGAACATAGGGCGCTGGTTCAGGGATGGACATCTGTCGGTTTTTAAATGTCCAGTCGTATGTCACTATGCCTAAATGGCAAATATTTTTAATTCTATCCCCCTCCTGCCGTTGCTCCCCCAAGGCGTCAAAGATTTCTTGTCCATGAGCCCAAGTTTCCATCTGACGTGCTGTAATGCTAGATAAAACACTCATACTAGGTCCGGCCCATTTAACGCGCTGTTTCGGGTCAGCCCGCATGTAGGCTTTTCCTAAGACCTTTGTATTTTTCTGCCATTTTTGAAATAATTTACGGTTTCTCAAATCACTCAAGAAGGGGTATTGCATTTGAAGAAGAGTGTTTCCATCGTTCAAGCCAGACAGAATAGGTGCAAAAAAATCTTGAAATGCCTTATCACTTTCTAGTGCCTTCAGTGCAGCTACATCAAACATATACAGGTGTCCAATTACGTCATTAATTGTCCAAGACTTAAACAAGGTAACGAAATCAAAAACACTATCTGGTTGGTCTTCAAGCAATTCAGCTAGATTTGCAGCTTCTTCCAGAAAATCGTACACTTGCTGCATTGTTGCCCCTAATCAGAAATATGGTCATGCAAAAGTTGTTGACTATTGCTATTTGGCAAAACAGTGCAATTTATATTCTTGTGTGGCAAAAATTAAACCAGTGTGCTGCCAGATTTAAACCATTGTTTCTTATAGCTATTCTGCCTATTCGTTGAATTAAATTGCTGCCATAATGGCATCAACTAAATCAGTTTTCTCCCAACTAAAGCCACCGTCTTCTTCTGGGCTACGGCCAAAATGACCATAAGCTGCAGTTCTTTGATAAATGGGTTTGTTAAGCTTTAGGTGGTTTCTAATGCCTCTCGGACTCAGGTCAAGACATTGATCCAAGGCGTCTTCTATCGTTTCACCTGGTACTTTTCCAGTTCCAAAGGTATCGACATAAATAGAAAGTGGCTGTGAGACGCCGATTGCATAGCTGAGCTGTAAACAACACTTTTCTGCTAATCCTGCGGCAACAATATTTTTAGCTAAATACCGAGAGGCATAGGCAGCTGAGCGATCAACTTTTGTCGGATCTTTGCCAGAAAAAGCACCACCACCATGCGGTGCAGCACCACCATAGGTATCTACGATAATCTTGCGACCCGTCAGGCCCGCGTCTCCATCAGGACCGCCGATCACAAATTTACCTGTTGGGTTCACATGCCAGCACGTTTCCGGCGAAATCCAACCATCTGGCAGTGTATCGCGAATATAAGGCTCCACCACGGCGCGGACATCATCTGAGGTCATCTTTTCATCTAGGTGCTGCGTTGAAAGCACAATCGAAGTTACGCCAATTGGCTTGCCATTTTGATATGCTACAGACAATTGTGATTTTGCATCCGGACCGAGAGTCGGTTCACGACCACTTTTGCGTGCATCTGCCAGTCTACGAAGAATAGCGTGGCTGTATTGGATCGGGGCTGGCATAAGTTCAGGTGTTTCTGTGGTCGCATACCCAAACATGATTCCCTGATCGCCTGCTCCCTCATCTTTATTTTGAGCGGCATTTACACCCTGTGCAATATGCGCAGATTGTTCGTGTAAAAGGTTTGTAACTTCAATTGTTTCATGGTGAAATTTTTCCTGTTCGTAACCAATATCCTTCACACAGGCACGTGCGATGTCCTCAATGCGGCCCATAAACTGTGAAAGTTTTGCCTTATCCGCTAAACCGACTTCCCCGCCAATAATTACCCTATTTGTAGTTGCAAAGGTTTCACACGCCACGCGAGCTTCTGGTTCCTGCTCAATGAAGGCGTCCAACACGGCATCAGAAATGCGATCGCAAACCTTGTCTGGATGGCCTTCAGACACAGATTCCGAAGTGAAAATATAACTTTTGCTTGACATTATGTTGCTCCATAAAATGTAAGAACGATCCGTCAGGAAGCCGTTGGACCGTTGTCGAGGGAACTAAATGTATTTATCTGCCGCGTCAACGCGACTCTGTGCCTGGCCATACAAAAAACAAAAAGCAAAAAATATAAGTGCCAAACATGCCACTACCCAAAGCCCAAAGCGGCTGTAAATTGAAGCGGGCAAAGCTTCTGGCACACGTATATCGAGAAAACCGGCTTCATTCAAAGGTAAAAATGCTTGCACGCGACCAAAGGGATCAATAAGGCCTGAGATGCCTGTGTTGGCCACTCGGATAAGTGGAAGACCTTGTTCAATACTTCGCATTTGTGCTTTGCTCAAATGCTGCTGAGGTCCCGAAACATTACCAAACCATGCATCATTGGTTAACTGAATAATCACATCTGCTCGTTCCGAGAACACACCGACATCTTGAGGGAAAACAGCTTCATAGCAAATCAAGGGCAACACCTTTCCAAGATTGGCTACGGTTATAATCTCTGGACCAGGCCCAGTTGAAAGGCCTGTACCGAAAATTGTGTCCGTACTCTTAAACACCTTTCCGATGAAATATTTTTCAAGTGGCAGATATTCTCCAAAAGGAACTAGGTGATGCTTGTCATAAATAGAAACCGCGGTGCCATTTTCATCAAAAGAAACAATCGAATTATAATAATTACCATTTTCGTAGCGCAAAGAGCCCAAGAGAACCGGCGTACCGTTGGCGACATCTGCTAATTTATTTATAAGGGAGTTCGCCATTTCAAAAGGAACTGGTAGAGTTGTTTCGGGCCAGATGACTAGGTCTGGCTTTGGTTTGGCTGAAGTAAATTTTAACTGGCGTTCAAAGAAGACACTAGAAAATTCAGGATCCCATTTTTGCTCTTGATTTGCATTGGGCTGTGACAGCCGGATCCTTTTTGCATCCTCAGAATATGAAGGCTCAGCAATACGGAGACTACCCGCCAACCAAATGCCTCCTGTAATTGCTGAAAGGTAGAGTATCGTTACAACAAAACCTCGATGATTTCCTAACGTGGCAACCAAGGCACTCAAGAATATCGTTGAAAAAGTTAATCCATAAACGCCAACAAAAGCCGCCGTTTGCGCAATCGGTGTTTCTGTCCAAATGTATCCTACCAGACCCCATGGAAACCCCGTCAAAATAAAGCCACGGGCTACTTCTGAAAGGCCTATACCTAAAGCAGCGCCTAGAGCAGTATTAAACATAAAATAGCCAATATAGGCACCTAGTGCCCAAAAAAAAGACAGCCCCCCAGCCATTGCAAATAACGCAAAAGGGGCAAGCCAGCCATAGGAAGTAATTTCCACGAGAAATGGTTCAACTATCCAATTCATTGTAACAAGGAAATACCCAAAGCCAAAGAACCAACTTTTTTTAAACGTTCCCAGACTGTCTAAAGACAATTCAATCAAATTCTTAAAAAAGAGGATCAGTGCGATTAGGCTAACTGGCCATAAGTAAAGTGGCGCCTGCCCAGTTGCACAAATTGCTCCCAACAAAATAAGCGCAAGATATGATTGATTGCTGACCAATTTTTGCCTATTCTGCTGCTTGCCGAACCTTAGGCAATTGGACCCGCATTCGTTTTACTCGGCGCGCATCAGCATCCATAATTTCAAACTCAACGCCGGCGGGGTGCTTGATCACCTCCCCCCGAACCGGAACGCGTCCAGCGAGCATAAATACTAAACCACCAAGAGTATCAATTTCCTCGCTATCAATATCTTCTCCAGCGGTCAAATCTAATTGCGATTCTGCGCAAAACTCTCTAAGTGGCGTACGAGCTTTGACCAAATACTTACCATTATCTTCTTTGACCCAAAAGCTGTCATCTTCAAGATCGTGCTCGTCTTCGATCTCTCCTACCACTTGCTCAATCAAATCTTCGATTGTTACCAAACCGTCAACACCACCATACTCGTCTACAACCAAAGCCATGTGTCGCCTGTCCGTCTGCATTTTAGTCAGCAATACACCAATAGCCATGGATTGTGGTACAAACAAAAGAGGTCTTAGCATTGGCACTAAATCAAATTCACCTTCTTCATGAGAAAAACCGTATTTGAGTGCAAAATCTTTTAGATGCGCCATCCCAATCGGTGTATCCAGCGTTCCGGAATAAACCGGGATTCTTGTCTTTCCACTTTCACGAAAGATTTCTACAAGATCTGCTTTTTTAATGGAGTCTGGAACAGCAATGATTTCTGCTGTCGGCACTGCAACGTCTTCTACGCGCATTTTTCGCAAATTTATAATACCGTGACCAGGATCGAGAACCACATTCTCGACTTCAATTTCGGTTGCTTTTTTTGAGGTAATCCCCAATACATTCAATACTCGCAAAAGAACTCCAGACCCGCTACTTGATACATTGCTTTCTTCCGAATGCGTGAACTGCGCCTCTCCAGAAGAATCGCTACTATGACCCATATCCCTCATCCACATGGAAAACGCATTTATTTTAAAGAGCTACATATTGAACATCCATACCCATTTTGCCAAGTATCTCTGTTTCAATTCCTTCCATAACTGTGGCATCTGCGTCATTTTGATGATCAAAACCCATTAAATGCAACATCCCGTGTATCAATAAGTGGCTGACATGAAGTGCAAAGTTTTTACCTACTTCGGTAGCTTCATGCCAACAAGTTTCATAAGAGATAGCTATATCACCAACAAAAATATCTATTGTGTGGTCTAACCTTGTTGGTAGAGTTCCTGCCATTTCTGGTCTACGTTCCCTTGCAGGCCAACTCAATACATTAGTTGCGCTATCCTTTAAAAGAAAGCCTTCATTCAATGCTTTTATTTTTTTGTCATCACAGCCAAGAATACTAACTTCAAATTCGCTTTGGTCGTATTCAAAATAAAGCATCACCTCCCTAAAGGCCTCTAAAGAAATTCTGCGCAAGCCCTGGACATTCCACGCCTCTTCCTCAATTAGAACTTCGACTGGCATCTAAAGCTATTTATCTCAGGCATAGTTACGGCTTCAGTCTTTTGCGTTCTATTCTGTAGCATCAGCATAGGCCTTAATTATCGCTGCTACAAGGCGATGCCGCACAACATCTTTGGAAGTAAGGTAGGAAAAGCTAATATCAGGAATGTTTTCCAATAACTTCTGCGCTTCGTGTAGACCTGAAGTCGTACCCCTTGGTAGGTCGATTTGGGAAATATCACCTGTTATTACCATCCGGGAACCTTCGCCCAGTCGAGTAAGAAACATTTTCATCTGCATCGAAGTAGTGTTCTGTGCCTCATCCAATACAACAAAAGAGTGAGATAACGTTCGACCACGCATAAACGCAAGTGGAGCAATTTCTATTTTCTTTTCCTCCATAAGCTTTGATAGTTGCCGTTCTGGGATAAAATCATACAAAGCATCGTATAATGGCTGCATGTATGGGTCGACTTTTTCTTTCATATCTCCTGGAAGGTAACCAAGCTTCTCGCCAGCCTCGACAGCTGGCCGGCTGAAAATAATACGATCCACTTCACCCGAATTAAATTTAGCTACTGCAACAGCTACGGCCAGATAGGTTTTCCCCGTTCCAGCGGGTCCAATACCAAAGGAAAGTTCATGATTTAGGAGGCTCTTTACATATTCTCTTTGCCCAGCCGTCCGCGGCTCTATAGTCTTTTTTCGCGTTTTGATCTCAATATAACTAACACTAGAATTATCCAGACTATTAATAGATTTTTCATTTTTAGATCGTTCACAATAAAACTTACGCATTGCCCGATCAAGATCAGCTGGCTCAAGATCTAGACCACCTTCGAGGCGCTCATAAAGCTCAGTTAAAATTGCTTTCGCCTCATCAATGGCTTCAGTCTTACCATAAAATGCAAGTTGATTACCACGCCTCAAAATTTGGACCGATAACTTCTGTTCAAGTTCAGCCAAGTTTTTATCGTAAACACCACATAAATCGATCAGAAACCTGTTATTTGAAAAAACCAACACGTTCCTCTCAATGTGTGGATCACCCAAAAGGGGCTCAATCGAATTCTTAGTCACATAGAACTCCTTGACTACTTTGTCTCATGCTGCCGATGTGAGAGCAAAAATACAATCGCTATCACTAACTTGTTGAAAATAGTAAATTCAAATTAAACTGCCAGCAAGAGAGTTACTACTACTTGCCGTTATATGTACTGATTGAACACTACCAATTAAAGATCTAGGTGCGCAGACATGAACTGCATGCAAATATTCTGACTTACCCACAAGTTGTCCCTCAAGGCGCCCTGGTTTTTCAAAAAGCACGCAAAGGTCTCGACCAATCATGCTGTCTTGCGTTGTCTTTTGCTGCTGGGATAAGAGGGTTTGAAGCTCATACAATCGTTTAGTTTTCAACTTCTCTGGCAGTTGATCGCGCTCGGCGGCGGGAGTTCCAGGCCGTGTCGAATACTTGAAGGAATACGCCTGCCCATATTTCACTTCACGTATCAATTCCAGTGTTGCCTCGAAATCTGCATCAGTTTCCTCAGGAAAACCAACAATAAAGTCACCGGACAACAAAATATCAGGACGGGCACGCCTAATTTCATCAACAAGATCAATATACGATTGAGCTGTGTGTGAACGGTTCATGCGTTTCAAAATTCGATCTGAGCCAGATTGAACGGGTAGATGTAGATAAGGCATCAGTTTCTCACAATTTGCATGGGCCTCTATCAAGTCTACACTCATATCGTTTGGATGGCTTGTAGTGAATCTGATGCGTTCCAATCCGTCCAACTTGTTCAATTCCCAAATTAGCGCAGCGAGCGAATATTCCCTACCCTGGAAACCTTCTCCATGATAAGCGTTCACGTTCTGACCTAAAAGGGTGATTTCACGAACACCCCGCTCCACAAGCTCTTTTGCTTCGTTTAAAATATTTTGCACGGGCCGTGAAACTTCCACGCCTCGTGTGTAGGGAACCACGCAAAAGGCGCAAAATTTATCACAACCTTCTTGTACAGTCAGGAAAGCAGAGGGCGCCCGTTTGATTTTGGGGCGCACGCCAAGCACATTGAACTTATCTTCTTCAGGAAAGTCAGTATCAATAGCCCTACCTGTCTGCTGAGCTACCTTTTCAAGCTCTGCTAGTCGATGATAACTTTGAGGGCCAACAACTAAATCCACCAGCGGTTGGCGACGCATAATCTCTTCGCCTTCTGCTTGGGCGACACAACCCGCCACAGCCACTTTTAAGTTAGGTTTTTCGTTTTTAAGGTTTTTAAAACGGCCAAGCTCAGAGTAAACTTTTTCTGCAGCTTTTTCACGTATATGGCAGGTATTCAGTAGGATCATATCCGCATCATCCGCTCGGTCTGTTTGTTCAAAACCAGCGCCTTCCATTACTTCGACCATGCGCTCACTGTCATAGACATTCATTTGGCAGCCATAAGTTTTTACGAAGAGTTTTTTAGTAGTATTCATAACAAAATGTTAGCACCTTAGAATTTCGACAGTTCGATATACCAATTCTCCGAGGACTTGCAATGCGTTAGGGTAACGAAGCCCAAACAATTTAACAACTTAAACAATGGACTTACGGATAATCGAAGATTGTACTTTTACATGTTTTAGTATCTCAAAAATCACCGTCTTAATTAGTCAGACAACATAAAATGTTGTTTTTGCTAATCTACCGAAATGTATTATTGGCAATCAATAAACCCATAAAATTATTTGAGGACTAATCATTAGGCTTTATCGATTTGTATATCTGTAATTCATTCCAAAGCTCTTCGTAATTCCTGTCAGCAGATTGTAAACGCAGAGCCAATGAGCGCAAGATACCCTTCAGCGCTGCATCGCATTCATCTAATTTTTTTTCCAAAGTTATCGCTTCTATGTGCATAAGGGTGCAATTAGTCTTCGCTCGTGCCGATACACTTCGACGCTCCGACAAAAGTTCTCCGATCTCACCAAATATTTCGCCTTTGTTTAGCGTTCCAAGTAAAAAACCGGTGTTAGATAGCACTTCTACAACTCCGGTATGGATCAAAAAAGCGCCATCAGGCTTATCTTGAGCCTTATAAACAAAATCTCCGGCGGAAAAGGTAATCAGCATAATAGCCTCTAAAGTAAAACACTTTTCTTGTGTAAGACCTAATATCACATCTAACTATAAACAATAGGCCGAAATTAGCTTCATAATTAATAAAATTCTTAGAGTCACTCTTTTTGGGGACCGGCATGCGACAAACGATGTTCACAATAAACGTTGATCACCCATCCAAGCATAATCGCGTTTAGCGTGGGCCATAGAAAAAAAGTTCCTACCGGCCACCATCGGCACTAAGAAAGTTTAATATTCTGAAAAGAGGCCTGAGAGCAATATCCGATATCCTATTGCCAAACCAAGCGAAACTTTGGATAGACAAGATTTGATTTCTACGGCAATTTATGAGGCTTTGAAATCGATATTTAGAAGCGAATTAAATAGTTATATAGTAAAAGCCAAAAAAGGAAAGAACTTTCTTGTTCCAATCACCACTGCCCTGCACGATTTATCCAAGTATTGAAGATTAGACAGGTAGAGATTCGTTAGTATAAAGGACGCTAAGGACAAAAACTCCATTAGCAAAGCATAAGCTTGTCCAAAGAAATGGAATTGGCCAAATGCCATACTCATCATTATGAGAGACATAAATTAAATTCGAACATAGCTAATTTCTTTGCCAGTCCCATAGCAAAATGGCTACAAACAAAAATGCCAAATTTATAAGAAAGTTGATAAGTTCAGCCAAGACACATGTGTTGTTGCGTTTGCAATAAAAATTGACATAAGCCGATAAATCCATGCACGAGGCTTTTCGTTTTAATCAGCGCTTTTTTAGTACACTTGTCGTTCCTAGATTACGTCACATTTAAATAATCAGCTTGCACAGTATCAAAACGCTCCTCATAAATTTAAAAGCGAACCGGTTATGGAGTAAAAAAATGCACAGAATTTATGAGACCCTGCTTGTGAAGCGCCACAATTCCCATGTGCTCTGCATAACTTTAAATCGGCCCGAAGTGGCAAATGCCTTCAATACGGAAATGGCACATGAGATTATTAACTTATTCGAACAACTTGCATTAGCCCCAAAAGATATCCGTGCGATTGTATTGACTGGCAGTGGAACGAGAGCGTTCTGCGCGGGTGGTGACCTGAAAGAACGAAAAGGTATGACAGATCAAGCCTGGCAAGCACAGCACTTAGTATACGAACGCATGGTACGCGCAGTAATCGGCTGTCCAATACCAATAATTGGAGCAATTAATGGAGCAGCTTACGGCGGTGGTTGCGAACTCGTTGCAGCCTTAGATTTTATTTACGTCTCAGAAACTGCCAGATTTGCACAAACCGAGGTTACTTTAGGTATTATTCCAGGTGCTGGAGGCACACAAACTCTAACCCGTGCAATTGGTGAACGGCGCGCAAAAGAACTGATACTGTCCGGTAAAGTCTTTAGCGCTAAAGAGGCATTTGATTGGGGCTTGGCCAATGCTGTTTACCCGCAAAATGATCTGATGACTAAAGCGTTGGAAATTGCAGAAAAGATTGCCGCTAATGCTCCCATCGCTGTTAAACAAGCCAAACAAGCAATCCATAAAGGTTTACAAATGAGCCTTATGGATGGACTTTCTTTTGAGATTGAAGCTTATAATCGGACTGTACCGACACATGATCGCAAAGAGGGCATTGCCTCGTTTAATGAAAAGCGCCCACCTTCTTTCAAAGGAATTTAGCAGGCCAAACCCATTGTACAAAAAACCGTACTTATTGAGATGCTTTGGCCAAGCTACGCCATACATAATGAAATACGACACCGTAATCAATGTATTCAATTTCAATCGCTGTATCGATCCTACATTTGATTTTAATCTGCTTTATGCTGCTATTGGCCACCGTAGTCTCACAGTGAACGGTTTGGAGAGATCAATTATATCCAGTCCATAGTGCCTGCAAAACCTTCCAATGTTGCAAATTTCTGATCCTTGAAATCCAATTAATTGGATTTCATAGTGTTCTATTTCAGTGTACTCTCAGTAGTATTAGTCGGTACTAGTTTCCACCACCCTCAATACTCATTCGACGCTCTGGTTTCCACCGCCGGTGGATCCAAAACCACTGTTCGGGGAATTGCTTGACCATTTTCTCTAATCGCTGCGTCATCTCAATCGTCATATCCAGTGGATTACTATGCGTAATCGGTGCTTCTAAAATAATGTCAAAATTCATTCCATCTTGCTTTCGAACTCCAAACATGGTGATTAAGACAGCATTTGTTTTTATAGCAATCTCAGCCGCGGAAGTGAGAGTTGGCGCTGGCTGCCCTAAAAAATCGATAGGAGTTCCTTTCCGATCGTAAATATCAAATAGCAATACTCCCATGCCCCCGTGTTTTATATGCCTAAAAAGCCCCGTTGTACCCCGTCTGCCTTGCTCAAAAACCGGGCCCGACAGTCGGTGCATGTTATCTGCATAATGAGCGTTAAAATAAGGATTGGCCATTGGACGATATAGTCCTCCGATCTCATATCCAAGCCCAACAAGCGCGGCACGCGGTGCTTCGAAATTACCAAAATGGCCTGTAACCAAAAGAACGGGCTGCCCAGCTGCATGGGCCTTTTTTAGCGCCAGAAACCCTTCTCCTTGAATAGGAATATGCCGAAGCCTCGCCTTTAAAGACAGAATATCATAGTTTTCAATAAAAGTCCTCCCTGCATTATCGGACACAGCATCTGCAATACGGGTTTTTTCTTGAATTGGCATCTCGGGGTAAATATAACTCAAATTGTTCAATGCACGTTCTTTGTAGCCTATGGAAGGCGAAACAACTGACCGTAAAAAAATACCCATCATTCTTAATCGCAACGATAACGGCATAAAAAGACACGTTGCTATAATCCCCCGAATGATCAGATCGGAGACATATTGTAGAACTGTTCCCTTTGGCTTCTGACACTTTGGCATGAACTGAGTTGCTCTTGATTAGCTATGGCAAGTTTCTTTCGGTACAGTCATTGTACCGACAATAACAAGTGCTTGACAAAGCAATTTTGTTTAACGGCCACACAGCTCAATGAATCTAAAGGACCAGAGACCGCGCGCCTAAGCAAATTTGGATAAAGTTAATAATGTTTTTTGAGTTTTAACCTTATTATCAAATTTTTCTCAGAAACTCTTGAAAGATTGCAAAAAAGTATCCTAATCTCTATCGCTGGATACTTAGGTGCCTCTGCGGATAATTTTTTGAACAGTACAAATATATTCTGCTTCAAATTTAGAAATATCTTCTATTTTTGACTGCGGAAATTGCTACCCGGCAGATTAATACTCCGCCAAATACAATCGGTATCAATTATTAAGAATTGAAAATTCTGTACAACAAAAAAATGCCTTAATCAGAAACACTTGTTAATCAAATAGAGCCAAGGCAAGTATTTAGCCTTAATTTATATAAACGACTATATTTATTGGCTCTTAAATACTCGTGCAAATATCGTGTCCACATGTTTGGTATGGTAATCAAGATCGAACTGTTTAAGGACCTCTTCCTTACTGAGCGCGGTCATTACATCTACATCAGCTAGAAGCTCAGTTTGGAAATTGTTATCCTCATCCCAAACTTTCATAGCATTGCGTTGGACAAGTTTATAGGCGTTTTCTCGACTAACTCCCGCTTGTGTCAATGCCAAAAGCACCCGCTGACTCATCACAAGGCCACGGCATTTATTAATATTTTTCAGCATGTTTTCTGGATACACAACTAGTTCTTCAATAACTTGTGTTAGTCTCACCAAAGCAAAGTCCAGCGTCACAGTAGTATCTGGTCCTATATTACGCTCAACGGAGCTGTGGGAAATATCACGTTCATGCCAAAGTGTTACATTTTCCAATGCTGGCACAACTGCCGAGCGCACAAGACGTGCAAGCCCAGTCAAATTTTCTGCCAGAACTGGGTTACGTTTATGCGGCATTGCAGAGCTACCTTTTTGCCCTTTTGAAAAACATTCCTCAGCCTCAAGCACTTCAGTGCGCTGCATATGACGAATTTCTGTGGCAATATTTTCAATGCTGCTGGCTACTATACCGAGCGTCACAAAAAATGCAGCGTGTCTGTCACGCGGGATGACCTGCGTACTTATTGTTTCCGGAATCAACCCAAGCTTATCACACACATAAATTTCGACCTGCGGGTCAATATTTGCAAATGTTCCCACTGCTCCAGAAATGGCACCCGTAGCAATTTCCGCCCGCGCGGTATACATCCTTGTCCGATTGCGATCCATTTCCGCATAGAACCGCGCAAATGTAAGGCCCATAGTTGTTGGTTCTGCATGTATACCGTGACTACGGCCTATGCGAAGCGTATGCTTATGTTCGTAAGCGCGCTTTTTGAGTACTTCTAGGAGGGCATCTATATCAGCAATTAGGATATCTGCTGCGCGTACTAATTGGATGTTAAAACAAGTATCTAAAACATCAGAGCTTGTCATCCCCTGATGCACAAAACGTGCCTCGTCTGAGCCGATAATCTCAGCCAAATGCGTAAGAAAAGCAATTACATCGTGTTTGGTGACAGCCTCAATCTCATCAATACGAGCGATGTCAAATTTGAAATCCTTTGCCTTCCAAACCGCATTAGCACTTTCTCGAGGTATGACACCAATATCGGCCATAGCATCACAGGCATGCGCCTCTATATCGAACCAGATGCGAAATTTTGCTTCTGGAGACCATATTTTTACCATATCAGGACGGGAATAGCGGGGTAACATGTTGGGCAAAACTCACATTTTTCCAAAGCGTGTTCCTTATAGACATGCGCACTAAAAGGTACAAGCCAAATGGACAACTTTGTTTTTGTATAATACAGCCCATATGAAGTCACTTTCTAAAACCAACATCAAACCTAATCTTAATGCCAAGCTATTGCTATGCAAAGGAACGCATGTTAGTTGGTGAACTTAAGTATAAGAGCACTCTAGCAATTTAAAACGAATTTAAAGGAACCAACCACAAAATTGAAAAAGCTTTAGGGTGATTGATATCATCTGGTGTTCAATTGCCACATTATGTCGATAAATTCTCTGCACCCTTAAATAAAAGGTGTCCTAGCTCAGTCCCATCAATTTGTCGTCAAAGGGATATTTGGTTAAATTTTCATACCCCGACTCAGTGACCAAAACTTGATCTTCAAGCTTGATAGAAAAATCTCCACCCTCTGGACTGACTAGTGCTTCCACACACAATACCATTCCTGGTTTTATCTCATAGTCATAAGCTCCATCGACCAGTTTGTCAGGGTATGCGATTAAGGGCCATTCATCGCAGAGTCCAACGCCGTGCATCAAGCAGCCATATTTACCTTTCAGATAATGATCATCCAAAACATGCGCACCGAGAGAAAGCTCTCTCATATGTACACCAGGCTTCAACATCTCCATATTCTGCGCAATATGTTCGTGAGCATGTTGCATTGCATAAACCATATCAGGCCGTGGATCTTTATCCCCGACCCACCAAGTCCTACTGATGTCTACACAAATTCCGTAGGAACCTATTAGGTCTGTATCGAAAGCCAAAATTTCATTGTTCTGGACAATCCGAGGGCCACATTCTTGAAACCACGGATTGGTGCGTGGGCCAGAAGTCAGTAAGCGGGTTTCGATCCATTCCCCGCCACGGCGAATATTTTCTGCATGAAGCACCGCCCATATGTCATCTTCGCTCATATTACCTTTTGGAATACCGTCTCGTGCCACTCGCTCCATTTCAAGCACGGCCGTTTCGCAAGCTACTGAAGCACAGCGCATAGCAAGAATCTCATCCTGGCCCTTGATAGAGCGGGATTTTTCAGTAACTTCTTCTCCTTCAACTACCTCAAAGCCTTGAACCTCCAGCGCGCGCAGGCCGTGTATCATAATCTTGTCCACGGCAAGACGCTTATTCCCATCACCGTGTTGGTTGATCAGAATGCGAACTTCGTTTGCAAAGACATCTGCAGCCACATCAACTTTGTCGCCTCGATCAAAATAAAAGAGATCTGCCCCGGACCTTTGTTCACGTACCAACGGGTTGAACTCCGACAGGAACGGCGAGTTTTTATAATCCCAAATGACCATGTAACCATCTGAACAGAGAAGAACTGCGCGAAAAGGATTATGGGTATTCCAGAGTTGCATATTGGTACTGTCCGTTGCATACCGGATGTTGAGTGGGTCAAACATCAGCAACCCACCGTAATCCCTATGAACAATATGTTGCGTTAAACGCTCCCAACGAAAGTGGCGCATTCGTTGTAAATCAGGTAACTCCAATCCAACGGCCTCCCATTCTTGAAAAGCAAGCAAGGTTGGGCCTATTTCAACGCGATCTTTGTCGTTAGGGGTTTTATCCGCAAGAAGGTGACCTTTATTTGGATCAATTTTACGCGTTTCGCTATAGTGTTTCAACATTTAACGGCCCCTATCATTTTCTATCACTTTGTCTTTAGAGAATTTTGACTGACCGTCTGTTTACGACTTGCCTTTTGGTCGTTTTCCATGAAGTTGTATTCCATGCAAATAGTGCTTCAAAAAAAACTTCCCTTCGACGTTTCTAAGAAGAAACCACTTCCCGCGATAACGGCACTTGAACCATCTGAATGGCTTATCACAGACGATGCATATGCTGGCCAGATGAATGAACGCGTGAGGCTGATTGAAAACAAACGTCATGAGGTGCTTGCTTTGGACACGACCGCATACAAAGCAGCAGATGAGCTCCTAGATTTAGCCTTGGCATTTCTACCGAACCTACCAGGATTTACAAGGACAAAGTCTCATGTACAATGTCCTGATGGACGTACCGTTGATATAAAAATAACTGATCCGCTCGCAACACTCGGCCGGGTGTTCCAAAACGATTTCTGCATCATGCAAAAACAGGGCGATGAACATATACTAACGGGTGCAATTCTCTGTTTCCCAGCCAGTTGGAGCCTTTCCGAAAAGTTCATGCACCCCCTAACCGTCATCCATGAGCCCGTCCCAGAGTATGACGATAATATCACCAAGCGAGTTCAAAGACTTTTTGATGGGATAAAATCAGACAGACCTCTCTGGCGTTTCAATGCTTTAAATTATACTAATCCAGAACTGTTTCAACCAAGAACTCGCTATAATCGCCGTGAAATCCCAACGGCAGGAGAAGGCAACTTTTTTCGCAGTGAACGCCAGACATTGCTACGCCTACCAAATACGCAAGCAGTGGTTTTTGGCATTCATACTTTTGTCTTAGCCAATACATAACCTTTTTTAAAAAGAACAGTATAAAAGAAGATTTAAATCCGGATCAAACTTGCACCAGTTCGTCCTCCTTGCAGAATATCATCATGAGCCTGAGCGCAATTTTGAAAATCATAAATCTGATCAATCTCTGGCCGCAGAGCACCAGCAAGACTTGCAGAGTGGAGCACCTTGATAGCCTTTTTTCGAGCGTCTGCTTCCAAAAGATAAATTAGAGAAATATCAATCGTAAGAGCTTTGAATAAATATTGACTAAACGGTAGCGCTGGAGACATATCAAGGGCAGATCCATACGCCGCAATCGTGCCCATTGGCTTCATAACTTCAGCCAACATTCCCGCGTTCATCCCGAACTCCAGCTCTACCGCACGATCGATACCTGTGGTGCATAAAGCTTTGATGTCTTCCGTAAGGGTGGCTGAACCATAGTCCAATACACAATCCGCTCCCGCAGATCGAACCTTAGAATGGTTTTTGCATGAAGCAGTAGCGATCACTCTCGCTCCGGCCCATTTTGCCAATTGCACCGCCATGTGGCCGACCCCACCTGCTCCTCCAGAAACTAGAACAGTTTTGCCCGCTAAAGCACTACCAGCAAAAAGACAATGCGCAGCGGTAAGACCAGGTATGCCAAAAGCTGCTCCTGCCTCCATACTAATTTCGTCAGGCATTGCTACTGCCTGAGCGTCGGGTAAAACTATATATTCGGCCATAGTCCCAAACGCACGTGCCCACTGACCATTCCAGACCCAGACTCTCTGGCCAATTCGCGCTTTGTCAACTCCATCCCCTGCTGATATAATTACTCCTGAACCATCGGAATGCGGAATAATCATTTGAAAAGCAGGTTTGGTCACACCAGGCCTGAGCCCTGCACGTGCTTTAACATCCGATGGATTCACACCAGAATAGCTTAGGTTAACGACCACCTCCCCGTATTTGGGCTCTGGTTCTTCAAGGTCAACCGATTTGAGGACTTCCCGAGCCGGACCAAACTGATCATAAGCTATTGCACGCATAGTTAAACTGTCTTCCGGCGAAGCCTAATGATAACATCAACTGAACCGATTTCAGCGCCCTCCGGAACCTCAGGCAACTGAGTAATCCTCAACTGATGAGCGGGTGCATCCGTCAATGTATGGGTATCTTCCCAATAGAAATGTGGGTGATCATGCGTATTAGTATCGAAATAACTACGTGATCCATCAACCGTAACTTCTTGAAGCAAACCTGCATCGCAAAACGCAGCGAGCGTGTTATAAACTGTCGCTAAAGAAACGGGATCGCCAGTACTTTTTACACTATCAAAAAGGCTCTCGGCGGTCACGTGACGGTGATTATCATCCCCAACAAGAACTTCTGCCAATGCAATACGCTGCCGAGTCGGTCTCAAATATGCCGAGGACAGCCAGTCAATAGCTCTTTTAGTCTTTATCGAGATCACAGCTCTACCTTTTTTTATTTCGTATAGCATAAGACTTTCTTGCGTTCAAATTCAATAAAGATCTCAAAATAATTTACGCCACGACTCCGTTTCTATTCAGCCATATGCCCAGTTACTTGCCAGTAGGAAGATGAGAATGCTAGAGAAGTGTGCAAACATAACTATAGAACAATAAAAGGGACTAACGATCAATGTCCGAACGCCCCAGCAGTTTTGATAAGGAAGCACTCTTGCGGTGCGCAAAAGGAGAGCTTTTTGGCCCGGGCAATGCACAACTTCCTGAACCTCCAATGTTGATGATAGACCGCGTTTGCGATATCAGCTGCGATCGTGGGAAGCATGGCAAAGGCCATGTGGTTGCTGAGTTCGACATTCATCCTGATTTGTGGTTTTTCGATTGCCATTTTCCAGACAATCCGATAATGCCCGGATGCCTTGGGCTTGATGGTTTGTGGCAAATGACAGGCTTTAACTTAGGCTGGCGCCGCTGGCTAGGGCGGGGCTATGCGCTTGGGGTTGGCGAAGTCAAACTCACTGGAATGGTTCGCCCGGAGCGAAAGCTCTTGCGATACTTCGTAGATTTCACCAAAGCGATACAAACAAGGCGCCTAACGATGGGTGTAGCTGATGGCCGTGTTGAAGCAGACGGCGAAGTGATTTATCAAGTAAAAGATATGAAAGTGGCATTGTCAGAAAGCTGATGATTTCTGCGATTAAAAAAGGAAAGCCAATGCGTAGAGTTGTAGTCACGGGCCTTGGTGTTGTCTCTTCTATTGGAAACAATAAAGAAGAAGTTTTGCAAAGCCTAAGAGCAGGTACTTCGGGTATTTCGGCCAACCTTGATATGAAAGAGCATGGGTTCCGCAGCCAGGTCGCAGGTGCCGTAAAACTTAATCCAGCAGATCATATCGACAAGCGCACTTTGCGGTTTATGGGGCCTGGGGCCGCCTATGCTTATATTGCTATGGAACAGGCTATCGCTGATGCAGGCTTGACCGCAACTGAAGTTTCTCATCCCAGTACTGGCCTCATAGCTGGATCTGGAGGACCGTCAACAAGCGCAATGTTATCGGCTCACCAAACTGTTTTAAAGTCAGGCGCACCGAAACGCATCGGCCCATTCGCCGTGCCCAAGTGTATGTCGTCTACAATATCTGCAAACCTGTCAACTGCATTTAAAATCAAAGGCATAAACTATTCCATAACCTCAGCTTGTTCGACTTCCCTACACTGTATCGGCAACGCAGTAGAACAAATAATGCTTGGCAAACAAAACTTGATGTTTGCAGGCGGTGGTGAAGAGCTCGATTGGACGCTATCCTGCCTTTTTGACGCCATGGGCGCAATGTCAAGCAAGTTCAATGACACACCAAAACGTGCCTCACGCGCGTTCGATGCAGACCGCGACGGATTTGTTATCAGCGCAGGTGGGGGAATCATAGTTCTTGAAGAACTCGAACGTGCTTTGGCACGTGGTGCGAAAATCTATGCAGAAGTTACCGGATACGGCGCGACATCAGATGGCCACGATATGGTAGCACCCTCCGGTGAAGGTGGACGGCGAGCCATGGAGATTGCCCTTTCAACACAACCCCATGGTATCCCCATAGGCTACATAAATGCTCATGGTACATCCACCCCAGTTGGTGATGTTGGTGAAGTAAAAGCGGTGAGAAGCGTGTTTGGAAAAGGCAGCACGCCACCTATCAGTTCGACCAAATCACTCACAGGACATAGTCAAGGCGCGGCAGGTGCTCAAGAAGCGATATACGCGCTGCTTATGCTATACGATGATTTTATTTGCCCATCTATTAATGTCGAAACACTCGACCCCGATCTTATGCATGAAGAAATAGCAACGACACTCGTCGAAAACGCGGGGCTTCAAAGTGTGATGACAAATAGCTTTGGATTTGGTGGAACTAACGGATCTATGATTTTATCAAAAATCATTTAAAACTGAATGGGTGTCTGATGAAGCAATTGTCGGGTAAAAAAGGCCTCGTGATGGGAGTTGCAAATGAACGCTCTATCGCGTGGGGAATAGCAAGAGAATTGAGCGGCGCTGGGGCTAAACTAGCTTTCAGCTACCAGGGGGAAGCTTTTGGAAAACGTCTCGAGCCTTTGGCGGCTTCGATTGGCTCAGATTTTATAGTTGATGTCGATGTGACAGACGATTTGTCGTTAGATGTCGCCTTTAATGAACTTGCAGACCGTTGGAACGCGCTTGATTTCATCGTTCACGCTATCGCTTTTTCGGACAAATCAGAGCTGACTGGTAGGTTTATCAATACCACTCGAGCCAACTTCAAAAACTCGCTTGATATCTCAGCTTACTCGCTTATCGAAGTTGCCCGGCGAGCACATCCTTTAATGAGAGAGGCAGGAGGTTCAATTATTTCCGTCACCTTTCAAGGCTCAAACCGTGTCACACCATTTTACAATGTCATGGGAGTTGCCAAGGCAGCCTTGGAGGCAACCACGCGCTATTTGGCAAGTGATCTTGGGCCGGAAGGTATACGGGTTAACTCAATTTCACCAGGTCCGATGAAAACACTTGCTGGCGCCGCTATCGGCGGAGCACGTAAAACTTATAAATTTATCGAAAAAAACGCACCATTGGGCTCTAACGCAACTCTAGAAGCGGTCGGCGGCGCCGCGGTATATCTCGTTTCCGATGCAGCCGCCTGCACGACCGGAGAAATCATCCATGTGGACGGAGGTTATCATGTCATGGGAATGCCAAAGGTAGAGAATATCTGATTGAGCTTCACTGCTGATAGACAGGTAATAAGTGATCTATTGCGAATTTTTCTAAAGGCGTCCAACAAGTTTTTTTAAGAATGATGCGCCCTTACTAGACCAATTTATACTTTTTCCCTTTATAAGGTGAGAAATTTTCTATCAGATTTTATTGACATTTCGGCAAAGAACAAAGCATTTCGTAAAGGAAATTAGCACCCGTTAACGCTGTATTCCCACTCGAATCGTAGGGAGGTGAGACTTCAACCAAGTCTGCTCCCACGATATTCAACTTAGCCATACCGCGGATGATCTCAAGCCCTTGAACGGAGGTTAGGCCGCCAACTTCAACTGTACCAGTGCCCGGAGCATAAGCTGGATCCAAACTGTCTATATCATACGACAAATAAACAGGAGAATCCCCGATCTTGGCCCTGATATTTTCCATAAGTGTGAAAAGCGATTTGTGCCAACACTCTTCTGCGGGAATTACAGTCCAACCATTATTTCTGGCCCAATTAAAATCGTTCGGGCTATAGCCTGTTCCCCTGAGGCCTATTTGAAAAACTTTATCATTTAAAAGACAATCATCCTCCCATGCCCTTCGAAACGGACAACCATGGGCGACTTTTTCTCCAAACATTTCATCATTGACATCTGCGTGGGCATCCACGTGGACAAGGGCTACAGGGCCATATTTCTTGCGCATTGCTCTCAGGATGGGCCATGTAAGCGTATGATCTCCTCCCAGCGTGAGTGGAATAACATCATATTTTAATACATTGTTGTAAAACTTAGTAATAATATCAACCGACTTTTTTATATTAAATGTATTAATAGGAACATCGCCGATATCCGCAACCTGCATGCGCTCAAATGGAGCTGCACCGGTCGCCATATTAAAAGGTCGCAACATACGGCTTTCATCTCTAATCTGGCGCGGTCCAAGGCGAGTTCCAGGGCGGTTTGAGGTGCCAATATCCATAGGAATACCTACAAAACAGGCATCCAGATGAGCAGCCCCTTTTTGGGTAGGCAGACGCATAAAGGTAGCCGGCCCACCTGTCCTTATCATATCATTACCGCCAAGTGGTTGATTCAATTTGACCATATTGACTAACCTGACATTTTTTATTGCCTAATTTAACAATGCATGGGGCCATAACATTTGACCAGTATTATTCCACTCCAAATCACAAAATCTTTATTGATACTACGCCTTTTCGCCACACAAACATGTTCAGCCGTTTTTACAATGATTAGCAGATCCCATTGCATTTTTTCCTTCGTTTATTTACCTCATCAATCTATCATGGGGCGGGTATACCCAGTTGGACAGGACCTAAAAGCGACTATACATGTTGAAAACGGATATCTCAGGCGTAACGTTGGAGGCGATTAAAGCGCGATCGAAGCTTTTGGGTTCCCATTTAATCCGTACTCCTACCACCCAAGTTACCTCCGAACGGCTGTCAGAAATGCTGTCGGGAGCACAGATATTCCTGAAACTAGAATGTTTCCAATATACCGGTACGTTTAAGGCCCGTGGCGCTTTGTCTGTCGCATATCACATTCCGGATGCCCACAAGTCAAATGGCATTACCGCTGCAAGTGCTGGGAATCATGCAATCGCTGCCGCATGGGCAGCTTCAGTTTTTGGGCTATCCGCAAAAGTCGTAATGCAATCAACTGCAAACCCATTTCGCGTTAAAATGGCCAGATCCCAAGGTGCAGAACTTGTGATAAAAGAGCCTGGTGCTCCCACTTTTGCTGAGGCAGAACGCTTGGTTAAAGAGGAAAAACGTACTTTTATCCACCCATTTGAAGGCATCCATACTTCACTTGGCACTGCAGGTGTCGGTCTGGAATTAATGGAAGATATCCAAAACCTGGACGCGGTTATCGTGTCTTGCGGGGGGGGAGGTTTGATCAGCGGGGTGGCTTCAGCAGTAAAATTGATAAAACCTAGTTGCAAAGTTTTCGGCGTGGAACCAATCGGTGCAGACAGCATGTCTAAAAGTTTAAAGGCCGGCTATCCTATAACGCTAGATAAAACTGAAACTGTTGCTGATAGCCTTGCTCCACCGATGACACTACCAATGTGCTATGAGCTTTGTCGAACTTACTTGGACGACATTGTGACTGTCAGTGATGATGAAATTTGTACAGGCATGGTACTTATGCAAGAAGAAGCAAATCTGGCTGTGGAACCCGCCGCCGGGGCAACGATGGCCGGTTTAATTGGTCCGTTGCGGGAACGTTTAACTGGCAAACGAGTCTGCATGATTGTATGTGGAAGCAACATAGATAGCACAACTTTTGTGCAGCTGATCCAGCGCGGTCTAAGCTATTCAAGACCTTAGCCAGCAAAGGTATAAATTCATAGTTAGCTTTTCAGAATTTTCCCAGTAAGTGCCTGCCTTACTTCTGAGTATAATTTTTTTATCCTAAAAACCAAAATTCACACTATTGGTCTAGAAAATTCACAACAACGCAAGTAGTACGGAAGACGGCTAGAAAATTATATTGAAGTCACAAAAATATCTGTTTTATGCATTATTTTCCACCGGCTCTTATTTTGCGATCAAATTTTTTTATAAACTGTTGCACTTTTTATTTTGTAAAAAATGTAAATTTATTTAACAGGTCAATGCAAAGTCCAAGCATCCTTTTTTCCAATGGATGCGATGAAGACATACCCAAAAGTAAATTGATTTTAATTTTTAATCAATTCGTCACTAACTCAAACTTTTATTTAAAAGCGAACAAGAAAAAATCGTAAATGTCTTTGTTTTGTTTTCGCTCTAGAAATATTGACTGCAATTCTTGAACTTATTATGCCAAGATCTATTTTGGCAAACATACCCAGTCTTCTTAAAGAAATGGAACTAACAAATAATTTTACAGCGGCACAGAATACAGGTGACCAGGACACCACAAGGTTAACTGCCAACAAAATACTAATATGGTTTAGCATATTCGAACCAGAAATTGTGCTTAAAAAATAAAGTGATGTTAAAGTGATGTAGTGTTAATTTAAAAAATCCGTATACCTTACTGAAATTTTGAGAATTTTACTCGAATAATTATCAGTATCCGCAGCTTCTTCCCAAACGGGGTTAATCGATCTCAAATAGATTTGCGTTTGATCCAGATAGCTTTAAAATAGGTTTAATTTATCAGAGGACAAATTTTTTTAAGAGTGAAACTGAAACTAGGTGGGAAAACGTTGGCATTGTGATGGTATTTGAAGCCGATTAGTCCGCGCGTCAAAAGATAAGATCCGGTATGACCTCTTACAATGAAGAATTCCGGTGCATCCGTACCAACTATAAGAAAATACAAATGTTCAAAAGCAAAGTAGTAATCGTTGTGCGTAACGGACTAGTTCCCTGGTAGGAAATGAACGTTGCTGCCTTTCAAATTAGCGGCATCTTTGCCGTGCATCCAGAAATTATGGGTAAATCTTATATAGATGGAAATGGCAATGAATATCTTCCACTATGCCAACAGCACGAGTTTATACTCAATGGTGACCAAAATTTTTTCAAAACATCCCTAAGCCCGCTCTTTCACGCGATATTGTTACCGATGCTTACATTTAAGATATGTTTCAAACTGGCCAAAATGCTGCCAGTCGCGAAGTATTTACACAATGTGGCCCAAATGAAAAATACTGTTGGGATAGCGTTTCGTGCTGATATCAGGATTATCGATAAAATTTCCAAAGGTGTGAAAATTCAAAAGAGCTAATCATTAAATGGCCGCAGATAACTCAAGTTAAAAGAAATTCATGTAGGTACTGATTAACTACTGTCCAGTACAACTGGAAATGTCGCGAAATACTTTTGCGAATGGAAGGTGGTACTGAGAACCCCGTGGTCTAACAACTGGCTATGCCTTACACGTTGATATGTCCATTGCAGTTTCTTGTGGCTTGAAGAATGGTGCGAACTATTTTTTCAGGATTTTCTCTAATGGGCCTACTGCTTATTACCTTGGCTCATGGCATTTATTGTCCCCAATAGTGCATACGAAATCACAAAGAAACAATACTAATCTTATATAGATAATTTTCTAATTATTGTTCTTATTATGTCCATTGTAAAAAAACTAGTGGTTCCACCATGCTAGATCAGAAAAAGCGCGCAGATCTAATTCATGTGTCCAAGCTGATCGATGCTGATGTGCTAGATGGTAATAAGTTTCTGCGACTTTTTCGGGCAACAAAAGACCATCTTTTGTTAAACCTCGTTTTTTCCGCAATTCCTGAAATTTTTGTTCGCCCAGCATTCGCCCCAAAGTATCAGGCGCATCGACCATTCCATCGATTATCACATGTGCCACGTGAATACCAACTGCAGAATATTGAGCGTTAAGAGACTGACAAAGCATTCTTCTTCCACCCATGGCTGCCGCATGCGCGTGCTGATATTTGTTGCCCCTAACTGCAGCCGTGGCTGAAGTAACAATTATTGTTCCTCGCGCCCGCTTTTCCATACATGGGCAAAGAGCTGAGGCCACCCGAAAAAGCCCAAAAGTTGCCATCTGCCAGCATCGTTCAAAGGCTTTGTACGAAGTCTGAGAAAGTGCCCGATCACCTATCTGAGCTCCAAGGTTGTAAACCAGGACTTCTATCGCCCCAAGTTCAGCCTCAACTTTTGAAATTGTTTGTTCCAGTCTACCCGGCTCTATCGCATTTAGAAGGTAGCCAGTTGCATCGGCTCCTTCGTCATTTATGCTGTTTACAATATGTTCGAGGCCCTTTTGATCGGTACGCCGGCAAAGTACAGAGTGATAACCGTTAGCCGCAAAATGACGACCAACAGAACCGCCGATACCTGCTCCGGCACCGATTATAAGACATACTGGCTTCATGATTTTTTTCCTTACTTCAAGGCGGATTACAACCCTACTCATGCCGAAAGATTTACTCCTGTCAAGAATCGTTCCAAAAATTCAAGAACCATAAGCCTGGATCGAACTAAGAAAAAAAACTCTGGCTTGATCTTTCAATTGCGGCGAGCACAAGGTCTTCGTGATATTCTAGATAAGCCCCAAGCTTATCTCGATCTGGAGCGACCCCCATTCGACCGGAATCGAGCTGATCCGCGTCCCAACACGCTTGCACTGTCGCATTGGGATGAAGATTACCCACCGAATGATATCGACAGGCAGTGCGTAATAAGCGGATATCAGCCTCATCAGCCTCAAACCACCTATTATTCAAAATCTCACAAAATTCTGCTGCACGTTGGCCGTGTAGTGGATCATCTAGATCATTCCAACGGCGGCTATCGTGAAGTAGTGAAAATAATTCAATAACTTTCAGGTTTACGCTTATACGCCGAGCTATCTGTCTTCCAGTACTTAGGACGCGTAACCAGTGATCTATGCCATGAACACCTAAGGGATTTAACTGAAACTGTTCGGCAAGATAGTCCAAAAATGGCTGCGTCAAAACTTCAGATTTTACTGGCAACCTAAGCATTCAAGCGCAGCCTCCGTTTTCCCCTTGCTCGGGCAAATCAAATACCATATCCGACAAAAAGAATTACTGCCTTTAAACAAAATGTCAAAAAATAGCTTGGAATTGGTAGAAATCTTCGAAATTAAAGTTCTGATAAGATATTTGAAGTTAGCTTAATCAAACTGGTAGAAACTAATACTGACCAATTTTCACCCAATCCTTCAACGCTAAATAATATCGAATCGCGGGCAAAAACCAAGGGTTGCCATCGTATAGTGGTAATCTATGCGGTGATGAGCCGCAGAAAACGCTTGGCCTATTTCCTATTCCCATAGCTTGCTCGGCTACTTTTTTTCCCAACCAGAAAGCCCAAACAGTGCCTGATCCCGCGTAACCTGCGGCATAATAGATGTCATCATCTTCAAAAACTACAGGAAGTTGCGCACGTGTAAACCCCACATTCCCGAGCCAGACATAATCAATCCCACAATTCGACAATTCAGGGAAAATTAAAACCAATTTTCGTTTCAGATACTTTACCGTCCGGTCTGTGGCATCAACTTTGTCAAAGCTGCGCGAACCAAAAAGAATGCGGTCTTGATGCGGCGTTGGCCTAAAGTAGCTATAGAGACTAGCCGTATTGCCATACATGCGCAGTATTGGCATAAATGCGTTAACACGCTAAAATCCAAGTTTTTCGGTGACTATAATTGCACTTTGGGCAGAGGTACAAGTCGCTTTCTAAGAAACCTACCCACGCGATACCTAGTGCCTGTATAGGCGTTAGTGGCTGTAATAACTTGTCCTGAAATGATGGTGCCTATCTTTGTAATTATAGACTTCTTCCCATTCAACTCGTTATTAATATCGATAACGGTGGTATTAGAAAAAACACAAACACCCGCTTTTTCGGCGCATCTCAGAAGACCCACAAAGAACTTAGCAGGATGAAAGCCACCTATTTCCTCTCGCACCATCCCTCCATGAAATAGATCAGTGGCAATTTCACTGTGTTGATCCTTGCGATCCACCATATAGGCTTTATGGCCTTTAACTTTGTTCAGACGCTCCGCCTCGTAGGCCTGAGTATCGTAATCTGCAACGCTCAAGGCGCCAGTAAAGCGACCCGTCATCTGAAGCTCGCAATTGATAGAAACCTCTTCGCAAAATTTTGTTAAGTCAAGGCGTGCTTCGATTGCTTCTGCATAAACTTCATCAGCGAAAGTCTCACCATATTTTTTGCTGATCAAACCGTGCGATAAGCGAACATTTCCACTGCAAATACCTCCATTGCGAGTCGATGCCCCAAAGCCCGGGTTACCGCCATCCAGAACGATGACAGAATGGCCACGCCGCGCGATTGCCAGTCCTGCCGAAAGACCAGTATAACCACCACCTTCAACTACAAAATCAGCTTCTTTAGGAAAGTTATGATATTCCAAAGGAACACGGCTTTCATCAATATCCCACCAGAAGGCACTTTTTTTCATTGCAGTCTTCTCCAACTAAAATTTTGAATAGGTACAGATTCAATGCTAATGTTTTTTTAAAATTCATCAAATTTGCACCTATTGCGAGCTTGATTGATACTCTAAGATTTTATGTAAAGAATTTATTGCATTTCTCGTCGCTTATCTTCATTTCTGTTGTATCAGAAAACCCTTGAATTTTGCGGACTCCAAGGAAAAACAGAATTGTCTAGAACTGTACTCCCATGGCTATCTATGCTTTATATGGGCTTGACTTGGGGGCTGTCCTTTTCACTTGCTAAATTAGCCACAGATTTCGGCGGCGCGCCTCTGGGCATCTCTTTTTGGACAGCTTTGTTTTCTGGTATTATTTTGCTCGCTTACTGCTTTGTCACAAGACGACAAACGGTCTTGAGCTGGGAGTCAGTAAAAATCTTTTTCATCTTGGCGCTTTTGGGCACTGCTTTACCAGGGCTAGGGTTTTATTATGCAGCATCAAAGGTGCCTGCTGGAGTTTTATCTATTACTATTACTTTGGTACCCATCTTCACCTATGGGTTGGCATTGGCATTTGGTTTGGAAACCTTTTCTAAACTTCGCTTTTTGGGACTTTTTCTTGGGTTCGCCTCAATATGTTTAATAGTCCTTCCTGAGACCAGTTTGCCAACCAAGGCCGCAGCATTTTGGGTTCTAATTGCATGCTTGAGTTCTTTCTTCTATGCTGTCGAAAATATTTACCTTACCATTAAAAAGTTAAATAACTATGGAGTGATCCGTCTATCGTGTGGGATGCACCTTATGGCCTCAATACTTTTATTTTTTCCTGCCTATTTTACCGGATCATTATCAGAAACTATCACTAACTCTACGGAATTAACCATCACACTATTTTGCCTCAGTTTGATAACGGCGACAACCTACACTTTATTTATCTTTACGATTCGGGAGTCTGGGCCGATCTTCGCCAGCCAAGTAGGATATCTAGTTACAATTAGTGGGTTAATCTGGGGTATGATCCTGTTTTCTGAAACCCATTCTACTTGGATTTGGATAGCTTTTGCTCTTATGATGTGTGGCCTTTCATTCGTCAGTCCACGAGCGAATAATCCAACCGATAAGTAAAACAACGTTCTTTCGAATAGACATGATCTTCAGCTTTGAGCTACCATGCCATACCCCTTCCAGATCATATTCTCATGGGTGAAAAAGAAACACCAAATTCAGCTTAAAAAAATGTAGACTAAATGCGTAAACGTAATTTATTGTGGGATTTTTTACCTAATCCTATACGGATGCCGGACTGAAAAAAGTAATTAAAGGGGCGTTTACCCCACCTTAGGTGCTAACCGGCCGTCTTGACTTTTTGTCTTAATCAAACAACCTGAAATGAATTCAAAAACTCGTAAAACGGCCGAGGTCGAAGAAAAAAATTTACTCTGGTGTAGCGGGCGATAATTGAATTGCAGCTCTTAAGAAATTCGGTGCAAGCGGAAACAAACCTAGCCTGACAAAAGCTATCGCACTAATAATCGTTTTTGACCAACGTTACGATCTAAAGTCTGATGGCACTCGATCAAAACATTATTATGTTTCAGAGCGTGTAGGAATTGCCATAGGGTTTCTGATCAAAGCATTAAGTCGCAATGGTCATGTTTTCTTAGAACATACGCCAAACTCAATGAAATTTCCGAACGAACTATGTCAGAGGCCAAAAAAACAAAATCCTGTTATTACTTCAGCTATAGAAAACCCTATTGGAAGTGCTGAAGTCTCTCAAGCGGCTAAATTCAGAAAATATCTGTCCAAAGTTCTGACTTTATTTTAATAAAAGCACATTACATAACGGTAAGCTTGCCATCTACAAGCCCTACTCGTTTTATAAGATCTGCTTTGCTCAATCGGGCTGCAGCGTCCAAATAAAATCTATCTTCGCTTTTTTTGTTAAAACGGTCATTACTCAGAACAGTTAATTTGTTACGGTCCGCATGTCGAACTAAAAGAGCATCTGCTTTATGGCCTTTTTTTGATACTGTAAGTTTATGACGGTTCATTTCCATTATTCGACAAAGTGCCATAGGAATGGTCTCTGTTGGTTTGATTAGATTATTTTTTTTCAAAAGCCGGTAAATGTTATGATCGAAAAATAAATGAACCGAAAAACCATCTGCCTCTAATTCATTCACAAATGCCCTCAGTGGGCTAATTTCCCAATCAACCAGCCCTAACAAATTGTTTGCATCTAATACAATTTCCCCGCGCGAAGCCTCGCTACTTACTTGATTTACTATCTGTGGCGTTGCGAGACCAAAACGGATGCGACGATATCCTGCAATGACCAAAAGCGCCGAGAAAGCGTAAACTACAAGTGTCACAATACTTTCGCGGTCAACAACCAAGAGAAAACATAAAACTAGGGATACGCTAGCCCATAAAATCGTGCCACGAAAATAAAGTCCAATAACCAAGACCGTAAGGCTGAAAATAATCGGCAAGTGACCCGTTTCTGCTGCGGACCAATTCATTAGGCAGTAGCCCAAAGATTGCAAAAACTGGTTAATTGAGTTTTCCGCTGCAATACAGACCCTTTCGGCATATTAACATTCTCGGCGTAGTATTTATGTTTCCAAAGCGTATTTTAGAAACTTTTTGTTCTAGGTCAAAGATAAGGTGGCTCAGACACTTAAGCGTTACTGTACCGCCCCATGATTGCAATAACATCAAAATAAGCTAAAATGCCCCTGTAAAAAATGCCGCATCACTTAAAATTTTGGTTTTAGTTCTGTTACAGCGTCACTATTCAATGAGGTCGTCAAAATCACCAAGGTTTACCGAAGCTCTTAAAAGCTCAAGATGCGCAACCAGTTCTCTAACGCTATCTATTCGGATTGCATCTCGTCCATCTTTCATCTCGACCGGCTTTCCTCTATGAAAAATAGATATTTGGACGCGCCCATCGAGTAGTTCTACCCACCATTTTTTTAGTTTAATAGGAACGGCGGTTTTGCGAATATTACCATTTACATCCGCCAGCCACTTATATTTCATTGGCTGGTACGCACGGTTGGAAGCCATTTTAATTTGTTCATCTAGGCTTTTGATAATTTTTTCACGCTTCGCCAAAGTAGCAACGATTTGCCGTTCCGGCTCACGTATAACAAAATCAAAAGACTCAAAAATCTCCGATTTTGCGCCTTTTGTCCGCATCTTAACATCAAAATGTGTCGTCATCGCAGTTTCCCTAGCGGGCTTACTGGTTTCTAAAACAGTAGCAACAATATTTATCTGTTACAGTGCAACGCTAACTCAGAACAGGTTATATACGCCAACAAAGCAATCAGATACCCAATAACCATAGGTACGGTCACTTCTACATTTATATAGAAGCTAGCTTAAGTCAATTTTGAACATGCTGGATAGAAGTAATGGTTCCTGTGCCAGGGGATCGCTTAGTGCGTAGCGTGTCAATCGACTTTTGTGTCCGAAGATACTTCGTTGTTATCTACTTGCGACTTAAGATCTTTGAGAATTTTTCCAGATTTTTTCAGCTTCTCCACATTTTCCGCTCGCCAATCCTGATATGCATCTTTTAGACGAAATATGATTGTATTATGATTAATCTCCCGACCAATAGCCTCCATAAAGGCAACGCATTCTTCAACTGCATCAATATCCATCAGAAGCGGTTGGACACCGTTCTTGAACTCTGTATGGCGCCAATAGGTCAAAAAAATGTGATTATCATCTTTGTTTAGAGTCCCCGGCACAACTCCTTCCAAAAATTCAGCCAGTTCTTTCGCCATTTCATTTGGCATGGGGTTCGATGCAAAATAACCATTGCGCAGCAAAGGCAGAAATACTGATATATCGTGATTTTTTTTATATGTTTGCCAAGCCCCTGCAATCGCTTCTCCTTGCTGGAATTTCAACAATAAATCACGTTTCGCTTGCTCTTCGAGCCTTACTTCAGATGCGTGGGGTAAGCCTTTTTTATGATTTTGAAACATTGGATTCGGACGAAAAATAGACTTATCGCGGGTTTTTATAATCTTTGACAAGACCATCTTTGATTGGGTAGTTGCACGGTCAATTTTTTCTTTTGAAATAACGGTTGTTAATCCATCAATTTCCTTACTTCGCTCAAGTATCTGATGTGCTTTTTCGCGTGCACCACTCACATCGAGGTCAGGAAATTTCCCAATCGCGATACTCGTATCACCAATTGGCATCTCAACTCGTAAATGCCATAGCTTTTCTCCGTTTAATTGAATTGTGAGCATCAAACGTGGGATGACATAATCCGAATAAGAATGCACGCGCTCAGCAGGGCGCAGTTCTGTTGCAAATTTATTAGTGAGGCGCATGCGAATCCTCAGGTCTTAAGGGGACATAAAGTTTCTTTACGGCATAAAATTACAACCAAATCGTTTTAAAACCAATTTATGACAATTTTTGAAAATGTTAAAATACAAAATATTTAAAAGCTCTCAAAATATGCACGGATATATGCTTTTGTAGTCGCAATTGGTTCCTTTCAAATGATCTACTCAAAGATTATGCTAGTTGGACAAATTGTAAATAGCATGATCTGGAAAGGTATGGTTTTCAGTATGGTAGCATAAAAGGAATCTGAAAATGTGAGAAGTATAGGGATGTCATCTATTTTAAATGATAGGCTCGACAGCCTGGCGTCTGCCATGCTCTCTTAACAGAAAACGCTTTAAGATCGGAAACCTCAACATAATATGGATCGACCAACAATATACTTGAAATAAGCTGCGCACATTTTGAGTAACAGAAAGTCTTCGCCTTATCATCAACCGCTATTTAAATTGACACACTGGAACGTCCGGCAAGATCAACAAAAAACTGCCAAGCCACACGACCAGACCGTGCTCCCCGAGTGGCTTGCCACTCAATTGCTTCAGCGCGTAATGTTTCTGCTTTAGGCGTAAATCCATAGGCCTTGCAGTAGCCAGTTATCATTTCCAAATACTGGTCCTGCGAACAAGGGTGAAATCCCAGCCAAAGGCCAAAGCGATCCGAAAGAGAGACTTTTTCTTCCACTGCTTCTGATGGGTTAATCGAAGATGATTTCTCATTTTCGATCATATCTCGCGGCATAAGATGCCGGCGATTAGAGGTCGCATAGAATAAAACGTTTTCGGGCCTTCCTTGTATTCCGCCATCAAGCACTGCTTTTAGCGATTTATAATATTGGTCGTCATGACTAAAGCTAAGGTCATCACAAAAGAGTATAAAACGGTAATTGGCTTGTCGTAAGAAATTCAAGAGGCGGGAAACGCTGGGTAAATCTTCTCGTTGCATTTCAACGATTTTAATTGGGAAGCCTCGCTCAAGCACATACGAATGGACAGCCTTTACTAAGGACGATTTACCCATCCCTCTTGCCCCCCACAAAAGTGCATTGTTTGCTCCATGTCCTTTTGCAAATTGTATTGTGTTTTGCACAAGAGTATCACGGGATCGGTCAACTCCAACAAGCAGATCCAAATGGATACAAGATACGTCTTTCACCGGCTCAAGATTGTCCGGTGATACATTCCAGACGAACGCATTAGCACTGTCAAAATCTGGAGACTGCATGGGAGGTGGGACCATTCGATCAATCCCGTCTGCAATCCTCTTAAGAGTGTCAACCACCTTTCGTCTCGCTCAAATCTTCTTCATCATCATCTACCGCACCTTTGTCCTCTGCTTCGTAATATCCTTCGGCTCTTAGTTTCTCTTCTCGCTTGGTCTCCACACGCGCCACAAGAAAGATAGAAATTTCATAAAGTCCATAGACCACCACAAAGAGAATAAGCTGCGTTATCACGTCAGGCGGAGTTACAAGCGCCGCGAGAAGAAGAATACCCACAACAGCGTATTTGCGCACAGTTCCAAGACCTTCCGAACTTACCAAACCGGCTTTACCCATTAATGTTAGCAAAACCGGCAGCTGAAAGCAAAGACCGAAAGCGATGATAAACTTCAGAGTTATATCGAGCGACTCATTCACTTTGCCGAAAAAGGTAATACTGATTCCTTCGTCGGTTTCTGGAACGGACAAAGTTTCAGCCGTAACGCCACCGGTTGCTGATTGCATCAGCGTTGCAAAAACAGAACTTACATCCACAAAACCCAGAAAGAAAGCCATCGCGAGCGGAGTCACAACAAAGTGAGCAAAGAAGGCACCGAGCAAAAACATAACCGGCGAAGCGATCATGAACGGTAAAAAAGCATTCTTTTCAGATCGGTACAAACCTGGAGCCACAAACCGCCATAGTTGAAAGCTAATAACTGGAAAAGCCAACGCAAAGCCAAATACCATCGAAATTCGAAACAAGGTGAAAAGGTACTCCTGCGGGGACGTATACTGCATAGTAGGTGAAGGATCGCCCAAGTCGCGTAACGTTGCCTCTATTGGTTCAAGCATGAATTGTAAGATTGGCTCTGCCACCGTGAAGGCAAGCACTATTCCCACAATGAAGGCTATTACAGCACGAATTAGGCGTGTGCGCAATTCAGCGAGGTGCTCAATAAGGGGCGCTGAGCTTTTTTCTATCTCTTCGTTATCGCTCATCATTTATCCTACGAAGCTGTATCACCGGTCACCTTAGTTTTGGGAGCATTCTTTTTGGGCGATGATTTCTTTTTCGTTGCTGGTTTCTTAGCATTCACTGTTTCGTTTGACGTTAATTTATCTGTTGGTGTTTCCTCTGCCATTTTTTGCTTCGATTCACGTTTTTCAATGGCCCGCTTTTTCGCATCTTCATGGATTTTTTTTGCCGCTTCAGCACGTTCTGTCGCCAATTTACCGGTTTCGGAAGACGGATCATAAGAGGCGAATTCACTAGTGGCTTTCTTGACTTGGTCCAGACTTGTTTGAAGCGGATTACTAGCTGCTTTCAGAGTCTTGCTTACGTCTTTAACCCCAGCCTCGTCAGCAGCGTCATTCATAGCGCGAGAGAATTCGCGCGCCATCGCGCGCGCTTTGCCAACGAATTTTCCAACCTTTCGAAAAAGCATAGGAAGATCTTTCGGGCCGATCACAATCAGCGCCACGACTCCGATCACTAAAAGCTCAGTCCAACCGAGGTCGAACATTTGGTTAGACCTTGTCTTTATCGTTTTCCGGTGTCACGTCTTTCGCAGTAGTAGCAGCTTCTTCTTCAAGCTCTTTGGTACTGTCATTTACGCCTTTTTTAAATGCAGTTATCCCTTTCCCCACTTCCCCCATAAGCGAGCTGATTTTACCACGCCCAAATAAGACAAGCACTACAACGGCAATGAGCAGCAACCCGGGCAGACCAATATTACCTAATCCCATAACAACCTCTTTTGTTTTCCAACGCTCTAAGAACACGGAGTTCTAAGAAGATACAAGGTATTTATTGTGTAAACTGTTCTGATTAAAGGCTGAATCTGTTTATTGAGTACATTTTTTGTAATTGAACTCACTTGAGTTGCATTTCAGTTAGACTTTTGGCAAGCAAAACACCAAGTTGGTCAGCAGAAATTAGACAAAAGATCTTGCTTGAACAGTTATCATTCACTTGGATCGGACCTGATTTTTTCGATAAGGTATACTGGTCGCATTAAACAATTTTTAAGCCTTTTGAAGTACCTCGCAATGTGAACCTTACAAACTAAAAAACTTTAGCGTGGATTTTCATACAGATAGGGTCATGAAAGGAACAGTCGATATTGATCTATTGTATCTTCATCAATAAAAATATTAAATTCGCACATGAAATAATTCTTTAAAAACTTTGAGTAGACGCTACTAACCTACCTATTTGACAACGAACAATCTGCTAACGCGCGAAGATAAAACAACGGTCTCTAGGAATTGTGAGCCATAGCTTTCGACCAGGCTGGGGAAGGAAAACATAAGGGACGGTCGCTTTAAGAACAGAGCCATCGTGCTTCATTTTAAACTCGACCAGACTGTCGCTTCCCATAAAACGAGAGCGAATCACTTGTCCGGAGGCAGCGACTCCTTGCGAAGCCGTTGGGTTGGGACCTTTGCCGTTACGATCAAAGTCAATTCGGACATGTTGTGGGCGAAATGCGATCTCAACTTCAGTACCATCTTTATATCCCGGTGCAAAAAATTGACCAAACGATGTATCTGCCAAAGAGCCTTCTACGCGGCTATTGATAGCATTTAGATCAGAAAAAAATGCCATCGCCTCACGATCAAGGGGTGTATTGTAGACATTATAAGGTGCACCTTTCTGCACTATGTTACCATGCCTCATCAGAGCAATTTCATCAGCCATTCGCATTGCCTCTTCAGGATCATGCGTGACCAGAAGCACAGCAGTTTTTTCAGATTTGAGGATTTCAAGCGTATCATCTCGGATCTCATCTCTAAGTCGATTATCGAGTCCTGAAAAGGGTTCATCCATTAACATTATCTTAGGCTTTAATGCCAAGGCTCTTACTAGTGCCACACGCTGCTGTTCTCCCCCTGACAGCGCATATGGGTATTTATCAATCAATTTTTCAAGTCCAACTTTTCCAAGCAAGTACTCGGCTTTTTCACGCTTTTGATTTTTGGACCCTTTAATGCCAAAAGCAACATTTTCCCCAACCCTTAGATGTGGGAAAAGTGCAAAATCCTGAAATATAAATCCTATAGATCGCCTTTCAGGTGGTGTATGTATAGATCGACCGCTGATCAGTTGTTGATCTACGTAAATTTCCCCCGCATCCTGACGATCCACCCCTGCGATCAAACGCAATGTTGTAGATTTTCCACAGCCTGAGGGTCCTAGTAGACACGTCACCTGACCGGGTAGAATGCTAAGCGAAACATCCTTTACAACGGCTCGCCCATCAAAACTCCGATCCAAGTTTCTAAGCTCTAAACGAGGATTTGTTGCCACGAGTAACTGTGTCCTTCTCTTGGGCTCTTAGGTTTAGGCGATACCAGACAACCTCAACGCTAACTTATTAAAGTGTGGCATTTACGGCACCTCCATCCAAGAGAATGTTCTGGCCAACCATAAAACTGGCATGCTGTGAGCAGACAAACGCACAGGTTGCGCCAAATTCGTGTGCGGTTCCGTAGCGACCGAGTGGAATGGTTGCTGCCCGTTCAGCTGAGGCTTCTTCGATTGAAATGCCTTTTGACTCTGCAAGTTGACCATCCAGAAAGACCACACGATCGGTGGCATGAATGCCGGGCAAGAGGTTATTGATCGTCACTCCATGCTGTGCAACCTGACGCGCAGTGCCAGCAACATAACCAGTCAGACCAGCACGTGCAGAGTTTGAAAGGCCTAATACAGCTATGGGCGCCTTGACAGATTGAGAGGTTATATTAACGATACGGCCCCACCCTTTTGTTATCATCGAAGGAAGTATACGAGACATTAGTGCGATTGGGGTCAACATATTGGAATTAAGTGCAGTTAAAAAATCATCGCGATCCCAATCACTCCATAAACCTGGTGGCGGGCCTCCGGCATTATTTACGAGAATATCCGGTTCACCGGCGACAGACAGTACTTTGTCCTGACCTTCTTTTGTCGTGATGTCTGCAACCACTGTCTCAATGCGTACATTATGGCGATCGCGGATGGCATCAGCAGTCTTATTGAGCGTTTCCTCACCACGAGCGTTCATAATTAGATGTACACCGGCTTCAGCCAAAGCCTCGGCACAACCACGGCCTAAGCCCTTACTAGAGGCACAAACAACTGCAGTTTTGTTTGCAATTCCTAAATCCATGTCAATCTTCCTTCCGTTAAGTCGGCCAAGACCCAATACAGTTCGAACTTGTGAGCAAATTTCGCTTTTCTAGGTTTTTTCTTTCACCTTAGGGCAACCTGATCATTATTTCTACCTTGCTGCCGCCAGTTCTAAGTTTAATAAATGGGCATTGCAAACCGTAGCTTTATTTAGCTCGAACTTAGGTTCTTGCAACTTGCGTAGGCTGTTATTCATACATTCACTATTTGTTTAATCCGAAGAGGTAGTTTTATCTTTGGACTTAGAAAACTTTGCATCAAGGTCCACGCATTCTCTAACATGTAAGTTTTTGTTTATTTTAATTAATCGAACTAGTGTTTCAAAAATTAAGGATTTAAACCACATTAAATGCGCCCATTACGACCTCCTCTAATTTAAAACTCCAGAATTTCGGGTGATCCTAGAAATTAACAAATTTCAGAATAGGTACCTGTTGAACGATTTTTCTTGTTACCTTAGCAAGCGTAACCTATAGGCCTCGCATGTCAGATCATAATTTAAAAAACTCTGAACTTCCGTCTGAAGTCGCTCGACGTAGGACGTTTGCAATAATATCGCATCCTGATGCTGGCAAAACGACCCTAACTGAAAAATTTCTCCTGTTCGGTGGAGCCATTCAGATGGCTGGTCAAGTTCGCGCCAAAGGTGAAACGCGCCGCACTCGCTCCGACTTTATGCAGATGGAGAAGGATCGCGGTATCTCAGTTTCAGCCTCTGCAATGTCATTTGACTTTAAAAAATTCCGCTTCAACTTGGTTGATACACCAGGTCACAGTGACTTTTCCGAAGATACCTATCGCACACTTACAGCAGTGGATGCTGCAATAATGGTTATTGACGGGGCGAAGGGGGTAGAAAGTCAAACTCAAAAGCTCTTCGAGGTTTGTCGATTGCGTGACTTGCCTATCTTGACCTTCTGCAACAAGATGGACCGTGAAAGCCGCGATGTTTTCGATATCATAGATGAAATTCAGGAAAATCTGGCGATCGATGTAACGCCAGCAAGTTGGCCGATAGGCGTGGGTCAAGAATTTATAGGTTGTTACGACATGCTACGCGACAGTTTGGAATTAGTGGACCGAACTAATCGAAACCGTGTTGTTGAAAGTATTAAAATCAATGGTCTAGACGACCCCAAGCTCACTGAACATGTACCACACCATTTAACAGAGAAACTTGTCGAAGAATTAGAAATGGCACGCGCGCTTTTACCACCATTGGATACTACCGCTCTGTTAGAAGGCACACGGACACCTATTTGGTTCGGGTCGGCCATTTACTCTTTTGGCGTAAAGGAATTGATGGAAGGCATTGCCTCGTATGGACCTGCCCCCAAAATGCAAAATGCCAAACCACGCCATATTTTTCCTGAAGAAAAAAAAGTCTCAGGTTTTGTCTTTAAGGTACAAGCCAATATGGATCCCAAACACCGAGACCGAGTAGCTTTTTTACGTCTGACGTCAGGGCATTTCAAGCGCGGTATGAAACTCCTACATGTCCGAAGCAAAAAACCAATTTCCATCTCCAATCCAGTCCTTTTTTTAGCCTCAGATAGACAATTGGCCGAAGAAGCATGGGCAGGGGATATAATCGGCATTCCTAACCACGGACAGCTGCGCATTGGCGACACCTTGAGTGAGGGGGAAATATTGCGTGTTTCCGGCATCCCATCCTTTGCACCTGAAATTTTACGTAACTGCCGCGCAGGCGATCCACTTAAAGCGAAACACCTAGAAAAAGCTCTTAGACAATTTGCAGAAGAAGGCGCTGCCAAAGTCTTTAAGCCTAGTTTCGGCTCCGGTTTTATTGTTGGCGTTGTTGGAGAGCTTCAGTTTGACGTTTTAGCAAGTCGTATTGAGCTTGAATATGGTCTACCGGTCCATTTTGAAGCTAGTCAATTCAGTTCGGCTCGATGGGTCAGTGGCGAAAAAAAATCTTTAGATAAATTTATAGTAGCTAATAAGCAACATATAGCAACGGACCACGATGAGGATATAGTCTATCTTACCCGATTACAGTGGGATATTGACCGGATTGCTCGCGATTTTCCAGACCTGAAATTGAGACTTGCCAAAGAAATGATGACTTAATCATGGTAAAACTCACTCAGGTATTAACTGTTGAAAATAATACTTAGCAAAAATAGTGAGAAAATTAACTTACAGTGGCGTTAGATGATCATGTAAAAACTTTTCCTTCACCACTCTTAATCTGATCCGTCTTTGCCTGGAAACAATTTGTATAATCCGTATAGAAATGCAATAGTTAGAGGAAAATCTGAAGTTTTTAAAAGTAAAAGACTATCGACGAGACTAGTTATAAAGACACGCATCATTGCTAAACATCGTGAAATCCGGTAAAAATTTCTCGATTAGCACGGCATAAGATTATGTGGCGCAATGTCCGAAACGCATTTGGGTCAGGATAGACGCCTTATTGGATAATAATGACAACATTTTCAGACCTGAACCTAAACCCAAAAATTTTGCAAGCTATAGAAGAGGCCGGATATACCACACCTACGCCAATTCAGGCAGGTGCTATTCCCGCCGCACTTGAAGGCCGTGATGTACTTGGTATTGCACAGACAGGAACGGGCAAAACCGCAAGCTTTACACTTCCAATGGTACATTCCCTATCTCGTGGAAGAGCCCGAGCACGCATGCCCCGGTCACTGGTTTTGTGCCCAACTAGAGAACTCGCGGCACAAGTCGCAGAGAATTTCGACACCTACAGCAAGAATGTAAAATTAACAAAAGCTCTTTTAATTGGAGGAGTAAGTTTTAAAGAACAAGACTTACTGATCGACCGCGGAGTTGATGTTTTGATCGCAACGCCAGGTAGACTTCTTGATCATTTCGAGCGAGGAAAACTATTGTTAACTGGCGTTCAGGTAATGGTCGTTGACGAAGCCGACCGTATGCTTGATATGGGCTTTATCCCAGATATCGAAAGAATTTTTGGGCTGACGCCGTTTACGCGCCAAACACTATTTTTCAGTGCAACAATGGCACCTGAAATTGAGCGAATTACGAATACCTTTCTTTCTTCCCCCGTCCGGATCGAAGTCGCTAGGCAAGCTACTGCTTCCGAAACTATTGAACAGGTCGTTGTTTCGTTCAAACCAGTTCAACGTGACCGTGAAGGTAAAGAAAAAAGAAAAATCCTACGTTTGCTGATTGATAAAGAAGATGATTACTGCACTAATGCGATAATTTTTTGCAATCGAAAACTCGATGTAGACATTTGTGCCAAATCGCTGATTAAACATGGGTATGATGCAGCTCCGATTCATGGAGATCTTGACCAATCACAAAGGACTGCAACACTTGATAAATTCCGCAGTGGGAAACTTAGGTTTCTGGTCGCCTCCGATGTTGCCGCACGGGGGCTAGATATACCAACCGTCAGTCACGTATTTAATTTCGATGTTCCTTCTAATTCGGAAGATTATGTTCACCGGATAGGGCGTACAGGGCGTGCAGGACGAGTAGGCAAAGCCGTTATGGTATGTGCACCGAAAGATAGGAAAAACCTGAAAGCGATTGAAGCTCTAATTGGCAAGAGCATTCCACGGGTTGATAACCCTAACTCGGATATTAGCCAAGAAAATTTTACGGGACCAAAATCCACACAACATGAAAATATTGCCGCTGATAACAGAACAAGGCATGGCAAACCCGGAAATAGTTCGCTCAGAAAACACACAAAGGCGGATAAAAAAGCAATCATTGGAATGGGGGATCATCTTCCCACCTTCATTGCTTTAAGTTTCCAACAGCGTTTAGTAAATACATAAATGCATGCAAATCTCACTGTACCACCAAGCTCTTATTCCTTAACTGTTCAAAAAACGTTTTGAGAATGTCGTTCGCCTCATTTTCGCCTATACCTGAATAAACTTCCGGTGCATGGTGGCTTTGTGAATGAGTAAATACACAGCAACCTTGTTCTACCCCACCCGATTTGTCATCCGATGCACCATAATATAGTCTTTTGATCCTCGCAGCAGAAATAACGCCCGCACACATAGCGCAAGGCTCTAGAGTAACGTACAAATCATAGCCGTTAAGCCTTTCTTGGCCCAATACCGAGCATGCAGAACGTATAGCGATCATTTCAGCATGAGCGGATGGATCACTTAACTCGCGGGTGCGGTTCGAGGCTTGCGAAATAATCTCTCCCTTACTGGATACAACTACTGCCCCTACTGGGACTTCACCGCGGTCTGCCGCGGCCTTAGCTTCTTTCAGTGCGATATCCATATAGCTTTTGAACATGTGTACCTCAATCTAATCAGAATTTGAGCTTTCCCCTAAATAAAAATTCCCCTAAAGGCCATACATGGAAGAAAAGACCACAAAAACTGGGCGTATCGCGAAGGTAATTGCACGCACGGGTCTCGCAAGTAGACGTGAGGTGGAACGGATGATCAAAGCCAGCCGCGTCATCGTCAATGGAGTCACAATTTCTTCACCAGCATTAAACGTAACAGCCACAGATGAAATTACGGTTGATGGAAAAGAGATTAGTTTACCTGAAGTAGAAAGGCTTTGGTTGTTCCACAAACCTATTGGGCTTGTGACTACGGAAAACGATCAACGAGGTCGTAAAACAATTTTTGATGTCATTCCGAAGGAGTTGCCTCGAGTCTTAAATATAGGGAGACTTGATATAAACTCGGAGGGTCTTTTATTGCTCACAAATGATGGCGATGTAAAACGTAGACTTGAACTACCATCGACAGGTTGGCTGCGCCGTTACCGCGTGCGGATCAAAGGCGCACCTGAGGAGACTATGCTGAATCCTCTCCGTAAGGGATTGACTTTGGATAGCATACAATTTCGACCCATGGAAATCTCTCTGGATCGCCAACAGGGAGCAAATGCATGGTTAACTATTGCGCTAAGAGAAGGTAAAAATCGAGAAATTCGCAAAGCCTTAGAGCACATTGGTTTTATGGTGAACCGCTTGATCCGGGTATCCTATGGACCGTTCCAACTTGGAAACTTGAAGCCCGGTGAGGTTGAAGAAGTCAGACCCAAAGTGCTGCGTAGTCAGCTCGGTCTAAATGATGATACTTACCAAGACAGGAAAGTATATTTTAGGAGGAAGAAAAAAAAACTATAAAATTTCTTGCAATTTAGAGCATATGCCGAGGTTGGCTTTGGGAAATGTAAACATTGAAAGATAGCCAAAATAGTCGACCTTTCCAAATGTTTTAAACTTGGCAAAATAATGTTGAATACGTTTCTTTAGGTAATTAATAAAAAGAACACTTCACATCTCATTAATACTTCAATTCACTTAAGCACCTTGAAAGCGTACTATGAGGCGGTGGGGTCGTCTGATTACGCCATTTAAAAATTGTATTGAATACAAGTAAGGGCTTTTTAACACCAGCGATTTCGACTATTCTTCCTTGCTGAAGGATACACTCGATTTTACGCCGGCATTATCACAGATAATGAGTTAGGTCGCCATTCAAGTTGATGGAAGATAATTGGACAAATCGGCCATCGATATTAGCCCTAATGTACGCCACGGTGGGCAACAGGTAAAGCGTATCTAATCAACTCGCCGGTGTTATTGCTCGCGGGAACCTCCCCGGATTTTCCAACGTTGCAAAATCTGAGAATGAAAAATAGCTTTATAAGTATTTCATTACAAAACTTAAAACTATAAGACTGAAGGAGGAAGCTGGTCGGTTCGGTAAAAAATAAAATTTATTCTTGTGAAAAAAAAAGTTTGCCAGTTTTTGGTTGCATACGAATATGAGTTGACGGGCAACCCCTTTGTCAATCCTGCCAAATAGCATTCGCAAAGTTTCAGACACTGATAAAGAAATACAACAAAATTTCGAAGGAGTATTCGTTACGAGACAATTCCATTCTAATTAAATTCTTTAAATTATTCAACATTATCGCAAAATTAGGTTCCGTTATTGCTCTTGGACTTAGACCTGAAACAACATTTTCACTAATCATTAACTAAATTATTTTTACAAAGCACCGTACTAAGACACAGCCCATCCGGCTTTACTATAAGGGGAGCTTGCTTGAAGTGCCCTAGGAGTTGCTTGCTCCTCTGAAGTCGGATGGTGCACTCTATTTTACTATACTTTCAAGAAAACCCAAAAGCTATGGGTCTCATCTCAACGATAGGATCCAATTCTACTTGCCAAAAGATGAAAATTATATCACCCATTGAAAGGTGTTTATTAAAACCAGCTCCAAACGCTTAAAAAACACGCCGTCATTTATGTATGCGCATTCGTGTATTTTTTGAGCTCTGCTCGAGCTACCTGACGACGGTGCACCGCATCTGGTCCATCAGCAAACCTCAGGGTCCTTATATGAGTCCACATATATGCGAGATCAAAGTCCTGACTAATACCACCGGCACCATGCATTTGCATTGCCTCATCAACAATTTTTCCCGCCATCAAAGGAGCGATTACTTTAATTTTGGAAATCCACGGTTGTGCAGCTCGTACTCCTAATGTATCCATCTTGTAAGCGGCCTTTAGACAAAGAAGACGAGCCATTTCAATTTCCATCCGAGCATTTGCAATAATATCATAATTTGCTCCAAGCTCTGTAAGCGGTTTACCAAAGGCCTGGCGTGACAACCCCCGGCGACACATCATCTCAAGGGCTTTCTCCGCCTGTCCGATGGCCCGCATACAATGGTGTATACGCCCTGGCCCAAGGCGCCCTTGTGCAACCTCAAAGCCTCGACCCTCGCCTAAAACTACTGAGTCTTTACCAATTCTAACATCCTTAAAACGAAGATGCATGTGACCGTGTGGTGCATCATCGTTGCCAAAGACCTCCATTGGTCTTAGAATTTCAATACCTGGTGTTTTTGGATCCATTACAAACATCGTGTGGCGGCTGTGCTTAAGCGCATCAGGCTCAGTTTTGGCCATAAGAATGTAAAGCGCGCATCTGGGATCTCCCGCACCAGAAATCCACCATTTTTCCCCATTTAGAATAAAGTCATCCCCATCACGTTTTGCTTCGAACGAAAGCTGCGCAGCGTCCGAAGACGCGATGTCTGGTTCAGTCATAACATAAGCCGACCGGATTTTACCCTCCAGCAAATCGCCTAGCCAACGGTCTTTATGCGCCTGTGTCCCGTAACGCTCCAAAACTTCCATATTGCCGGTATCTGGTGCAGAACAGTTAAAAACCTCTGCCGCAATACCCACTTTACCCATCTCTTCGGCAAGATATGCATATTCAACAGTATTAAGGCCATAGCCCAACTTACTGTCAGTTAGCCAAAAATTCCATAATTGACGTTCTTTCGCTTTTGCCTTTAGCCCATCGATAATCTCAACTTGACGGTCAGTAAGAACGAAACGGTCACCAGATGGATGTTTACCAATTTCTTCAAAATATTCATCATTTAAGGGCGTGATCTCATTTTGGATCATTTCTCGTACTTGTATGATCAGATTCGCAACCTTATCGCTTACACCTAAATCCATCACTGTCTCCTATGCCATATCGGGGAGTTTATAATCTTTAAAAGCCTGCCTAAGTGTTCGCTTTGATACTTTTCCAGTGGCAGTCAACGGTAGTTCTTCCACGAATTCCAAAGCATCCGGAAGCTGCCATTTTGCGACTGTTTTTAACAACATCTGATCCACTTCAGTTTTGCTAACCAGTACACCATTTTTTGGCACTACAACAAGTAAGGGTCGCTCATCCCATTTAGGATGTTGGATCGAAATCACTGCACAATTTGCCACGTCAGGATGGGACATAACTATATTCTCAAGGTCTATGGAGCTAATCCACTCACCACCCGATTTTATCAGGTCTTTAGCCCGGTCCTGAATAGTCAAAAACCCGTCCGATCCAATAGAAGCTACATCCCCGGTTCCAAACCAACCATCACTGTCAATTACCTCGTTGCTGGCCTCTTCGTTCTTAAAATAGCCGCTTATTATCGAATTGCCCCGGACGTAAAGCTCTCCCACCGATTTGCCATCGTGCGGTTGAGCCTTACCATCTTCATCGACAATTTTGAGATCAACGCCGAAAGCGCGCCGCCCCTGACGAGTCTTAAGATCAAGTTTTTGATCAAAGCTGAGCGTCTGATCATGATGCGCCGACAGAATACCGTGGGTACCTATTGGACTCATCTCCGTCATACCCCAGGCGTGACATACCATGACACCACTTTTCTCAAATCCTTCAATCATAGATCGCGGTGCTGCTGAGCCACCTACAATGACGCTGGAAAACCTTTCCGGCTTCCGACCAAGATTGGTGATTTCGTTTTGCAAGCCCAGCCATACAGTCGGAACACCCCAGGCTGACGTTACTTTTTCTCGCTCCATAAGATCAAATAGTGATTTACCATCAAGCGCGGCACCTGGAAAAATCAATGATCCACCTGTCAGTGGTGCAGTGTATGGCAAGCCCCAAGCATTTACATGGAATAGTGGGACAACAGGAAGAATCCGCGAACCTTCCGTCAGCGTTTTTCCAAGACTTACAGCTACGGTAAAAGCGTGTAATATAGTCGACCTGTGAGAGTACAGCGCTCCCTTCGGATTACCTGTTGTTCCGGAGGTATAACAAAGACCTGAGGCAGTATCTTCGGGCATTTCAATCCAATTATGGGTGGTAGATTCTCTTTCAATAAAGTCTTCGAAGCAAATAAAATCTATTTTTGAGTTTGGCATATGTTTCTTATCCGTCATGAGTATGTACTTCATGTCGGGGGGGAATTTTTCTGATAAAGCCTCAACTAGGGGAACAAAAGTTAGATCAACGCACATAATGCTATCGCTGGCATGCTGAGTGATGTAAATCATCTGCTCGGCACTCAGTCGTGGATTGATTGTATGACAAACCGCACCAACCCCAGAAATTGCATAATAAAGTTCAAAATGGCGATATCCGTTCCATGCTAAGGTGGCGATACGATCTCCTGCTTTAACGCCCAATTTTTCAAAAGCGTTAGCCAATTGACAAACGCGCAGGTATGCATCCGGATAAGTATATCTGTGCATATCGCCTTCCGTTCTAACTGAAACGATGTCTGACTTTGAATGTGTCTCTGCGGCAAAGCGCAAAATCTCTATAATGGACAATGGGCGGTGCATCATCTGACCGAGCATATTTCATCTCCCCGAATTGTTTTTTATATATAAAAAATGAAAACTGAAGGTTTGCAAGTGGACAAAAACTGCCTTCATCAATATAAATTCGATCCATTAGTCGAAAGATACGCTCTTAAGACTTTGGTTTGAAGCTGTATTTTTCGTCAAGTCATTAACCGTAAGTGATTGGCTTGGTTTTGACAACCTATTGCGCACCACCCAAAACAAACGTGATTGCGCGCGAGTTATAGCAACATATGCCAGCCGTTTCCAGAGTTGTTGCCCTGCTTCAACTCGCCCCATCCTCGCTGCAGAGAAAATGTCGGGAGCAAAGACCTGCACCTTTTCCCATTGGCTCCCCTGTGCTTTATGAATTGTCACCGCAGCGCCATGCAAGAATGCAGCACCCATACTGGCTGCAAAAGGAATGAACGGTTCCTCGAAATCCGGCTTTTCAATTTTGATGATTGATGCTGCTGAAAGGTTTGGGTCTTCTGCCCCGACAACATGCAAACGGGAAAACCCAACTCGCTTTCCAGGGCCAAGATAAATGGCATGTGCACCTTTGATTAACCCGCGCGCCTCAAGATCAAGCCGTTTTTTTCGGTGCTTCAGGGGCAGTTCAATACCATCGCAAATCAGAGGTTCACCGGGCAATAATTCAGTTTCTGGCGCACCGTAGGCGTTGCGAAAAGCATGGATCAGCCGTATGCGGGTGGTATTCCGCCATACAAGCACGGGAGTACGTGCCATTTCATCGATCTCCACCCGATACGTCCACTGAATGCGTTCGTCAGTTTGCGAGATGTCTCTTATCTGATCCTCAAAATCTTCATAATTCAACAAAGGATCGCCTAAAGCATGCGCGAGATTTAAAATGGGGTTGTCATTCGACTGACGATGGACGCGCTTCAGGCGTACCACTTGAATTTCCTTCAGACAATCAAATATCATGTTACCAGACTGGTTCACTGGCGCCAACTGTGCAGGGTCACCGAACATTACAACTATTGAAAAAATTTTTTGTAGGTCTTCAAATTGCTTGACGTCCAACATAGATGCTTCGTCTAGGAAGACTATGTCGAGCGGATCTTCACGACGTTTCCAACCCGTTATAAAATCTGACCCTTTAAGCCCTGCTGCTGCTAAAGAACCAGCCATAGACTTATGGTTTTGATAAAACTCATGCGCTCGTGTAAGTGCCCCTTCAGTCAATCCTTCAATAGTTGGCTTCTCACCGTGGCCAGCAAGCCATTCAGCCAACAGATCATATTCGGGGTCATACACAGGAGTGTATAAAATTCTATGTATTGTAGTTGCCGGAACACCCTGGGCTCTCAGAACACTCGCTGCCTTATTAGTTGGCGCAAGAATTGCCAGCGTGCGCTTTTCCTGCTTTTTCTTCGGCTCATAATCTCCAATTATAACTTGAACCTTAGCCTGAGTCAGCGCAAGATAAAGTTTGGCCAGTAGTAGAGTTTTTCCTGACCCTGCTTTACCCAACAAAGCCATAACTTTGTTTTTGACCTCTTGGGGATGCGAGATTAGCTCGTTATGCAAATCAATTCCTGAAGATTTTAAGAGCTCGGTCACGGCATCATAGGCATCCGCCTGGTCAGGAGACAATTGGATTTGGTTCAAGGACATCTGCAGTCCGATACACTGGCCTGTATAAAACTACCAGTCTCGAAAGCCAAAATTAAGCAAACAACTACGGCTTTTAAAGAATCTTTAACGATTTTTTGTCTCAAGTCTGTAGTTCCTAGAGTTTAAAGTTCTCTAGAAATCCTATTATTTGCTACTAGGCAGGTTTGTAAGTCTAAAATGCAATGCCAAGGCACTCTTCAGGTTGTTGGGTTGAGTTTTACTTTGGGAAATGCACAGGACTGCTACTGGCCTCCAAATTTGTGTATTGCTAGCTGATAAAATATTGAATTTTGATTTTAGAAATAGAACGACAGCTCATGCTATCTGAAACTGTTAAATCAGGGCCTAAATATTTTTCAGGTACTCAATGCCTCTTCAAAGGTTCTAAGACCCGTTTTTGGTGATTGAACCAAAACCGACATATTGCCAGGCTTATGTTCGTTAAGACGCATTTTGACATGTGCCGCGGGAATTTCGTTAAATTCAAATACCTCTGACATACATGGGTCAAGACGACGCTCCACCATTAACTGGTTAGCAGATGCGGCTTGTTTTAGGTGAGCAAAATGACTTCCTTGAATACGCTTTTGGTTCATCCAAACATAGCGTGCGTCCATAGTGAGGTTATAGCCTGTCGTTCCTGCACATATTACTACCATACCACCGCGCTTACACACAAAGGTTGACACTGGGAAGGTACTTTCTCCAGGGTGCTCAAAAACCATATCTACATTTACGCCCTTTCCGGTGAAGTCCCAGATGGCTTTCCCGAATTTACGCACCTCAGCAAACCAAGCTTTATACTCTTCGCTATTCACGGTCGGAAGCTGTCCCCAACAGTTGAAATCTTTACGATTGATTACTCCTTTAGCGCCAAGAGTTTTTACAAATTCTCTTTTATCCTCATCCGAAATCACGGCAATTGCGTTTGCACCAACGGTATTGATTAATTGTATTGCATAAGATCCAAGACCACCTGAAGCGCCCCACACCAATACATTCTGACCAGGCTTAAGCTCATGTGGATGATGACCGAAGAGCATCCTGTAAGCTGTTGCCAGCGTCAAAGTATAGCAAGCACTTTCTTCCCATGATAGATGTTTAGGCCGTGGCATAAGTTGCTGAGCTTGGACATTTGTAAATTGAGCAAATGACCCATCGGGAGTTTCATAACCCCAAATTCGCTGGCTTGTGGATAACATCGGATCACCGCCATTGCATTCTTCGTCTTCGCCATCATCCTGATTGCAATGGATCACCACCTCATCACCAACCGCCCAGCGAGTCACCTTATCACCAACCGCCCAGACAACGCCAGAAGCATCGGAGCCCGCAATATGAAAGTCCGCCTTATGAACATCGAAAGGACTTATCGGAACTCCTAGTCCCGCCCAAATACCGTTGTAGTTTACGCCTGCAGCCATCACGAGAACAAGAACTTCATGGCTGTCTAGCATTGGGACATCCAATACCTCTAACTGGAATGACTTGTCGGGTTCACCATGTCGTTCACGGCGAATTGCCCATGCGTACATTTTTTTTGGTACGAATCCCATAGGAGGCATTTCACCTATCTCATAAAGCTCTTTTTCAGGGGCATCGTAAGGTGCTATCCCAGTTTTTGTATCTAAGGCCATGTTATTGCCTCCTACTCAAAGTTTGTGGCAACGCAGAATCAAACGATGATATCTGCTACAACTACATGCGTAATTATGCAACATTTTGAGATAGTTTTTTGTAATTTTATAACCCCTTGAAAGCCTCAAATGGAAAATCCCCTTCAAAAAGTATACGCAAATTGTATGCCGCCAATCCCATCGGAGAAGCTGATTATTTCCATTCCACTTTTCTTGCCATAAATAATTTGAGATTTTCACATTCGAACCATTGGTGGTACTTTAATGCTTCCACGCTGCGCTGCAGCGAATTGACAAGAGTACAATATTTCGCTTAGTAAGACCGCTATAAAATATTAATATTCAACGACCTGGAGGATTTGAAGTGTCTAAGGAAAAAGATCGCCCCTGGCTTATCCGTACATATGCCGGACACTCGACCGCCAAAGCTTCCAACACACTTTACAAATCAAATCTCGCCAAAGGTCAAACTGGTTTATCTATCGCATTTGATTTACCAACTCAGACGGGTTACGACAGCGATCATTTACTCGCGCGTGGTGAAGTTGGTAAAGTAGGTGTTCCAATCTGCCATTTGGGGGATATGAGGACGCTCTTTGATCAAATTCCACTTGATCAAATGAACACATCCATGACAATAAATGCAACCGCCCCGTGGCTTTTAGCACTTTATATTGCAGTTGCTGAGAAGCAAGGTGCAGATGTGTCTGGGCTTCAGGGCACGGTGCAAAACGATATTATAAAAGAATATCTGTCACGAGGAACGTATGTCTGTCCGCCAAAACCTTCCTTGAAACTCATCGCAGATGTAGCTGAATACTGCTACAAGAATGTTCCCAAATGGAACCCGATGAATGTATGTTCATATCACCTGCAGGAAGCGGGCGCGACACCAGAACAAGAACTTGCCTTTGCGCTTGCTACTGCAACGGCAGTTTTGGATGAATTGCGCGATAGAGTACCTCAAAGCGATTTTCCAGGACTTGTAGGCCGCATTTCATTCTTCGTAAATGCCGGTATCCGCTTTGTCACTGAAATGTGTAAAATGCGCGCCTTTGTAGATTTGTGGGACGAAATTTGTGAAACCCGTTATCGGGTCACTGACCCAAAATACCGCCGCTTTCGCTATGGTGTACAGGTGAATTCACTGGGATTGACGGAACAGCAACCGGAAAACAACGTCTACCGGATCTTGATAGAAATGCTTGCGGTCACACTTTCCAAAAATGCGCGTGCGCGTGCGGTTCAATTGCCTGCTTGGAATGAAGCATTAGGGCTTCCTCGCCCGTGGGATCAGCAGTGGTCTATGCGTATGCAGCAGATTATGGCATTTGAAACGGACCTCTTAGAATATGGCGACCTTTTTGATAGGAATCCAGTTGTAGATGAAAAAGTCCAAGCTTTGAAAGAAGGTGCACGTCACGAATTGGCCAACCTTGACAGCATGGGCGGTGCCATCAGTTCTATTGAGTATATGAAATCTCGACTTGTTGATAGTAATGCAGATCGACTAAATCGGATAGAGCGTAATGAGACAATTGTTGTGGGCGTAAACAAATTCACTAACGGCGAAAAATCGCCACTCACCGCTGGGGATGGTGGAATAATGGTCGTTGACCCTGCAGTCGAAGAAGATCAGATAATGCGTCTTAATAAGTGGCGAAATGATAGAGACATGGTAAGCGTGACCAAAGCGCTGTCAGAACTTCGTATCGCCGCAGAACAAGGCAAGAACGTGATGGAACCCTCAATCGCAGCTGCTAAGGCCGGTGTTACAACTGGAGAGTGGGCAGCACAAATGCGATCCGTTTTTGGAGAGTATCGTGGTCCGACCGGGGTATCACGTTCAGTTTCAAATAAAACTGAAGGTCTAGAAGACATTCGCAATGCGGTAGATGCAGTCAGCGATAAGCTGGGTCGCCGCCTAAAGTTTCTCGTTGGTAAGCCCGGTCTAGACGGACATTCCAATGGCGCAGAGCAGATTGCCTTCCGCGCACGTGACTGCGGTATGGATATCGAATATGAAGGCATCCGCCTGACACCAAATCAAATCATACAGTCCGCCCTCGAAAAAGAGGTGCATGTGATCGGTCTTTCAATCCTGTCTGGAAGCCATATCCCACTGGTAGAAGATTTGATGCAAGAACTTGTTAAGGCAAACCTTTCCAACATACCCATCGTGGTTGGCGGCATTATACCTGAAGAAGATGCTCAGCGATTAGTGGCCATGGGGGTTGCGCGAGTTTATACGCCAAAAGATTTTGAGCTCAATAGCATTATGATGGATATTGTGACATTGGTTGATCCAGTTCAAACGGCAGCGGAATAAGCATTAGTTTACTAAAATATACTAAATCCCATTTCAAGAAACCTCCTCGATGCACTCCTATCCTCATTTTTAGCCAAATGGTTCATTGAAGATATTATCAATGAGTTTGAGTACTCTGACAATTCTTTTGCCGTATAAGGAGTGTCCAATTCACCGATTTCTTTAGCACGTTCAAACCAAAGTTTAAAAATAGCTTTGATAGCAAATGTCATCTCTGCCAACTCTTTTTTGCTTTGCTTACCCAAAGCTCGGTATGACCCAATACATTTAGAATACAAACATCCTTTGGAAATATAATCTGGAGACTTAGGTGGAATTAAAAAATTAAATAGATTATTCAACGCCTTATCAAAATCGTCACCATTTAAAAAAATTGATTCTAAATTTTCCAATATCACCTTCTGGTATTCAGCCAATACCGCGGCAAGCAAGCCGTCTTCACTGCCAAACTCACGATATACGCTCGGTTTTGAGACATTCGCACGACGGCACACTTCGTTTATCGACATGTGGTCTATGCCTTTACTCCAATATGCTTGAATTGCTATTTCAAGCGTTTGGCTTGGGTCAATTTTCTTAGGACGACCTCTTTGGGGCCCCTGTTCTTGAGTTAACAACATTGCATGCCTAGAGAACCAGTATTTCAGTTGACTTAGGGTAAACTATGTAAAAAAAAAAGTCAATTTTATCACTACTAACACCCATTGCAGATGGTTATCATGGCAAGCGAAGCAAACCTAGATTATGTGGAGTTGAAGGCGATCCGGCAAAAAAAAGGAAAATTAGGACCAGCGATTTTGATAAATGGAGTAAACTTTGGTAGTTTTCTCGAGTACAATGAAACATCACTTGAGCAACATGTCTGTAAAGTAACATTCGTTAGGCTATTTTCCGAAAAACATCTCAATCAAGTAGCTTTTCTTATGGAGAATGATGGAAACTTGATCGGTCACATATGTTAAATCATCGAACCATATAATTTGAAACTGAAAGAGGTAGTATATTTTCAGGATTTATCCACGCACACAGATCATCACCAAGAGGGTTTTGGACATTGTTTGATTGAGGCGTTTTTTCGCTTTTCTGATGACAGTGGAAAATCGATGTCCTATTCATTCCTCGTCATTGTCCAACTAGCGTTCTTAGTTTATATGTCAAAGTCGTAACTCGAAACTCTTTTGTAAAGTATAACCTTTAAAGGTAAAAATGAGTATCCACATTGGAGCCCAGCTCGGCGATATAGCGGACATTGTTCTTCTCCCAGGAGATCCTTATCGCGCTAAATGGGCGGCAGAAACATTTTTGGAAAATATGCGGCTCGTAAATAATGTGCGCGGAATGCTAGGTTTCACAGGAGAATACGATGGTCGTTTGGTAACTATCCAAGGCTCGGGTATGGGCATGCCATCTCTTTCGATATATGTAAATGAACTTATCCGAGATTATGGAGCAAAAACATTAATACGCATTGGATCTTGCGGGGCAATGCAGCCTTATGTGAACGTCCGTGATGTCATTATTGCTATGAGCGCAAGCAACCTGGGCACACCTTCAACAGCAATTTTCAAAGAATTGAATTTTTCTGCAAGCGCTGATTATAGCCTTCTGAGTGCTGCCGTGAGTGTAGCTAAATCTAAAAATGTCGCTTATCATGTAGGCGGAATTTACTCTTCAGATGTATTTTACGATGAGCGCCCAGATCTTAACGAACAAATGGAGCGTCACGGTATTTTAGCTGTCGAAATGGAAGCAGCCGAACTTTACAATCTTGCAGCTCGCTATTCCTGCCGCGCATTAGCCGTGCTGACTGTCTCGGACCATCTTAAGACAGGTGAAACCCTTTCCTCATCTGACCGCGAAAAAAGCTTTAGCGAGATGGTCGAAATCGCGCTGCAGACTTCTATGTCAGACGCTTAATTGGACTAAATCAAGACCATGCGTCTTGTCATACCCGTTTACCGCTGGTGGCACCCATGGCGAATAGTTCGCTCCAATCTTCGGCGCAAATACTTCAACTAGAAGCGGAAAACACTTGGCTGTGTCGCTTGAATGCTCGGAAGAGCAATCGCCTCCAGGGCAAGCACTCAGACCGCCTATAAGGTCAATTTCTGAAAAAAACTCTAAATAGTCACCTGGTCTAACTGGGCTAGCCTTCATAAAGTACTGGCCCGTATTACGTGTAAATCCAGTGCACATGAAGACATTGAGAACGTCATGCACATAACATTCGGCCTCTTCAGGTGGCAGACCACAATATGCGCTTAAAGCCCGTGTTAAATTTGAGTGACAACACTGATGATATTGGCCGCCTGACAATAGGTTATTGGTGTAAGGATCACAACGCGTTCCAATTACATCGTGGACAGAACCGCCATAACAATCGACTCCATACCAGGACAATGTATCTTCGACTATAGTCGCCATAGGTCGAAGATATGGAAAAGTAGACCAGAGTTGCTGGCCTTCACACACGTGCGTACCATGTAAAGCTCGAGTTTTCCCAGAGTAAAACTTTTCGTTTATATTATCCGCATTCCAAAGGTTCAAATCTCCGACTTGTGGGCCTTCAATACTCGTGATTCTAAAAAAACCACCTTTCGGAACGCTAAAACAACGTGCATCGCGGGGAGGAATCAGCAGTTCTTCGTATTTTTCAACATTTTCCGCTCGAAACTGTTTCAACAACTTTAAATCGGGAGCCGGAAGCGTCTCCACCGGATAGCAAATGGTAGGAGGGATTTGCTGATGTACCTTACGATCGCTTTGGTCAGTTATCACATTATGCTCCTTAATTTTTCTTTTTATGCTCTTACAGGTCAAAATGGATGTAAAGTACAGGATCGCTCCTTATGAAAACTCTCAAATTATTTCTTTTTAAAATTTTCACCCTGCTTTCCAAGAAATAAATATTTACCGAATTTTCAGCTATTCACGCTCTTAAAGTCGTATATTTTAATTGAAAGTGACAGAACCTATTCAAAAACCCTTTAAACTAGCTAGAAAGCTCCAAAAAAAATCTGTTGTTGCAGTAGCGTTACCCATCGTAAATTTTCTAAATTATTGAAATTTCGATTAATCTTTTTAAGGTTTCTGATCAGCCTGCCCCAATACCACAGTTACTTGACCCTCGAACTTAAGGATACATGGCGATGCTATATCTGGCCATATCCGGAATTGCTGATGGTAAGATCTTTGGCCGGCTAAAATTCTATCAATCCAGAACTATAAAGTTACCAAACTCAGGCCTTTGATATACTAAATTAATGGACAATAAAAACTGCAGATTTAATTGTTCAATGCGACCTCTTTTAGAAACTTTGGCTTAGATTTTTTGGCCAAACGGAAATCTCAACCCGTACGTTCAACCATCATCTTTTTTATCTCAGCGATTGATTTGGCTGGGTTAAGTCCCTTTGGGCAAGTCTTTGTACAATTCATAATCGTGTGACAGCGATAAAGCTTAAAAGGATCTTCAAGATCATCAAGGCGCTCCGCCGCAGCTTGATCACGGGAATCAATTATCCAACGATATGCATGTAATAGCGCTGCCGGGCCAAGATAACGGTCCGAATTCCACCAGTAAGACGGGCAAGACGTTGAACAAGAGGCACACATCACACATTCGTATAAGCCATCCAGTTTTTTGCGGTCTTCAATAGATTGCTTCCACTCGTTAGCTGGGCGATTTGTTTTGGTTTCAAGCCACGGCATGATGCTGGCATGCTGCTCATAGAAATGTGTTAAGTCTGGAATCAAATCTTTGACAACTGGCATATGCGGCAATGGATATATTTTTACGTCTCCCTTTATCTCATCCATACCGTAAATGCAGGCAAGTGTATTAATTCCGTCAATATTCATCGCACAAGATCCGCAAATACCTTCTCGGCAAGACCTGCGAAACGTAAGAGTTGGATCTATTTCGTTTTTTATTTTTATTAGTGCATCGAGCACCATTGGCCCGCATGTGTCCATATCCACGAAATAAGTATCTACCCTTGGATTTTCGCCACTTTCCTGCGACCATCGGTAAATCGAAAACTTCCGCAAATTTTGGGCGCCTTTGGGCTTAGGCCAGGTTTTCCCTATTCGCATACGGGAATTTTTGGGCAGTCTCAGTTCAACCATTGTACCACCAAAATTTGTACAGTCTTTGCGAACATTAGGTAAAGCTCGTTTAAATCTTTTACTCTCAACATTTTAATCACTAAAATACGCGTTCCCTTGGAGCAATTTTATCAAGTGCTATCCCACCTTCCGACTCATCAGTCAGCCGCTCAACGATCACGGACCTATAACTAAGGTTGATGTTGTGGCCAATTACAGAGGCCAGCGAGTGCATCCGCCAATTTTTATCATCTCGTTCGCTGAAATTTTCATGAGCGTGGGCGCCACGACTCTCTTTACGGGCCTCTGCTGCTGCGATAGTAGACAGGGCATTAGGTAAAAGATTGGTAAGCTCTAGAGTTTCCATCAAATCACTATTCCAAATGAGTGACGTGTCGGTAACTTTAAGATCCTCTTCTTTTGCAGCAATCGCCTTCATCTTTTCAAGACCACCTGCCAATGTATCAGATGCTCTAAATACTGCGGCGTCAGCTTGCATTGTCTTTTGCATCTCAAGTCGTAATTCAGCCGTAGGCGTTGTGCCTTTCGCATATCGAAGGGCGTCAAAGCGACTAAAAACTTTATCAATTTCGATTGAACAGGGTGTGTGTGTCGGCGCTTCACGATCTACAGTTTTGCCAGCCTTAATCGCTGCTGCACGACCAAAAACTACTAAATCAATTAAAGAGTTGGAGCCAAGCCTGTTGGCCCCATGTACAGAAGCACAGCCGGCCTCGCCTACGGCCATAAGACCAGGCACTATTGCATTCTCATCATTTACCGTTGGATTGAGGACCTCACCCCAATAGTTAGTTGGAATACCTCCCATGTTGTAGTGAACGGTTGGAAGTACCGGGATCGGTTCTTTGGTTAAATCGACTCCAGCGAAAATTCTCGCACTTTCAGAAATACCCGGGAGTCTTTCAGCCAAAGCGTCTGGCGGCAGATGAGATAGATTGAGATGGATATGGTCACGTTCACCGCCGACCCCACGACCTTCACGAATTTCCATTGTCATGCAGCGGCTGACATAATCCCGTGGTGCGAGATCCTTGTAGTGCGGCGCATATCGCTCCATGAAACGTTCACCTTCAGAGTTGGTCAGGTAACCGCCCTCTCCACGCGCGCCTTCCGTAATTAAGCACCCAGAACCATATATTCCAGTCGGATGAAACTGAACAAATTCCATATCCTGGAGAGGGAACCCTGCACGCGCAATCATACCTCCTCCATCACCTGTGCAGGTGTGAGCCGAAGTTGCGCTAAAGTAAGCACGCCCGTATCCACCAGTGGCCAAAACCACCATTTTGGCATTAAACACATGCATTGTCCCATCATCAAGCTTCCAGCACAAGACCCCCTGACAAACACCATCATCAGACATTAACAAATCGATTGCGAAGTACTCGATATAAAACTCAGCGTTGTTTTTAAGAGACTGTCCGTAAAGTGTATGAAGAATAGCGTGACCAGTGCGATCCGCCGCAGCGCAAGTTCGTTGCACCGCTGGTCCTTCCCCAAATTCAGTCGTATGCCCACCAAAGGGACGCTGGTAGATTTTACCTTCTTCAGTCCTCGAAAATGGAACGCCATAATGCTCCAACTCGTAAACCGCTTTAGGCGCCTCACGAGCCAAGTATTCCATGGCATCGGTATCGCCCAGCCAGTCTGATCCTTTAACCGTATCATACATATGCCACTGCCAATGGTCCGGCCCCATGTTGGACAACGATGCTGCAATACCACCCTGTGCAGCGACGGTGTGCGATCGAGTCGGAAATACTTTAGTTACGCAAGCCGTCCGCAAACCCTGCTCAGCCATGCCAAGTGTTGCACGTAAACCTGAACCACCGGCCCCAACGACAACTACATCATAATCATGAGTTTCATACTTGTAGGCTGTCATTAAAGACCTCTCAAAAAACCATCTTGGCGATAGCAAATAATCCAATAGCCATCCCCGCATAAGATAGCGCGGTCACTCCGCTGATCAAAAGTTTTGCAATTGTCCCACGAGAGTAATCTTCGATTGCTACCGTTACACCCGACTTGAAGTGCGCGAAACCCACAATAATAGTAAGCGCGCAGATCAACGATGGAAGCGGCTTTTCAAAATACAAAGTAACGTCCGCGTGGCTTTCTCCAACGATGGAACCAAAAGTAAACACGAAAAGCGGTATCAAAATCAAAAGTAGTAGCGAACTAACTTTCATTTCTCTCAAATGTTCGGTGCCTGACTTGGCTTTTCCAATACCAAAAGCCCGTAACACATTTGTACTAAAATCTAACATTAGAGCCCTTTTAAACCACAACGGCCGTTAATACTGTGAGGACTGCGGAACCAACTATTACAGACCAACCTAATATATAGGCACTTTTAAGGTCTAACCCAATAGCATTATCCCAGATAAGATGTCGCACTCCAGCTAGTGCATGGTACCATAGAGCCCAAATTGATCCAAGCATGACCAATTTTCCAAACCAACTAGTCATAACCGCGTCTGCAGTAGTGAAATAATCTGGTGATGTCGCCGCTGCCAGAAGCCACCAAACAACCATAATTGCTCCAACAATCAGAGCATTTCCGGTAATCCGCGTGAGAATGGAGGTAACCGATGTCAACTGAGGACGGTAAATCGATAGATGCGGCGACAACGGACGCGTGTTCTTGTTCAATTCGCTCATGAATCAACCCTTTCCACATCACATTTACTATCGGCTCAAAGGCCGCTTAGCACCCTATCTCCATGCTGGTAAAACTGTTTTTGGACTTAGAAGTCAAGAATTTCACGCAAAATTACAAATTTTTTAAAATATATCATAATTGAGTCAAAAAGTGGACTCGAAGGTGCGCCTCAAACTCTTCACATACTGTAATGCTCTTTATTTCAAGATCTTTAAATGGATTTTCTTGGTCACATGGTTCAACAAAAACTTAAGGCTGATCGAAAAACCGTTCTTACCCTCCAAGTAATTTAACTATTCAGAAATAATATGCAAAATTATAACCTTTGCTCTTGAAACTACATGATTTTCGGCATCGTGCCTTTCTCTGCACTCTAGGACAGGACTTCAGCCGTCATGGGCCATTTGAAATTCATCTCCGTATATCTCCTGCCTCTTTTAAGTCAAACGAAGATCATCGCCCAAACCTGTCCGTAATTCAAGATTACCATGGTAAAGTCGACAAACAAGATTGTAGTATCTCTGTTCATCCGGGCCGTGTACATCCCAATAAAAGGTTCCGGCCGTGGCAATAGTTTCCCGCTTAAAACCGAAAGCCACTTCATAAATAATCACCTTAGCCGAGCTTTCTTTGAATGAATTGTGGATCATCAATCGAGACAAGAAATCTGTAGCATCTTCCTCTTGACCCCAAATAGGTAACTGCATTCGATCAACTATCTCACACCCTAATTCATGGTAGAATATGGAAATTATGCTTGACGAGGAATAACTTTCTTCTGCGCTAATTTCTTCAGATTACACCCAACTAGTGTTTTCTATGATAAAAAATATTAAGACTACTGCAAATCAACGGCCCATTTTAAGTTCGACGACTAAATAGATCTCGTTAAAACTTCAGACAACCGCAACCCATATCAAGCGTAAACCTGTTAAAGCCAAAAGAATATATGTCAGCCGAAAAAATGCCCTCTCAGGAATGAGATGGTGCCCCTTTACACCAATCCAAACACCCAAGATGGCAAATGGCGTAAGCATTAAGTCGACTTTTATGCTCTCCCAAGTAAATAATCCTAAAATCCCGTAGGGTATGGCTTTAGCAATGTTGATGAACCAAAAGACAAAGACGGTTGTGGCTTGGTATTGAGTTTTGCTTGGTTTCCCGGATAACAGGTAAATCGCCGCAGGCGGACCTCCAGCATGACTCACAAAACTGGTAAATCCCGCAGCAATGCCAGCAAGTCCACCGATCCATCCGGGTAATTTCACCTTGGCCTCACCAGCCAGGCCATATGCATTGAAGGCTTGCCAGAGAACAAAGAGCAAACATATCAACCCAATGAGTAACCGTAACATATTGGCATCAGCTAATGTGTAAAACCAAATTCCCAGTGCAACACCTGGCATACTGCCAAGACATAAATAAAAAGATTCTACTCTAAGCCATTTACCCCAGTAAGGTTTCAAGCTAAGGGCATCCATCAGCATTAAGAGCGGCAACATTAGCCCAACCGCCTGCGCTGGGTCGATAACTGAGGCAAGTATAGCAGCGGCCACGAAAGCAGCTCCTGATCCAAAGCCTCCCTTTGAAATTCCGGCAAACACAATCGCTACCGCGGCAATGCTGAAAAACTCAAAACTTGCCAATTTTACTGCCCCTCAATGAACCATAATCCTTTGTCTAGGAGGGGTCTTATCTCCAGTGCAAGGCTATGTTCGATAATGACCCTACTACCCAATCGCAGACTTGCCTTCAATCCAAGAAAAGTCTACTCGAAGGAAAGATTTTACAGCAGTGGGGTCACCTGACATGGCAAGACCAAAAATCGCACTAATAGGCGCAGGACAAATCGGCGGAACATTGGCTCACCTGGCCGCTATAAAAGAGCTAGGTGATGTGGTTTTGTTTGACATCGCTGAAGGCATCCCTGATGGCAAAGCGCTCGATATAGCTGAGTCCGGACCATCGGAGAGTTTTGATGCATCGATTAAAGGCACTCAATCATATAGTGATATCGCAGAAGCAGACGTTTGCATCGTAACTGCAGGCGTGCCAAGAAAGCCGGGAATGAGCCGTGATGACCTACTAGGCATTAACCTGAAAGTTATGAAATCAGTAGGAGAAGGTATCCGTAAATACGCATCAGATGCCTTTGTGATCTGTATTACAAATCCACTTGACGCGATGGTTTGGGCCTTACGCGAGTTTTCAGGCTTGCCCCATCAAAAAGTCTGCGGCATGGCCGGCGTTCTCGATTCTGCCCGTTTCCGTCATTTTTTGAGTCTCGAATTTGACGTATCAATGAAAGATGTCACTGCGTTCGTTTTAGGTGGACACGGGGACACAATGGTACCTTTGGCACGTTACTCGACTGTTGCAGGAATTCCTCTTCCTGACCTTGTGACGATGGGATGGACATCGCAGGCGAAGCTTGACCAAATTATTCAGCGTACACGCGATGGCGGCGCTGAGATCGTTGAACTTCTCAAAACAGGCTCAGCATTTTATGCGCCAGCAACTTCTGCAATTGAAATGGCAGAGGCATATTTGAAAGACCAAAAAAGACTGCTGCCTTGCGCCGCGTATTGTGATGGTGATTTTGGCCTAAATGGAATGTATGTGGGTGTTCCGGCCATTATTGGCAAAGGCGGCATAGAACGTATCGCCAACATCAAGTTGAACGACCATGAGCAGACCATGTTCGAAAACTCAGTTAACTCTGTCAAAGTTCTGATCAATGCCTGTAAGGCAATTGACGATTCCTTAAACTAAGCATCTTAGCCTTCACCTTTGTATAGGTTATTTATAATGTAAAACTTCTGCTCGAGGTCGTGCTTGGAAAAGAAGCACACCTTAATTTTTATTCAAATTATTATATAGTTGGGAACATTAGCTACCAGACATCCGAAAGCGATTTTTGTAAAAATGTGTGCCGACTTGAAAAATACGGCGTTACTTGAGGAAAATTTTTTCCTAGTAAGATATCACAAATTTGCAATCTATACTTTGTGATCACATGAAAAATTTTTGTGATCACAAATTCCTTTAAAACACCATAAAATTAATTTTTCTACAAAAATATTTTTTAAATTATCATGTTTATACCATATTCAGGTATCGAATAAAAGTTAAACGGGAAACCTTATGAACATCCATGAATACCAAGCGAAGGGATTGCTTCGCTCGTATGGTGCGCCTGTGTCTGATGGACGCGTGGTACTTAAGGCGGAAGACGCCAAAACTTCTGCCGGAGAACTTGATGGGCCCATCTGGGTCGTCAAAGCTCAGATCCATGCTGGTGGTCGTGGAAAAGGCAATTTCAAAGAAGGCGATGCTGGCGACAAAGGCGGGATACGCCTCGCTCACTCAGCATCCGAAGCCGCGGAAGAAGCCAAAAAGATGTTGGGGCGTACCTTAGTAACTCACCAGACGGGCCCTTCGGGTAAGCAGGTCAACCGTATTTATATTGAGGACGGTGCCAGTATTTCCAGCGAACTTTATCTTGCCCTTCTGGTTGATCGTCAAACAAGTCGAATTTCTTTTGTTTGCTCCACCGAAGGCGGTATGGACATCGAAGAGGTCGCTGCCCGTACACCCGAGCTAATCTTGTCCTTCTCAGTCGATCCCGTAACCGGGTACCAAGCTTATCATGGACGCCGGATCGCCTTTATGCTTGGGTTGACAGGTAGACAAATCAAAAAATGTGTTTCTTTAATGAACACGCTTTATCGCATGTTTGTCGAAAAAGACATGGAAATGCTTGAAATCAACCCTCTAATTATTTCGGATAATGGTGAATTGAAATGCCTTGATGCAAAAATGGGATTTGACAGCAATGCGATCTATCGTCATTCAGATATCGCAGAGTTGCGGGATACCACAGAGGAAGATTCAAAAGAGCTCGAAGCCTCCAAATATGACCTAAACTACATTGCACTTGATGGTGAGATCGGCTGCATGGTGAACGGCGCGGGCCTTGCTATGGCAACAATGGATATAATTAAACTTTGCGGTGCAGAACCAGCTAATTTCTTAGATGTTGGAGGTGGGGCAACCAAAGAAAAGGTAACGGAAGCTTTTAAAATCATAACCTCTGATCAAAACGTAAAAGGTATTCTTGTCAATATATTTGGCGGCATAATGCGTTGCGATGTGATCGCTGAGGGAGTAGTAGCTGCAGTAAAAGAAGTCGGCTTGCAAGTGCCACTAGTAGTGCGCTTGGAAGGCACAAACGTTGAGCGAGGAAAAGAAATCATAAACTCTTCTGGTCTGGATGTTATAGCGGCAGATAATCTTAAAGATGGTGCAGAAAAAATAGTTAAAGCGGTAAAGGGATAAGTGAATGTCAGTCCTGGTAAACGAAAATACAAAGGTTATCTGTCAAGGTTTCACTGGCTCACAAGGCACCTTTCACTCGAAACAAGCTATTGCCTATGGAACGAATATAGTTGGTGGGGTGACACCCGGAAAAGGCGGCCAGACACACATGGGCCTACCAGTGTTCAACTCAACGCACGAAGCCAAACAAATTACCGGCGCAAATGCATCAGTCATTTACGTCCCACCACCTTTTGCAGCAGACAGTATTTTGGAAGCCATTGATGCAGAGATGGAGCTGATTGTTGCGATCACCGAAGGCATTCCAGTGCTGGACATGATGATAGTGAAACGTGCCTTGATCGATAGTGACACTATATTGATTGGGCCTAACTGTCCTGGTGTGATCACCCCAAATGCTTGTAAAATTGGCATTATGCCGGGCCACATTCATAAGCGTGGCTCGGTTGGTGTTGTCTCGCGCTCAGGCACTCTGACATACGAAGCGGTCAAACAGACTACTGACGTGGGACTTGGCCAATCGACTTGTGTTGGCATTGGAGGGGACCCAATTAAAGGTACAGAACATATCGATGTTCTCGACTGGTTCCTCGCAGATGATGAGACACAATCAATAATTATGATTGGAGAGATTGGCGGTAGCGCTGAAGAAGAAGCGGCGCAATTTATAAGGGATGAGGCAAAAAAAGGGCGTAGTAAGCCAATTGCAGGCTTTATTGCAGGCCGAACAGCACCGCCTGGCCGGCGTATGGGGCACGCCGGTGCTATTGTCGCCGGCGGGAAAGGTGGTGCAGAAGATAAAATCGAAGCTATGCGCAGCGCTGATATTGTAGTAGCTGACAGTCCCGCTACTCTGGGTGAAGCAGTTCTAGAGGCAATCGGATAAATTCAATATAGGGGACAGAAGGTGTTGACGAAATCATCAGATAATATCCCAATTCTTTCCACTTTTCTTTGTCGAGTGAAAATATGACCGAACAAACGCCAAACGAGCAATTTCATGCCTCAAGCTTTATGCAGGGACATAATGCGGAATACCTTGCGCAACTACACGCTCAGTTTGCAAATGACTCAAATGCTGTTGATACCGCATGGCGAAAATTCTTCACTACGCTAGGTGATTCAGAGACAGACATAAAAAAAGAAGCACAAGGCCCTTCCTGGGCGCGTGCAGACTGGCCACCATTACCCAGCGATGATCTAACGGCAGCTATGGATGGGATGTGGCCCGCACCTGCTGAAAAGGATGCAGTTGGCAGAAAAATAGCCAAAAAAGCTCAGTCTTCGGGCATTGAGGTCTCCGATGATGCAATAAAAAGGGCGGTGCTCGATAGTGTCCGCGCTTTGATGATTATCCGTGCATATCGTATTAGGGGTCATTTGGCAGCTGACCTTGATCCATTGGATATACGCGAAAAAACGCAACATCCTGAACTGGACCCAAAAACATACGGCTTCACCGATACGGATATGGATAGGCCAATTTTCATCGATAATGTACTTGGCCTCCAAATCGCCTCAATGCGCCAGATTATTTCAATCGTTAAACGGACTTACTGTGGCACCTTCGCCCTACAATACATGCATATTTCGGACCCTGCTCAATCCTCGTGGTTGAAGGAACGCATAGAAGGCTTTGACAAAGAAATTCGTTTTACTCGTGAAGGGCGCAAAGCAATCCTTAATAAAATGGTTGAAGCTGAGGGATTTGAGAAGTTTTTGCATGTCAAATACATGGGAACTAAACGTTTTGGTCTTGATGGTGGCGAAAGCCTGATCCCCGCACTTGAGCAAATAATCAAGCGGGGAGGGGCGCTCGGGGTTAAAGAAATCGTCATAGGCATGCCTCACCGAGGTCGTTTATCTGTGCTTGCAAATGTGATGCAGAAACCCTACCGTGCGATCTTCAACGAATTTCAGGGGGGCTCGTTCAAGCCAGAACATGTGGATGGTTCAGGCGATGTAAAATATCACCTTGGAGCATCTTCCGATCGTGATTTTGACGAGAACAACGTACATCTTTCTTTAACAGCAAATCCCAGCCACCTGGAGGCAGTAAATCCAGTTGTTCTTGGTAAAGTTCGCGCCAAACAAGAACAAAGGAACGATGAAACGCGTTCCGAAGTGATGCCACTTCTATTACATGGAGATGCAGCTTTTGCGGGACAGGGTGTTGTCGCGGAATGCTTTGGGCTTTCCGGCCTCGTCGGCCACCGCACAGGTGGCACTATGCACGTTATTGTTAATAACCAGATTGGTTTTACTACTGCTCCACACTTCAGCCGCTCATCACCTTATCCGACCGATATAGCACTTATGGTAGAGGCACCAATTTTTCATGTGAATGGTGATGATCCTGAAGCAGTCGTCCATGCAGCGAAAGTAGCAACAGAATTTCGTCAGAAATTTCACAAGGATGTTGTCATTGATATTTTCTGCTACCGCCGGTTTGGTCACAATGAGGGCGATGAACCGATGTTTACGAACCCATTGATGTACAACAAGATTAAAAGGCAGCGTACCAGTCTTGCCATTTATACAGATAGGCTGGTCAAAGACGGCCTAATTCCAGAAGGCGAAGTCGAAGATCTCAAAGCAGCTTTCCAAGCCCGAATGAATGATGAATTTGAAGCTGGCAAAGACTATAAACCTAATAAGGCTGACTGGCTTGACGGACGTTGGTCCCATTTGGACAAACGCGGTGAAGAGTACCAACGTGGTACAACATCTATTTCAGAAAAAACTTTTCAAGAAATCGGCAGTGCCCTCTGCCGTGCACCGGAAAACTACCCACTCCATAAAACTGTTGCTCGACTTTTAGACACAAAAAGAAAGATGTTCAAAACCGGGAACGGTGTTGACTGGGCAACAGGAGAAGCACTAGCGTTTGGATCACTTTTAATCGAAGGTTATCCTGTACGGCTTTCCGGCCAAGACAGCACTCGCGGTACATTCAGTCAGCGGCATTCAGGATTTATTAATCAGGAAACCGAAGAACGCTATTACCCCTTGAACAATATTAGAGAGGGCCAAGCACAGTATGATGTGATCGACTCTATGCTTTCTGAATATGCTGTAGTTGGATTTGAGTACGGGTACTCAATGGCAGAGCCAAATGCTCTGACATTATGGGAAGCACAGTTTGGCGATTTTGCCAACGGAGCGCAAATCATGTTTGACCAGTTCATTAGTTCAGGTGAGAGTAAATGGTTACGCATGTCTGGCCTCGTGACCCTCTTACCACACGGCTTTGAAGGGCAAGGACCAGAACATTCTTCCGCGCGGCTGGAGCGTTTTTTACAGATGTGCGGTCAGGACAATTGGATAGTGGCGAATTGCACTACCCCAGCAAATTATTTCCATATTCTCAGGAGACAAATCCACCGTAATTTTCGCAAACCGCTCATCCTTATGACACCGAAATCATTACTGCGACATCGCTTGGCTGTTTCAAATATCAATGATTTCACAAATGGTTCCTCTTTCCATAGAGTACTTTGGGACGATGCTCAGCTAAATAATTCGGATTTCAAGCTCTCATCAGACGACAAAATCCGAAGGGTGGTGATGTGTTCAGGAAAGATATATTTCGATCTGCTGGAAGAGAGAAATGCTCAAGGTCTTGATGATATTTACCTCTTACGATTTGAGCAATTCTACCCATTTCCAGCTATTTCAGCTTTGAAAGAACTTGAACGTTTTAAAAATGCTGAAATCATCTGGTGTCAGGAAGAGCCAAAAAATCAAGGTCCATGGACCTTTATTGAACCCAATTTAGAATGGGTCCTAACCCGCATGAACGCAAAACATAGGCGTCCTTTATATGCTGGCCGGCCAGCAAGCGCGTCTCCAGCAACGGGACTATCTTCACAACACAAAGCACAACAGGACGCGCTGATTACCGATGCGCTCGACATTAAAGGAACTTAGGCAATGACTATAGAAATACGCGTTCCAACTCTTGGCGAGTCAGTAACCGAAGCTACAGTTGCCACTTGGTTTAAAGCCCCCGGAGATGCCGTTGCTCAAGATGAAATGCTGTGCGAACTGGAAACCGACAAAGTGACAGTGGAGGTGCCAAGCCCAAGTGCTGGCGTCTTCGGGGAAATTATCGCTGTAGAAGGCAGCACCGTTGGTCTTAACGCACTTTTAGCGACTATTGCAGAAGGAGATGGAGCGGCCATCTCGACCGCTGAAGCAACTACCCCAAAATCGAGAGAGAGCGATTCCACTGTAGATGTTATGGTTCCAACTCTAGGAGAAAGCGTGACTGAAGCCACAATATCATCTTGGTTCAAAGCAGTAGGAGATAAGGTCGCACTAGATGAACCTCTCTGTGAATTAGAAACAGACAAAGTCAGCATAGAAGTTCCAGCTCCATTATCAGGTGTCTTAAGCAAAATCCTCGCTTTTGAAGGTAGTACGATAGAGGCCAACGCAAAGCTGGCAGAGATAGGCGGAACAATCGATGACATAAAACCCATAATGACGGCAAGTACTGGGCTATTAAGTGATAGACCAACAAGATTTGAAGATATTGAAGACGCACCGTCAGCTAAAAAAGCTATGGCGGAGGCAAATTTAAGCCGCGACAAGTTGATAGGAACGGGCCGGGGTGGACGCATCATGAAAGATGATGTCGTTGAAGCATTAGCTACGGCAAATACTCAAAAAGACATACGAAGTCTACCTCACTCAAGTACACTTGTCACAGCAGATGACGCATCCCGCGAAGAGCGCGTGCAAATGACAAGGCTTCGACAGACCATTGCACGGCGTCTTAAAGACAGCCAGAATACTTCGGCCACGCTAACAACTTATAACGAAGTCGACATGAGCGTTGTAATGGCACTGAGAGCAGAGTATAAAAATCTTTTTCTCAAAAAGCATGGGGTCAAGCTCGGCTTTATGTCTTTCTTCACAAAGGCCTGCTGCCATGCTCTCAAAGAAGTACCAGAGGTCAATGCCGAAATTGATGGCACTGATATCATCTATAAAAACTTTGTGCATATGGGAATTGCAACGGGGACCGCCACAGGCCTTGTCGTGCCTGTAATTCGAAATGTTGATGATCTGTCCTTTGCTAAAATTGAAAAAGCAATTGCGGAAAAAGGTGCCCTTGCCCGTGACGGAAAACTGAGTATGGCCGAAATGCAGGGAGGAACATTCACTATTTCGAATGGAGGGATCTATGGATCACTTATGTCTTCACCGATCCTCAACCCGCCTCAATCTGGAATTTTAGGAATGCATAAAATCCAAGAAAGACCAGTTGCTATAAATGGCGAAGTTGTGGTCCGCCCTATGATGTATCTGGCGCTGAGTTACGACCATCGTATTGTTGATGGAAAAGGAGCTGTTACCTTCCTTGTACGCATTAAAGAAGCACTTGAAGATCCCCGCAGGCTTTTGATGGATCTATAGTCCACTGATATTGAATTTGAAAACATAGAGGACAGATGTATGTCAGCATATGACGTAATTGTATTGGGATCAGGACCCGGTGGATATGTAGCCGCGATTCGGTGCGCTCAACTTGGTCTTAAAACAGCTTGCGTTGAGGGGCGTGAAACTCTTGGTGGTACATGCCTTAACATTGGTTGCATACCTTCTAAGGCACTCTTGCATGCAAGTCATATGTTGCATGAGGCAAAGCATAATTTTGCCAAAATGGGACTAAAGGGAAAAACACCTTCGGTGGATTGGTTGCAAATGCAAGCCTACAAATCGGATACTATCAGTTCAAACACAAAAGGTGTTGAGTTTCTGTTTAAAAAGAACAAAATTGACTGGATCAAGGGCTGGGGATCAATACCAAAAACTGGTCAGGTGAAGGTGGAGAATAATTTTTACGCAACCAAAAACATTATAATTGCCTCTGGCTCTGAGCCCTCTTCAATACCGGGCATAGAGATCGATGAAGAGATTGTAGTGAGCTCCACTGGTGCGTTGAACTTACCAAAAATACCTAAAAAGCTTGCGGTAATTGGCGCAGGCGTTATTGGGTTAGAACTTGGCTCGGTATATGCACGCCTCGGCAGTGATGTCACCATAGTTGAATTTCTGCCTGCCATCATCCCTGGTGTTGACAGCGAAGTACAGAAAAGTTTTCAACGCATTCTTAAGAAGCAGGGCCTAAAATTTATCATGGGTGCGGCGGTACAATCGGTCGAAAGGCTCAAAAGCAAAGCCAAAGTAAACTTTGTGCTGCATAATGATAATAGCACACATCAACTTGATACTGACGTGGTGCTGATCGCCACTGGTCGCAAACCGTTTACCGATGGTCTCGGTCTTGAAGCACTCGGTGTAAAAATTTCAGTAAATGGACAAATCAAGACGGATAAACAATGGCGTACGAATATTGCAGGCGTTTATGCAATCGGGGATGCAATCGATGGCCCAATGCTCGCCCATAAAGCTGAAGACGAAGGCATGGCCGCGGCTGAGGTGATTTCAGGCAAACACGGCCACGTCAATTATGACGTCATCCCAGGCGTAATATATACCAACCCCGAAGTTGCAACTGTGGGCAAGACCGAAGATACTCTCAAAAAGGAAGGCCGCGCCTACAAGGTGGGAAAGTTTAGTTTCATAGGTAATGGCCGGGCAAAGGCAAACTTTGCAGCGGAAGGGTTTGTAAAAATACTTGCTGACGCGGAAAGCGATAGGATACTAGGCGCTCATATTATCGGGCCAAGTGCTGGAGATCTTATCCACGAAGTTTGCGTCGCAATGGAATTCGGAGCTTCCGCGGAAGACCTCGCACTTACGTGTCATGCTCATCCAACTTATTCAGAAGCAGTTCGTGAGGCAGCACTAGCTTGCGGACTGGGGCCAATTCACTCCTGAATTTCCAAACAAAACCAACTAATTCAGAAGGGAGGTTATCTAAATTCCCGGCGATTAATAATCAAGTCGGTTCAGCTGCCAAATCAGCATCATCGGAGGATTTACTTCTTGGCTTTGTTTTTGGAATAGCTGTCAGCGAAGGGGGCCCGCCACTTTTCTTTGTATCATCCTCGCTATCCTCTGCCTCCGGATCTTCGCCCTGCATAACACGTTTGATCTGATCACCTGTGAGCGTTTCATATTCTAAAAGACCCTCTGCAAGTCTTTCCCATTCCTTGCGTTTCTTAGTCAAGATGGCATGAGCCTTATCATAAGCTTCCTGAATAAATCGCTTCACTTCATCCTCGATTAACTCTTTGGTGTTAGCAGATACTGAAAATCCTGCAGCGTTCCCAGAGTATCCTTCATGTGCCTCGGAGTAATCAACGTCTCCCACCTTAACAGACATACCCCATCTCAAAACCATGGCTCGCGCGAGACCAGACGCCTGTTGTATATCTCCTGCAGGGCCATTGGACACATTTTCTTCCCCGTATTTGATGATTTCAGCAGCCTTTCCAGCCATGGTCATCGCGAGTTTTTCTTCACACTCCGACTTGTGCCAATTCAAGCGGTCGATCTCTGGAAGTGAAACGACCATCCCAAGAGCACCTCCACGAGGAATGATCGTGGCCTTGTAAACTGGATCGCATTGCGGCAAGCTCAAACCCACTATTGCATGGCCCGCCTCGTGATAAGCGGTTTTTTCCTTCTGATCAGCGGTCAAAACCATACTTCGGCGTTCGGCACCCATCATAACCTTGTCTTTGGCGTTTTCGAAATCGATCATATTTACAACAGATCGACCGATACGAGCTGCCATAAGGGCCGCTTCGTTTACAAGGTTAGCAAGATCCGCACCAGAAAATCCAGGTGTGCCTCGCGCAATCAGTCTCAGATCAACATCAGGACCCAGTGGAGTTTTACGAGCATGGACATTTAGAATTTTTTCTCGGCCCTTTATGTCAGGATTTGGCACGGTGACTTGACGGTCAAAACGGCCCGGGCGTAAAAGTGCTGGATCAAGCACATCTCGGCGATTAGTGGCTGCAAGAATGATAACCCCTTCGTTAGCATCAAATCCATCCATTTCGACGAGAAGCTGATTTAGCGTCTGTTCGCGCTCATCGTTACCACCACCATATCCAGCACCACGATTTCGACCCACAGCGTCAATTTCATCAATAAACACAATGCATGGGGCATTCTTTTTCGCCTGCTCAAACATATCACGAACGCGGCTAGCGCCGACCCCAACAAACATTTCCACGAAGTCGGAACCTGAAATTGTAAAAAACGGCACGCCGGCTTCTCCCGCAATGGCACGCGCAAGAAGTGTCTTACCTGTGCCAGGAGGACCAACAAGTAAAGCGCCCTTTGGAATGCGCCCACCAAGCCTGGAGAATTTTTGTGGATTGCGCAAAAACTCAACGATCTCTTCTAGCTCTTCCTTGGCTTCATCAATACCAGCTACATCATCAAAGGTCACGCGACCTTGCTTTTCCGTAAGTAACTTCGCGCGAGATTTACCAAATCCCATTGCGCCTCCTTTGCCACCACCTTGCATCCGGTTCATAAAATAAACCCAAACCCCAATTAGCAAGAGAAACGGGAGCAAAGTCATAAGAAACGATTGAAAACCGGATTGTTCTTGTTGCTCTGCACGGATGACGACATCATTTGAGATCAAAAGCTCGGTAACGTTTGCATCACTAGGCACAATGGCTAAATAATCTTTCCCATCAGAACCTTTGAAAAAAACTTTTTCGCCATCTAGAGTAGCAGTCGTAACATCCCCACCTTCAATAGCTAAAACGAAGTCAGAGTAATTTACTTCTCGGTTTTGCATACTTCCACTTGCAGAGCTGAATACATTAAATAACACAACGATAACAAGGAAAAGCACAAACCAGAATGCTATATTACGATTATTGCCCAAGGCCTATCTCCTACTAACCCTCAAATCTATGAGGTATTAATCTTATGTAGATTACATAACAATGAAATCCAACGCTTCAATAGGCTTGGAAGCTCTCTTGAAAGGGTATTGCACAAAAAGTCGCAACAATTTGGCTATTTGCTATCAAACTCGGTGCACAGCGCAAACCACTTTCATCATAAATCCCTGGGTGAGACTGCAAAGACTTATAAGGGATTAGTGTATCAGTTCGCTCCCGCACCCATCGAGCTCCAGTGAGCCCAAGTGCTGCCACATGGCAAAAGGAACCTATTTGCGTGTCAGGGCACTCTAATTTCCATCGGTTATCCCAAAGAATACCATTACTCAGCGGTATTCTTTTATTAGCGACGGCATTTAATTCTCGGCTGATCCGAATATGTTCGCTTTTGGGATGAATATAGCAGCCATGCAAAGTTTGCGCTTTGCCAATTAGAATTTGCTCTAAAGTTGCAATCAATGAATCAAATCGCGGCTTGTAAGGATTTGAGGACACCCACCGTAGAGCGCTAGCAAATAGACGGTATCTTAGTTCATCGTGCAGATCTAAAAAACCACTTCGGTTTATCAAAAGATCTCCCATTTGAGTTGAACATATTTGCCGCGCCAACCGTCCCGTATGCATGTCAAGAGCGGCTTGGGCACGTTGCATATGACTTGCTGTTTTGGACAACAAAAATGTTGTTATTCCAAGGCCATTCAATTGCTGGATCGCCTTTCGAATTTCGATACGGTCGAATTGGGTATCCTCGTTTGTGGGATCATCGATCCACGAAATTTTCTGCCGTTTTAAGAAAAGTTTTAGTTTATCCCGCGATAGACCCAGCATCGGACGCAATAGCCAAAACCCGCCATTAGAACCAGTAACCTTCCTTTTTGCCCGCATTGCGGCAAGCCCGTCCACACCAGAACCTCGGCGCAAATGCAGTAGAAACGTTTCAGCCTGGTCGTCATTAGTATGACCAGTCAACACGATTCGATGCTGCCCCCTGTTTTGATCTATTAGGCGATACCGGGCTTCACGGGCATACATTTGTAAATTACCTTTGTGGTCCCAGCCTTCCCAACGAACGGTATTATGTTTAAGGCCAAGAGCCTCTGCCGCTGATTTAACAAAGTTTGCTTCCCTAGCACTTTCAATGCGTAAATCATGATCAATTGTAATTATAGAACAGGTAAGCTTACGTTGTACCGCCCATGTCGATGCAAGATGCATCAGCGCCATGCTGTCGCTGCCACCAGATACGGCAAGCAGTAAAGAGGTCACAGACAAATCTTCAGAAAGCCTAGTAAGATGCTCGTCAAAAACCGCGGAGATTTCCTCATCCGTTTCTAGAGACATGCTAAAGTCTGCATTTCCTTATCAGCTTCTTCGGCAAATGAGGTATCCGGAAACCGCATCTCTACTTGCGATAGCATTTGGCAACCTGCCTCAATCTGACCCAACTTTACTAATGCTTTACCCAAACGTGTCAGGGCTTCAGGTGCAATTTTAGAGTTTTGATAATTGCTGAAACTTTCAAGATAGGCCCGCGCACTCCCCTTAAAATCTTCGTTAGCTTCTAACGCTTTACCTCGCATAAGATAGGCTTCTGGAACAAGAGGGCTTGTGGGATAGGTTTTTCCAAAGCGCTTGAACATTTCGGCGGCCTCTTCAAATCTTTTTTCTTCGAGGGCCATTAGCGCCATATCAAAATCTGCCTCTTCTCCCACAGTAAGCTCAACCTCTTCAATCTGAATAAGCTGACGTTCTCGGATCTCACTCTCACCGCCCAGCGTTGTTGTCTCAGCTAGTTGTGAAACATCACCGCCCTCCAACTCTACAAGGCGAAATTCTAAATCACCAAGGCGGCTTGTTCCATCCTCTACCACTCTGTTAACACGAAATTCTAAACGTTCTGTTGCATCGGTAAGGCGCTGTAGTTCAAACTCAATAGCATTAACTCTCCTCAAAATAGTATCATCTACCAAAATGCCGGCCGGAGCTTCAGTAGTTGATAGTTCACGCTTTAATCTTTGAATTTCTACATACAAATATGAAAGGTCTTGACGAACATCCGCTAGCGTTTCTTCACGTTCCTGCGAATGCGCTGGTGAGTATAGGACCAAAGAGCAAGCGAGCATAATCCAGCGTATCATAAAGATTCCCTTATTTAGAAATTCAGGTTATCCAAAACACTTACGGCTCGGCGATTCTTTTTGTAACACCGCTCAGCACTGCAAATTTCAATTGGACGCTCTTTACCATAGCTCACAGTCTTAAGTCTTGAACTGGCAATTCCTATCGAAACTAAGTACTCTTTCACAGCGTTGGCCCGTCGCGCTCCAAGTGCTAGGTTGTATTCACGCGTACCCTGCTCATCGGCATGCCCTTCTATTACGGCCAAGTATTCCGTATTTTCCAGAAGCCATGCCGACTGGGAATCCAAAATACCCATAGCTTCTGAATTCAGCACTGATTGATCCACGTCAAAGAAAATACGATCCCCAACAGAACTTTGAAATTCCGTCAATATTCTAGCATCAATTTTTCCGGATTGAGATGCTCCGTTTACTCCAGTAGATCCAAATTTATCTTCGTAAAACCCGCCTGTATTCTCCGCACATCCGCTGAGCACAGCGAAAGCTATAATCATTAAAGTGCTGAATGCCTTTGTAATCATTTTGCGCCCCTTAAGTTTCTCTGTGTATAGCACAAAGCCAATGGTATTGAAACCGTTTCGTCCCAATTTGCCTTATACTCAACGTCCGAGTGGCGACCATGATGCATCCGAAGCTCCAGCAGGGGTCGGCAAGACGCGTAAGTTTCGGCCAGAGACATCAATTGTGTAAATACGAGAGGACCCGTTAGCGCCCTGAGTTTCACGTGTAAATGCGATTACGCGACCGTTGGGTGACCAGGTCGGACCCTCATCTAAAAAGGACGCTGTCAGCAACCTCTCCTCGCTCCCATCAACACGCATAACGCCAATATGAAAGCGTCCTTTGTTCTGTTTGGTAAAAGCAATCATGTCACCTCGCGGAGACCAGACCGGTGTTCCATAGCGACCTTGTCCAAAGCTTATGCGTCTTGAATCCGCTCCAGTAGACGACATAACATAAAGTTGCTGAGATCCAGACCTATCACTTTCAAAGACGATTCTTGATCCATCTGGAGAGAAACTTGGAGCAGTTTCAATCGACGGTGCATCGGTTAAACGTTTGGTTTTTCCTGTTCTGAGACTCAGAAGATAAATATCGGAGTTTCCACCACTCTCCAAGGAATAAACAACCGAATTGCCATCTGGTGAAAACCTGGGAGCAAAAGTCATTGTCCCTTGATTATTTTGAAGAGATCTGCGTGAAATATTTCCTACATCAAGCATGTAGATTTGCGGATATCCGGTCTCATAGCTTGTGAATAAAACGCGATCCCCAGCCGGAGAAAATCGAGGGGCCAATACCAGAGAAGAGCTATCGGTCAAGTATTGTACATTCGCGCCGTCCTGGTCCATGATTGCAAGCCGTTTTTTTCGCACACCTTTGCGGCCACTTTCTGAAACAAAAACTACACGACTATCAAAATAGCCGCTCTCGCCCGTCAAACGACTGTAAATAACATCGGCCACTTTATGGCCCATCCGGCGCCAACCATTAACCGTTCCAACAAATTTTAGACCTTCGCCTAATTCCTCATTAGCAAAGACATCATAAATTCTAAATTTCACGGTCATTTCACCATTCCTCGAGACGCCAACCGCTCCAATTATCAGAACTTGAGCATTGATCGCTTTCCAGTCGGCGAAAGCAACCGGCGAAGAAAAGCTAGTCACATTAGATATGAAAGCTTGCAATGGAATTTTACGGAACAAGCCGGTGCCGGTGAGATCCTGCGAAACAAGATCAGATATTTTTTTTACGTAGTTATGGCCTCCATCGTTCTCGGCAATAAAGGTTGGCGCGGCAAACGGCAGCGGTTCAATAACTCCTTCTGTGATCTTAATCCGTAATGGCTCGGCTGCGTTTACGCCATAACCGACGAATATAAAAATAAGCAACAGTAATCTAAACATCATCGTTTTCTCATTTCCTCTGGATCAAATTCTAGTTCAAGAATCTTCCAACCGTCAAATGTCTCTTCTGGCAAAGCGAATGCTCCCTTTAATGAAGCTCGCTTAACAGCGGTTTTTGCTGCTCTCAGCGCTCTTCGGACGGCTTTATCATTACCGCCTTCACTGCTGATAAGTTTAATACTTTCCTCCTTCACCTTGCCATTTTTGTTAAATTCTAAGCGCAAAGTTAACTTAACATTAGATGCGGGCGAGCCTGGATCCACAATCCAGTATGGTTTAATTGCACTTTTGACAGTAGCTCGAACTATACTTTCTTGCTGAGGTGTTAGCTCAGAAACTAAATTTTGTTCTGCCATATTTGAAATAGCATCTCTCACTTGAGCGTTAATAATACTCTGAGCCTCATTCGATTCGAATGCAGCGCTGGATTTATCATTTTGGCCCATAGCGAGGTCCGATTCTGGCCGCGCTTTTGGTCTCAAAGAGGTATCGGGGGCTCCCATTTCCTCTTTCTTTGCCTTCCCATCGTCTTTCACCTCAGACCGGTTTAGTTCTGGTTCTGTTTCCTGCAGGTCCAACGAAAGCAGTGGCATCTCGGGAACTTCACTACGAGCCTGTGGTCGCAGCGCTATTTCATCGGACATCGGTAGTTTTTCAGAAATTTCAGGTGTAATCTGTGTAGCCGTTTCAGGTTCTGCTTTTTCGTTAATTTCAATTTCTCGATGCTCTTTTAGATCTTCAGATCGATCATCTTTATCATTTGGCAGTACCGTATCTTGCATTTGTTCATCAATACTCAGTTCAGACAGTAAGGGCGCAACGGCAATAGGTGCGATCCGGTCCGCTTTATGGGGCGAAACAAAAATCTTTGGAGACTTTAAAAGCGCGAAAATATTTTCAGAAGGTGTTGTAAGTATTGGTAGGTCTTCTGTTATTTGCGGAGTAGTAATAGCAATTGGTTCTGGCTTCAGGGGTCGGGTTTCCGGCGCTTCTGATTCAATTACTTGCATCAATACGGACGTCCTAATTAAGGGTTGCTCTTCTTTCGGTAACACTGGTAAAGTTTCTAGCATCGCTTGATTTTTCTCAATTTTCTCAGCATTTACATTTACCTCAGGTGGTACATTAGACATAACCATAGCGGAGTATTCTGAGGGGCTTATAATTGCAACATTAACTGCCGTAATTGGCGCCGAAGCAGGTGGTGCGAACCATGCCCCGAACAAAACCCAAGACAGAATGGCCGCGTGCACAGAAGCAGATATGTAATGGCCGATGTGCACGTTGTAAATTCACGGATCAGAAGGGACAATATCAGGTCCACCAACATCAGTCACCAAGGCAATGTTAGCAAAACCACCCGTATTTAGCGCCCCCATCACTTGAACGACACGCTCATATGAAATACTTCCATCAGCCCTTAGAAAAACCCTGTCGCTGCGGCGCTCCTCAGCTATCGCTTTTAGTTTTGCTAGTAACTGCTCGGGAGATACCTCGGTTTTCTGAATGAGGATTTTACCATCTGATGTTACTGTAACCGTCAACGGCTCCTCTTGTTCCATCGGGAGAGTATTGGCGGACGTTTTTGGTAACTCAATAGGTACGCCAACAGTCAACATCGGTGCTGCAACCATAAATACTATTAATAAAACTAGCATAACATCTACAAACGGCGTAACGTTGATCTCCGCCATTGGTCGATTACGACGCCTTTGACTACGGCGCGAAACCTTTGGATCATCAAGTAAGTTCGCGCCCATCTTAACTATCCAATTGCCTGCTCAAAATAGTTGAAAATTCATCAGCAAAACTTTCGTATCCTGCGATTATACGCTCACTGTCACTAAGAAGTTTATTGTAAAAAACTACCGCAGGGATCGCTGCTAATAATCCAAGCCCCGTTGCCAAAAGAGCTTCGGCTATTCCCGGAGCAACCACAGCGAGGTTGGTGTTTTGCTGGGCAGCAATCTCAATGAACGCATTCATAATGCCCCAGACGGTCCCAAAAAGGCCGATAAATGGAGCCGTCGAACCAACAGTTGCTAAAACTGAGAGCCCGGCCTGCAATGACTCAGCCTCGCGGATAACGGCAACGTTCATGGATCGCTCGATACGGGACTGTACACCTGCAATAAGGCCTCCATCTGATCGATGGCTTCGGTCCCACTCTACCATACCAGCCGCAAAAATTCTTTCAGAGCGCCCTTTCGGCTCAATTCCAATCTTTTCAAACAGCTCATCCAAAGGCTGCCCCGACCAAAAAGCGCGGTCGAAGCGATTAGCTTCCCTTCTGACGCGTCTATAAACAACTGTCCGTTGTATTATGATTGACCATGCCCAAAAAGACGCGGCAATCAGAACCAAAATAACTAACTTAACTGTAATTGTTGCGCGCATAAAAAGCGACCAGAACGAAAAATCTATTTCACCTGCAATCGCCAGTGCCTCTGTTTCCATGCCCTCTGCCCTTCGCCTAGTTGGTCAGCTAACCTACTTCTGGTTAACGAGTATCGCAGTTTACGATTAAAACCAAGCACTCTAACATCCTATACCGTGCCTAAACTCATCTTACAGTAGGCTGGAGAACTAGGAAGCGAATTTCCGCCGGAAGTCGGGTGGGTTTTCTGTTCTGTGTAAGAGCCACGAGCGTCACGTGTGCACTGAACAAAAGCTCTTTATCCCGAAAAACATCCTGTTTCAAAATGAGTCGCGCAACAGTTTTTTTTTCTAAAACAGTAGCTATCTCGAGAACATCATCAAACTTTGCTGGCGTCAAATAATGCGCTTCAAGGTGACGAACAGCGAAGACCGTATTTCTGTTTGTCTTAAGATCTCTTTGATCAATTCCAAGGTTACGAATCCATTCACTGCGTGCACGCTCTATGAATTTTAGATAGTTAGCATAGTACACGATCCCGCCAAAATCCGTATCTTCGTAATAGACGCGCATGGAAAACTGCCACGTCATTTCATAAAACCGCCCTTTGTTTGTTCATTCTTGCAAAGAGCCTAAGCACATGCGAAACACAATCAGAGCGCGCAGGTAGCTCCGGCGCATAAGCTGCTTTTATAAGGTCGGCGACTTCGGGGCGCAAAATAGGTTGCCCATTGCCCAGAACAGCAAGGGGAGATTGTGACTGAAATGCGCGGTCTGACCATAGTAAAATCGACTGGACTACCTGTGAAAGGCATAGGGTACTTGCTGGCACTGCGTTCAAATTTTCATCCATCTGCAAAAATACAAAACAGGCTTTGATGCCCCCTTGATTATCAAAACGAAATAGTCGGTATTGATTAGCCTTTTTATTTTCAAGAGTGTAGGTCAAGGTGTCACGATCGGGTATGATCTGATCAAGGTTTGGCACAGCTCTCAACTCTTGCCACTCCTTAAAAAAAAAGAACATCAGATTGCTTCCAATCTCAGGGTCTGTGTCAGTCATCGCATGGTTTGCTAGGCCTAAAACTACTTCTACAGCTTCTTTAAGCACTAGCAAACTATTATCCTCAATACCAAAGCCAACGGTAGCAATAGGCCTTCCCCAGCGCGCAAAGGCAAACTGTCCATTTTTGCGCATGAAATGATCTTTTATGAGCTCTGGTGACATGACGTATATATTTTTTCTAATTTATTTAACAAAATATCTTAACAAGATTTTGATAATCATGAAAGGCTTCAACTGGGTTGAAATCTGATGTCGATGTGACTTCGACTTTACCCCTACTGCTAAAGTTTCAATAAAAGATGCCGTAATGCACAGAGCCCGCCCGGATGGAACTTGCTTCCGGCAATGCTGTTTCCCCAGATCCGGATGACTGGATCAAACCGGGCGGAGCGCATCTATTGATCGAGCCTCGCTCAAAAAAGTGGACTTTGCCCTTTTGGCGCCGTCAGTCCTATATGATCCCACCCACGCTTTGCAAGCATGCGTCCTCGCGGAGTACGTTGCACGAGACCCTGTTGAAGTAAATATGGTTCAATTACATCCTCAAGAGCATCACGACTTTCCGACAGTGCCGCGCCAAGGGTTTCAATTCCGACCGGCCCACCTGAGTAATGTTCTGCAATTAACTTCAGATAACGTCTATCTGCTCCGTCAAGGCCCAGTCTATCGACACCCAACCGCGTCAACGCGTGATCTGCAAGATCACGCGACACACTTCCGTCACCATCTACCACCGCGAAATCAACAACACGCCTCAGAAGTCTACCTGCGATGCGGGGCGTTCCACGGGCACGTTGAGCAATTTCTCTTGCTCCGCCCTCATCCGCTGGGGCTCCAAGTTTGCGTGCATTGCGCATAATAATTTGAAAAAGCTCGTCTTCGGTATAAAATTGTAAACGGATCGGAATACCAAATCGGTCACGCAGGGGTGTTGTTAAAAGCCCCAATCGAGTAGTCGCCCCAACCAGGGTAAAAGGCTGTAGCTCTATCCTGACAGTACGCGCTGCCGGCCCGTCACCTATTACCAAATCAAGTTCAAAATCTTCCATCGCGGGATAAAGAATTTCTTCAACCACAGGATTTAGGCGATGAATTTCATCAATAAATAGCACATCGCGTGTTTCAAGATTAGTTAGAATTGCAGCAAGATCACCTGCTTTGGCAAGAACCGGGCCAGATGTCATCCGAAAATTTACCCCAAGCTCACGGCTGATGATCTGGGCCAATGTTGTTTTTCCAAGACCAGGTGGACCATAAAAGAGCGTATGGTCCATCGCTTCCGCCCTTTTTCGCGCCGATTGGATAAAAACTTTTAGGTTTGATCTTGCTTCTATTTGTCCTGTAAAATCATCAAGCAGCTGTGGCCGCAACGCCCTGTCGGAGTCCTCAGCCATAGTATCAGAGCGAAGTAGTGGATCTGGATCGAGCATGCATTAGCCTTTCGGTGCCAAAATCTTCAGCGCTGAGCGGATCAACATATTCGTATCTGCGCCTTGATCCTGTGCCATTGCTTCTGCAATGGCGGTGGCTGCTTCTGATGGAAGATAACCAAGGTTTGACAAGGCAGACATTGCATCTGCCTGAGCGAAGGAAGTGTCCGATGTATTCGTTAAGGTAGTTGAAACTGCAACACGCGGGCTGGCTCCGATACCGTCAGAAGCATTGGTAACCGATGGCGTTCCCATTGCCATGACACTTGGAGCCTTGTCCTTTAATTCGTTAACGACACGTTGGGCTGTTTTAGGACCAAGTCCTTTTGCAGCTTTGACCGCGTTCCAGTCACCAAGCGCGATGGCACGAGTTATGCCGTCTGCTCCAAGCGTGCCCAAAATAGCCATCGATGCTTTTGCACCAACCCCTTGAACAGACATCAAGAGACGATGCCACTCTTTTTCAGCAAGTGACAGAAACCCAAAAAGCTGGAGGATATCTTCCCGGACGACTAATTCTGTATAAAGTGCCACCACCTCTCCACAACCCGGAAGTCCAGACAATGTTCGCTCAGAGCAGTAAACAATATAGCCAACTCCGCACACATCCAATATAATATGATCTTGTCCGCTATATTCTAAGCGTCCAGTTAGCCTACCAATCATCGGACTGCCCTTGACAGTGCCGCTTGCAGCGTTGTTTTGGCTCCACCGCAATGGGCATGACATAGAGCAATGGCGAGTGCATCTGCTGCATCTGCTCCCACAATCTTGGCGCCGGGAAGCTGCAGTCTCACCATATGATCTACTTGTACTTTATCCGCATGTCCTACCCCAACAACAGTTTTTTTGACCGTATTTGGGGCATATTCTGAAACCCCGAGTCCTGCCTGCGCTGGCACCAGAAGCGCCACTGCGCGGGCTTGACCAAGCTTCAATGTAGCCACAGCATCTTTGTTCACAAAAGTTTGCTCGACCGCAGCTACACTAGGTTGCAATAACTCAACCACTTCAAAAAGTTGTTGGTACAAAGACAACAGTCGTTGCGCTAGACCCGAACCCTTAGAACGACAAGTGCCGTTTGCAACATGCGAAATGCGGCTACCTGCTACGTCAATTACCCCCCAGCCCATATTTCGTAAACCTGGATCAATGCCCAAAACTCGCATTGTATTTACCCTGACAATTGTTTTTCCTTTCCTAGCACGAAACGTGAACAAAAGCCAATGCGAAAAAGTTATTTTCTGAATGGGTCGGAACCGCTTCTTTGCAGGACTGGCGATCCACAACTACCCCATAAAAGAAAAAGTAAATCACCACCAAGTTCACTGATTTCTCTGTAATAGAAAATTAGTACAACCTTTTTCATCTCTAACACCATTGTGGTAAGACTAACATGGCCCCGTTAGAACTCGGAGCGGCACCTTCCGTTTCCAATTCTTAGAACCTCAATACTTAGAACTTTAAAGGGTCATATAGGATATATTTAGACCCCCTGCGTTTAGAAGCGATGTATCTCCATAAGTTTCTGGAACGTTTGAAAAATAACTGTGTACTTTTTATGACTTTTTTAACGTCAATATACTCCATTCTCCAATATCTTCTCGCACGTAAAGATACAGACCTTGTGAAGAATAACTACAAATGACCTCTTCCGCCTGTTCAATTAAAATACCAGAAAGAATTGCATAGCCGCCCACTGCCATATGATGGTTGATTTTGGATGCCAGCTCAATCAATGGCGATTTTAGAATGTTAGCAAAGACAAGATCAAATAGCCCATCGCTTTGTAGTTTAGGATGATCGAAGCCTTTAGCTTCAATACAGAAAACTTTGTCGGACAGAGCATTGGCATCAACGTTTGTCTTGGCTACCTCAACAGCCACAGCATCAATATCGCTGGCGATGACGAAGTGCGGCCATAAAGAAGCTGCTGCCATCGCCAAAATGGCCGTTCCACAGCCAATGTCGGCAGTTCTCTGGCTAACAAATCCCTCTGCCACCAAAAAATCAAGCGCTTTAAGACAGCCAACAGTTGTGTCATGATGCCCCGTTCCAAATGCCATGGCCGCTTCAACCAACAAAGAAATACCTTTTTTAGGAATTTTATCTTTGTCGTGGTTACCGTAAATGAAAAACTGACCTGCCAAAACAGGCTTAAGCTCACGACGAACTTCAGCAACCCAATCTGTTTCCGGTAGTTCTGAGAGCACGAAGGGATTTGCACCAAATGCTGCAGCAAGAATTGTCATCCCGACTTCATCGGGCGGCTTAGTGAAATAACCTCCAACTTCCCAGTTTCCTGATCCGTCTTCTATTTCAAAAACACCTACGCCAGCTGGTTCAGGCATTAACTTTTCCATAGCATTGCCTAGGCCTTCAGCGGAATCACGCGCCTGTAATGTGGTAAAAGCGGTGAAAGTTGGCATCAATTCTCCATAATTAACTTATTGTGGTTCATGCTTGAACTTGTGTTAGCTGATTTGGCTTTTTCAAAACGAATACCAATCCCCAAATTGTGGCTAAGACACCGATCATAAAAGCGACTACCGCTTGAGAATAAATAACGCCTGGCGCTCCGTATAGTGCTGCAAACCACATGGCAAGTGGTAGGCTTACTAGACCTTCGCGCACCCAGTTAAGAATGGTTGAATATATTGGTCGCCCAAGATTATTGAAGGCCGCATTAGCAACAAACATCATGCCAGTAAAAGTAAATGCGGCTGCACCAACGTGCGTAAAGGCCCTGAGTATTTCGGCACCCTCCATATCAAGTCTAAAGCTTTGTGCGATAAAATCACTTAATATCAAGAGAACCACCCAAATACCTGTGGGATAAATTATACAAAATATAAGCGCATCGCGATAAGTGCTATTAAGACGATCAAACTTGCTTGCTCCAAAATTCTGGCCTAAAATTCCGCCTACCGCGCCAGAGAGAGAAAAGATGCCACCAAAGGCGAGAACCGTCAGACGATTTACAACTGCCCATGCAGCCACTGCGCTGTCGCCAAAACCAGATATAACCATTGTCAGCAGGTAACTTCCAAAAGGTGTTGCAAGTTGAGTAAGAATAGTCGGACCAGCTATCACTGAAAACGGCTTGGCGGTTTTTTTTATGTGTCCAAGGGAGGGGCGAGCAATAAGATCATGTTTCGTAATCACAAATTTAAGGGCAATAATTGCCATTGAAATCCTTGAGAGCCAAAACGCTAACGCTGCGCCATCTAGCCCCATATTCAATGTTACGATGAAAATTGGATCGATGATCATTGCGACAATTCCTGGTCCCATCGTGACCAACATAGCATGGAAAGCAGCCCCTTCCGCGCGCAAGGTAGCACTACCCATCATACCGATAGCCATAATGGGAAGGGAAGGAAGCGTGAGTAGAAGGTAGCGCACTGCCAGATCGGCTGTTTCTCCAACCGCACCCATCATAGCGACCAGTTCATAGCAATTAAAAACCAATACCACCGCAACTATGGACAGCATCAGCGCAGATATAACTATGGATGAACTTGCAAGATGCCTTGCTTCAGGGCGTTGTCCTTGACCAATTGCCCGTGATACAAGTGCCGTTGTGGCGATCATCAAGCCAATAGCGAACGAAATTGAAAAATATTGCAACGCGAAAGCAAACCCGATTGCCGCTACTAATTGGGTCTCCCCAAGCCAAGATATCCAAAATAAATTTGCTGCGTCTACAACGAACAAAAACGTAATACCGACTGTACCCGACAATGTCATACGCAGTACATGGCCCATTGTGGAACCAGACAGGAAACGTCCCTCTGATACTCCGGTCATAATCTTGTCTCGAATCTTACGCGCAAGTCTGCAAAAATCGTTTCACGGCCCTTTTCGGGATGACGAGGGATTAAGGCCGCCAAAATAAATGAGATCCCTGAAAACCCTGCTGCAGTAAAAAACACAAACGCCGGCGAAACTAGCCAAACGTACCCGAGAAGAACAGGCAGAAAAACTGCAGAGATGTGGTTTATTGTAAAAGCTACGGCGGCGGTTGGAGTAATATCTTGTGGATCTGCAATTTTTTGAAAATAGGTTTTCATCGCCAATGCCAAAGAAAAAAATAGGTGATCAAGTACATATAGTACCGCAGCCAAAAGGACACCCCAGCCAAAAAAATATATGCCGCCGTAGGCCAAAAATACGGCTATTAACCCCAAATACTCAAATAAAAGGGTGTTTCGTTCGCCAAAGTAGCCGACGGCTCTTCCAAAAAGGGGTGCAACAATAATATTCATCACAAGATTGATAAGGTAGAGTGCAGTGACCTGATATACTTCAAAACCAAAATGTTCGACCATCATGAACCCAGCGAATACAAAAAAGATTTGACGCCGCGCACCGGCCATGAATTGCAGGGCATAATAAAGCCAATACCGCCTTCGTAGCACCATTTTCTTCAATTGAGGATGAGGTGCAGTAAAGCGTGGAAACATAAAAAGGCAGTAGAGGGTTATCAAAACTGTTGTACCGCCAGCAACCATGTAAACGGAGTTATAAGACAGGTTGAATGTTTTCCAACTCAAAACTATCAGACCATATGCAAATAGTGTTGCACCAGAACCAGCCGCAAGGAGAAGGCCAAGTTTTCGGGGGGCTTCTTCTTTAGACAACCATTGAAGTTGGAGAGATTGATTAACAGTTTCATAATAGTGAAACCCGATAGAACTTAGCATTGTAATTGTCAAAATACCTGCCATATCGGGGAACCATGCCGTTGCGGAAGTGGCTACGCCAAGAAGCAGCAAAGAAACAATGCCAAGCACTTGCTCATGCATAAAAATAATTATAGCTATAACGCCTACAGCGAGGAAGCCAGGAATTTCTCGGATGCTGTGTAGCCACCCGATGTGGGAACCATCAAATCCGAGCATCTCAATAGTGAAGTTATTCAAAAGAGCAGACCAGACAGCAAAGGATATAGGCATCGCGGCCGTCATGACAAACAATAGGGCGATTGGTTGTCTCCAAATTGGTAGGCTTTTCGCTTCGTCAAGCGTTACCGTTTTCCTCATAGAGCTGCATTATCGCCTCATTTACCTTTTGGCGAGAGCGAATTTATAACAAAATACAATTGGGAGCGCAGCTTCTTGTTTTTTATAAAAAGCTTTGCGGATCAATATCGACCGATAACTTCAATTCAGGTGGAAGTTTGAGGGGGAGTAACCACTGTTTGATCGCCTTTTGTAGAGGCGCCGACTTTTTTGCCTTTATCAGCAATCTTACCCTAAAGCGACCTCGAATTCTTGGAACTGGTGCAACTGCTGGACCGTACATTTTTGCACCTATTTTAACCAGCGGCCCGATATTTTGCGCAAGTCTAGTTCCTACACGCAAAGCTTCATCAGCCGTTAGTGCACTGATCACGATGCTTGCAAGACGACCGAATGGAGGCGCCCCGGCCAGCTGTCGCGACGCAGACTCGGCGTTCCAGAAACCAGCTTCATCTCCAGATATTATTGCTTTGATGACAGGATGTTCGGGCTGATGCGTCTGAATCAGAGCTACTCCAGGCTTTTCTGCGCGCCCCGCTCGTCCAGCAACTTGGCGCACCACTTGAAACGTTCGCTCAGCTGCTCTGAGGTCAGAGCCCTGTAGTCCAACATCTGCGTCAATGACTCCTACCAAAGTTAGGTGAGGAAAATTATGTCCTTTTGCAACTAGTTGCGTGCCGATTATAATATCGGCACCCCCAACCGCAATCCCTTCAATTTGTTGCTTAAGCGCGCGCGCCGAGCCATATAGATCAGAGGACAACGTTACAACCCGAGAGTTTGGAAATAGGGCTTCAGCCTCCTCCGCTAGCCGTTCCACTCCAGGCCCTACCACGCACAAGCTTTCTTCGGCATGACAACATGGACAGCTTTCAGGAATAGGGTATGTTTCTCCACATTGATGGCACATCAGCCTCTTTTGAAAGCGATGCTCTACAAGCCCCACATCACAATCTCTACAACCGAGTTGTTCCCCACAGGCGCGGCAGAGCGTTACCGGTGCATAACCACGTCTATTGAGGAACAATAAAGACTGTTCTCCAGTGTCGATACGTTGCAATATTTCCTTTTCCAGTGCCCCTGAAATCCAGCGATTGGTAGGCAAGTCTTGCCAACGCATATCGATGGCACTTAAACGGGGCATTTTTGCGGGGCCAACTCTTTGTTTCAGTTCAATTTTTTTATATTTGCCCTTTTTTGCATTGTTCCAACTTTCAAGACTAGGCGTTGCGGATGACAGAATTACTTTAGCATCGGCAATGGAGGCGCGCAAAACCGCCATATCTCGCGCGTTGTAAAGAACTCCTTCCTCTTGCTTGTAGGAACTATCATGCTCTTCATCTACAACGATCAATCCCAAAGACCTAAATGGCAGGAAAAGTGCAGAACGCGCACCCACAACCAATTGCAGTCTTCCTTCCCCTGCCATTTTCCAAGTTCTTCGTCGTTCCGTCGATGTAACAGCTGAATGCCATTCTGCTGGACGCACTCCAAATCGCTCCTCAACGCGTGCTAAGAATTCTGCAGTCAAGGCGATTTCAGGTACCAGCACAATAGCTTGTTTACCTTGACGAAGGCACTCAGCAACGGCCTCCAAATAAACTTCTGTTTTTCCAGAACCAGTAACCCCTCTTAGTAATGTTGCATTAAACGAAGACGACCGAACTTGCGCTAACAACTCGTCACGCGCTTTGGCTTGTGCAAGACTTAGCTGCCTTCCCCTTAAATCTGGATCAAGGTGCGGAAAGGGCGTATCCTTTGGGGTTTTTACTCCTTTCAACGCTCCTATTTTTGTTAGCCCCCTTACAACGGACGGGTTAACACCAGCTAAATCCACAAGCTCTTTAAGCGTAAGGTGTGCCTCACCATATTCAAAAAACACATCAAAAACGCGCTTTCGCGCGCTACTGAGCTTTTCAACCGAACTAGATACTAGCTTATAGACTACCCTCATGGATGGTGGATCGCCAATGCCAGGCGCGCGCGTTGCCAACCGTAACATGGAAGTCATTGGGGTCAAAGTATAATCTCCCGCTCTCTCAAGAAAGCGTTTAAGCTCAACACGCATCGGAGTTGCGTCCAAGATTCTGATTGTACTACGAATTTTGCTAGTATCGAAATCACCTTTACCTGGTCCCCAGACAACGCCAAGCACTTTTCTGGAACCTAAAGGCACTTCCAAAAAGGAACCTAGGAAACAACCTCCCTCTGGCGCTTTGTAATCCAAAAAACGCTCAATCGGCTGTGTTGTCAGTACCGAAATCAACTCACCCTGTTCATAAAATTCTTTCAATTTGAAAAGCCGTTTCTGGATTTTTTGGGTTTCCCAAGCGCACGACTTGGGGTACATCCAGCGCAAGCATATGGTATTCCATCAAAGGATCAAAGAGATGAAATTTTTCGTAGATACAGCGGAAATTGACCAAATCGCAGAGTTGAACGAATTGGGCATGGTTGATGGGGTAACCACCAATCCTTCTCTTATCATGAAATCAGGTCGCGATATTACAGAAGTTACCAAGGAAATTTGTGAACTGATCTCTGGTCCTGTGAGTGCGGAAGTGACTGCGACAAAAGCAGATGGCATGATAGCTGAAGGCCTTAAGTTAGCTGAAATTGCTGAAAACATCGCTGTAAAAGTTCCCTTGACATGGGATGGCCTGAAGGCCTGCAAAGAACTGCGCAAAGAAAAATTAATGGTTAATGTCACATTATGCTTTTCAGCAAATCAAGCGCTTTTAGCCGCCAAAGCGGGGGCGACCTTTGTTTCGCCTTTTCTTGGCAGGTTGGATGACATCAATCTTGATGGGATCGCGCTTATTGATGACATCCGCTGTATTTACGACAACTACGGGTTCGAAACGGAAATTCTGGCCGCCTCAATTAGGACTGTTAATCATGTGCTTGAGTGCGCTCGTATTGGTGCAGATGTCATGACCGCCCCCCCTAAAGTAATCCGGAACCTAGCAAATCATCCCTTAACGGACCAAGGTCTGGCAGTATTTCTTGCAGACATTGAAAAAACAGGTCAAAAAATTCTTTAAGCGGCTATAGCTTACTTGACTAAAGGGACGTTAAAAGTATGAGCAGCGATAACAAGATTGACACTGCGATTCGCAAGAAAATCTTGGCAAAACCCAATATCATTCTGGAAGATGAAGACCTAATGCGAGCATTGATAAATGCCAATGAAAAAGCAAAAGGTTCTAATATTGTGGACATTCGTGGGCTAGCCATGGATCGACTAGAGAGTCGTTTGGACCGCCTTGAGGATACACACAAAGTTGTAATCGCAGCCGCATACGAAAACCTTTCTGGCACAAACCAAATTCAGCGAGCCATTTTACGCATGATGGACCCTTTGGATTTTGCGACCTTTCTGATTGATCTGGAAGGCGATGTACGTGAGATTTTGCGGCTTGATTATATTGGGTTGGTTTTCGAAACACGCAAAAGCGGAGTGGAAACCTTTAGAGCATCGCTTGGTGAGAGCGATGTTATAAAATTTGTTCCAGCAGGTTTTATCGACAATTATATAACCTTAGATCGTAATGTCCCTGTTAGAGACGTAGTGTTGAGAACTGTAACAACTCATGTTGACGAAATTTATAGTAACGGTCTCAGCCTTATCAAATCAGAAGCACTTTTGAAACTTGGCTTTGGCGCAGGAAGATTACCTGGAATGCTAGTGCTTGGTGCAGAAGATCCGTATCAGTTTTCTCCGCACAAAGGTACTGATTTGCTAGCGTTTTTTGGGGGTGTTTGTGAACGTATAATGAAGCACTGGCTTGCATGAGTAAGATATCGCAGGGAAACATTGTACTACTGAATGAGTGGCTCGCCATAAAAAAATCGGTGGAAAGAACATCGGACAACACGATTAAAGCGTATAATCAGGATCTTCTTCAATTTTTGGTTTTTTTGACGCTACACACCGGGTCCGTAGGCGGTGAAAGGATGTTGCGAAACGTTTCCTTGAAAGAAATGCGATCTTGGATGGCAAGTATCAGGCGCGAGAATGTTTCACCTCGAACTCTCGCGCGCAAATTATCTGCAGTGAAAAGCTTTTATAGATGGTTATCAGAGCGCAAAGGATTTGACGCAACGATAGTGCTTTCTACGAGATCTCCTAAATTTGAGGCACGCCTTCCAAGACCAGTCAGCGAAGAGGCAGCTAAAATTTTAATGGACTCGGTGCAGGTGCAATCTTTAGAACCTTGGATAGCTGCTCGTGATCTGGCCGTGCTAATCTTGCTATATGGTTGCGGCCTTCGAATCTCGGAGGCTTTGTCTCTCAAAAGAAAAGAAACTCCTTTAGGGCGTTCCATGAGAGTCCTGGGAAAGGGTGGAAAAGAACGTCTTGTTCCTGTATTGGAAATTGCTTCAAAAAGTGTTGCTGATTATCAGCAACTTTGTCCATTTGAATTAGGTCAAGATGACCCAATATTTCGCGGCACGCGCGGTGGTTCGCTGAACCCTAGACAAATTCAAAAAGTCATCGAAAGGACACGTATGCAGTTGGGCCTACCTTCAACCGTTACTCCTCATGCATTTCGACATAGTTTTGCATCGCATTTGCTCAATTCCGGCGGAGATTTGCGCAGCATTCAAGAACTTTTGGGTCATAGCAACCTGTCCACAACACAGGCCTACTTGGCTATCGATACCGTTCGCTTGATGGATGTTTATCGCGATACTCACCCTAAAGCACGATAGATATTTGCATTTGATAACCTTTTCGTACATGACAAATTTATGAAAATTCAGTTCAAAGCCCTTCTGGTTCATCTATTCACAGCCACTGGCGCTGTTTTTGCAATGCTTGCAATGCTCGCTGCATCAGAGGAAAAATGGAGCTTGATGTTTCTTTGGTTGATAATTGCGTTCGTGGTAGATGGGATCGATGGACCGCTTGCACGCCATTATAATGTTAAGAAAAACTCTCCGCGTTTTGATGGCGTACTTCTTGATCTGATTATTGATTATCTTACTTATGTTTTCATCCCTGCTTTCGCTCTTTTTAAATCCGGTTTGCTACCAGGTTGGACTGGCTGGCTTGCGATTATAATAATCACCTTTGCCTCCGCCGTATATTTTTGTGACGATCAAATGAAAACAAAAGATAATAGCTTTAGTGGTTTTCCAGGCTGCTGGAATATGGTCGTTATTGTTTTATTTGCGCTGTCACCCAATTTTTGGGTCATTTTGACACTAGTTACCCTGATTGCAATATCAATGTTCTTGCCTTTGAAGTTCATCCATCCCATACGCACGGAACGTTGGCGCCTCATCACTTTGCCAATCGCACTCTCGTGGGTGTTCTTTGCAGGATGGGCCGCGTTGGTCGATTTCCACCCAGAAAGTTGGGCCCATTGGGGATTATTATTGACATCCGGCTATTTGCGCCTGGCAGGGATTGCCCAGCAGATCATACGACCGGCGAACAATAGTTGAAAATCAGAAAGCGTAGCACATCACAGCATTAATGAATTTTTGCTGGGATTCTTTGTGTTTCTTGTATTGTAACTCTGTATTCAATGCTTAGAATACACTTCTGGTTTTTGGAATATTGAGAAACCTAGGGGTTTCTTGTAAGGAGATTGAATGTCTTGGACCGATGAACGTGTGGGGCTTTTAAAAAAGCTATGGGGTGAAGGCCAATCTGCTAGCAAGATTGCCAAAGAGCTCGGCGGTGTTACCCGCAATGCTGTGATCGGAAAGGTTCACAGGCTCGGGCTATCTAATCGTACAACATCGGCTTCAAAGAATGATACCGTACCAAAAGGTGGAAAAAAGACAGAAAAATCTGGAACAAAAAAAACCAAAACTGTCGTAAAGGAGCCAGAGGCAATATCAGAAACAATAACCTCAAGGCGTCAAATTATTCCAGCTGGACAACCACTTCCACCGCAGCCATCTGCCAATGAGATAAGCCCTGAGGCCTTGGCCCGAGTTTCGGCCATTGAGAAAAAAGCAAAAAAACTTAGTCTCCTAGAGCTTACCGAGCGTACGTGCAAATGGCCTGTCGGAGATCCGGCGACACCTGATTTCTGGTTCTGCGGTCTTCCCACGCAATCTGGTAAACCTTATTGTGAAGCACACGTGGGCGTTGCATTTCAACCTATGAATACACGGCGTGACCGGCGCCGTTAAAGTTTCTCTGGCAAGTGCGATCTTTCTATAGTGGCTTAGCTTCGCTATAGAGCGTTAATGAAAGCGAATCCTCCCTCCGTGCGTCCTGATATGGCCTGCACACTTACGTATGAAGTAAAACGGCAAGGCCAACCGACAATTGGTATGGTTTCCCTTGGATGTCCAAAAGCACTCGTAGATAGTGAACGTATCCTGACTCGCTTGCGAGCAGAGGGTTATGGAATTTCTACCAATTACGATGGGGCCGATGCGGTCATAGTAAATACCTGTGGGTTTCTCGATACGGCCAAAGCAGAAAGTCTTGAGGCTATAGGTGAAGCTCTGGACAAAAATGGTCGTGTTATTGTCACAGGATGTCTTGGCGCAGAGCCAGGATATATCAATGGCACCCATCCAAAGGTGCTTGCTGTTACAGGTCCACATCAATATGAGCAAGTGCTTGATGCAGTGCACTGGGCTGTACCACCAAGCCCGAATCCCTTTGTCGATCTGGTGCCAGCTACAGGTGTCAAACTTACGCCCCGCCATTACAGTTACTTAAAGATATCAGAGGGATGCAATCACAAATGCAAGTTTTGCATAATTCCTAACATGCGAGGTCGTTTAAAAAGCCGACCCGCAAATGCTATCTTGCGAGAGGCAGAAAAGCTAGTCGAAAGTGGAGCTAAAGAGCTTTTAATCATATCTCAGGATACCTCTGCCTATGGTTCAGATATTAAGAACCAAGAAGAGCGTGGGCGTCGCCCACATATTACTGATCTTGCCCGCGACCTTAGCAGTCTTGGGGCGTGGATACGGCTACATTACATTTATCCCTATCCACATGTTCGTAACCTTATACCACTCATGGCAGAAGACTTGATACTGCCTTATCTCGATATTCCTTTTCAACATGCTCACCCTGATGTCCTACGCCGCATGGCTCGCCCGGCTGCAGCAAGTAAAACACTGGACGAAATAGCCGCCTGGAGAGATGTTTGCCCAAATATTACGCTGCGCTCTACTTTTATAGTTGGTTATCCTGGTGAGACGGAAGAAGAATTTCAAGTGCTGCTAGATTGGCTAGACGAAGCGCAACTTGATCGGGTGGGCTGCTTTAAATATGAAAACGTCTCTGGTGCGCGATCAAACGATCTGCCCAATCATCTTTCCGAAGAAGTTAAACAAAACCGCTGGGAACGTCTTATGGAAAAATCTCAAGCAATTTCTGAGGTAAAACTGGCCAGTAAGGTAGGGCAAAAGATTGAAGTAATCGTTGATGAAATTGATGAAGACGGAGCCACATGCCGAACGTGGGCTGATGCACCCGAGATTGACGGAAATCTGTTTATTGATGAAGGGTTTCACGGACTAAGCATCGGCGATATTATCAGCGTTGAGATTAACGAAGCTGGGAAATACGACTTGTGGGCAAAAGTTACATCATAGATTAAGCTTTCTATCCCAATATATAGAGGCATTTTGATTTAAGAAACAATGCAGTCTACTAGTGTACTTTGTAACAAAAAGTGCTAACTTGGGTTTATAAAGTTAACTGTCCTTGTCAATGGCAGTTGCCCGATTTGAAAAGCAGAAATTTGTCATTACCGTGAATACACAATCTATTGGGGAGTTCCTATGGAGTTTCCCGATCTGGATTCCAGAGACCCTTTGAAACATGGTGTAATTCAAGAGGCAGCCATAAAACGCTTGCATGTTATACAGGAGGGTAAAGAGGTACCAGCCTTTGAGATTATCTGGGAGCAGATTCCTCGCTACAAATGGCTCGCGCTACTGGTCTCCACTCCAATCCTGAGACAGCTCAGCAATATTGAGCTATGAGCATATTCTTGCATCAACCCTGTATCGTACGCATCAGAGTAGACTACAAAGTGAATGAGAGATTCAGGGACAGTTTATCAAACCAAATAGCCAGGGCCTAGATCAATTGCAGTCCTCCTAATCCAATGATCTTCAAGCCATTCGGAGGGCCGAGACCAACGTAAAAACGATCTGCGATAGCCCACTAAAGCTTCAGACATTTTCGGACGACCATGAAAACAAACCACGCGCGCATTTAACGGAAGGCTCGGAGGCCTGAGATAATTCATCGGTGGAAGATCAAGGCAACCATGTTTAAAACTTACGACCAAATCGCCTGGAATGTAATCAAAATCACCTTTTTCCATCGCTTTGTGAGAAGTGTAGCGCTGCTCGGATCCACGCGCTTTTTCTACCTCTTTATATGGGTTTTCAGCAAGCTCTGAATAGAGATATCCATGCCGTGCTGGATCAAACCGAAAGACAGAACCATGTCCAGTTGGTCGACCCTTGCGAGCTTCGATCCAATCGTGGCGCATTATGATTTTACCAGGTGACATCTCCCAAATTGGGGTCAAATCTCCTGTGATTACTACATCGAGGTCAAACCCTAAAAGTGGCCCTTCAAGACTGGGGATCAGCCCATCTCGAAATAGAGACGTTTTGCGCATTGCGCCCTGGCGATTAGCAACAGCGAGTGCAGCATTCATAGGCTTAGCAAAAGTTTCTACTGGAAGGTCCAAAACTTCAATATCAGGGTGAAGCTCGCTGGGCTGTTCGGTCATGCAAAAAAAGCGAACATCTGCCTTTATGTTGCGTCGCACACCTGAATAGAGTCGATTGACATATTCAGGCCCAAATAGATTGCCCCATTTGATGCAGATGATATTTGCGTGGCCCATGTGGCCTCCTTTTCTGGGCCTCTTTTAAAACATCTTCTCTAGCCGCGAAAGATACCCCCTACTCAGCAATTCCTGCAGATAATTCAGCAAATCGAGCTTTGATTAGAATAAGCCTTACGAACTCTCCAAACGGTCAAGAAGCGAGAGCATAAAATCCTGCCCTGCCTTAAATTGGGCAATTTCAATAAATTCATTTGGCTGGTGCGCTTGCGCTATATCCCCTGGGCCGCAGATTACAGCCGAATAACCCTGGTCTTGAAATTGCCCAGCCTCCGTACCGTAAGAAACTACATGGGTACCATTATCACCTGTGATTTGTCGCACTAGCATTTCAGCCTCTCCATCGGCTTCTGGCCTCAGACCTGGAACAAAAAAGCCTTGCGTGACATCAATACGAGCCTCGGACCTAACGGCTTTCATATCCTTTTCGACCTCAGCGACTTTGGTCATGAGCTTATCATACCAATAATCTGGCTTTTCATCAGCGCTAACACGAAAATCTACGCTGAAGTGACAGTCTTTGGCGGTTATATTATGAGCTGTACCACCGTTAATCATACCGATATGGGCGGTTGTGTATGGTGGATCAAAAATGGCAGCGATTTCAGTTGGTTCAGCGATGCTGTTAGCTGTATTTATTTCATTGGCCCAGTCAATGATTTTGGCGCCTGACATAATTGCACTTACTCCCGTGTGAGCAATGGAAGAGTGAACTTCAAAGCCAATCACATGCATACCGTAGCCAATCCCCCCCTTATGAGCTGTGACGGGGTGCATGGCTGAAGGCTCTCCAACTATCACCGCACTTGCTTTAGGTAACAACTCCAGCATTTTTTCAATCATTGGTGGTGCACCAAGACATCCGACCTCTTCATCATAACTAAGAGCAAGTTGTAAGGGGCGTTTGATACCACGATAATGTGCCTCGACTAGGGCCCAGATGGCAAGCGCATCGAAACCTTTCATATCACAGACACCTCTCCCATAATATTTACCGTCTGCTTTAATAACGGTCCAAGGGTCACTGTACCAATCCTGGCCCTCTATTGGCACAACATCTGTATGTCCAGATAAAACAATGCCTCCATTTTCATAAGGGCCGGCGTGAGCAAAAATAGAAGCCTTTTCACCAGTTTCATCGTATTGGCGGAAAGATTTAATACCATTTGAGGCAAGATACTCCTCGACCCAAGTTACAAGATCAAGATTGCTATCGCTGCTTACAGTTGGAAAGGACACCAACTTGGTCATAATCTCTAAAGCAGAAAGGCGAGACTCGGTCATTTTAATATCCGCTATCAGTTGTAAGAACAAAGTGTTGATCAGAAACCTTACTATATTCCGAAGGCGCTGGTTGATAATCTAGCCCATGTATGGGTGACGGAATAGGTTTAAAATTAAGGTCTTTTTCAGCCTTTCGTTGTCTTGGGTCAGCGATCGGTACGGCCTTTAAAAGCGCTTGCGTATAGGAGTGCTGTGGGTTTTGAAATACCTTTTCGCGTGGTCCTATCTCTACTATACGGCCAAGATACATAACTGCCACCTCATGACTGACCCTTTCGACGACTGCCATATCATGACTAATAAAAAGGAAAGACAATTCAAGTTCAGACTGTAACTCCATCATCAAGTTCAGAACTTCGGCCTGAACAGAAACATCCAACGCACTGACAGCCTCATCGGCAATGATAAGTTTTGGATTAAGTGCCAATGCACGAGCGATTGCAACACGCTGCCGCTGTCCTCCAGAAAGTTCATGTGGATATCTTCGTTGGAAACTTTGGGGCAACTTAACCCTGTCAAAAAGCATCTCTATGCGATCTTTCAGTGCAGCCCCTTTGTGCGTTCCAAAGTTCATCATGGGTTCGGCAACCTGATCAGCGAGCAACATCTGCGGGTCGAGCGAAGCGAAGGGATCCTGAAATACCATCTGCATATCACTGCGCGCCGCTCGCAACTCTTCCCGCGACATTTTGAGAACGTCTTTTCCGAAAACGATTATCTGTCCAGAATATGGTTCAACTAGTCGCAAAAGAGATCGCCCAACAGTCGATTTCCCGCATCCTGATTCTCCAACTAAAGAAAGAGTACGACCCTTCATGAGATTGAACGATACATCTTCTACTGCATGAACGTGCGACACAGTCCGCCGCAAAATGCCTCCAGCGATGGGAAACCGTGTCACTAAGTTCTTCACTTCAAGCAAGGCTTCATTTGTTCCAACAATAGGCTTCAATTCACCAGTTTTCTGTCCGACAAGTCTCATCGGCTCGGGATAACGTTTGCCTTTCATTTCCCCCAGCTTTGGCACAGCGGCGAGCAACGATTTCGTATACTCATGTTGAGGGTTCTCAAAGATCTGCTCAACAGGTCCTTCTTCTACTTTATTACCACGGTACATTACGACAACACGATCAGCCATCTGTGCCACCACCGACATATCATGAGTTATGAACATAACAGCAGTTCCAGTTTCACGCTTTAAACGGTCCATTAGCGCCAAAATTTCTGCCTGTATTGTAACATCTAGTGCGGTCGTTGGTTCGTCTGCAATCAAAAGACGCGGCTCACAGGCAAGTGCCATTGCGATGACTACCCGCTGGCGCATGCCACCGGATAGCTCATGCGGATACTGTTTCAGCCGCTTTTCTGGCTCCGGTATTCGGACTTGATTCATGAGTTCCAATGCACGCTGAAGAGCGCGGCGATGGCTCATTCCCTTATGAACCCTTAAACCTTCAGTCAACTGACGAGCAACAGTGAAAACTGGATTAAGTGCGGTCATTGGCTCTTGGAAAATCATTCCAATTTCATTACCGCGCACGGTACGCATTAAACTTTGAGTACTTTTTGCAACATCAATTATGCCCATGTTTTTGCGGTCAAAAAGGAGTTTTCCTCCGGCAATCGTACCACCACCAAATTCTACAAGACGCATCATAGAAAGAGATGATACGGACTTACCGGAACCGGACTCCCCAACGATACATACCGTTTCGCTTGGGTTAACTGAGAAAGAAACGTCCTCAACCCCAATGACTTTGCCATCTTTTGTTTCAAATTCAACCCGCAGATTTTGAAAGCTCGCAATCGGCGATGGTGGCTGGTCCAGCATTAAAAAATCCCCTCTTACTAGAAAAAGACGCTAACGAAGGGTGTGTTTCATTGTCAATCGTCCGATTTGTTTTTTTTAGGTGACTAGCTTTCAACTTGCTGATTTTTTTAAAAAATGACAAGCTTATGCTTGCTTTTTTTTAAAACTCTGCTTCGATAGGGGCTCTCGGGGGAGTAATTCATATAGACGTTAACTTTCGTCTAACACAACACACTTTCCCGTAAGCGATGGATAAGGCGCAAATTCCTTTTTAAGAAGTAAGCGCTTACGGCCATGATTTATGTAAACAAGGAGGTCTAAATGAAACTAAAATCACTGATGCTGGGGGTCGCGGGCTCAATTGCCCTTGCTCCGGCACTTCACGCCGAAAGGGGCTCCGATGGAAATGTCGGAATAATTTATTGGCAAGCACCGTCTATATTAAATCCCTATTTGTCGGGTGGAACCAAGGATATTGAGTCATCTAGTCTCGTTATTGAGGCCCTTGGTGGATATGATAACACCGGAGCTATGTATGCAAAACTAGCTGTCGACCTACCCACGGTTGCAAATGGGGGAATAAGCGAAGATCTGACTTCCATAACTTGGAAGCTAAAATCTGGTGTAATGTGGTCAGATGGGAGTCCCTTTACTTCTGCAGACGTAGTTTTCACTGCTGACTACTGCATTGGGGAAGCAGGTTGCTACCAAGAGGCAAAATTTGAAGGTGTTAAAAGCGTTGATGCTATTGACGATCTAACAGTAAAAATAACTTTCGACAAACCAATGCCAAATCCATATGGGCCATTTGTCGGATCCCAAACACCCATTCTTCAAAAAGCACAGTTTCAGGATTGCACTGGGACAAAGCGTCAGGAATGCACTACACAGAACTTTGGTCCAATTGGAACAGGTCCATTTGTAGTAACAGATTTCAAACCGAACGATGTTATTCAAATGAAAGCCAACGATAATTATCGTGAAGCTGGTAAACCTGCCTTTGCAACACTAGTCTTCAAAGGCGGTGGTGATGCCGCAGGCGCAGGCCGTGCTGTTATGGAAACAGGTGAATATGATCACGCTTGGAACCTTCAGCTTGCACCGGAAGTAATTGCGCAGATGGCTGAAGGCGGCAAAGGTAAGCCAGTATCTGGCTTTAGTACTGCCGTTGAACGGCTCGAAATGAATATGACCAACCCATCTTCCGATCTTGATGCAGATACTAGATCAACCCGTAAAGCAGCACATCCTTTTCTTACAGATATGGCAGTACGGAAGGCGCTCTCAATGGCCATTGATCGTGTGCTTCTTACAGAAATCGGATATGGTGTTGCCGGTCGACCAACGTGTAATTTGGTGCCGGGACCAGACATTTATGCATCGGATAATACTGAATGTTTGACGCAAGATATCGAGGGCGCAAAAGCACTGCTCGAGGGTGCTGGTTGGAAAGTTGGTTCTGATGGAGTTCGGAGTAAGGACGGCGTAAGACTGTCGATACTATATCAAACGTCAACCAATGCTGTTCGCCAAGACTATCAGGCTTTGATAAAAGATTGGTGGTCACAAATAGGAGTTGAAACGGAACTTCGTAATTTGAATGCATCTGTTTTCTTTGGCGGTGATCCAGCATCACCTGATACCTTTCAAAAGTTCTACGCAGATGTTGAAATGTATACCAACCTGTTTGATGGCACTGACCCACAAGCATATCTTTCGGCATACCGTTGTGGTAACGAGCCAAGCCCTGATAATAATTGGGCCGGAGAGAACATAAATCGTTATTGCGACCCTGCTTATGATGCACTTCTGGACGAACTGTCATCCACGTCTGATATCAACAAAAGAGGTGAAATCGGTCGAAAGCTGAACGATATGCTCACCAAAGACAGTTACACAATCGTTCCACTAACGTGGCGCGGTCGTGTTTCCGCCATCTCAAATACGTTGGGTGGATTTAAACTCAACACTTGGGACTCAGAACTGTGGAATGCAGCGGACTGGTACCGGATTAAATAAAAAACGTAGCGCCAAAGGAAATTCCTTTGGCGCTACACAAGCGATTAGAAAGAATAACTTAAATGGTTAAATATTTGGTAAGGCGGTTGATGATTTCTATACCGACCTTGCTCATTATTGCGATTGTAATTTTCCTTCTTTTGAACCTTGCCCCAAACGATCCAATGGCGCAGGTTCCACTCACTATACCACCGGAAGTTAAGGAAAAAATGCGTGAGGCCCTCGGGCTTGGACAACCATTGCACGTGCAGTTTATAAAATGGTTGGTACAATTTTTATGGGTTGAGCCTCAGGTTTTTATTGACCACCTTTTGGGAACCACATTTTCTGAGGGAAAACAAAGAATTTTCAGCTGGCAAACGCGTAGTCCGGTGATGGACATAATTGTCCAGAGACTTCCGCAAACACTCTGGGTGGTAGGCATGGCCTATGTAGTTGGAGTATTAATTGCTCTACCTATTGGCATCTATTCGGCTTACAAACAGTACTCAGTGTTTGATCAGGTTGGTACATTTGTAACTATGATAGGTTACTCTGTTCCACCGTTCTTTAGCGGCGTATTTGTAATTATAATTTTTTCTGTCCAGCTTGGATGGTTACCATCCGTATATGATACACTTCATCAAGTTATCGATTGGGAATCTTTTAAATTCCAGCTAAAGCAAATGGTCATGCCTGTAATGGTGCTTGCGCTCCAAGTAACGGCACAAATCAGCCGTTTTATGCGCTCATCAATGTTGGACAATTTGAACCAGGATTACGTTCGTACAGCGCGGGCGAAAGGTTTAAGTGAATGGACCGTTGTGGCGATCCACGTTGTAAGGAACTCAATGATACCGGTTGTGACTGTAATCGCTCTTAATCTACCTTCAATTTTTGGTGGGGCAATCATTACAGAACAAGTTTTCAAAGTAAACGGCATAGGTCAGCAGTTGATTATTGCGATATACGCAAATGACCTCCCTACGGTACAAACAATTACATTTATGTTCGCAGTGTTGATCGTGTTGTTCAGTCTTATTGCTGATATTTTATATGGAATACTGGACCCGAGAATACGATATGAGTGATACCTCGATAGATCACCTGAAAACTAATCCCCGTAGTAAGTGGCTGGACGTTTGGCGCGAATTTCGCAATCATAAAGGGGCGGTAGGAGGAGCTATTGTATTTGTTTCAATTGTGTTGCTTGTACTTTTGGGGCCATTCTTTTGGCTTTACGAACCGAATGGCATTGACATTGGGAGCAGAAATCAGGGACCAACCTTAGCGCACCCGTTAGGTACTGATCAACTCGGTCGGGATACCTTAGCAAGAATAATGACAGGCGGAAGAACATCCATTTTTGTCGGTCTAACTGCCATGCTCCTATCTTTGTCCTTGGGCACCTCAATTGGAGTTTTGTCCGGCTACTTCAAAAAGTTGGATGGGGCATTGATGCGTTTTACAGACTTGTTTCTGTCACTACCCTTGTTACCACTTCTCTTAGTAATGATGCTACTTTTCCGTGAACCGCTAAGTGGTGCTTTTGGGCCAGAAAGGGGTATGTTTATACTGATAGTGGTATCTATAGGGGTTACCAGTTGGATGCCGACAGCGAGGATCGTTAGAGGAGATGTCCTTGCTATCAAAGAACGAGAATTCATCCTTGCAGCGAGGTCGATTGGAGGTACGGACACAAAAATTATATTCCGGCATATTCTACCTAACGTCCTTTCGCCAATTATGGTTTCCGCAACTTTAGGTATTGCTAATGCCATAATTACAGAAAGCGCTTTATCTTTTCTTGGTCTTGGTTTTCCTCCCGATTTTCCAACTTGGGGCAGGCTTTTAAATGACGCAGTAGAATTTATTCAACTCCATCCAGAGAGAGTATTCTGGCCAGGGTTAGCCATTTCGTTGACGGTACTCAGTATTAATTATCTCGGCGATGGACTACGGGACGCACTCGATCCACGCATCCGGGGTCGTTAATTAAGCCATTAGTTTTCGATCGTATCTAATAGTGCACCATTAAAGAGTTGGATTGCGCAGTGATAGGGCTTTCAAAGCGTTTTCTGTGATCATGTCAATAACTGCTTTGAATGCAAAATAACTTATCCTATAAGCGAAACGGCATATTAGCAAAATGTAATAACCAGTAAATTCTAAGCTGCTTTTGAACTGGCAGCAAGAAATTTGCGCGCAGACCCATGTTTTCTAAAAGTTTCAGATACTTTACGGAAATTTCCAAATCCATACGATTTGTCAAAAACCACAACACGCATGTTGCGTATTTGGTAATGCTATTTCACACGCTTATAAGTAGATTTTTTCGTTCACCGCGCCGGTTCACCGTGGCGCATCAGAAAAGCAAAGGCTTTTTAGCAGCGCCTAATGTGGTGCTTTCTGAGTAAATCTGAATGCCATTTTACATTTACCTTAGGGCCCTTTTAAACCAAGTCGACAAAAAGCTTCAAAAAATGGCGCTTTGCTCTTCAGAGTTCCTTCTGAATTAAATGGTCTATTTCACAGAAAAAAACGGGTTCCAAGCTTTCTCATAAACGTATGGTAGGCATTTCTGTAGTTCGTTTGTAAACCAAGAACCTAGTTTTACACCTTTATGCACGCATAAGATAAACGATCCACTGAAACTGCCGAATCTAATAATAATAGCACTAGCGTATCTTTAATCATTTTAACTGATCAACAACAGTAATTTATCAAGAGAGTTTTTTGCATCGCCATAAAACATTCGCGTATTTTCCTTGAAAAACAGTGGGTTTTCAATGCCTGAATAGCCCGTTCCCTGCCCACGCTTCGATACAAAGACTTGTTTGGACTTCCAACATTCCAGCACCGGCATACCCGCAATTGGGCTATTTGGATCATCCTGCGCTGCGGGATTTACAATATCGTTTGAGCCTATGACAATAGATACATCCGTCTCCGGAAAGTCATCGTTAATCTCATCCATCTCCAATACGATATCATAAGGCACTTTAGCCTCAGCGAGTAAAACGTTCATATGCCCAGGAAGACGGCCAGCAACTGGGTGAATAGCAAAGCGGACTTCTTTACCTTTAGAGCGCAGTCTTCGCGTCAGTTCGGCCACATTCTGCTGTGCCTGTGCCACGGCCATTCCGTATCCGGGTATAATAACAACGCTATCAGCTTCTTCTAAAGCTGTTGCAACCCCGTCCGAATCAATCGCCACTTGTTCACCTTCAACTTTCATCTGCGGCCCAACTGCACCCCCAAAGCCCCCCAGAATGACACTAACAAAGGATCGGTTCATTGCTTTGCACATTATGTAAGACAAAATAGCACCTGAAGAGCCCACCAATGCGCCCACAACAATCAGCAAATCGTTGCCAAGACTAAAGCCAATAGCAGCAGCTGCCCAGCCTGAGTAGGAGTTCAGCATGGATACGACAACCGGCATATCTGCACCACCAATCCCCATTATTAAATGGTAGCCGATAAATAAGGCCATAACTGTCAGCACCAATAGTGGAAGAAGTCCGCCTGAGCCCAAGTACCAGATCAAGCATATCACAGACAATGATGCTGCTGCCGCATTTAGCCCATGGCCACCGGGCAGTTTAGTAGCCGCCGATGTGACTTTACCTGCCAGCTTTCCGTAGGCGATTACGGAACCAGTAAAAGTCACAGCTCCAATCCAAACACCTAAAGAAGCCTCTACTCGTAGAATGTTGATTTCTGCCTGGGACTTCTTGGCCAGAAGTGCCGCAAAACCTTCCAGAGATTTCTTTTCAGTGTCACCCATAGCCAACACATTTCCAAGTTCAAAGTGAGCATTGAATCCTACGAAAACAGCAGCTAAACCAACTAATGCGTGCATTCCGGCTACAAGCTCTGGCATCTGGGTCATTTCGACCTTTGATGCAAGTTGAAAGCCAATAAAACCACCAGCGGCGATTAACACAACCGACAACCACCATAATCCGGAGCCTGGTCCAACAATTGTTGCGAATACCGCCAACGCCATACCAACGATACCATACCAGACTGCACGTTTAGCACTTTCCTGACCCGACAAACCACCAAGCGATAGTATAAATAGAACAGCCGCAACAACGTAGACAGCAGTAGTGAAGCCCAATTCCATTCCTCTAACCTCCTTAAGATTTCTGGAACATGGCAAGCATGCGCCGTGTTACTAGAAAGCCGCCAAAAATGTTTATCCCGGCAAAAAATACTGAAACTGCAGCAAGCAAAATTACCAAAAAACTACCAGATCCTATCTGCAACACAGCGCCCAAAATGATAATTGATGAAATTGCATTCGTCACCGCCATGAGGGGGGTATGCAAACTGTGGCTAACATTCCATATTACTTGAAAGCCAACAAAGACTGACAGAACGAAAACTATAAAGTGCTGCATAAAACTTACCGGCGCGTAGGCCCCGACCAAAAGCATCAATACACCGCCTATTGCAAGCATGGTAAACTGACTGCGTGTTTGTTGACTAAATACTGCCATTTCTTCAGCCTGTAGTTCTTCTCGAGTTTTCTCTTTTGGCTTTTCCTGCGATTTGGAAGCAATCGCCTGCACTTTAGGTGGAGGCGGAGGAAAAGTTATTTCACCAGCATGCGTGACGGTTGCACCACGTATAACATCGTCTTCCATATCATGGTTTACCAGGCCGTCTTTCCCAGGTGTTAAATCACTCATCATATGCCTAATATTGGTTGCATAAAGCGAAGACGATTGAGCAGCCATCCGACTGGGAAAATCGGTATAACCTATGACTGTTACGCCATTTGTACTAACGACCTTTTCATCAACGACCGTAAGGTCACAATTCCCTCCGCGCTCTGCAGCCAAGTCAACAACAACTGAACCGGGTTTCATCGCCGCAACCATGTCAGCCAACCAAAGCTTTGGCGCATCACGACCTGGAATAAGCGCTGTAGTTATTACTATATCTACCTCTGATGCAAGCTCTCGAAATTTTTCTATCTGTTTTTCGCGAAATTCAGGACTGGAGGGTGCAGCGTAACCGCCAGTGGTTGCTCCATCTTCCTGCGCTTCCTGAAAATCAAGGAATACAAACTCTGCACCCATCGATTCGATTTGTTCTGCAACCTCAGGGCGTACATCGAAGGCATATGTAATGGCACCAAGTGATGTGGCCGTACCGATCGCGGCCAACCCAGCAACACCGGCACCAACTACAAGTACTTTTGCAGGCGGCACTTTACCAGCGGCAGTGATTTGTCCTGTGAAGAACCGCCCAAAATTATTACCCGCCTCGATTACCGCACGATATCCCGCAATATTAGCCATCGAACTCAGCGCATCCATTTTCTGTGCACGAGAAATACGCGGCACCATATCCATGGCAATAACACTTGCACGCTGTCGGGCGATTTTTGCCATCTGCTCTTCATTTTGTGCAGGATAAAAAAATGAAATCAAAGTTTTTCCGTTAGTAAGCCGCTTTGCCTCAGTTGAGTTTGGAGGGCGAACTTTTGCGACTATATCAGCAGCTTTCCAAAGCGCTGCAGGTGTTTTGATAATCTCTGCACCAGCGGCCTTATATGCTTTGTCAGAAAAGCCTGCTGCTACACCTGCACCAGCTTCAATAAGACATTCGTGTCCAAGCTTTTTAAGCGCTAAAACGCTATCCGGTGTCATGGCGACTCTTGCTTCGCCATCACTATTTTCCTTGGGTGTTCCGATCTTCAACGTATCTGCCCTTTTTCAATCTAGATAATAGGCCCGAAGGACCTTTCATGACTCCGTACAAGGAACCGACCAAAAAGTGAATGCCACCAACGCAAACAACTTCTGACAAAAGGACTTAGCCTATTTCAAACAAAAATAAATCCCTATTTTCCATTATCACAGAAAATGATACTATACTTTCTATATTTTGTTTTATTTCAGTTGTTTACATATTATTTCTGGGAAACTTTTAGAATATGGGACTTATCGTATTATCCGCATCCTCCAATACAAAAACTGATTTTGATTTTTTTAAATGAACGAAAAATAAATTTAAAGAAATTTTATCAGGTCCGTTAAATCGTTTCAGCCCAATCTAAGTGAATTACGTAAAGGACTTGCGGATCATCAACAAGGAGACCATTTTACAGACGAACAGGAGTGTAAATCAAGATGCTGGAAAACAAACATGCGTTCATATCCGGTGGAGGCACTGGTATCGGATTAGCAATTGCCAAATATTTGTCTTCACAAGGCGTAAACGTTACAATCACGGGTAGACGTTTAGATGTTTTGAAATCTGCTGAGACAGATCAAATACATGCTATGCAAATGGACGTCACAAATGAAAATCAGCAGATTCAGGTAATTGCGCAAGCAGTTGCCCTGCGTGGGCCCATCCACATTTGCGTAGCTAATGCAGGAATTGCTGAAGGACGTGCATTGCAAAAAACTCAGATGGATTTCTGGCGAAAGATAATGGCGACAAACCTTGATGGGGCCTTTATCACAATCCGGGAATGCATGCGGTCCATGCTAGAAACAAATTGGGGGCGTGTGATAGCAATTTCATCAATTGCGGGAGTGCGCGGCCTAAAGGGCGGCGGTGCATACTCGGCAAGCAAGCATGGGTTAGTAGGTTTAATCCGATCATATTCAGAGGAATATGTTGCTAAACCTATAACATTTAATGCTATTTGTCCCGGTTACGTTGAGACACCCATTATAGAACACAACCTGGACATCATCCAAAAACGCGGTTTCAGCAAACAAGACGCGATGGACATGATGATAAATTCCAATCTGCATAAAAAGTTGATATCTACAAAGGAAATTGCTGAGGCAGCTGGTTGGCTTTGCTCGCCCCAATCTTCAAGCGTGAACGGCCAAACAATTGAAATTGCTGGAGGTCAGGTATGAGCTTGAATTTTGCAGCAACTAAAAAGCTTTTTGTAATTCCAGAAGGCTGTATTTATCTTGATGGTAACTCGCTCGGACCTTTGCCGAAGTCTGCGATTTCAAAGACCCGGGATGTAGTTGAAGGCCAGTGGGGAAAGATGTTAATTACCGGTTGGAACAAAGCTGGTTGGATGCAGCAACCAATCGATTTTGGAAACAGAATTGGCCGTTTGATCGGTGCGGAGCATGACCATGTAGTTGTAGGTGACACATTATCAATAAAAGTTTACCAAGCGCTTGCTTCAGCGCTGGAACTAAGGCCGGAGCGGAAAACCATTCTGTCAGATATCGGAAACTTTCCATCTGATATATACATTGCCGAGGGACTGATAAAATCTCTGGGCAAAGGGTATGAAATTAATCTTGTGCCACCAGAGGAATTAACAAAAAATTTAAATGAAGACGTTGCGGTCTTGATGCTGACTGAAGTGGATTACCGGACTGGTAGAATGCACGACATGGCATCGCTGAACAAGTTAGCGCATGATGTTGGTGCATTAACGGTTTGGGACCTCGCGCACTCTGCGGGGGCCATAGAAGTCAATCTCAGGCAAGTAGGTACCGATTTTGCAGTTGGTTGCACATATAAATACCTCAATGCAGGACCGGGTGCACCAGCCTTTATTTACATAGCACCTCAGCATGCAAACACGATCCGCCCCGCCATCTCTGGTTGGCTTGGTCATGCTGAACCTTTTGCATTTGAACCATATTATCGCTCAGGCAAAGCTATTGAACGTATGCGGATAGGAACGCCGCCTGTTATTGCTTCTGCGGCATTGGATGCAGCACTAGATATTTGGGATCAAGTCGAAATGGTAGAATTGCGAGCTAAATCAGTTGAGTTGACCGAGTTATTCATTGAGAAAATTCAAGACACCTGCCAAATGCTCGTTCTTGCCTCACCGAAAGACGCAAAGCTGCGTGGCTCTCAGGTATCTTTCCATTTTGAAGAGGGTTATGCAGCAATTCAAGCCTGTATTTCCCTCGGAGTTATCGGTGATTTTAGAGCACCAGATATTATGCGTTTTGGCTTTGCGCCACTTTACATTGATGAAAAAGATGTTTTGGCTGCCTGTGCCATCATTTCCAAAGTAATGAATGAACGTCTTTGGGATAGGCCCGCATATAAAAAAAAGGATAAAGTAACTTGACGCGATCAATTTTTTGCATTGAGTCAAGGCTGTTGTTCACGATGATTTCTAGGAGTGCTAACTAGCTTTTTCGTTTGTTTTGCTTTTTATTATATCTAGATCCGAGTTGTTCGAGTCCTAATTTGATTGCCCGATTTGAAAAACTTCGCAAATTGCATCCGTTTTATCTAAAAAGGTAAACTTTTTGTCACATCAAGTTAGCTTAGAACGCACTGATTATTAGCCAATAGGCTGGTAATTTAATCCGAAGTTTCTGAAGAATTCTATTTTACTCCAGTGGATTTTTAACTTTACTACAAGAAATCTTATATCAATTTTTTCCATACATAGTTTAGATAGCTGTTAATCTGATCAAGGCTATTTTTTAAGAACACAAAAAGTAAAGGCGGTATTTACGCGACATCAAGTGAATTTGCGAATATTTAATTTTACATTTAGTTCGCATTTTAATTAGGATTTGATTAGCGCGTTAGCCGCGGCGCGCGCCTCCGGAGTAATTTTATCACCCGATAACATCCGAGCGATTTCATCAATCCTAGCAATTTCATCAAGTTCCATTACATCGGAAATAGTTTCTAATTCCAACTGATGTTTTTTCACCCGAAAGTGCTTTGATGCAAAGGCAGCCACTTGAGGTGAGTGGGTTACGACAAGCACTTGTGAAACTCCTGCCAAAGTGGCAAGTCGGCGTCCTACAGCATCTGCCGTTGCGCCACCTACACCACGATCAATCTCATCGAAAATTACCGTTCGGCTGTCATCAGACGGCCTGAGACAAACCTTCAGCGCCAATAAAAATCTGCTAAGTTCACCACCGGAAGCAATTTTTCCAAGAGGACCAGCAGGTGTACCAGGATTCGTTTCAACAAGAAATCTAACAAAATCAATGCCATGGGCACCCGCATCACTTTTAGAAACACTTGTCGAGAATAAAGCACGATCCATTTTTAATGGCTCAAGTTCGACTGCCATTGCCGCATCAAGCGCAACTGCTGCAGATTTTCGGGCCCGACTTAGTGCTTTAGCTGCGGTCTTGTACGCCACATCAGCCGCTGCAACCGCCTTCTGTCGATCCTCCAACTTTCCTTTTCCCCCCTCAAGTGCCTCAAGTCGCAAAACCACATTTTCTAGAAATTCAGGGAGTTTGTCGGGAGCCACCTGATACTTGCGCGCCAAACCGCGAATGGCGAAAAGTCGCTCTTCTGTTGATAGAAGGTCGTAAGAGTCTGTCTCTGATGCGTCCAGATAACTTTCAATTTCAAAAACCGCATCATGCAAACTGCTAAATGAGGCGGATAGGGCTGTCACGGCGGCGTCAAGCTTACCGTCAAGTTCCCCAGCCACTGACTCCAGCCAGCGCATTGCATCACTCATCATACCCTCTACCGCGTCACGGCCAAGAATTTGAGCGGCCCTATCAATTTTTTCTTTGAGTTTTTGTTCAACTTGCATAATCCGCCGTTTTTTATCTAATATCTCTTCTTCCCCAATTTGAGGTTGCATCGAAGAAATCTCAGCTACTGCATGGCGTAAAAAACTTTCTTCTTTTTCCAACGAATTGAGTGCATCTATTTCCTTTTGGAATACATTTTTCTCACTAGACCAATTGCGCCAGGCATGCCGCGCGTTCTCAAGTAGGTCAAAATGTCCTCCATATTGATCCAATAAGTGCCGGTGACCCTTCGGATCAAGCAATCCACGATCATCATGCTGACCGTGTAATTCCAACAAATATTCCGAAATAGAGCGCAGTAAATCAGCAGAAACGCGCCGATCATTGATCCATGCAGTTTTGCGACCATCTTTCCCATTTACCCGCCGCAAGATCACATCCCGACCATCTGAAATTCCCGCATCGCTCAGTAGAAGCAATGCCGGATGATCTTTAGGCAGTTCGAAAATAGCAGTAACCTCGCCCTGATCTACCCCTTGCCGGACAAGGTCAGCTGGCCCGCGCCAGCCCAGAACAAAGCCCAAACAATCAAGTAAAATGGACTTCCCTGCTCCTGTTTCACCCGTAAGAACATTCAAACCACAGGCAAACTCAATATCAAGCGTTTCAATGATAAGGATATTTTTTATGGAGAGATTTTTCAGCATAGCCGCTCTGACTTAGGCCTCTAAAGCCATTGCCCCTTAATCACCTGACGATGCACGCGCGCAAGCCAATTATTGCCTTTTGCTCCTGGGTATAATCCACGGTTCGTTAAAAGCACATAACTGCTTTTGGACCACTCGCTATCACCATACTTCTTACCAAGAATAGCTCCAGCCGTCTGTGCTTCATCTGTTAGACCTAAGGACAGATATGCTTCAACTAAACGATGAAGTGCTTCGGCATTATGGGAAGTGGTCTGGAAGTCTTCAACAACAAAGCGAAACCTATTGATAGCAGCACTGTAATGGCCGTCTTTGAGATAATAGCGACCAACTTCCATTTCTTTGCTAGCCAAGTGATCGAAAGCGAGATCAAACTTTAACTTTGCAGGTTGAGCGTATTCGCTTTTCGGAAATTGCTCAAATAAAACTCGAAAAGCTTCTAATGCTTTGCGCGTCACACCTTGATCACGCCCTACATCGTTAATTTGGTCAAAATAACTCAAACCAATCAAGTACTGTGCATAAGCTACATCCACATCCGCTGGATAAAAATCAACAAATCGTGAAGCAGCCCCTCGACTTAATTCGTACTTTCTATCCTTATGATAAGCGAAGGCCTGCATGATTAAGCCGCGTTTTGCCCACTCTGAATACGGGAAAAGCCGCTCAATTTCTCCGAAATATTCTGCAGCGCGCTCATTTTTATTTTCGTTAAGTTCCAACTCACCCTTCTCATATATTTCGGCAGGGCCTGAGTTCTCCACATCGATGTTAGATGAATTCAGGTTCACATCGTTACACCCTAACAAGGCTATCAATGCGCCAAATACTAAAAACAGCATTTTATAAAATTTACCAATGTTGGTCATATCTTATCCCTATGCTAAAAATTGATGCGACTGGTTAGATGTTTCTAGAAGTTCTAGCACAGAAACTTAAGTTGCAAAACGGGTTTAGGCACAAATTTGATCTACAAAAAAGAAGGATATTATCAAATTACGCTACAAGTGAAAACTCGTCTAAGCCCACATTAACACCCGGCAATATATCATGTAGAGATTCGTCACATTCCACATAAGAAAATGCTTTTGGATCAGCAAACAAAGCGCGCAATAATCCGTTTGTTATTGCATGCCCCGCACAATGGCCAAAGTAGTGGCCAATAACTGGAGCGCCCGCTAGACATAAATCACCCAGCGCATCGAGCATCTTGTGTCTAACCGCTTCGTCTCTGTAACGCATACCGCCTGGACTTAGCACCTCATCGCCATCAACAACCACAGCGTTTTCAAGGGTTCCGCCCAATGCCAGGCCATTTGCCCACATCTTTTCTACGTCACTATTCCTGCAAAATGTACGGCTATCACAAAGTTCTCTTACAAAAGATCCATTTGAAAGGCTAACGCTCTTTTCTTGGATACCTATAATATTGTCTTCAAAATCGATATGAAAACTCATCCAAGGCTCGTCACAAGGGAAAAGTTTTGCCCAGCCAGATTCACTTTTAAAAGTGACTTCTTTCAAAATTCGAATAACTTTTAGAGTTTCACTAGAATGAACAAGCCCATTCCGAATAAATTCGATGGCGAATGGGCGCGCACTGCCATCTAGGATTGGTGCTTCGGACCCATCTATTTCTACGATTGCGTTATTAATGCCGCATCCAGCCAGTGCAGCGAGAACATGTTCAACTGTTTTAACGCTAACTCCATACGAATTCACTAATTTAGTACATAACGGAGATGTCTCAACATTGCTCCATTTGGCATCGATCACAGCGGTCTCGGGTATGCAATCTGTTCGGATAAATTTAATCCCATGCCCTGCAGGAGCAGGGGAAACAGTCATATTGGTGAATTCTCCAGAGTGGAGACCACGACCCGAAAACTGTAAAGCTATCTTCAGTGTCTTCTGCAATTTTGCCCTCAAATTCGTCTTCGGAACAATAGGTTACCGAAGTTTTCCGTTTTATTTTCAATGTTTATTTCTTCGCATCAGATTTCTCAATTCAATCTTTGTAACCAATTGTTACAATTTTGGCAGTCATGAGCAAACTACTTCTACATTACATTAAATCGTTTTATCTCAATAGCTTATGGTATACTTTTGTTTGTCAAATAGGACATTTCTTGAATTTTTAAATGAAATCTTAATTTGCTTGGCGCCTCAGGAATGCCGGGACTTCAATTCGCTCTTGTTCCGGGTCTGAATTTTTATTTTCATCATGTGTCTCTACAAGTGGCGCTTCAGGAACTGGGGCTTTGGGCTGAGAACGCGATCCAAGACGAGATTTTTCATTGTCATTTCCAGACATTCTGTTGATTAGTGACCCTATGCCAAAACGTGGCTTTTCTGCCTGATCTTGATCTTCGTCCTTCTGCATCGGCGTGTTACTGTATCCCGGAGCACTTTGCACCGCTTTCCGTAAACGAGACATGGCCTGTTCAGAAGGTGTGCCGGGAAGAAGTGGCTTGGGCGCAACAAAGTCTTCGGCAGTCTTCTCTCTTTCTCGCTCCGGTGGCTCCCCCGAATAAGCGGGGGGAGGAAGATCTTCTAAATTTTCGTGAAGTCCAAGGTTTGTCTTAACAATTTCTTGCTCTGCAGACTTCTGCTCAATGCGCCCTTGCGTACCTTCAAAAAGGTCAGGCGCATCTGTCGCAGCAGCTGTCTGCGTGTTATCTGGCTCATCAAGCGCATTTGCCGAGTGGTCGTTTATTTCCGCGCCACTTCGGCGAGGTAATGGAAGTTCACTTATCACTTCCGAAGCATCAATGCCTGTCGCAACGACTGATACACGCATTACCCCCTGCATACTCTCATCTAAGGTAGAACCAACAATAATATTTGCGTCAATGTCGACTTCTTCGCGAACACGATTTGCTGCTTCGTCCAACTCAAACAAAGTTAGGTCCTGCCCTCCTGTTATGTTGATTAAAACTCCTCGAGCACCTTTAAGACTAATTTCATCAAGTAACGGATTTGCAATAGCTTTTTCAGCGGCCTTTATAGCGCGATCTTCTCCTTCGGCTTCGCCAGTTCCCATCATAGCTTTGCCCATTTCATCCATAACAGCACGGACATCTGCAAAATCAAGATTTATTAAACCGGGACGAACCATGAGGTCGGTTACACCTTTAACGCCCTGGTAGAGCACATCATCTGCCATACTGAAAGCTTCAGTAAATGTAGTTTTCTCATTTGCAAGCCGGAACAAATTTTGATTAGGAATTATGATCAGCGTATCGACCATTTTCTGTAATGATTCCACGCCTTCTTCCGCCTGACGCATCCTTTTCCCACCTTCAAATTGGAAAGGTTTGGTCACAACGCCAACGGTCAAAACGCCTAGTTCGCGAGCTGCCTGCGCAATAATTGGAGCCGCTCCGGTACCAGTACCCCCACCCATACCAGCAGTAATAAAACACATGTGAGCGCCTGCTAGATGATCAACGATTTGCTCAATACTTTCTTCAGCGGCAGCAGCTCCAACACGGGCGCGAGCACCAGCTCCAAGCCCTTGGGTAATCTTAACACCCAACTGAACTTTATTTCCCGAATTATTTTGGGCGAGTGCCTGGGCATCCGTGTTCGCAACGACAAAATCCACACCATCGAGTCGTTTTTCTATCATGTTATCAACTGCGTTACCGCCAGCGCCGCCAACGCCAAAAACAGTTATTCGTGGTTTAAGCTCATCGTGCTCTGGAACAGAAAGATTAAGAGTCATAAATTCGTCCGCCTGATTGCTGCCTGCTTTTTGAGGCCGTTTTTAATATAGTTGCGTAAAACCATAGACAATGAGTACCCATACGTCACGTAAAAAAGCGGAGCATACATTAAATATAGACAAATTTCCGCCAATAATCCCCGTATATAAGGTTTTCTTGCACAAGTTGGCCCTACCAATTTTCCTTAAACCATCGAACAGCTCGTTTTAGTGACCGACTCGGATAACCCTCTGCTGGCATTTCAAAATCCCACCACTCATCTTGAGGATGTGCTGCAAAAAGACTAAGACCTACGATGGAAGCACTGCTGGGACCAGAATAAGCTTGGGGTAACCGATGAATACGCAATGGACGGCCTAAACGGACCTGTTGACCAAGAATACGGCTCGCCAAACCATCAAGACCCGGTATTTGGCTTGAACCGCCGGTCAGAACAATTTGCTGGCTTGGCAAGTGATCAAACCCGGCTATGTCCAAGTGACTTCTCACTTCTTCAAGAATTTCTTCAACACGTGGGCGGATGATTCCGATAAGTTCAGTACGACTGACAAGACGCCTGTCGTGTTCCCAGTCACCAGTGTCACCACCAACTTCAATCATGTCTCTATCATCTAAACTGGTTGCCAGTAGCCCACCACTTCGCGTCTTAATCCGTTCAGCAATCGCTTCTGGAACCTGAAGACCCATTGAAATATCTCGGGTTATATTATCCCCGCCCAAGCGGACGGAATCACAATAAATCATATGTTTTTTTAAAAATATTGAGACACCGGTAGAACCGCCGCCCAGATCAATGCAGGCCGCTCCCAGTTCCTGTTCATCCTCCACAAGAGCAGATATTCCTGAGACATAGGTAGAAGAAGCTACGCCCGCCAGTTCCAAATCACAACGTTTAACGCAATAGGCTAGATCGCGAATGACTTTCTCATCAACTGTAAGCATGTGGACATCGGTGGACAGATTATCTCCGAGTTGCCCCCGCGGATCAACAAGTCCGCTTCGATCATCTAATGCGAAATTGACTGGTTGAGCATGCAGCACTTCACGACCCTGGCCATAATCTGGCACATCGCATGCAGCAAGCACTCGAGCAATATCACTCTCAGATACTACCTGTTCGGCCACACGAACGTCACCAGTAATACCGTAAGATCGAGGCCTACCGCCTGCGAAGCACGAAATCACGTGATCAACTCGCATATTCGCGAGTTTCTGAGCGGACTGAAGTGCCGTGCGAATAGCACGTTCAGCTTCTGGCATCGAAAAAATCTCACCAAACGCAATTCCACGGGAACGGGTGATGGCGGATCCAATCACGCGAAAACCAGATTGCCCTGCAATTGGCCCAACACCATCTTCATTATCGCGATGTACGGAGCCATCAAAACGCAAAATCAAGCAGCTAACTTTTGTGCTTCCTACGTCCAAAACTGCAATTACGCCCCTTTGCAAGGCTGCCTTACGCATCGCACGCATGGAACGTTGGGATCGATAGAAGACGGTCATTCTACTGGCCTCGATAAAGTAAGTTTTATTATTTTTAATTCTTCCATCGCTCCTTCCGAAAGATGCAGTGTGGGCCTATTTTTTATTCTAAAATCCACAGCACTGACATCACGGGAAAGCAATTCATCAGCCTTATCCATAACAATGATGCGCTCCAGTGCAGCGACTGGATTCCGCTCAGGAAGCATCAAAGTCTGCCCCCTATCCAAAATAACATTCCATCTCCTATCACCAATAAAAACAAGACCACGCATCCGCTCCTGCAGCGGTTCAGCAGCTCTGAAAAGTCTATAAGCCTGATCTGTCCTAACGTTAGCGCCTTCTCCAGCTATTAGGGGTAGGGTTGGATAATCTAGTCTTGTAACTATGCTTCGAACGTAGTTACCTTCCTCATCCAACAATTCAAGACCTTTGTCGCGACGCCATAAAAAGGCTGGTTTTCGCTCAACAATATTGACCTCTAAGACACCACCCGATCGAACACGCAAATTGACTTCTTTTACCGGAGCAAGACCGGCAATCACCCTTTGCATATGATCTAAATCAAGATTAAATGAGCTGACGGGTAAATCCACTGGTACGACTTCACGGATATCCTGCATCAATGAGTCGCTTGCGCCATATATGGACATCAAATTCAACATGAATTCGGGACGCTCAATAATTGATACATAAATCTCAGTGTATCTAGTGCGTAATTGGTCGCGCTGGTCTTCGTTCGAAAAATTCATTCCTACAACAAAGGCAAGCAAAGAAACAGGTATTCCCAAAAATACCAAACGCCGCAAAAATGGTGACAACATTAGCCGCAAAAGCTTGTAAGACCAGCGGGAAGGTGCTGGATCACTGGGTATACGATCATGCCTACCTATCTTAGACATGAAGCATCCTCCACAATCCACCGACAAAAAGCACCAAAACGCATGCCCTTAAACGAAGCTTGCTCCGGGCTTAATGACGTCGACGTCATTCCCGGTTGGGTATTAGTCTCTAACAAGTAAAGCCCCATTAGACCTTGCTCTTCATCCCAGCGGAAATCAGTCCGACTCACCCCCCTGCAACCCAACGCTCGATGTGCCCTTAAAGCATAGTCGAGGCATGCTCTTGTAATATCATCCGGTAGCTCAGCAGGTAATACATGGCATGACCCGCCCTCCGTGTATTTAGCAGAGTAATCGTACCATCCATCGGTTATAATCTCAGTAACCCCAAGCGCCACATCTCCCATTACGGTTGTGGTAAGGTCACGCCCTTTGATATATTGCTCAACCATCATTTCGGGACAGAGATCAGGATCAAGTCGCGGTAATTCGTCTTTTCGGTCATGAACGAAAAATATACCGCAGGAAGAACCTTCATTATTCGGTTTAACCACATAAGGTGGCTCCATGAGATGATTTTTTACTATATCGGCGTGGAGTGCTAAAAAGCTCTCAACGACGGGAAGTCCAGCAGATCGAAACGCTGCTTTGCTCCTATGTTTATCCATCGCCAGGGCGGATGATAGGACACCAGAATGAGTATATGGAACTTTCAACCACTCCAGTATACCCTGCACGCACCCATCTTCGCCCCAACGACCATGGAGCGCATTAAATACAACGTTAGGGTTTAAATCACCTAGTCGCGAAGCCAGATCAGGCCCTGCGTCAAGCTCTTTCACATCATATCCTTCACCCCGCAGAGCGGCAGCGCATGAGCGACCAGAAGATAACGAAACTTCTCGCTCAAAAGAGGGCCCGCCCTTCAATACTACCACCATCGGGCTTGCCCTGCTCGACATTCCCTATTCGCCTTATACAACTGGCCTTTTCGACCCTTAAAATAGCATCTGTTAATCAGATATCATTTCCGGCCGGCTCACCGATCCGCATTATTTCCCATACTAACTCTATTTGGCTATGTTTGAAAACCCTTTTTCGAACTAACTCCCCTAATCCCTCGAGATCAGCCGCGGTGGCGTTGCCGGTGTTTATCAAAAAATTAGAGTGCTTTTCACTCATCTGCGCGCCACCTAAACGCATACCGCGCAGACCGGCAAGCTCAATCAGCCTCCAAGCTTTTAGTTCATGCTCATCATCCGCGCGACCCGTACTTGAAAATCCAGAAGGATTGCGAAACGTACTTCCGGCACTTAGCTCTTTTGTAGGTTGGGAATAGTCACGCATTTGCAATTGCGATTCCATGCGCTCAGAAAGAATTACTGGTTCACCTCGCTCTGCCTCTAGCACAACTTCGATAATTACAGCCTCTTCAGGTAGGTTTACATCACGATAGCCGAAGGACACATCGGCTTTGGTCAAAGACATAATTTGTCCAGACCTTGTAATCAGCCGTGCTGAAACAAAATGATCTGAAAGATAAGATCCATAACAGCCGGCGTTCATTCTTACTGCACCGCCGACAGTGCCAGGGATCGTCCGTAAAAAAGTTAGGTCTAGTCCAGCATCAGCCGCTTTTAGCGCAACGTGAGCATCGAGAGCTGCCGCTCCGGCAATCACGCGATTGCCGACGATTTTCACTCGATTGAAGCCACGCCCGAGGCGGATTACTACCGCTCGTAACCCACCATCGCGTATAATAAGATTACTGCCAACACCCATTGGAAAAATCGAAATATCAGAGCGTAAACAAGTAAGAAACTCTGCGAGATCATCCTCATCTGCTGGTTGATAGAAATAGTCTGCCGGGCCACCTACGCGCAACCAGGTTAGCGAAGACAAGTCACGGTCACATGTTAATTTCCCTCTCGGTGTAGGCAGATCGGACAAAAAGTATTCCTTTAAAAAAATCTCAAATGACACCTGCCGCAAAGCCCCACCTGATTGCAAGAGATTTTAAGTGATCAAAATTTTAAAGTACTTAATTCTGATTAAAGTTTGCTTTTTTGCACCGTGAGCGCATCTCGCGCCTAACGAGTTACAACGCCCAGTAACTTCAATTCTGCAAGCTAAACTGACATAGGAGTTGCAAGCTCTCTTTTAATGATTTTTAGTGGAATTTTTGTAAGTTCAGCAGAAAAGTTTACTGCTACATCAAACAGTAAATACCTAACTTTGCAAAATTAACAGCCTGATTTTTCCTCAAGCTCTAGCCACTCTTGCTCGGCATCATTCAACGCTATTGCCCGTTCCGCCAATAATGCACTGGCTTTATGAAATTTTAAGGGTTCTCGCTTATACAAATTTGGGTCAGAAAGGTATTCTTCAAGTCTTACTTTCTCTACTTCGAGCTTTTCGATTAGCCTTGTTAGCTCCTTGAGCCTGTGTTTCTCTGAAAAGTTCAACGCCGATTTTTCTTTTTTTCGAATTGTTTTGATCAGTTTTGGTGGCTTTCGAGCCAACTTCTTTGCTTCAAATTCATTTGTTTTTTTGCAGCTTTGATAATCACTCCATCCGCCAGCATAGATTACCGCCTTTCCATCGGCTTCAATAGCAATGGTAGTTTTAGCAACACGGTCCAGGAAATCGCGGTCATGACTTACGATAAGCACTGTTCCATCATACTCATCCAAAAGTTCCTGCAACAAATCGAGTGTCTCGGCATCAAGATCATTTGTGGGCTCATCAAGTACCAGTAGATTGCTTTCATGCGCCATTAGCTTGGCAAGCAAGAGCCTCGCCTTTTCCCCGCCCGACAGCGATCGGACCGATGCGCGAGCTTGCGCTTCTTCGAAGAGAAATTCCTTGAGGTAACCAACAACGTGCTTTGGTCTCCCTCGCACGAGCAGCTGATCCATTTTACCCAAAATGCCCAGAGCTGGATCAGTTGTTAGGTTTTCCCAGAGGCTCTTGTCCAAAGCCAGTTGATCGCGAGCCTGGTCAAAGATAGCTGGAACTAAATTTGTACCCAGTTTTACTTCACCTTTATCAGCTACATCCTGTCCAATTAGCAAATTTATAAGTGTAGTTTTTCCCACGCCGTTGGGGCCTACAAATGCCACTCGGTCACCTCGTTTTATGCTTATTGAAAAATCCCTAATAATGCACTTTTTTCCATACGATTTTTCAATTTTAATAGCATCGATCACCTTACGCCCTGACTTAGTGCTAGAGGCAAGTGCCATCGCGGCTGTTCCTTGCCTCTGGATTATTGAAGCCCGGGCCAATCTTAAATTTTCTAAGGCCCTCAATCGCCCTTGGTTTCGTTTACGCCTTGCACTGATCCCCTCTACAGCCCAGCGTCCCTCTGATTCGAGTTTGCGATCCATTTTATGGCGATGCATATCCTCTTCTTCCCAGAGCTTATCACGCCATATCTCAAAACTTTTAAACCCCTTTTCATTTCGTAATACTTGTCCCCTATCAATCCAGAGTGTGGCGCGGGTCAATGTGTTTAAAAATTTTCGGTCATGACTAATCAGAACGAAACCAGACCTTGTATTCTTTAACACATTTTCAAGCCAAGCTATGGCCTCAATGTCTAGATGGTTTGTCGGTTCATCAAGCAGCATAAGATCTGGTGCTTCCGCCATCAGTTTAGCGAGTGCTGCTCGACGCCGTTCACCACCCGAAGCGGTTGAAACAGTGCGGCTTGGATCAAACTTTAATCCTTCACCAGCCCTCTCTACTAGGTAGTCCTGGCCAGGTTGCAAAGAGCTAACGGCGTAATCTCCCAGTGTGGTGAAGCCCTCCATTGTAGGGTCTTGCTCCATGTAACCCGTAGTGGTTCGCTGAAGTAGGCTACGCTTTCCTCTGTCCACTTCAACGCGTCCGGCCATTACCTTCATAAGTGTTGATTTTCCAGAACCATTTCGACCGACCAAAGCAACTCGATCACCTAATTGGATGACAAGATCCAATTTGTCAAAAATAGGTTTTCCGCCAAAGGTCAGAGAAATATCAGAGAGTTGGAGCAAAGGTGTATGTGCCATGTCATCGCTGCTACGATGCGGTGAAGAAAAGGTCAATAAAGCGCGCGCAGAAGCCGCGTACGGTTCGGCGGTATAAGTCCGATTTCCACGCCAGTAAATACGTGAAGCGTATTCATATGATCATCAACAACTGCGTGGTCACTGACCCAGCCACCCATCTTAAGGTAAGTCTTTAAAAGCGGCGGCATGCGTAGCATAGCCTTCCTTTTATTAGGTTTACGCCGCAAACGTGAGGTAAAGCGAAATACATTTGGCGCCTTAACACTTGGCAACCAACGTTTCGGGGCCAGATGTTTATCGCGCAGCATCGCGAAAGTGTCATAATATACCGTAGCGTCAGTACCTTTAAACGACACACAGCCAAAAAGCAGATCTACTCCTTGCTCATCAACATATTTCGTCATAGCTCCCCAAGCAACGCGCAACGCATCAGGATCTTTTAAATCTGGATGGACGCAAAATCGTCCCATTTCAACAAGCTTTCCACCATAAGCATGCAAGGGTGATAGTTCATAGAATTGGGCAGAATAACTTTTTTCAATTTCATATCCAGTTTTAAAAGGCATCAGGCGAAAGCAGCAGACCAAGTCACCAGTTTTTTGATCTTTTATAAGGAAATGGAGGCAGGCCTGATCAAAAGCGTCACTGTCCACCCCCGATCCATCAGACAATCCAAATGCGAGATAGCGTAAATTTTGGGCATGACCGATTTCTTCAGCAGATTTGGCAAGCTGTAAAATATACTTTCCTTTGACAAAAAGTGCCATTTTTGAGGTCCTTTAATGTTCATTCCATGAAGCTTCCACGCAAAAACCTCACCTTTTTGACATCAATCATTCTTCATTTAAGATAGTTGAAGGATTAAACCCACCGATGGACCCAATGATCTCTTGCAAAATAGTTCGGTCGCCGCCGATAGCTTTAGTCACGCGGTGCTCTAAGCGAACCAGTTTACCTTGATCTATTCCAAATCGCTCCACATTTCTTAAGATCTGATTTTCGCCGAAACTCAGTACGAGTACCTCGCGACCGATTTCGTTTGGTCGCATATAGCCACGATGGTGAACACGACTACGCACGTAATAAATGGCCTTATCGGTGACCACACCGCCAATCGAGGGCGCTCCTAGCAGTTCAACGATCTTTTCTCGAGTATCAACGCCAACCACCAAAGCATCCACATCTATTTTCATAGGCATGTAGCCATGATTGCGATATTGACCTCCACAGGCTACCAGAACAAGAAATAGCGCTATGAGTGTTAGCCGTCCGCTCATTTTTAACATTTTAGATTGTATCACCCCTTGTTTCAAAAGCTAATGCGCCTTAATGGAACCTTTTAGCGCAAAGACTTAGATCAAGAAAGGTTCAACTTTAACCGATGAATAGGCCTAAAACGGAAATAGAAGAAATTTTTTTTACTGATCTCAAACACAACAAGCCATTTAATTTCGATTTGTGCCCAAGTCCCCAATTTAATCAGGCCCTTTCTAAAGAACTGGGCGTTTCGAATCTTTCAAAGCTAAGACTTAAGGGGACCTTAAGCGCTTTTAGTCAAAATGGCTGGCTGTTAAAAGGACATCTTGGGGCAACTGCTGTGCAAACCTGCGTGATCAGCCTGGAACCAGTTAATACGCGTATTGAAGCGAGCGTTACACGGAAATTTCTCCCTACAATTGACTCCACCATCGAAACTGTCGGTAACCTAGAAGATATTGAATTAAACCAAGATGAGACAGTCGAAATTTTGGGTAAGGGAGTAAACTTGCGTGAATTGCTCAAAGAAGTGCTGCTTTTGGAATTGCCTTTTTATCCAAAGGCAGAAGGCGCGACATTGAAAACTCTTACGTTTAGTGGAGTTGGGGTCAAAACAATGAGTGATCAAGATGCCAGACCATTTGCAGGACTGGCTGTTCTTAAAGATAAATTTAGAAAATAAAGCATTTTCAAAATTTTTGCTCTTGCTAAATGCAAATATAACAGTATTTTTCGCGACCTTGGCGATTAAGATTGCGTTTCGGGTATTTTTTTTCTATTTGCTCGTAGCGTGTTTATAGAAATTTAGAGGCCTTTGCCTCTCGAGCGATCGGGGTTAAGACATGGCGGTCCAACAAAATAAAGTATCTAAGTCACGGCGTAATAGTCGTCGCGCACATGACCGTTTGGTCGTGTGCAATCCAAATGAGTGCCCAAACTGCGGTGAACTCAAACGCCCGCATCACATTTGCGCCGCATGCGGACATTATGCAGATCGTGAAGTAATCTCCATTGTGGAGGAAATCGATCTTGACGAAGAAGCCGCCTAGCCCTGCCCGGGCGGAGTAGTCAATGCAAAGCGCCTCTCATCACGAACGCACACCAGCTCAGAAAACAGTACTGAGTGTGGACGCGATGGGAGGTGACAAAGGCCCTGCACCTGTGATTGCTGGAATAGCCGAGTCTGCAAAGAAAAACAAAGATCTTCACTTTATACTTCATGGGCCAAAGCAAGAGCTGACAAGTCTTTTAAACCGCCGAAAGGTACTTGACGGCCGTTGTGAAATTCGAAATGCAGACGAAACAGTCTCCATGAAGGACAAACCGAGCCATGTAATGCGACATGGCAAAGGCACCTCTATGTGGTCAGCATTGGAATCCGTACGAAACGGAGAAGCTGAAGTTTGTGTCTCATGTGGAAATACAGGTGCTTTGATGGCCCTAAGTATGCTTCGTCTTCGCAAACTGCAGGAGGTGGATCGTCCAGCTATTGCAGTTCTCTGGCCGGCGCGCAGCAAGACAGGCTTTAACGTAATGCTTGATGTGGGTGCCGATATCAAAGCTGATGCCAAAGACCTTTTGCAATATGCCTTAATGGGCGTGTCATATGCTCGTAACGGACTTGAAGTAAGAATTCCACGCGTTGGACTGTTGAACGTTGGTACCGAAGACCATAAAGGGCGCCCGGAACTTCATGAAGCCTATGCCTTGATAGCCAATTATGAAGATCGCGGCGATTACAATTTTGTTGGTTTTGTAGAGGGTGGCGATATTCCCGGCAATAAGGCTGATGTAATTGTTACTGATGGGTTTTCAGGTAATGTAGCTATAAAAACTGGCGAAGGCACAGCTTCGCTGATTGGAGATCTGTTGAAACAGGCATTCGAATATTCCCCGCTATCACGTTTGGCTCAATTGCTTGCGGTAACTTCATTGCAGCGGTTGCGCAAACGAATTGATCCCCGCCGGGTGAACGGAGGTGTTTTTCTGGGGCTAAACGGTATAGTTGTAAAGTCACATGGGTCTGCGGATGAAACGGGTGTTAGTGCTGCAATCAAACTCTCTGTCCGTCTCGCCAAGTCAAGATTCTCGCAAAAAGTAGCTGCACGGGTTGCTTCGGTTAACTCTGTAAAGCACGATAGTCCTAATAATTACGGTATGAAGAACGGGATAAAATGATAACACGGGCAGTGGTAAAAGGTGTAGGGCACTACCTTCCGAAGAGAATTGTTGCAAATAAAGAATTTGAAGCGACATTAGAAACGACGGATGAGTGGATTTATTCAAGGTCTGGGATTAAGCAACGTCATTTAGCTGCTGACGGGGAAACAACTTCAGATATGGCGGTTTTAGCCGCTAAGGCAGCTTTAGAAGATGCAAAGATGCATGCCGAGGACATTGATGCAATTATTGTAGCCACATCTACCGCAGACCTTACGTTTCCATCAGCCGCTACGATGGTTCAAACAGGACTGAATATAAAAAGAGCATTCGCCTACGATTTACAAGCGGTCTGTGCAGGTTTTGTATTTGCCCTTTCATCCGCAAACGCGCACATCCTTGCAGGTCAAGCTAAGAGGGTTCTTGTAATTGGCGCTGAAACCTTTAGTCGACTAATGGATTGGGAAGACCGTTCTACATGCGTTTTATTTGGCGATGGAGCTGGAGCATTAATACTGGAAGCCAGGGAAGGCAGTGGGTCTTCCCAAGATCGCGGGATACTTTCCGTTGATCTCAATTCGGACGGACGTTATAAAGAAATATTATATGTAGACGGCGGTGTTTCCACAGGCAAAACTGGCTTTTTGAGAATGGAAGGCAAAGAAGTGTTCCGCCATGCGGTTGAAAAACTCTCTGAGACCTCGAAAATCGCGTTGGCGCGAGCGGAGGTTTCCAGTGATCAAATCGACTGGGTTGTTCCTCATCAAGCCAATATCAGGATAATAAACAGCACAGCGCGTAAAATGGGTATTGCTTCGGAAAAAATTGTAAGCACGGTTCAGGATCATGGTAATACCTCTGCGGCATCGATACCGCTTGCTCTTTCTGTTGCTAGATCCAAAGGTAAGATTAAAGTAAATGACCTTCTCATCACCAAAGCTATAGGTGGTGGCTTAGCTTGGGGTGCTATAGTCATGCGATGGTGATCAATTCCCCGTAGTAAAAGGTAAGAAAATCTAAAATACATTTGACATTAAAGTTCATTGATATTGACTCGTAAATTACCGTGGTTCTAATATTGACTAAAATCAAGGGAAAGCATTATGAGCTATAAAACATTAACGCGCATGGATTTGAGCGAAGCAGTATTCAAAGAAGTTGGCCTTTCGAGAAACGAAAGTTCAGATCTCGTTGAGTCTGTTTTAGAATTAATGTCCTCAGCACTTGTAAAAGGCGAGCAAGTAAAGATTTCTTCCTTCGGAACCTTCAGTGTGAGAGAAAAAAATGCTCGTGTAGGAAGAAACCCAAAAACTGGCGAAGAAGTACCTATAACACCGCGACGAGTCTTGACCTTTCGCCCTTCACATCTCATGAAAGAACAAGTTGCTACCGGAAAAAAATCTTGAGGTGACTTTTGAAGAAATCTGCTGACGCATTCCGCACCATTAGCGAGGTCGCAGACTGGCTAGATACTCCAGCCCATGTACTAAGATTTTGGGAAAGTAAATTTCCGCAAATTAAACCCGTTAAACGCGCAGGAGGACGTCGATACTATCGTCCGAAAGATATGCTTTTGATCGGCGGCATTAAAAAGCTCCTCCATAAAGACGGCCTTACCATAAAGGGAGCAAAAAAGGTTTTAAGCGACCATGGTCAAAAGCATGTATGTTTACTATCCCAGCCTTTAAATCCAGATATGGAGAAAGAACTCGAGCTGAATGAGAGAAAGATCGCCAAAGTGAAAACTCACAAAGCACAACCAAAAGCAGGATGGAAGCCAGTAGATTTAAAAGGCATTGCGACCAACTTGGATAGCCTTGCAATTGTCGAATGTCCTGAAGTTACAGACGAAACCCTATCCAATTTTACCAAAATAAGCGATAAACTTGAAGAAGCCGTTCTATTGGCTGGAGATAAAGATGCAAGCAATCATGAAAAACAGGGCTTAAAACAACAAGCAAAAGGTTTGTCTGATAAAGAAGTTTTCGAAAAATTCGCATCTTCTATTGATCCAGATCAAGCTTCGCTCAAATTTTGGGACGAAGATGGATCCAATGCTAGTGAAGAACCTCAATATCTACCCGAAAATAAAAAAACGAGTAATGCCGGAGGCGATACCTCTGAACTAGAGGACGAAATAGAATTATTTCCTAACGTTATCGTGACGGCGAACCAGTTCTCCATCCTTGACCATTTAACCAAAGTTCAAAAATTGAGCGCAACCCAAGAAAGACATTTACGGCCCTTATTGTCTAAGTTAGAAAAGACAATCCATCAAAGGCAGCGCAGAACCAGAAGATAACCTTTCCAAATCTACATTTTGATCTTGCTCATTGTTAAAAATTAAGCCAATTACTTCTAAAATTTCGGGCTATAGCGCAGCCTGGTAGCGCGTCCGTCTGGGGGACGGGAGGTCGCAGGTTCGAGTCCTGCTAGCCCGACCAATATATACAGCTTGCGTGCGAAACTTTGTGCAACGGAGGCGTTCTGCATGAGGGTGCGTGAATTTGCAGATGAAGAACTTATCCGAAGGCGTTCTTTCTGACCGTCAAATTCGTCAAATGCTTGATGCTGGGTCAATATTATCAGAAAAACCGATCGAAAACGGTCAAATCCAGCCCGCTTCACTTGACCTCAGATTAGGTGCCAAAGCTTTTCGCGTGCGAGCCTCTTTCCTTTCAGGCAAATCAGCAAAAGTGTCAGAGCGTTTGGCTGCGTTTACGATGCATGAAATGGATTTGACTGCAGGTGCCGTATTAGAAAAAGGCTGCGTTTATGTTGTTCCACTACTCGAGGCGCTTTTTTTACCGGACTTTATCTATGGTGCAGCTTCTGCGAAATCATCTATCGGGCGGCTGGACCTTTTAACCCGTATTATTACTGACCACGGAGAAGAGTTTGATCGGATCCCTGCCGGCTACACGGGCCAACTTTATGTCGAAATTTGTCCACGTTCATTTTCTGTGGTAGTTGGCATTGGACAAATGCTAAATCAGATTATTTTTCGCGTTGGAAAGACCGTATATACAGATGCCGAACTTAAAAAGCTTCACGAAGAAAATCAGATTGTTTCAGGCAAGCCCATTATCTCGGACGGATTAGGTTTTTCCGTAGATCTGAAACCGATCAAAGGCGATTTAGTTGGATATCGTGCCAAACCACATACAGGCGTAATAGATCTCAAAAAACTTAATTTTTACGAACCGTCAGATTATTGGGAAGAAATTAGAACGACAAATAGCCAGATTGTTTTGGATCCTGGCGCTTTTTATATTCTAGTCAGCCGTGAGTCTATCGTTATCCCGCCAAATTGTGCCGCCGAGATGGTCCCTTACCTTGCAATGGTTGGTGAATTTAGGGTACATTACGCGGGTTTTTTTGACCCAGGATTTGGGCATTCAGTCGCAGGATTGGGCTCTCGGGGTGTGTTGGAAGTGAGATGCCACGAAGCCCCGTTCATCTTAGAGCATGGCCAGGTTGTGGGAAAGTTACTCTACGAGCGTATGAGCGAAGTGCCCAAACAACTCTATGGAAAAGAGATTGCATCAAACTATCAGGGACAGAGGCTGAAGCTGTCAAAGCATTTCAAAAACAGTTAATCAAAAATTACTGTGGGAGGATTGAAAAAAGAATTTTACATTTAAATAATGGTCATAAATCGTTAAAAACGTGACCTATCGATTAATCTTCGAACAATTCGCTTTGTCCTTTATCACTTTCTTCGAGTTCATCAAAGGCATCCGCAGCCATCGGCTCTACGGCAGGCTGGCTTTCCAAAAGGCCTGCCGCACGAAGTTCTTTCAGACCGGGAAGATCGCGGGCACTTTCAAGACCAAAGTGGTCAAGAAAATTCTGGGTTACAACGAAGGTCACTGGCCGACCTGGCGTCATCTTTCTCCGGCCAAACCTAATCCATTCCAGCTCAATGAGCTGATCAATCGTACCGCGTGAAACACTTACCCCCCGAATTTCTTCAATTTCAGCGCGCGTTACTGGCTGATGATAAGCAACTATGGCAAGCGTTTCAATTGCAGCGCGACTAAGTTTGCGAGTTTCAACCATTTCCTTTTGCATTAAAAAACCAAGATCCGGTGCGGTACGGATTGTCCATGAATTGCCTACCTTGGTAACATGTACTCCACGTCCCTCATAACGCTTACGCAGATAAACCAGCGCTTCGGCCGCATCGCATCCATGGGGCATACGATCGTTCAATGCCTTTACAGTGATCGGCTCCGAAGTTGCAAAGAGGATCGCCTCCACCATACGTTCCTGTTCATGCATTGGGGGCGCTTTAAAAAGGCTTTCTTCGACACTCCCTTGGTCCACATCGTGCATTGTCATCCTAAAGTCTTTCCCTTTAACTCGATTCGTCCAAACGGATCCTGCTGACGTATCTCTACGAAGCCAGTTTTTGCAAGTTCGAGAGATGCTGCGAAATGTGCAGCCGTTGCCGCGCGCCTACGTTTAGGATCTAAACGCCACTCCCTCGGAATATAACTTGAAAGGTCGGTCCATTCCCCAGTAAAACCGATCAAATTGCGTAGTTTTTCCAGCGCTTCTTCCATTGTAAAGACATTCTGGCGGTCCATGGTATAGGGGCGGAATTCATCTCGCGTTCGAACGCGACTATAACCCTGCATTAGATCCAACAGAGTTGCAGTGTAATTTATCTGCCGAACCAATTCATATTTTTCTGGAAAACCTCTGCCAAAAAAATTCCGACCTTTCTGATCACGTGCCATAAGTTGCGCAGCCGCATTTCGTATTGCTTGCAGACGCTCAAGTTGAAATGCCAAGTGTGCTGCAAGTTCTTCCGCGCTCGGTCCTTCATCCGTAACATCAGATGGCAATAGTAAACGGCTTTTCAAAAACGCGAGCCATGCCGCCATTACCAGGTAATCCGCCGCCATTTCGATACGGAGCTCTTTCGCCTTTTCGATGAAAGCTAAATACTGCTGAGCCAGATCCAAAACAGAAATCTTCAGAAGATCGACCTTTTGAGAGCGGCTTAAGCTTAAAAGTAAATCTAAAGGGCCCTCAAAACCATCCACATCCACGACCAGTGCCTCAACCTTAAAAGAGTCGGCCAAGTCAAGGGATTCTGTGAAAGTGGATTGAGTCTCTGTCATTCTAAATCAGCTTAGCGCGGTCATCCCAAGCTGCGCTTTGAGATGAGATAAGTCAACCTCCCAGTCGGCAAGTTGATTGTGTAGATTTATGACCTTACCTGCACGAATTTCACCTTCGCCCGAAAGACACCCAGCCCCTTTAGCAATCTGTTCCATTTCTCCTAGCTTTCCATTGCAGTGGAGCACAACATCACATCCGGCCTGGATTACAGTACTTGCTCTCTGGCACATGCTTCCTGAAAGCGCCTTCATAGACACGTCATCGCTTATTAATAAACCATCAAAGCCTAAATCAGAGCGAATGACATCATTAATTTTTGAGGAAATTGTGCCGGGTAGTACGTCAATAGCCTCGTAAATTACATGTGCTGTCATCCCCATTGGCAAGTGATTAAGTTTTTTAAAGGGCAGAAAATCTATTTCATCCAAAATTTCTCGCGAAGCTTTGGTGTTGGGGGGACTTTCATGGCTGTCAACCTGTGCTAACCCATGTCCAGGAATATGTTTCATCACAGGTATTGCCCCACCATATAAAAGACCGTTGGTAGCTGCCAGTGCCATTTCTGCCACGACTTTTGCATTTGATCCAAAGCAGCGGTTTCTAAGAAACGAATGTGTTTCCGGCCTGGCTACATCAGCTGACGGAATACAATTAACGGTGATTCCAAAGCTTCTCAACTCTTGAGCAATTAATGCATAGCGAGAGAAAATGACATTCTTTGCTTTGTTTCCAGCCAATTTAACGTGATCAAACGGCGTGGGCCATTCGGTGACCATTGGGGCACGTAGACGCTGAACACGACCACCCTCCTGATCAATAAAGATTGGAGCATATGAAGCAACTGTTGCGCGCAAATCATCACATAAAATGGAAAGCTGAAGTCTACTTTCGATATTTCTTGAAAATAGGATAAAGCCAAAAGGATCTGTCTCTTTGAAGAACGCACGTTCCTCTTGGAGCAAACTGGTTGAGGCGCACCCAAAGATATAGGCACCTCGCCCATGCCCATGTGTCTGCATCACCGCACAGTCACGGGTATGCAGTCTGAATTATTGGCCACCAGAAAAGCGCAAAATCGTCGAGCATCATTGAGATCAATAAATCCATCGGCTCTAAGACGGTAAAAAGTGCGCCCGCCCCGGTCAGCCCGTTGGATCACTCTTGCACGATCCGATAAAACGCTTGGGAACTTTTTGCTCAACCTGACCCATTCTGTTCTGGCAACAGTCTCACTGGCGAACGCTCCAAGCTGCACAAGCGCTGTACCTTCCGGTAAATCTTCAGGTGCAATTTCTCGCACACCTGCTATGTCATTCGTTGCTTCGAGCCTTTTGATACTGGTCGGACGTTGCCTAGGGCGTAAAGATACCATCAAATCGCCCGAAAAGGCAGGCACGACTTCAAGTTGACTATTAATAGCTTCGCGCAAAGCATCCTCCACCTGAGCATTTTCAAGTCTAATGCCTTCCGTTCCTAGAGACGTTGCTTCTTTCACAATTTCATCCGCGAGAGCATTCATATCAAGTTTTCCAGTTAAAAAATCTGACTCCATTACCATTTCATTTGACTGTGCTTGCAATTCTTTAGACGTTAGGTCATCCGCCATCAAATTGACTGGTCGGGGTGCAAGCTTAACTTGATCAGGATCCACCACTCTACCTTCCTCTGCAACCACATTCACTGAGAGACCTTGATTTAGCGCCGATGTCCCTCCGGGATCTTCTGGCGCAATACGCATCGGACTTTTAGAGGCTGCAATTACTGGAACACCAGATACGTCTCGCATTATTAGTTTATAGGCCCATATACCTATACCAATTGCCAAAGAGAGACTGAGAACAGCGCCCATAATCTGAGCCATCAGCGCAATTCCTGTTCGTTTGGAATATACCTCTTGGTGAGACATCTCCTGTGTCTCATATCGGTTTGTCATATTGCCCTCCGCTTGTGACCAGATATCCCGGCCTCACGGTTTCTTGCCTCATACCTGCGTGCTATGCGCCTTAACTAACGCATTTCTTCCGCAGGACGTACGCCAAGAATACCAAGACCCGCAGAAATAACAATACAAACAGACCTAACTAGTGCGATTTTTGCCTGTGATGTACCAAGGTGGCCTTCTTGAACGAAACGAAGAGAGGTAACAACGTTGCCCTTGTTCCAGAGTGCATGTAACTCACTGGCGAGTTCATAAAGGTAAAATGCAATCCTGTGAGGTTCATTCGTTCGTGCAGAAATCTCCACAAGCCTTGGCCATTCAGCTAGCTTTTTCACGACTGCTAATTCTGAACCATGGTTGAGATGACGCAAATCCGCAGCTGAAAGTGCCCCGTCAGAAACATCAATTCCCTTTTCACTGGCGCGGCGCAGCACACTGCACCCGCGCGCATGAGCATATTGGACATAATAGACAGGATTTTCACGAGATTGCTCCAGAACCTTGTCAAAATCAAATTCAAGCGTTGCATCATTTTTACGGGTCAACATCATAAATCGGGTAACATCTACACCAACCTGCTCCACCATTTCCCGAAGCGTAACAAAAGTTCCTGCTCGCTTGGACATTTTGAAGGGCTCACCATTCTTATAAAGCTTTACAAGCTGCATAAGTTTGACTTCAAGTTGTACTTTGCCTCCTGAAAGTGCAGAGACTGCTGCTTTCATCCGTTTAACATATCCACCATGATCAGCCCCGAGTATGTCGATCAAAAAATCAAAACCTCTTTTTACCTTGTCATCATGATATGCTATATCTGGAGTGAAATAAGTCCAACTGCCATCGGATTTCATGACAGGGCGATCCACATCGTCACCGTGTTCGGTTGATTTGAAAAGTGTTTGCTTGCGTGGCTCCCAATCTTCCGGTTTTTTGCCTTTGGGAGGATCCAGGATCCCTTCATATATCAGTCCTTGTTCTCTTAATTTTAGGATCGTTTGCTCGATACGGCCCGTTCCAAAAAGTGATTTTTCACTGAAAAATGCATCCATTTCAACACCAAGAAGAGTAAGATCACTGCGTATATGATCCATCATCATATCAGTTGCAAATTTGCGAATCTTTGCAAGCCAGAAATCCTCTTCTTTACCGATGAATGAAGCACCAACTTGATCCTTTAGAGCTTGACCAACCAGAATGAGGTAATCACCAGGGTATGTGCCTTCTTCAAAAGCAACCTTCTGACCGTGCGCCTCAAGATACCGTAAATAAACGGAACGTGCCAAAACATCCACTTGTGCCCCACCATCGTTGATATAGTACTCCCGAGTGACTTTGTATCCTACAAAAGATAGCAACCCCGCCAAAGCATCACCAAAAACTGCACCTCTCGTGTGACCAACGTGTAAAGGACCAGTAGGGTTAGCACTGACATACTCAATATTAACGCTTTTGCCAGTTCCTATCGAGGATCTGCCAAAATCCGCACCCTTTTTTAGTATATCTACGACTAAACCACGCCAAACATCCGCAGATAGACGAAGATTTAAAAATCCAGGTCCCGCTACATCAACTACAGATATTCTTGCATCAGCCGACAGATGCACAGAGAGCTTTTCCGCAATTTCCCGCGGTTTTTTTCCCGTAGGTTTAGCCAATAGCATAGCAGCGTTCGTAGCTATTTCCCCGTGTAGCGGATCACGCGGTGGCTCAACCGTAACGTTGGTAAAATCCAGACCCGGACATAAGTCACCTGATTTTACCATCTTCTCCAATGCTTCAAGCAAAAGAATGCGGATATCTGTAAAAAGATTCATGAGTTTCATTCCCAAATTCGCGGTCGGTTTAGCATGCCCCTATGTGAGGTCAATCTATGATTACTCCACCATTGTCGTCTTTCATAGCGAGGAAGTAACCGTTGGCGATGTGGAGCGACCTTAGGATCCGGTAATTAAATCATATTGTTGTATTGCAAACCGATCTGTCATTCCAGAGATGTAATCCGCTACTAGTCGCGCCAGAGCTTCCTCACTAGTTGTCTCAATGACATCAGCAAGCCAAGCTCCAGGTAGTTTGTTTGGCTCTGCTAAATAATGAGGGAAAAGTACGTTAATTGCTTCAGTCACTTCCTTGCGCATTTTTACAACTTTCGGAGCGCGATACATCCGAATAAAAAGAAAAGCCCGAATTGCTTTCAAATCCCTCCAAAGTGATTGAGAAAACTGGATTACAGGTCTCCCAGCCCAACGGATATCTTTAACATTGGTTGGTACTAACTCGATCAGATTTCTTCGACTTTGTTTTATAACATCTTCAACCAAAACTCCAAAGAATCTCCTTAAACCTTCGTGACTCCGTCTCTCAGTTTCAAGCGATCTATATTTGCTATCCACCGACTGGAAACAAGTATTTAGAATGGGAAGCTCGACCAACTCATCAATTGAAAATAGCCCTGCCCTCAAACCGTCCTGAAGGTCATGGCTATTGTAAGCAATGTCATCGGCAAGTGCCGCTACTTGGGCCTCTGCGCTGGCGTGGCTGTTGAGTTCTAGATTTTGTAGGTTGTTATACTCAGCTAAGGCATAAGGAAGTTTCCCCAACACCGGTCCGTTATGTTTTGCAATTCCCTCAAGCGTTTCCCAAGTAAGGTTCAAACCGTTGAAATCCGCATAATGGCGCTCTAGACATGTAACTATTCTTACAGCTTGAGCATTATGATCAAACCCTCCGTACGGCCTCATCAAGGAATTTAACGCTTCTTCACCCGTATGTCCAAATGGTGGATGACCAAGATCATGTGCCAGGGCGACAGCCTCTGTCAGTTCTGAATTCAAGCCCAAGACACCAGCTACCGTGCGCGCAACTTGCGCAACCTCAATCGAGTGGGTTAATCGAGTTCGAAAATAATCGCCTTCATGTTCCAAAAAAACCTGCGTCTTATGTTTTAGTCGCCTAAAGGCACTAGCATGAATAATTCTGTCCCTATCACGATGAAAGGGAGAGCGAAAGGCACTTTCTTCCTCAGCGAATAGACGCCCTCGGCTAAAGCATGGGTCAGAAGAATATGGGCTGAGCATAAAGCACCTTTCTTGTTATCTTGTCCAAAAGCCTTTATATTCTGAATTGTAACAATAATGAAACGGCTGGAAAAGAAAGATGAATATACCCCCGACCGTAACTGACCGCGCATTTGCAAGACTATCCGAAATTGGCGCAGCGGAAAGTGGTAAAGCACTGCGCATCGCTGTTGCAGGCGGCGGATGCTCCGGGTTTCAGTACGATATAGAACTAGACACAAGATCTGAGGGCGATTTAGTTTTAGAAGGGCAAGGTGAGAGTGTCCTTGTGGACAGCTCTTCTCTACCCTTTCTTTATAACGCAATTATCGATTTTTCCGAAGAGTTAATTGGAGCACGATTTGTGATTGATAATCCAAATGCAACAAGTTCTTGTGGTTGCGGAACGAGCTTTTCGTTGTAATTAAACTTCGCTTATTAGTTTTAAGTCCAGCCACTTTACGGCAAGAAACGGTATTTTTATGAAAGTTGCTACATTTAACATAAATGGTATAAAGGCGCGCTCCGAAGCTCTTAGTGTTTGGTTGGACGAAGCTCAACCCGATGTAGCGTTATTGCAAGAAATAAAATCGGTTGATCAGGCTTTTCCTAAGGAGACTTTTGAAGATCGCGGATATAATGTTGCCACGCACGGACAAAAGTCATTTAACGGGGTGGCAATCTTGTCAAAACTGCCAATCGAAAACTTTTCCACTGGTCTGGCTGGAGATGACACAGATGATCAGGCTCGCTGGATTGAAGCCACTGTAGTCGGTAAACAGGCGGTACACATCTGTGGACTTTATTTGCCGAATGGCAACCCAGCTCCAGGCCCAAAATATGCTTATAAACTTAAATGGATGGAACGGCTATATGAGCGTGCCAAAGAGCTAATTGCGTCTGAAATACCGGCACTCATGGCCGGTGATTATAATATCATTCCACAAAAAGAAGACGCCGCTTCTCCTACAAATTGGACAAAAGACGCATTATTTTTGCCAAAGAGCCGCGAAGCATTTCGCAAAATCATGGGATTGGGTTTTACAGATGCGTTTCGAGTTTATCAATCCGCGCCGGGACATTACAGCTTTTGGGATTATCAGGCTGGAGCTTGGAACCGTAATGACGGCATCAGGATTGACCACATCTTAATGACCCCATCCTGCGCAGATTTAATGTTGGAATGCCATATTGACAAACATATGAGAGATCGTGATAGGCCCTCGGATCATGTACCTATATGGGTAAGGTTAGATAATTGATTTAATTGACAATTTCCGTTCGACATAACATATGAAGACTCATGAAAATAAAGTCAATCAGGAAGCGTTACATCATGGCCGTATATCCAATCGAATCGTTGCGCCATTTGTCGGGGAGCAAAGTTAGAGGCAGCACGCATGGCACTCTGTGCAGCCCAACGCAAGGGCGGAAAAGATAGATGGTACTTCCATGCATTCTTCTGTGCCTCAGCAACAATACGACGCACGCGAGGCAGACGTTTGGCCTGATAATTCAAAAGACCCGTTTCCGTATTCTCTGATACAGAGAGCGATTGTGCAAGTACCCAGGCGTCTTCAATGGCGAGATTTGCACCCTGCGCCATAAATGGAAGAGTTGGATGCGCCGCATCACCCAAAAGAACAACATTTCCCTTTGACCAAATATTTGCAACTGGATGACGAAAAAGTCCCCAAATATGAGGGTCCTTCACTTTGGCCAATAGATCAGATATTTCCCCTTTAAAACTCGCAAAAATTGCTTTCAGGTCATCCGCTTTACCCTTCTCAGACCAGCATTCTTTAATCCAAACATCACGCTCTTCCACCATGACGAGGTTGATCAGTTTACTACCTCGAAGCGGGTAGCTCACCACATGCTTCTTAGGCCCCATGTAAATTCGCGCTACATCCGGATGAATTCCTGGACTTGGAACTAGGCTCCGCCAGGCAACATGGCGAGTAAAAACTGGGGCAGAAATCCCAACTACCGTCTGCCTACCGATGGAATGAACCCCATCAGCGCATACCAAAAGATCGGCTTTTCTATGTGCTTTGGTGGTAACGAACTCGGGTTTCTTGCTTGATGCGATTGAAAGCAGCTTCTCGCCTAGATTAATCTCCACACCTGCATTTCTACATTTTTGCTTCAGGAGTAAAATAAGGTCATGGCGGTGGACCATAAGATGCGGCGGCCCCGAACCGTACTTTTCTAAATCGACAAAAGCAACACGTTGATTTGAAGAGTAATCGAATAGTTCAACCGCCTTTGCTGCTGTAGCGATTTCATTAAGGTCATCAAATAGTCCTAGAGCTTTAAGAACGTATCCACCGTTTGAGGAAACCTGTAGGCCCGCTCCAATTTCTGAAATTTTATTCGCCTGTTCAAAAACAGAGACTTTATGTCCCCGTAGTGAAAGTGCGAGAGCAGCGGTTAGCCCACCCGGACCTGCACCAACTATAGCTATTTCGGCCATTGTGGGCATTTTAGTGACGCTCGAAGCGGACCGTTATCCTGGTCAGTCGTCGCGATGTACTTTTTCGCGCCGCTCATGGCGTTCCTGCGCCTCTAGGCTCATGGTAGCAATCGGCCGGGCGTCAAGGCGTTTAAGCGAAATTTGTTCTCCTGTTACGTCACAGTACCCATACTCCCCCTCATCGATTCGCCTTAACGCTGCATCAATTTTTGAAACTAGCTTCCTTTGACGGTCTCGGGTTCTGAGTTCCAAGGCCCTATCTGTTTCTTCACTTGCGCGATCTGCAATATCTGGAATATTTCGCGTGCCGTCTTGTAAGCCCTCTATCGTCTCTCGTGTTTCCGTCATAAGGTCGTTTTTCCAAGAAAGTAGTTTTCTTCTAAAGTATTTAACCTGTCGCTCGTTCATGAATGGTTCATCATCGGCAGGCGTATAGTTCTCTGGCAGAAACTTATCTTGTTTCATGTTCCCTCCTTCATGAAAGTCAGGGTCTGACATACACCATCCTTCCACATTCGTTCCCTTATTTACGGAGCAATTAACGCAACAGAACGTCAATGTCACTAGTCAATAGCATTTGGATTGCAGCTAATTTGATATGCCGCTAGTGTCATAGAACACAAAATGCAAGACAAAAAAGGATTTGAAGCCTGAGATGAAATTCACTGGAACAGACGATTACGTTGCGACAGAAGACCTTACCATTGCAGTAAATGCAGCCGTTACACTGGAGCGCCCCTTATTAATTAAGGGAGAGCCAGGTACTGGAAAAACGGAATTGGCCAAGCAAGTAGCCAGCGGTCTTGGACTTGAAATTATTGAGTGGAACGTAAAAAGTACTACCAAGGCTCAGCAAGGATTGTATGAGTATGACGCCGTCAGCAGATTAAGAGACAGTCAGCTGGGCGAAAAGCGCGTACATGATGTCAAAAATTACATCCGCAAAGGGAAGCTCTGGCAGGCCTTCGAGGCCGATCAAAAGGTTGTTCTGCTGATTGATGAGGTTGACAAAGCCGATATAGAGTTTCCTAACGACCTACTACAGGAACTTGATAAAATGGAGTTCTTCGTTTATGAAACGGGAGAAACAATCAAAACCAAACAACGCCCGATTGTGATAATTACCTCTAATAACGAGAAAGAGCTACCAGATGCCTTTCTGCGGCGTTGTTTTTTTCACTACATTCGCTTTCCAGACGATGATACTCTGAGGAAGATTGTTAAGGTTCATCACCCGAAGATCAAAGACTCTTTACTCACAACGGCCTTGACGCAATTTTTTGAGTTGCGTGAGCAGCCAGGTATTAAGAAAAAACCATCAACTTCAGAGGTACTTGACTGGCTTAAGCTTCTATTGGCTGAAGACCTATCCCCAGAGGACATAAAGCGTGATGGCATAAATGCATTGCCTAAACTTCACGGAGCGTTGCTAAAAAATGAACAAGATGTACATATGTTTGAAAGGCTTGCGTTTATGGCGCGCTCAAGCAGGTAACTAAAAGAGCTGTTTCTACCCAAGCATGATGAAAAAAAATTTAGCTCTATTAAAGATTGCCCATATTTTTTTTAGGCGTTAATAGCACGGAAAGTTTTGTCTAGCATTTAAACGTTATTAAAGTTCAAGTTACTTGAGCTAACCAGTCTTTTCACCGGAACAAGCGGGGCAAAATCTTTAGCGTTAAGGCATTAAAATCTTTCACCGCTACGCGCCGCTGCAGGGCTCGGTGTATTTATAGATCAACCCCTGCATACAACTCTGCTTATTTCAATCTGAAAGATTTAAACAAAAAAATAAATAAAACGAGTTTAAGGTGCGACTAGACATGGCGTTAGATGCAGTTTACGGGTTCCGGGATAAGACTGCGAGAAATTGCATTAAACGCTAGATTAACATCACAAATGAAATAAAAGAACCACAATAGAAATTATGTATCTTCTTATCGGACTGGTGGGTGCCATATTTGGTGCTCGCATTGCAAAAAAAAGAAACGGAACTAGAGCAGACATTGCTCAATACGCAGCTGGCTATGGGATATTCTTTGCCTTGATTGGCCTAATATTTACGATAATTTTGGATCGCAGCGTAGTATAGCCATGTTTCTACCTTTTTTCTATAACCTAAGAAAAACCGGTTTGCCCGTATCACTTCGAGAATTCATAACTTTCCTAGAAGCTATGAAGTCGGGACTTAGCACCTATGATATCGAAGCATTTTATTTTCTTGCCCGCACTATCATGGTCAAAGATGAGCGTAATCTCGATAAATTTGACCGGGCTTTCTCCAGTAGTTTTAAAGGTCTTGAAGAAATATCAAGTGAAACCGTTATAAACGCGGTTGATATTCCCGCCGACTGGCTAAACAAACTTGCCGAAAAGCATTTAAGCGAAGAAGAAAAAGCGCAGATTGAAACTTTGGGTGGGTTTGAAAAACTGATGGAAACACTTAAAGACCGCCTAAAAGAACAGGAAAATCGACATCAAGGCGGTAGTAAGTGGATCGGTACAGCTGGAACCTCTCCGTTTGGCGCTTATGGCTATAATCCTGAGGGTATTCGCATTGGACAAAAAGAAAGCCGTAATCAAAGAGCGGTAAAAGTATGGGACAAGCGTGAATTTAAAAACCTAGATGATCAAGTAGAGTTAGGAACCCGCAACATCAAAGTAGCCCTCAAACGGCTACGCAGATGGGCGCGGGATAGCGCGGAACATGAACTTGATATAGACGGTACCATCCGTGCGACTGCCGAAAAGGGTTATCTTGATGTCAAAACACGACCAGAAAGACGCAATGCGGTAAAAATTCTTCTTTTTCTTGATGTCGGCGGTTCAATGGATCCACATGTAAAAGTTGTGGAAGAGCTTTTTTCCGCCGCTCGTGCCGAGTTTAAGCATCTTGAGTATTTTTATTTCCATAATTGTCTTTACGAGGGCGTTTGGCACGATAATCTGCGACGTTGGAGCGATCAAACGCCTACACACGATTTGCTCCGAACATATGGGACTGATTACAAGTGTATTTTCGTCGGTGACGCTAGCATGTCGCCTTATGAAATCGCTTACCCCGGCGGAGCGAACGAGCATTGGAACCAGGAAGCTGGCAAAGTCTGGCTTGAACGTGCACGTGATCAATGGCCTTCCAATCTTTGGATCAACCCAGTTCCGGAAAATTACTGGGGATACACGCATTCAATTGAAATGATCCGTGAAATTTTTGAAGGCCAAATGGTTTCTATGACACTCGCTGGACTTGAAAAGGGTATCAAGGAACTTTTACGATAAAGGCAAGTCTTGCCTTTGTCCGGCCTTACCCCCATATCTAAACGATGTTCCGCTTCTCACCAATCTTGCTAGCTATTATCTACGGTCTTGGGATGTACTGGTTCTCCGCATTGCGCTTGCGAAAAACGCTTGATACCCAGTCGGTTGAGCTGCTCGATCCGAGTCTGAAACCAACGCTTAACGGGCTAGCCAAGGCGCTTGATGTCAGAGAAGTAAAGGTGCACCTTTATGAGGTGGAGACTGTTAATGGTCTTGCTGCACCAGACGGGCGAATTTTTATTACGCGAGGCTTCTACAACAAATATAAGACTAGTGAGGTTACGGCCGAAGAGCTTGGATCTGTTATTGCCCATGAGCTTGGTCACATTGCTCTAGGTCATTCACGCCGTAGGTTGGTCGACTTTTCCAGTCAGAATGCAGTTAGAGCTGCGTTGGGTATGCTATTAGGCCGCTTTTTACCCGGCATCGGCAATTATATCGCAAATATTGTAGCAAGTCTTCTTATGGCGAAGCTTTCTCGCTCCGATGAATTTGAAGCGGATGAGTATGCCTCAGCTCTTCTTGTCAAAAGCGGCATAGGCACAGCACCACAAATATCACTGTTTGAAAAACTTGAAAAACTGACAGGTCAAACTGGGCGATTACCCGCTTGGCTATTAAGCCACCCAAGGACTTTAGACAGAATTTCCGCCATAAAGAAGCGCGAAAACGCCTGGAAAGGCGATTCTTGACCTCAGCCGTTATTTTCCAGGATATAACGCAAAAGCTGCTCCGTTGAAGGATCTTGCTGATCTGTATTATGCCCTGACATAAGAGCAGGTGCCAACTGTGTCGCAATTTCTTTACCAAGTTCGACGCCCCACTGGTCAAAGCTGTTGATATTCAAGATAGCACCCTCCACAAAAACACGATGCTCATAAAGTGCTATGAGGCTACCCAAAATGCTTGGTGTGAGTTTTGGGTATATCAGTGTGGTTGAGGGACGATTTCCAGGGCATGTGCGGTGCATAGCCTGCGCTTCCAGCATATCACCTTCGAAGCCATCGTTAGCTGCAAGTTCACGGGCAATATCAAGGCCTCGACCACACATCAATGCCTGCGACTGAGCTAAGCAATTGGCCAAAAGTAACTTATGATGATGCGCTAGCTCAGGTTCATGACCCTTGGCCGCTACAATAAATTCACAGGGGATAATCCAAGTACCCTGATGAAGCAATTGAAAGAACGCGTGCTGTCCATTGGTGCCAGGCTCTCCCCAAATAATGGCGCCGGAGGAGTCCGATAGTAGTTCACCATTCATCGATACACGCTTTCCGTTACTTTCCATTTCAAGTTGTTGAAGATAAGCTGGAAATCGGCTCAATCTTTGATCATAAGGGAGTACGGTTCGCGCTGAATATCCACAGACCTGATTGTGCCAAAGTCCCGTGAGAGCAAGCATTACAGGCAAATTTTCCAGGGGTGATGCAGTCAGGAAGTGCTGGTCAAGCTGATATGCGCCATCTAAAAATTCTTCAAAATTCTGAAACCCAATCGCCATCATAAGGCTAAGTCCGATTGGCCCCCAGAGCGAATAGCGCCCTCCCACCCAATCCTCAATGCCAAAAACACGATCAGCTTTTATCCCAAAAGCTTCGGTCTCTTCAATTGAAGAAGAAAGTGCTACAAACTGGTTGGTTGGATTTTCAACCGCTTTTCCCATCCATTGTAGTGCTGCTTTGGCGTTGTTTATAGTTTCAATTGTCAGGAAAGTTTTTGATGCCACAACTATCAGAGTAGTTTTAGGGTTCAACGATTTCAAGACATCGGTTACGTGAGATCCATCGATATTTGAAATAAAATGACATTTTGGTCCGTCATGATATGGGGCTAGAGCCATAACCGCCATAGCTGGGCCGAGATCCGAACCGCCAATACCAATATTAACGATATCCATAATTTTTCCACCCTGGCCTCGAAAGACACCACTACGTACGTCATCGGTAAACCGTTTCATAGAATCGAGATTATTAATCACTTTTGTCATTATATCTTGACCGTCTACATAGATCGGATTTTTAGATTTGTTGCGAAGTGCGATGTGAAGCACTGCACGACCTTCAGTTTCATTTATCTTCTCACCTGCGAACATCGCCGAACGCTTTTGCGCAACCTTTCTTGTTTCAAAAAGGTTAAGGAGCATTGACCGCGCTATTTCATCAAGATTCGTTTTTGCGTAATCAAAAAGAATATCCCCAAAGCGGACAGAAAATGCCCGAGCCCGGTCATGTGTATCAAAAAGAGAGATAATAGGGCGGCTCTGTATTTTATTAAAGTGCGTTCTTAATTTTTCAAGCATAAGTGCTTCCTACTTAAGTGAAAATTCTATCAAGCAGCCCAATGCACGATAAGGTCTTCCATCACAGCTTTGATCGGTGCTTCTTGGCAAGAAAGCGTCTTGGATTTCTCAAATGCTTTACGTTTTTCTTCACCAAAAATAACCAGGTGTTTTCTTGAGGCCCCGTTTAGCACCTCAACTGTTAATGTAACCCGTGGCTCATCAGCTCCATCGATCCTCATGGGCAATAGCACAGGTGCTTTTGCACCAAAGGCGTCTTTCAATCTATCAGCCCCTGGGAATAGAGATGCCGTATGCATATCAACTCCCATGCCTAACAAAAGAACCCCTATCGGCAAGATAGAATTGCAAACTTTACTTAATTGGTCAATAGCTTCCTCGGGGATATCGAAGGGCAAGTAAAGCGGTACGAAATGTGCAGACGAAGCTTTTCCAACAAGTAAACGTTCCTTCAAAAGCTTTGTATTAGAGCGGTTGCTGGTTTCTGGCACCCAGCGCTCGTCACTAAGAATAATATCCACGCGTGCCCATTCGATATCAGCATTGCAAAGTATGTCAAAAATCGGCCCTGGCGTTTTACCACCCGGCACGACCAGAGCCGCGCGTTCTTGATGATTAAGTAGGGTGCGCAGATCAAATATTAACTTATGCCCAAGCTTCATAGCCAGAAAATCTCTATCTGGATATTCGATCAAGAAGCTCACAGCCCTCTCCATTTACGATTATCACGTTCAATAAGAATCTGCGCATCGTCAGGTCCAGCCGAATAACTCTCATAAAATTTTGGAATTTCACCGCGACCTTGCCAACTCTTTATAATCGGGTCTGTCCATTTCCAAGCTGCCTCGACCTCATCTCCACGCATAAAAAGCGTCTGATTTCCGCGGATAACATCCATAATCAACCGCTCATAAGCATCAGGAACATCGCTAACAGAGGGCCCAAGCGCTTCAGCAAATGTCATATCAAGGGGCACATTGATCAACCGCATCCCACCCGGCCCTGGTTCCTTTATTGTCACATCCATAGTGATCCCTTCGTCTGGCTGGAGACGGATTACAAGCGTATTTCTGCGTCTACCGGCTTCTTCACCAAAAATGGAATGGGGTGGCTCCTTAAACACCACCGCAATTTCAGACATTCGCTCTTTGAGACGTTTTCCCGTCCGCAAGTAAAATGGCGTTCCTGCCCAACGCCAGTTTTTCACATGGGCTTTGAGGGCGATATAGCTTTCTGTTTTTGAGTGTGAGTTTCCAACGTGCTCTCGATAACCCGGTGCTCTAATACCTGGACCATATTGCCCTCGCACTATCTCATGCGGGGATACCCCGTCTAAAGCACTGATAACTTTAAGTTTTTCATCACGCACTGCATCAGGATCAAACTGAGAAGGTGGTTCCATAGCAATAAGACACAAGAGTTGCATCAAGTGGTTCTGCACCATGTCACGCATCGCACCAGATTTATCATAATATTCGCCACGACCCTCAACGCCAACGTATTCTGCAACGGTGATTTGAATGTGATCGATATATTGAGAATTCCAAAGTGGCTCAAAAAGCATGTTGCCAAACCTGACAGCCATTAGGTTTTGGACTGTTTCCTTTCCAAGGTAATGGTCGATCCTATAAATCTGATGTTCGAAGAAATAAGAGGCAAGAGTAGCATTCAAAGCTTTGGCAGTTGTTAAATCCCTTCCAAAAGGTTTTTCAACAACTATCCGACTGTCATCAAGAGCAATCTTATGACGTTTAAGACGTTCAGCAATATCGCCAAATAAACTAGGCGCAACAGAAAAGTAAAAAGCTCGCACCCATTCAGGGTGCATCATATTTTTTAGCACCGACCAGCCTACGTCTCCGCGCACATCTACCCGAACGTAACGTAGCTGATCCAAGAAGGGAGTAAGGTTTCTGTGTTTTCCATCGACTTGAGCGAACTCGCATATAGCATCTTTCACAAATTCTTTATATTCTACTTGACTTAAATCAGATCGAGCAGCGCCAAACACATGCGCGTTTGGTGGCATTTGTCCTGATACAAAGCGTCGGAAAAGTCCTGGCAAAATCTTGCTTTTGGCAAGGTCTCCTGTTCCGCCGAAAATAACAAGATCAAAAGGATCTACTGGTATAACTCTAGAGACCATTTATCTAACAATTCCTATTTTGGGGGAGAGTGTAACCCAAGGTTTTCGACCATAAAACCCCCTTCTCGATAGCGCTATCATTCATAGTTTGGATAGCTAAATTTTTGGAAAATGTACATCATGATCTTCTGTTATTTACTCCACCAAGAAAATGAGACGGCATTGCGATTAGCTCGAAAGTGCAAACTGTTGGAGATTTATAGAGAAGGTGTTTCTTCATAAAGCAAAAATCAGTATACTAACAAAGAGAAACTATACCACCCACCGTTTGCTTCAGGACACCAGTAGTACTCGGACAAGAAGTAGGCAAACCACGCGCAACGCGCAGGGCAAGATAAGCGAAAGCCTGAGCTTCCAACATATCACCATTTAACCCGACTTCCTCAATCTCACAAACCTTACAATCCGCGGTATCTGCTATCATACGCATCAAAACCGGATTGCGCCGTCCTCCTCCTGTGACAAGAATGCGCTCAGGTGGCTCGAAGCAAAATGCTAGTCCCCTAATCACACTCGCTGCGCTCATCGCGGTAAGGGTAGCAACTGCGTCTTCCTCTTTAAACTCGCTGACAAGATCAGTCATTACTGAAAAAGCATCTCTATCCAACGATTTAGGAGGAATTTTACAAAAGTATGGGTCTTTCAAAAAAAACTCTAAAGCTCCTACTTCCACCTGACCGCGTTTTGCCAACGCTCCATCACGATCCATTTCCGTACCAAACCGCTTCCGCATAAAGTCATTGATTAGCACATTTGCCGGTCCTGTGTCGAAAGCAAGTAGCGCACCATGAGCCTCAGCGGCCTCTTTACTCGGATCGATCCAGGTCAAGTTTCCCACTCCGCCAAGGTTTAAAAAGGCCAACGGCCTCGCTGCCCCAATCCATTTTGCACAAGCAAAATGGAAAAATGGCGCAAGGGGCGCCCCTTGTCCTCCAAGAGCCACATCGGCGCTTCGAAAATCCCAAACTACCGGACTTCCCAGAGCCTCTGCTAGAGCCTGTCCATCCCCCAATTGATGCGTTCCTTTTCCACTTGGATCGTGGGCAAGCGTCTGGCCATGAAAACCAAAAAGTTCAGAATCTAAAAAATTTGCAAACACTTCTATATGTTTGGCGTGAATTATATCGCTTGCGTCTTTTAACCCACCATTGTCTGGCCACTTTCCCAGCACACTAAACAAAACAGCTCTCTCATTGGCCGTGTAGGGCAAATATTTCGTCTGCACAAAGTCTAAGATCCGTTCACCGTCTGTTACAATTTCTGCCCCGTCCACACCATCGATTGAAGTACCAGACATGGCCCCTGCCACAGTGATTGGATTTTTACCAAACATGATCTTTTCCTCAGCCACCATTCACCCTATAGACATGACTTAAGAAAAGATATGAGGCAATAGATGACCTTTAAGCCAAAATCGGATTTTCTCCAAATCATGATGGAACGTGGTTTCGTTGCAGATTGCACGGACTACTCACGGCTTGATGATGCGCTGCTGGAAGGTGGTATGCCCGCATACATCGGTTTTGACGCGACAGCTACCTCATTGCACGTTGGTAGTTTAATTCAAATCATGATGCTGCGCTGGTTACAAAAAACGGGTGGCAAACCGATCACACTGATGGGAGGTGGGACAACAAAGGTCGGCGATCCAAGCTTTCGAGCAGATGAGCGACCTTTGCTGACAGCAGAAAAGATCAATAAAAATATAGCAGAAATTCAAAAGGTATTTTCTGCCTATATGACCTACGGTAATGCGACCTGTGATGCTATGATGATTAACAACGCAGAATGGCTGGATGAGCTCAATTACCTTGAATTTCTTCGCGACATCGGCCGACATTTTTCGGTTAACCGAATGCTTAGCTTCGAAGCCGTTAAATCGCGGCTTGACAGAGAGCAATCGCTTTCTTTTCTAGAGTTCAACTATATGATCCTACAAGCCTACGATTTTCTTGAATTGAATAAGCGGTACGGATGTAAGCTTCAGATGGGTGGTTCTGATCAGTGGGGCAATATAATAAATGGTATTGATCTCACCCGCCGTGTGTTGGACGGTTGGGTCTTCGGCATGACCTCACCGCTGATGACTACTTCAGACGGGAGAAAAATGGGTAAATCACAAAACGGTGCGATTTGGCTGAACGCAGATATGCTGAGTCCGTATAAATTTTGGCAATTCTGGCGCAATACCACAGATATTGATGTAGGACGGTTTTTGAAGCTTTACACAGAGCTTCCATTGGATGAGTGTGGCAGACTTGCCGCTTTAGAAGGGTCGGAAGTTAATGCGGCAAAAATTATTCTAGCCAACGAGGTCACAACTCTATTACATGGCGCTAAGGCATCCGCGAAAGCAGAAACTACTTCTCTTGAAGTTTTTGAAAAAGGCGGCATTGGTGACGATCTTCCAAGTTTGCTACTTAGTGCGGAAGAAGTTGGTGATGGTATTTCTGTCGTGCAGCTGATTGTTAAGACTGGGTTGGTGAAATCCGGAAAGGAAGCCAAACGACTGATCGCAGAAAACGGCGCGCGCATGGATGACTTGCCGTTGAGTGAAGCTGGCAAGATGGTTGATACAGAGACCCTTAAAAACACTATCAAGCTAAGTGCTGGTAAAAAGCGTCATGCTCTCGTTGGCCTAAAAATCTAAGTCAAAGCCTCCTCAAAAGAGCTTAAAGAATACTGTAAAAAAAAATTGATCACTCAACCGCGGACACCGGAAATACAGTTTGTGAAGGCAGGATTTAAACGAAACCTCGCCTCTTCGATCGGTTGCCCACAGTCATCACAATATCCAAACTCACTCTCTGAAATACGCTTTAGAGCGAATGACAGCACAGTTCTTTCCTTGTCGCGACGCGGCTGTTGCGCTTGCGCCATAGCTTGCACCTGGAGCGCATCCATCCAACTTAAGCGCCCAACAGTTTGTTGATCAAGCTCAACTGTACGCTGCGCCTCCTCACACAAATCGTCCTTTAGGGAAATATCTTTCAGTTTTTCTTCGATTAAATTCAGGAATTCCGCTATGGTGGAACTATCCATGAAATTTACAACCTGAGTGTTATATTATTCTTTTTAACAGTGACTATTTCGAAAATTCAAAATATTAAAGTAACTAGCGTGTTTTAGGGAGATACGTTAATGATTAAAACCAAATCAAAAATTTTACAGTTAGATCCTGTCTGGGAAAAAATCCGAAGTGAAGCAGACCAGGCTGTTCATGATGAACCACTTCTTGGTGCTTTTCTTCACAAAAATGTTCTACAACACTCAAACATAGAAGATGCGCTAGCTCATCGCATTTCGCTCAAACTTGCATCGGTGGAAATATCCGAACAATACTTTCGCGATTTTTGTAATCGTGCTTATTATGAGGACGACTCTCTTGCCGCATTTGCGCGAACAGACATTATGGCTACCTTTGAACGTGATCCCGCATGTCACAGGTTTTTGCAGCCACTCCTATACTTCAAGGGATTTCAAGCCATACAAGCTTACCGCATCGGACATTTCATGTGGAAACAGGGAAAGCTCGATATCGCTTATTTTATTCAGTCTCGCGTTTCGGAGGTTTTCGGTATCGATATTCATCCCGGGGCCAAAATCGGACAGGGTCTTATGATTGATCATGCGCATTCGATTGTAATTGGTCAAACTGCAGTGGTAGGCGATAATGTCTCCATGCTTCATTCTGTGACGCTAGGGGGAACCGGTAAAGAAGAAGAAGACCGCCATCCAAAAATTGAAGACGGCGTTCTAATCGGCGCAGGTGCCAAAGTTTTGGGAAACATTCGAGTTGGCCACTGTTCACGAATTGCCGCTGGATCCGTTGTTTTGCGCGAAGTACCACCCAAAAGCACAGTGGCAGGTGTTCCAGCTAAAGTCGTAGGCGAAGCAGGTTGCACAACTCCATCTGTAAATATGGACCAGTTAATCGCTAAAAACTAAAATATATTTCGATCGGAGAGCGTACAAAAAAACTAGCTAACATGGGACAACGACTGATTACACCACTTGGCTAAACCAACAGTGCGACCGGATTTTCTAATTTTTTCACGATTTCAGCAAGTAATAATGCGCCAAGAGCACCATCAATGGCACGATGATCCACCGATAGTGTAACAGACAGAATGTTCGCAGAGCCAATTGTGCCGTCATTTTTGACAACTGGTTTTTTCCTCCCCCTGCCCACTGCAAGGATCGCAGCTTGGGGGGGGTTTATAACAGCATCAAAATTATCGATGCCGTACATACCAAGATTTGAAATCGCAAAACTCCCTCCTTGATATTCTTGAGGGAATAGTTTTTTGTCTTTCGCCCTGGCTCTCAAATCTTTCATCTCACTGCTGATTGATGACAGAGATTTTTGATCCGCATCTCGCAAGATAGGTGTAAAAAGGCCACCATCTACGGCCACTGCAACCGCAATATCAGAGGCGTTAAATTGCAAAAGCCTATCGTAAGCCCAAACCACATTTGCGGCTTTGACAGTTTGTAATGCCATAGCACAGGCTTTAATGATAAAATCATTTACTGACAGCTTAACTCCTACATCTTCAAGCTCTTTATTTGCTTGGTCTCGAAGCATCAGCATCGCACCAATGTCTATGTCGCGTCGCAGATAGAAATGCGGGATCGTTTGCTTTGCCTCACTTAAACGGGTTGCAAGTGTTTTTCTCATCCCATCTAGAGACACTTCACTAAACTTCCTGTCCCGGTAAAGACGCTTAATCGCCTCGGTTGAAAGAGCTGATGATGTCGACAGTGAGGTAGTAGGTAGTGGCACCTTTGTTGGTAAAATGCGGATCTCCGCTGCTTCTAGCATTGGCAAGACATCGGCTTTAATGATCCTACCATTGGGACCTGTTCCTTTAATCTCAGAGAGATCGAGCCCCGCTTCCATCGCTAATCGGCGAGCTAAGGGGGAAGTAACCATCCTCCGATTATTTGTATTACTTTCTGGTACTTTTTGCCTATAAAGGGGACCCTTTACAGTAGATTGTGAAGCCTGATGCATCGGCTGTGCAACAGAAATATCGCTTTCGGCAAGAGCCTCTCCTTCATCGAGGAGAACGGCAATTACACTGTTGACAGCAATATTCTCAGTTCCTTCAGAGATGAGAAGCTTACCGATAAAGCCCTCATCCACAGCTTCGAACTCCATTGTAGCTTTATCAGTTTCTATTTCGGCTAAAAGATCACCAGATTTGACATGATCGCCTTCTGACACTAGCCACCTGGCAAGCGTTCCATCTTCCATCGTTGGGGAAAGTGCGGGCATAAGGATTTGAGTTGCCATGACGAACGTCCTTTAACGATAGGTAACGGATTTGACAGCAGCTACTACCTCATCCGTTCTCACCAGGGCCAGTTTTTCCAAATTAGCAGCAAATGGCATCGGTACATCTTTGCCAGTGCAATTTACTACCGGTGCATCCAAATAATCAAAAGCTCGCTCCATAATAACTGCCGAAAGATGATTGCCAATTGACCCAACGGGAAAGCCCTCCTCCACTGTCACGCATCGGTTAGTCTTTTGGACCGATGCAATTAGCGTATCATAATCTATTGGGCGAAGTGAGCGAAGGTCAATCACTTCAGCCTCAATACCATCATCGGCAAGTTCCTCTGCTGCTTCCAGCGCGTATTGCATACCAATTCCAAAGCTCACAATTGTGACGTCATTTCCCTGAAGCCAGGTTCGTGCCTTTCCAAATGGAACTATAAAATCTTTAATAACTGGAACATCAAAGCTACGTCCATAAAGGATCTCATTTTCCAAGAAGATGACAGGATTAGGATCTCGGATGGCACTGATGAGCAGCCCCTTCGCATCAGAAGCAGCATATGGCATAGCAACTTTAAGACCCGGAATATGCGAATACCAGGCTGAGTAATCTTGGCTGTGCTGCGCCCCAACCCTCGCGGCCGCGCCGTTCGGCCCTCGAAACACCACCGATGCGCCCATTTGACCACCTGACATATAACGCGTTTTCGCCGCCGAGTTTATAATTTGATCAATAGCCTGCATCGCAAAATTAAAAGTCATGAATTCAACAATAGGGCGCAATCCGCCAAAGGCTGCCCCAACGGCTATGCCAGTAAAACCATGTTCGGTAATTGGCGTATCAATTATTCGTTTGCTACCAAATTCATCCAGTAAACCTTGTGAAACCTTATAAGCTCCCTGATACTCACCAACTTCCTCACCCATAAGAAAAACTGTCTCATCTGCGCGCATTTCTTCGGCCATTGCATCACGCAGAGCTTCGCGAACGGTCTGTTGTCGTAATTCTGTGCCATCCGGCCAATCAGTTTCTAGCCTATTCACCGCTTGCTCCAATTGAGATGGTCCATCCGAGGCAATAACAGTATTGTTCGGGCTACCTTTAGGGGTGGCTGCAATAGCAGAAACAAAACTTTCACGTTCCTCCTCTACCAATAGAACTGCAATCGGCGTGTTTACTTCAACGTTTTCTGTACCTTCAGCCACCAGAATTTCAACGATTTTGCCTTCTTCTACGGCTTCAAATTCCATCGTTGCTTTATCAGTTTCAATTTCCGCTATAATGTCACCGGCGTGAATTATATCTCCTGCCTTCACAAGCCATTTTGCTAGGTTGCCTTCCTCCATGGTGGGCGACAGCGCAGGCATAAGTATTTCAGTTGCCATGTAACTTTTCCCCGCATTTATGCATAAATATCAGTCCAAAGCTCTTCCGATGCCGGCTCAGGGCTTTCCTTTGCAAATTCTGCAGCAGCGTTCACAATAGCTTTTATTTCTTTATCAATCACTTTAAGGTCTTCTTCACTTGCGTATTTTTTACCAAGCAGCATTGATCGCACATTTTCTATCGCATCACGTTCTTCGCGCATTTTTTGCACCTCTTCGCGGGTTCGATATTTGGCTGGGTCCGACATCGAATGACCTCGATATCGATAGGTTTTGATCTCCAAAATAAAGGGGCCTTTGCCAGCACGACAATGCTTAACGGCCCGTTCTCCGGCTTCCTTTACCGCGAAAATATTCATACCATCGACCACTTCCCCGGTAATTCCAAAGGCTTCTCCGCGGGTGTATATCTCCGGTGTAGATGTGGAGCGATTCTGTGCCGTGCCCATAGCGTACTGGTTGTTTTCTATAACAAATATCACGGGTAAGCTCCATAGAGCGGCCATATTAAAAGCTTCGTATACCTGACCTTGATTTGCCGCTCCCTCACCAAAGTACGTGAATGTCACACAGCCATTACCCAAATATTTATCAGCAAGTGCTAGACCTGCCCCAATTGGAACTTGGGCACCTACAATGCCGTGACCACCATAAAAGTGCTTTTCCTTACTGAACATGTGCATGGACCCACCCTTGCCCTTTGAGTAACCCCCTATACGTCCAGTTAGTTCGGCCATTACACCATTTGGATCCATTCCTGCAGCTAACATATGCCCATGATCACGGTAGGAAGTTATACGCTTATCTCCCTCTGCCGCAGCAGCTTCCAATCCCACAACAACGGCTTCTTGGCCTATGTAGAGATGACAAAACCCGCCGATCAACCCCATGCCGTACAATTGTCCGGCCTTTTCTTCAAACCGGCGGATCATTAACATATCTTTATAATACTTAAAGAGCTCTTCTGCAGAGATATTTTCCCCAGAGATATTATTGCGGGCCGCCATGTAAACTTCCCCAAAAATTAGTTTAGTATTAAACTATACTTAACACAAAGTATAACTAAAAGGCGAGCACAAAATGCAAAAATTATTTATAAATTATTTCTTATTTTTTTGAGATCTTTAACGGATGGCAATTTCATTATTTCCAATGTAACCAAGGATATCTCGAGCTTGTTGGTCCAGCAAATCAAGATCGAGGAACTCATCTGACATGCGTTTAGTTAAGTTTTCCATACGCGCAACTTCCTTTGTAAGAGAAGCCAATTCCTGCTTAAGCTTTGCTGTATCACCCATAATCTCAGACCTTCTAAAAATTCCATAATCACCTTGCACGGCAGCAAACGTAAAATAAAGACAAAGGCTAAGGGATACCATAAAGCTTAAAAGCATGCCCCAACTGGGATGTAATGCTTGACGTGCCATTGCTACCTCTAATTCCCTTTATTTAATTCGGACTTGATCACCACATTACACAGAAAATCTGGTTTGTGAATCCCTGAATTATTTTATTAATATTTTTATAATTGGCGAAGAACTAATCTTATTACCAGAACTGCTAACCTGCTGCCGAAGCATTACTAATCTCTGCGATGGTCCGAGCTAATGCTGAGTCGAACTCTACATCTGCTTGCAGCACGCTAAGACCTTCAGTTAAAGCACGTGAAAAGCTCGCAATCATCTTCGCATTGCGAGAAAGCTTTTGATTAGCTAACTCTCGCGAATATCCACCGGAAAGAGCGACCACACGCATGACACTAGGATGCTCTGTCAAAGAATTGTAATGGTTGGCTCTTTCTGGCAGCGTCAACTTTAGAATCACCTGTTTGCCCTGCGCTAGTGCATCTAAATGATCCTTAAGGCTGCAAAGCAGCATGTCTTCCGCTACTGCTTTATCCAGGGAATGAATGTTTATTTCTGGTTCAATTATTGGCACTAAATTATGAGATAAAATTTTTCGGCCAATGTCGAATTGTTGGCTGACAACAGCATCAACACCAGCTTGGTTAGCTCGGTGAATGACCGACCGCATTTTTGTCCCAAATATCTTAGCTTTTGAAGCGCGCTTTAAAAGCAAATCCAGTTCTGGAATAGGCTTAAGAGTTTGCACATCGTTTTGTTCATCCTCAAGCCCATTATCCACTTTTAGGAAAGGAACCACTTTTCTCTGATTCCAGAGATAATCTGGTGTTGCTAAGCCCGCAACCTCTCTATCCATAGTTTTTTCAAAGAGAATGGCGCCTATTACACTTCCACCATTAAAAGTCGGTGAACGCATTATCCGACAACGCATTTCGTGTATAAGATCAAACATTTCCTCATCATTTGAGTAATCAAGAACATCAACCCCATAAAGCTTAAGCGCTTTTGCCGTGGAACCCCCACTTTGATCTAAAGCAGCGACAAAACCTGGTGCCTTTGTCATTTGCTTAGCTTGCTCTTTATTGATCATACCCAGTCCTTTAAAAACGATTTAAATTTGAGGCCTAAATTTTCACTGTCCAACTCACTCTTGTTTAAAGCAGGCAATTTGTCCTTGCAAATGTGTTAGCGCTAATACTTACCAATCTAGTTTTCTAAATAGTTATTACTTTTTTCCCAAAGCATTAACTGCCGGAAGCGTTTTGCCTTCCATCCACTCTAGAAATGCTCCCCCTGCATTCGAAACGTAACTAAACTTATCTTTGGTACCGGATTTATTGAGTGCAGCCACCGTATCCCCTCCTCCTGCAACCGACATGAGAAGTCCCCTAGAAGTAAGATCCGCAGCAATTTTCGCAGTAGCGAGTGTTGCTTTGGAAAAAGGTTCGAGTTCAAAGGCTCCAAGCGGTCCATTCCAAATCAACGTTTTAGCAGCGACTAAAACTCCGCTAATCCGCTTAATTGACTCGGGTCCAACATCGAGAATCATCCCATCTGGCGGACATTGATCTAGCGGGTAGGTTACAGTTATTGCGTTCACATTGAACTCACTTGCGACAACGATGTCTTGAGGCAGAATAATCTTACATTCAACCGATTTCGATTTGTTCATAACTGATGTCGCTATTTGAACCATATCTTGTTCCACAAGGGATTTTCCAATGTCGTATCCCTGTGCAGCTAAAAATGTATTAGCCATACCACCACCAATTACCAGGTAATCTACTTTTTCTATTAGGTTTGTAAGAAGCTCCAATTTTGAGGAAACCTTTGCACCACCTACTATAGCAACAACCGGTTTTTGTGGTGAACCAAGCGCTTGCTCAAGCGCCCGTAATTCTGCTTCCATTAGACGACCCATACAGGAAGGTATGTACCGCGTAATCGTTTCTGTGCTCGCATGGGAACGATGCGCCACAGAAAAGGCATCATTACAAAATATGTCTCCAAGTTTTGCTATATTTTTGGCAAATTCCGGATCATTTTGCTCTTCTTCCATATAAAATCTCGTATTTTCTAACAAAAGGACTTGACCCTTTCTTAGAATTTTAATCGCTGTTTCGGCTGCAGGTCCTTTGCAATCAGCAACAAAAATAACAGAACAAGCAAAAGCGTGTTCTAAGGCAGGTATTAGCTGATTCAAGCTAAGCGCCTGATCAACCTCACCGTTAGGGCGCCCCAAATGTGCAAGTAAAATAGGCTGACCACCAGCGGTAATAATTTCTTTAACGGTGGGTACAATTTTCTGGATACGAGTTACATCACTGACAAGTCCATCTTCCATCGGGACATTGATATCAACCCTCACCAAAACTCGCTTATCCGCAAGAGCTATATCGTCAAGGGAGAGCCACTTCATCGCGTGTACCTATTGTTAAAATAACTGGAGCTTAATCAATCATGAAACTCAAAACGTCAACACCAGACCTTGCCGCCTACGTAAATCCAGAATAGGAAGTCCTGACCCAATGGATCACAGGAGAACGGGATGGCCGAAATTAAAGATCCGGAGAACACAATTCTGATGGAACTCAAAAATGGAACTGTAGTAATCGAACTTTTGCCTGACATCGCTCCAGGGCACTGCGAGAGAATGAAAGAGCTGACGCGAAGCGGGGCTTATGACAATGTCTGCTTTCATCGAGTAATCGAAGGCTTCATGGCGCAAACTGGAGATGTGCATAATGGCAACATGGAAAAGGATTTTAATCTCCGCATGGCGGGTACGGGCGGTTCAGATTTACCTGACCTTAAGGCAGAGTTTTCGAGTATCCCTCACGACAAAGGAACCCTCGGCGCAGCCAGAAGTCAAAGCCCCGACAGTGCCAACAGTCAGTTTTTCATCAATTTTCAAGATAACCATTTCTTAAACCGTCAGTACACGGTCTATGGTCGGGTAATTAAGGGTATGGAACATGTTGATGCGATTGCCCGAGGTGAACCTCCAGGAAATCCAGATAGAATGATTAGTATGTTGGTAGCAGCCGATGCGTAAAATCCTCGCTTTACTATTTCTTTTTGCTGATGTCGCGCAGGCAACAGAAATGAGAATTACTGTCTTTGGCGAGGCAAATGGTGAAGTCGTAATTGATTTACTAGAAGATGTTGCACCATTGCATGTTGAACGCATAACGAAAATTGCCAGTGCAGGTGAATATGACAATGTTGTATTTCATAGGGTTATTGACGGGTATATGGCACAGACCGGTGACGTTGAGTATGGGGAAGCGGGCGGAAATTTGCGGTATGCGGGACGCGGCGGTTCGTCACTACCTGATCTTCCAGCTGAATTTTCAGATATCCCTTATGACCGTGGGGTCGTAGGTATGGCAAGGACAAAAGATCCAAACAGTGCAAACAGCCAGTTTTTTATCATGTTCGCGCAAGCTTATTACCTAAACGGGCAATATACAGTTGTTGGTAAGGTCACTTCAGGTATGAACATTGTGGATTCTATTAAACGGGGGAGAGGGCAAAACGGAGCGGTTCTAAATAACCCGGACGTAATGGTTTCAGTAATAGTAAATCCCTAGGAATCTTTCTCATATTAAAATATATGTGCAAACTCGCACGGAAATCTAACAATTGGGGTTTCTGTTTTAAACATCCTCTGGCCTGATTTTATGCAGTATGATAGCGCCTATTTAAATCAAAGGATGTGAAAAAAATTATGAACAAGCCCAAATGGGTCATACAAAAAAAACAGACAAAAAAAGCGGTGGGTCAGGAAACAGTCTGGCTCTTTGGGACGCACGCTGTTCAAGATGCTCTCCTTAATTCCAAACGGAAAAAATTAAGATTGATCGTTACCCAAAATGCATACAACCGCTTGGCAAAAGCTATTAAAAAAAGCGGAGTAGTCCCAGAAATCTGCGATGCTCGTAATTTTACAGCGCCTTTAGAAACCGGCTCTGTTCATCAGGGGGCGGCGCTAGAGGTAAAACCCCTAGTTTGGGGACGTCTGCAAGATTATGCAATTTCCGGTGAAGTAGATCCCATTCGGCTTGTGCTTCTGGATCAAATTACTGATCCGCATAATGTTGGAGCGATTCTACGCTCCGCGGAAATATTCGGGGCAGATGCAGTTATTGGCACAATGCGTCATAGCGCACCGGAAACGGGAGCACTGGCTAAATCTGCTAGTGGCTCTCTAGAACGCCAACCTTATTTGCGAGTGAGAAACCTAGCCGAAAGCATCATAGAATTGCAGAGGATGGGATTTTTAGTCCTAGGCCTTGATAGCAGTGCAGAACGAACGATTGATGGAGCACTGAGGGATTCAGTTAACCTACCCATTGCACTAGTATTTGGTGCTGAAGGGCCAGGATTACGGCAGCGAACCAAGAAAACGGTCGATCAGTTAATCTCAATTCCCTCTAAAGGTGGATTTGGATCTCTCAACGTATCAAACGCTGTTGCAGTGTCGCTATATGCAGCACGCACTTTCCAGTCCATATCCGCATCTTTAAAATGAAATGGACATGCTTACATTTCTTAATTGTATAATGTTTATTAGAACATCTAGTAATCAACCTTTGTAAACTCTATGCAGTTGACAGGCATTTGGAGAGACTAATGACTTTTGAAAATCCGGGTAAACTTGAAGATTCCTATAGCAATGCGATATCTTCGATCGAGGAAATTATTGATGACGCACGTAATGGGAAAATGTTCATCCTTGTAGATCATGAAGAGCGGGAAAACGAAGGCGATCTAGTGATTCCTGCACAGATGGCAACACCAGATGCGGTTAACTTTATGGCCACTCACGGCCGAGGGTTAATTTGTTTATCGATGACCTCAGAACGCATCGACCAGCTTGGACTGCAATTGATGCGAACAAATAACTCATCGCGGCATGAAACAGCTTTTACCGTTTCTATTGAAGCGCGTGAGGGTGTAACCACGGGGATATCAGCTCATGATAGAGCGCGAACAATTTCTGTCGCTATAGACGGATCAAAGTCTGGAGCAGACATTGCTACACCTGGCCATGTTTTCCCATTACGGGCCCGTGAAGGAGGTGTATTGGTACGAGCCGGACATACAGAGGCAGCCGTTGATGTAAGTCGATTGGCGGGCTTGAACGCCTCGGGTGTGATATGTGAAATTATGAATGACGATGGCACCATGTCTCGACTACCCGAACTCGTTTCTTTTGCCCAGAAACATAACCTCAGGATCGGGACCATCAGTGATTTGATCGCTTACAGGCGACGACACGATAATCTTGTAAGAATCCAATCCCAAACAAAAATTACTTCAGAATTTGGCAACGATTGGCTAATGCGTGTTTACGTTGATGAAGCCCACGGTGATGAACATATTGCTCTAAGCAAAGGTGACATTTCAGGAGACAATTCAGTACTAGTGCGGATGCACGCGATGGATCCAATGCTAGACATTATTGGCACTGGTCCAAAAGGCAGAGCAAATGAATTTCGAGAAGCCATGAGACTTATTGCGCAAGAAGGACGCGGCGTAATAGTATTATTACGTGATACATCGATGAAGGTAGATGCAAGTGATGAAGTGTCGCCAAAAACCTTAAGGCAATACGGACTCGGGGCGCAAATATTATCGTCTCTAGGTCTGTCAAAGTTGGAGTTATTGACTAATTCACCAACGCCGAAAGTCGTTGGCCTTGACGCTTATGGATTGGAAATTGTTGCTACACGTAAGATATCGGAGCTTGGTTGATTTATGTCAGGATATGAAACCCATCACACTTTGGATCGCCCCCGCATTGACGGGCTATTTAAGATCTTGATCGTAAGAGCACCTTACTACAAAGATATCAGCGAAGATCTATTAAAAGGTGCTACTGTGGAAATTAAAGCGGCAGGCGGTGAGTTGGAGCTTTTAGACGTTCCCGGTGCACTAGAAATACCAACCGCAATTGGAATAGCAGAACGCATGAAGGGCTATGATGGTTACGTAGCACTAGGCTGCATTATTCGTGGTTCGACCACTCACTACGAAACAGTTTGCAACGAAAGCCTTCGAGGAATTACCTTGCTTGGGCTACAAGGTCTCTGCATAGGCAATGGAATACTGACAGTGGAAAATAGGAAGCAAGCAGAGGAGCGCGCTGATCCAAAGGATCAAAATAAGGGTGGAAAAGCGGCCTGTGCAGCGCTCCATTTAATCGCTTTAGCCCGCAAATTTGCTAATGAACATAAGAAAGCCGGCTTTAAAGTCGGAATGGATTTCAACTGAATGTCCAAAAAGAACTTCCTGTCCGGTAACAAAAAACGGAAAATGCGTTCGGCCAGTAGGCTTTATGCCTTGCAAGCCCTGTTTCAGATGGAACAATCGGGGCAGACTGCTGACACAGTTCGTTCGGAATTTATCGATCACAGATTTGGAGCTGAGTATGATGGCGAACAGCTAGAAGAGGGTGACATTGATCTGTTTACACAGATCCTCGATGAAGTTGTAAATCATCAAGCAAAAATTGATCAGTTGACTGATAAGGCACTTGTTGAAAAATGGCCACTGGGAAGGATCGACCCAACCTTGCGAGCACTGTTTCGCGCAGCTGGGGCCGAATTGGTAAATACCGAGACGGCGCCAAGGATAATTTTAGTAGAATACGTGGACTTGGCCGGTGCGTTTTTTCCAGATGGTAAAGAGGCAAGTTTCGTAAATGCGGTACTGGATCATATGGCTCATAAAGCTTATCCAGACGGGTTTTGAAACACGCTAAAAAGGATTAAAATAAATTAGACTTATCAAACTCGACCTTGAGAAATGTTTTTGTTTTTTCCTCCATATAACCAACGGATGACTATGCGACTACTCCTTGAAGGATTTGAACTAATGCAGAACAATTATTTTATCCCAGACTTTCACTAATTCACTTATCATTGAATTTTCCTTTAGAAAATTTCAGTTTCGAGTATTTCCATAACCTATCACAATCGCGGCCACATTTAGTGCTGCAATCAAGATTTGACTGAAAATATTCTTAAAACCAGGAAAGTGTTTTCCATCCAATCTATTGATTGATCGTCATCTAGTTCCATTCTAAGTACATGTCTAGTATTTATATTATGGTCAGAAATCACCACGGGCTCCAGTGACTTTCAGCCAAAGTTTAATCTATCCCTTTCTGAATGATTCAGAGACTTTTTAGCACGTCTCATTTTATGCCAATAATATACTTACAGGAATTACTTTCTACCTTATTGCTTTGGCCTTTGAAAAAGGAAGGCAGCACTCTATCCTTACATCATTTAATTCCTGAGCTTTCCCACCCAATGAAAATGAGATGGAATTACCCGCTCGTGGCTGGCTTATTTATAAGTTTACATCGATCAGGTCTACCACCATTGTCGAAAAACTACGTTCCAATCACCCCTTGGCTCTAGAGATCTATGAAAAAGGGGAATGCTAAGATAGGTTACCTGATCAAATCAAGCCTCATCGAATAGGATAATAAAAAAAATAGAATATGACTTCTCTCGTAATGTTTCGGAAGTCAAAGAGGGCATTATAAAATTGACAAAAAGATTCCACTCTGTGCGTATGTATAGATCAATTTAACCATCTTTGTCGCACACCAGATCACCAAATAGAACACAATTTTGCAATTTAATTTACAGTGGGAAAGAATTCGAAAAGCCCCAAAACCAACTTCTGTTTCAATAAAACCAGGCATTGTCTCAGCTGAAAGTTTCTCTGTTCGAAAATAATCAGATCGGTCCAACGAAGAGAAATATAGAAGAATCCACCTTAAAATTTGTCAAGCACTGGCAATATAACAAGTCTCCGTAATGAAGCCATCCGTCAAGGCGAGATATCATTGCACGGTTACATAGTTTTTCTACAAAGTATCAAAGTGATGTTTAGATTGAGCTTTTGAATTTATTATTAATTGAGAACATTATTTGACCTATCATGCTCTATCTATTAACGTTCGATATCGAAATCGGTAACAAACCGTAAAGACTGCTAATGGCTTCAGTAGAGCTAAAAATTCTATTTTTAAGAAAATTTACAAGGAAGTGTCACCATGAGTGCAGGCCTCAGAAACTTATTTCTTGCTATTTTCATTAGCTTGTTAGCACTGCCGGCCACTTCACAACAAGCAGACGGCCTATCAATTGGATTTGGAGCTTTCGCGGCACAAACACCATATAACAATACAACTAAGACGCGCCTCGTTCCATCGCTTCGGTATCAATCAAAAAATTTGGCAATCGGGGTTGTTGAAGGTTTGCAATACAAGTTTTTTTCGCGTGACAGTTTGAAAGCTTACCTAGCCATCAAACCACGGATGGCGCCATATGCGGATGGAGAAAATATATCGTTGACTGGTATGAGCCGCAAACAATCTATCGATTTAGCGCTTAAAGCATCTTTTGAACTCTCGAGAGGAACATCTCTAATTTTTAAGGCCGCATCAGAGTTTACAGATGAACACAAAGGACAAGAATTTGATTTAGCATTACGTCAGTATATCCCGGGGCTTGGTATGCCATTTTTCGCAACTGCTGGTGTTAAACGTCTTAGCCCAGAATTATCCAGTTTTCTTTATGGTGTGGGCACATCCGAAAGTCAGGCAGGCCGACTTGCCTTCTCACCTGGAACAGTCAGCATTCCATATGTCTCCGCCAATGCGATCTATAGCCTCACAGACAGCCTCAACATCTTTGGGAACACTAGTTTCAACTTTTTTCCTCCTGCTGTTTTCGACAGTCCGATTGTAAGCAACCGCACAAACATGAGCTTCGTAGCTGGCCTAGGTTTTACATTTTAGTGGGAGCTTTCAATTAATCTGACAGATCGATATTATGGTAAAAATATTAACCTTGGCCTTTAAGCCAAAATCCTGAATTTTTAAACTTTCGTTTTGCATTTACTGACGTGTATTTTATGCATAGATATCAATCCAATCTTTTAGGGAAGCGTACTTTTTGCAGCAATATAGAGCTTTCGCCGGAGCCTTTCTTACCCAACTTGTGGTTATCGGTCTGTTGTTTGCGTTTGGAGTTCTTTTCAAAGAATTTGAAAATGAATACGGCTGGACAAGAACTCTACTTTCGAGTTGTTCAGCGATTGCTTTTTTCGTCATGGGCATTCTTGCGCTCTTTACGGGCCGTTTAAGCGACAAATATGGCCCAAGACCAGTATTAGCCGTTACCGGTATTGGATATGGTATTGGTTTTGTTTTAATGTCAAAAGTGACAGAACCATGGCAAATTCTATTTATCTTTGCTACTTTCGTTGGCCTTGGGATGGGAACCCATGACGTAGTGACGCTATCAACAGTGGCACGCTGGTTCGATAAAGGACGCGGTGTGATCACGGGACTGACAAAAGTGGGAACGGCAATCGGTCAAATGATTATACCTCCACTTACTGCGTATCTCATTATAAATTATGGCCTTCAGAAATCTTTGGTTTTACTGGGTATTACGGCAAGTCTCTTACTACTACTTGCGGCATTATTGATGAGTCACCCTCCCAAAACAGACTACGCTGATGTAGATACAGTTAAGAAAGTTTCGAATAGCGGTGCGCGTCAAACCCGTACCTTCAAAAAGCTTTGCGCAGTCCAGTTTTTATTCTTCCCAACGCTAATGACTATACCGCTTCATATCGCAGTGCATGGCATTGATCTTGGGATGGCTTTTGCTCAAGCTTCTTTTTTACTGACCACTATTGGAGCGTCAAGCATTGTAGGCCGTTTGGTTGTTGGCTTTTTTCTTGATTTAATGGGCTGCCGTAATGCCTATTTCATTTGCTTTATACCCATTTTGATTAGCCTTGTTGGCCTCCTTTGTTTCACCAACCATTCCTTTTTGTTCTTCTTTATGGCTATTTACGGCTTCGGGCATGGCGGATTGTTTGCCGTTGTCTCACCAACAGTAGCCGGTTATTTTGGAATACAAGAACATGGAGCCCTTTTTGGCACCATTCTATTTTTTGGAACTATTAGTGGGGCTGTGGGACCAGTTCTAACCGGATACGCATTTGATCACTTCGGTGACTATAATGCAGCCTTCACCGTGCTTGCCGTACTAATTGCAATTGGCCTCGCATTGGTTATGACCTTGCCGAAGTGGCAGCCAGCAGAGCCGTGAAAGTAGATGGTGTCTCCCCATCAAGTGCTGTAAAAAAACACTGTCTTGTAGTGGGCTTGACACTCGCTCTAGACTATAAGGTACATTAACGTATTTAAGTCGGTGCAATGAGAACCAAATTCGCCTATACTGTCGAAGCACTTTCAGACGGTGTTTCACGTGTTCTGGAAAGATATATATCAGAGGATTGGCGATGTAATATCTGGCATATCAAAGGACGTGATAGAGATTTAATCATCGATACGGGCATGGGACTATGGCCCATCGCACAAGATGTTGTAGCGCTCCGCGAACGTAATGTTATCGCCTTTTGCACCCATAGCCATCACGATCACGCAGGAGGATTTAGCCAGTTTGAGACAAGGCTCAGTCATCGAGCAGAGTCAGAAATTTTTGCACGACCAAATAGAAATTCAACCGTAGCAGAGCTTCTTAACGACAAAGTAATCACGGTATTGCCATACGAGGGTTTTACTGTTGAAAATTGGTGCTATGAACCTGCCCCGCTAACAAAACAGGTCGATGAAGGCGATGTTATCGACCTCGGGGATCGTACATTTTACGTACTTCATTTGCCTGGCCATTCTCCTGGATCTACAGGTCTTTGGGAAAAAGAGACCGGGCTGCTATTTACAGGCGATGCGCTCTATGATGGTACACTTTATGATCATCTTTATCATTCCGTTCCTATAGCGCTATGTGAAAGTCTCAAACGGATAAGAGAAATGCCAGTGAATACGGTTCACGCCGGGCACTACACTAGTTTTGACCGTAACAGGATGCAGGTTATCATCGATGAATATCTCTCTGGCCAACTCACTATGATCTGCCCTAGTAAACGAGGTTAATTTGCCATGAAACAAGATCTCACTATCCCAATAATTGATATTGCAAAACTTACCAAGGAACAATCAGAGGTGGATTTGCAGTTGGCCATTTTCGAGGCATATCACGATTTTGGGTTCGCTTATATAGTCAATCACGGTATTGATCCTGTTTTGGTAGACACCGTCTTTGATGCATCGAAAAGATTTCATAAACTTCCCAAGGCGGAAAAAATGAAAGTTGCTCTCGATCATAAACATAGAGGCTACATCGCCATCAACACTTCAACAGATGTAAATTCCAAACTGGCTCGTGTCAAAAAACCAAATCAATCTGCCAGTTTCATGATGATGAGAGAAGATACGGTAGAAGATCCAAATGTCTATCTTTCTGGTCCAAATCAATGGCCCGAACTGGAGAATTTTCGTGAAGCTCTTGAAGCCTATTCTGAGGCTATGGAGGGTTTGGGGCGAAGGCTTTTGGAATTGTCAATATGCTCTGCAGGAGCCACAGACCTTTCGGTTCTAAGTGCATTTGATAGGGCAACTATCTGGTTACGCCTCCTGTATTATCCCCCGGTGTCGAAAGAAACCTCTTCAGACGTCTACGGGTCAGCGCCCCACACAGATTTTGGTTGTCTTACACTTTTAGCACAGGATAACGTTGGCGGGCTGCAAGTCCAATCTCCAACCGGTCAGTGGCTTGATGCTCCGAAGATTGAGAATAGCTTTATTGTAAATGTCGGAGACATGTTGCACCGAATGACAAATGGAAAGCTAAGATCCACACCGCATAGAGTGATCAATAGATCCGGTAAAGAAAGATACTCATGTCCTTTTTTTTACGATCCACACGTGAGTCTTGATGTCGCTCCTTTGGCGGGTACGGGAGCGCCACGCTTTAAAACTTTAAATTTTGGTGATTTTCTTAAAGAAGAGCTCGAAGCATCTTATATACAGCACAAAACCTTAGCAACCTAAAACCTCATTTAAACGATTTCAAAAGTTGAGATCCGCACTCAAAAATTAATTTACATTAGATGTCGCAAAAGTATTGTTAGCACAAGCATTTTAGCTTTCACAAAAGGAATATAAAGCAAATGAAAATCGATACTTTCGGAGTTGAGATGTGGATGAACGAATGGGAGACCAAATGCGCCTTCAACCTCGCCGAAACATGCGTTTCTAGTCTTCGCATCGAAGAGCTTTTACGATTGAGCGGCCTAAATAGGGACGATTTATCAGCCCTATTACCTCTTAAAATGACTTATGGTGATATCAAAGGATCAGATCGTCTACGCAGCGCTATTTCTAAACTTTACACAAATCAGGATATAGACAATATCTTGATTACTCATGGAACTATTGGCGCCAACATGCTGGTCCATAAAACACTTGTGGAGCCTCGAGATACGGTCATTTCTGTAGTTCCCACATATCAACAACATTACTCTATACCCGAAAGTATTGGTGCAGATATTCAAATTCTGAAGCTTAAAGAAGCACATGGATGGCTTCCAGATTTGCGCGCATTAAGGGATATAAGCAAAGATGGTGCAAAGCTGATTGCACTTACAAATCCAAACAATCCTACCGGCGCATTAATCAGCGATGAGATGCTGTCTGAAATTGCTGAGATTGCGCGAGAAGCAGGAGCTTGGTTGCTTTGTGATGAAGTTTACCGAGGTACTAATCAGGAGGGTTCGGGTTTAGGTAAGTCAATCGCAGACATTTATGAAAAGGGTATCAGCACGGCAGGTATGTCAAAAGCCTTTAGCCTTGCCGGCTTACGGCTTGGTTGGATCACCGCACCTAAAGAGTTTATCGAAGATGTTATGATACACCGAGACTACGATACAATCAGCGTAGGCTTGATTGATGATCACTTTGCCGCTCTGGCTCTCGAAAATCACGACCGTCTTCTGGATCGATCAAAACGTATCACACGGGATAACCTTGCCACGCTAGAAGCTTGGATTAATAAAGAAACGAGACTTACTTGGATCAAACCTAAAGCTGGGACAACAGCGCTTGTTAAATATGATTTGCCTATGCTCTCTTATGATTTCTGCACTGCACTGCTCAAAAAGACCGGCGTTATGTTTACCCCTGGTTCGGCACTTGGCATGGAAGGCTACGTACGCGTTGGATATGCAAATTCACCAAAAATCCTTAAAGATGGTCTTGTACGCGTATCAGAGTTTTTAGCCTCGCATTAAACGCACTGGTTCTATTTAGCTGTTATAAAAGCAGTTTTAGTATTTCCCTACTGTAAGAGATCAAAGTTTTTCAGACTGACGCTTGGTAATAAGGTTTATGGAATAAACCCACTAGTTTTGAGGTCTTTAGCCTAATGACTTTCCAGTTTGTCCTGTGTTCGCAAGTCAAAATCGCTCTCATGATGGCGTTCATGTAGCTGCATTTCAGGGCGTCCCGAGGTTTTATTTACAATACGGCCACGCCTTACAGCAGGACGTACATTTATTTCTCTCGCCCATCGTAGTAAATATCCATAAGATGTAACATTCAAAAATTCTGCCGAGCTGTAAAGCCTACCCAATACCAGCTGGCCATACCAAGACCAGATCGCAATATCCGCGATGGTATACTCGTCACCGCAAATGTATCTGCGTTCCTCCAAAAGTCTATCGAGTACATCTAGTTGTCGCTTTGTTTCCATTGCATAGCGATTGATCGGATATTCGAATTTTTCTGGGGCATAAGCAAAAAAATGGCCAAATCCTCCGCCTAGGTAAGGCGTGCTACCCATTTGCCAAAACAACCAAGACAGCAATTCAGGCCTGTCTTTCGGGTCCTTGGTTAAGAAAAGGTCAAATTTTTCCGCTAGATAAAGCATAATTGCACCAGATTCGAAAACTCTTAACGGAATTGGACCGCTTCGGTCGACAAGCGCTGGAATTTTAGAATTTGGGTTAATCTCAACGAACCCGCTGCCGAATTGTTTTCCGTTGATGCGCAAAAGCCAAGCGTCATACTCCGCTCCTCGTTCACCGCTTGCAAGCATTTCTTCCAGTAGGATTGTGATTTTAACTCCATTTGGCGTTCCTTGAGAGTAAACCTGTAGGGGATGCTTTCCTATTGGTAGATCTTCATCGTGGGTTTTCCCCGCTATTGGCCGGTTTGTTTTAGCAAAAGAGCCGCCACTTTCTTTATCCCACGCCCATACCTTAGGTGGCACATATGTAACACTATCACTCATAAAATGGCTTTCTCGCGCAATTGCATACATCAAACCTATATATCAAGTTTCTCTGGCGAGGAAGTACTCCATCCACTCATTTTCAATGGCTCCCCACCGTTCTCATAACTCTGCAAAGTCATTTTATTTGCATTTCACACTAAAACTAGAATTGATCACCCCGGAATACTTGGCACTCCAATGCTCGCCTGCCCTGATAGGTTTTGCATCCGTCATCGTCCCAGTCGTAATTATATCTCCGGAAGACAGAGGCCTTTGATCATCATAGTGTTCTAAGCCTTCCATTAGATAACGAACAGCTGAAACAGGCCCATCAAGAACGTTGGCACCACTTCCAACTTCCCTTAAGATACCGTCCTTAAACAAACCAACCTTAAGATCAAGAAGGTACCTCTCTATATCTTCATTTGCCGCAACCCGTTTACCTATAAGAAGGCATCTATGTAAGCCCCCCGTTGCGATTGAGTCTGCTAGTGAAAATGACCATCCCGGATAAATCGAATCCACAATTTCAAAACCAGGCGCGACCCAATGAATACAGGCATCAACGGAATTTTTATTAGACTTTAATGTTGGAGCAGATTTCAGACATATTACAACTTCTGGCTCAATCCTAGGCTCACAAAACGAGCCAAGGTCCAAAGTCGCCTGCCCGTCCTCGTGATAGGTCACTGACGCGGCACTGATGTCTCCCCAAATGGGCTGATCTACGCAATATTTGTCCCATATTCCACGATTTGTAAAACCTATCTTCCTTCCGATCAGAGGAGAGGGATCAAAGTTAGCTCGTACTTTCGCAGCAATTTTGTATGCTGCATCGGAGGATAGTTCAAAACCTCTCTTTGAGAACGCTTCTATCTGACGTGCAGAAGAAATCGCGCCACTGATCTCAGTGATAATTGCATCCGTATCCATCATATATCTCTCTTTGTGGGGATTAAACCGCGGCACCAAGCATCGCATCTGATAGAATGACCCGATGGGCATCTACCGCATTTTTTAGAGTATCCTTATAGTTAATTCTTACTTCTAGCACCATCCTCACCGATGCTTTCGGAAATAACAACCCTTGAAAAACGATGGCAGCAGATGGCCCGGATGCTGGCCAAACATGTGGAATTACGCCTCTATTAAAAATAGAGGCAAAGCTTACATATATCGCGTTACAACGCAAATACACCCTATTGTGGTGAGAAGGCCCAATCTTTCCACTTAATGGCCTCCAATGTACTTAAATTTTCGATGCCTTATGATTTATTATCAATGTAAACAACATCACTTTTCTTGCCAACTTTAATGCGTAGTAAAGAATATATTCGGAATTTTTTCTTAACATAATACACCTTACTTTCACCATAATTTGTTTATTTTTAATATAGCCTTTAGCGTTTCGCAGTCATCTGTCATAAGTCCATCAACACCCATATCAATCAGGCGTTGCATTTCTGATGGGTCATTTATGGTCCAAGCATGGG